>Ga0316620_10001377_pt1 | contig 10479 bp, 9 predicted proteins | sample OWC_Aug_M1_C1_D5_FD_207651 | JGI IMG/M metagenome (GOLD analysis project Ga0316620, IMG submission 207651) | Wetland soil microbial communities from Old Woman Creek delta, Ohio, United States - OWC_Aug_M1_C1_D5_B | ecosystem: Environmental > Terrestrial > Soil > Wetlands | place: USA: Ohio...
ATCCCCGGGCACGGCGCGCCGCTCGAGCGCTCCGGGTTCGCGACCTACCGCAAGGCGTTCGGCGGACTCCTGCGCTGCGCGGCGAGCGAGCAGCCGAAGAGTACCTGTATCGACGACTGGATAGCGGACGCCGGCAGCCTCATTGCCGCGGCCGACCAGCGCTACGCGCGAACCCTCATCGATTACTACCTCGACCAGGTCCTGCGCGGTCACGCCGACCGCATGCAGAAGCTATGCGCGTGATGGTCACGCGTGATCGCGTCAGCGGCGCGGCACTTCAGCGAACGTATTCGAGCTGCACCCAGAACTTGGTGGTATCGGTCGCGAACGCGTCCGCGTTGTAGTCGGCGTACTTCACGATGGCCGTGTAGCGGCGGATCTTGAAGAGGAGCTGTGCGTCGACCTCCGAGCCGTAGCCGATCGAGAAACGCTGGGAGTCGAACTTGTGATACGTCACCCTGGCGGCGACCGAATCGAACACGCCGAGTGACTTGATCGTATAGCCGAGGGTGCCGTACCGGTCCTCGACGCCGTTCGGCGGGGTCGTGAGAAACTTGTCGGCCGTGCCCTCGAAGATGTGCAGCGTCGCGAGCGGCGTGGTGAATCCCTTGATACCGTTGCCCGCGAGCACATCGGCCCCCACGGCGAGGTTGAATCCGAGCAGCGTCGCTCCGACCTCGAGCGCGCCGTAGTCGTCGTCGTAATTGAGCGGATTGTTGCCGTACTCCTCCTGGTAAGCATAGGAAGCGGCGTACGAGAACGCGATCGCCCCCAGCCTGCGCTCACCCGCAAACCGCAGCCCGAACGTCTGCGAGGAATCCGTGGGCGCCTCGTCGAACTTCAGCAGATAGCCAAATCCGCTCAGCTTGCCCCAGGGCGTCTTATAGGCGGCATTGCCGAGATAGCTGTTGCCCTTATAGCGGCCGACCGGCGAATCCGGGCCGTAGACGCGGTTCACGTGATTGAGGAATGTGAAGTCGAGCGTCAGCTTGGGAATCGATGTGTTCGTTACCCGCAGCGCCTCGACGGTCTGCTCGTTCTGGCGCCAGCCGACGCTGCCGATGAACCGCTGGTCGTCGAGATTGAGGCGCTGCCGGCCGAGAATGAGGGTGGTGCCCGGAATCGACGTGTTGGTGAGCTGCAGGCGATTGAGGCCGTAGGTTTCCGGATCGGCGACCACGGGATACTGGGTCTTGCCGTTCACGGTGCTGTTGTAGTCGCTGTCGAGGGGGCTCAGGAGCCGCCCCTCGGCGAGGAGCGACGTCCCCCAGAGGCTCCCGGTTTCGAACCCGATCCGTCCTCGCAAGGTGACTGCGTTCGCCTTCTCGGGGATACCCGTCTGATCGACGGTCTCGAGACGCAACCGCAGGTCGAGGATGGGCCGGGTGGCGTTGAGCGCCTGCTGGAAGTCCGAATCCTCCGCCCGGGCCGTTCCGGCCCCCAGGACGCAGGCACTCGCAAGAGCCGCGAGGACTGGAATGAGTCTCGCATGACCGCCGGTGGAACGTGGCATCCGCTTCTCCCTGATGACAGCTCTCGATCTTGTTAATGTGCAAGTATCCGGGAGTGGCGGCTTGAGACCCATAAGGACGAAAACGCAATGGACTGCAGAAAATACGTATTGGCCGCAATGGATGGGGATGGCAGCTGCGGATATCCCCTATTTATGTGGATACCCCGCGTTCGGGAGCATGGCAGCGGGTCTGCAAGTACGATTCGTGCAACACTTTGCGTGAGGTGCCCATGAGTTCGATGACCGACCAGGAAAAACAACTCGTCGAATGGCTGGCGGACATGCGCGAGGAGGAGGCGCTGCCGCTCGCGAACCGGATGCTGCTCGAGGAGCATGCCGATCCGATGCGCGTGCTCGAGCTCTGCCGCAACGCCATGGACATCGTCGGCAAGCGCTTCCAGGCCGGTGAGTATTTCCTCCCCGAGCTGGTGCTCGCCGGGGAAATGCTGGAAAAGATCGGCGCCATTGCCAAACCCCTCATCAAGCAGGCGCCGGGCGCGGCTCCGGCCAAGCTCGGCCGCGTACTCATCGGAACGGTGCACGGCGACCTGCACGACATCGGCAAGAACATCGTCACCTTCATGCTCGACATCAACGGCTTCGAGGTGCGCGATATCGGCATCGACGTGCCGGTGCAGACCTTCATCGACGAGGTGACGAGCTTCAAGCCGGCGGTGCTCGGGCTGTCGGGATTCCTGACGCTCGCCTTCGATTCGATGAAGGAGACCATCGAAGCGATCGAGGCGGCGGGCCTGCGCAAGGACCTCAAGATCATGATCGGCGGCGGCCAGATCGACGACGCCGTGCGCACTTACACGGGGGCTGACGCCTTCGGGACGACGGCCATCACGGCGGTCTCGCTCTGCAAGAACTGGCTGGGAGTCGCCGCGTGAATACCCCGGCCGCCGAGCGCGCGCGTGCCGACCATGACGCCCGCTGGCGGCGGATCCTCGATTCGGTGGCGCTGCGCACGCCGGACCGCATGCCGGTCGTCCTGTACGCGACCTTCTGGCTGGCGCGTTATGGCGGCATCAGCTGCCGGCAGCTGATGTACGACTATGAAAAATGCGCCGAGCTCTCCGAGCGCGCGGTCCTCGAGTTCGAGCCCGACGCCTACACCCCGATGCTGTTCGCCTCGGCCTGCGGACAGGCGCTCGAGACCATCGGCTTCAAGCAGCTGCAGTGGCCGGGACACGGCGTCGGCGATAACCAGCCCTACCAGTACCTCGACCGCGAGTACATGAAGGCGGAGGAGTACGACGAGTTCATATTCGATCCAACCGGCTTCTATCTGCGCACGTACCTGCCGCGCGTCGCCTCGGCGTTCGAGGGCTTCGAGGACCTGCCCTACTTTCCGGGGCTGCACTACATGCGGCTGGTCGCCGGCATCCGGCCGTTCGCGAAGCCGAAAGTGCGCGGAGCGCTCGAGAAGGTGATCAAGGCGGCCGAGGAGATCGGACGCTTCGGCAAGCACAATGCGATCTTCAACGAGCGCATGGCGGGGTTCGGCTATCCGCTGACGAACGGCATCACGTCCGTCTCGCCCTATGATTTCATCGCGGACTATTTTCGCGGCGCGCGCGGCATGATGACGGATCTCTTCCGCCACAAGGACAAGCTCCTCGCGGCGCTCGAGAAATCCGCGATCTTTCTGCTGCGCCAGACGGTGGCCCAGGCGCAGGCGTCGGGCAATCCCATCGTTTTCATCCCGATTCACTGGGCGCCCGACAATTTCATGTCGGACCAGCAGTTCCGCACGTTCTGGTGGCCGTCGTTTCGCAAGATGATGCTCGGCATGATCGACGCCGGCCTCATCCCGATGCCGCTCTGGGAAGCGGACTGTACCAAGCGCCTCGAGATCATCCGCGACGTTCCGGCCGGAAAGTGCATCTACTGGTTCGAGCGCACCGACATGGTGAAGGCATTCGAGGTCCTGGGCGACGTCGTCGCGCTGCGCGGCAATCTCTCCGCCTCGCTCATGACGACCGGCAAGCCCGCGGACATCGACGCCGAGGTGCGCCGCCTCGTCGAGCAGGTCTTTCACAAGGGCGGCAAGCTCATCCTCGACGCGGCCTTCGGCATCCCCGACGAGACGCCGGTCGAGAACGTGCGCGCAATGTTCGCCGCCGCGCGCAAATACGCCGGCTGACACGGTCGACCCGCGTGACGCTCGCCCGCGGCTTCAACGTCCTGCGCACAGTCGGCAACGTACCGCCAGCCACGCCAGTTTCGTTCGCCCGGGCGCGCCTGCGCCGCGAGGCGCTCGCTCTGGCCGAGCGCGATGCTCTGGTCGAAGCTGCATACACCTACCGCATCGTCCCGCTCGAGGGCCCCGCGAGCCGGACGCTGTGCCTCGATGGCGAGATGCTCGAGGCACCCTGGCTCCTGCCGTCGAGCGGCACGCTCACGGCCGTCGCCTGCGCGGTCGCGACGATCGGCACCGCACTCGAGGAGAGCGTGCGCGCATTGTTCGCCCGTCGCCAGGCGGCACTCGCCGTCGCGCTCGACGAGCTCGGCAACGAGCTCCTGTTCGCGGTGGCGCGGCGCGCGCAGGACCGGATGCTCGCCGACGCAACGCGGCAGGGCCTTGAGATGGCCGGCGAGCTGCGCTCCGGCGATCCGGGCCTCGCCATCGATACGCAAGGCGCCGTGCTGCGCCTCGCCGGGGCGGCTGCGATCGGCGTGAGCCTCTCGAGCGGGCTCGTGATGCGCCCGCTCAAGTCGACGTCCATGGTGCTCGGCGTCGGCCTCGCGCTGCCGCAGGTCCAGTGGTCGCGCTGCGACTATTGTCCGTCGCTGGAGCGCTGCCGCGTCGCCCAGTCCCGCGTCGCGGCGCCGGCATGAGCAGCCGCGCTGCCGAAACGACCGCGCGGCGATTCACGCTGCGCTTTCCGCAGCTCGACCGCGCAATCGAGGCGCAGGCCACGGAGACGATCTTCCAGAGCGCGCGCCGCGGCGGCGTGCGCATCGTCGGCGCCTGCGGCGGCCGCGGCACTTGTGGCAGTTGCCTCGTGCACGTAGCCGCGGGCGACGTCGAATACGCGCCGCAAAAAGCACCGCTAGCCAATGCGACGCTGCGCAACCGGAAGTGGATCCGCGCGTGCCAGGCGTCCGCGCTCTCGGACTGCACGCTCGAGGTCGCCGCACGCTCCCTGGCGCCGGTGGTGCGAACGGAGGTCGGAGCGCTGGGCGAAACGCCCCTGCACCTGGCCCCCGCGGTGCGTGCGCATGATGTCTCGGTGCCGGAGGCGTCGATCTCCCATCCGGCGGCGGATGCGGACCGGCTGATCGCCGCGCTGCCGGCCGGCGTCGTGCAGACGCTCGACCTGGACGCGGCCCGCAAGCTCTCCGCCGTGCTGCGGCAGGCTCGCGGGGAAGTGCGCGCCCGCGTGCGCGACCGGGAGCTGATCGACGTCGCGCCGGCGGGCAGCGCGACGCTCGGCCTCGCGATCGACCTCGGTACGACCAACGTCGCCGCGTATCTCGTCGATCTCGAGCGCGGAGTGCGCATTGCGAGCCTCGGCATCGAGAACCCGCAGGTCGCCTGGGGTGCGGATGTCATCAGTCGCCTGAATCACGCGATCCGCATACCAAACGGTGGCACCGAATTGCAGGCGTCCGGCACGGGCGCCATCAATGCCCTCGCCCACGACCTGTGTCAGGCGACCGGCACCAGCATGCACGACATCGTCGACGTCGCCGTGTGCGGCAACACGGCCATGCATCACCTGCTCCTCGGCTTGCCGGTTGCGCAACTCGGGCGCGCCCCTTTCGTGGCCGCCGTGCGCGCGCCGATGAACCTGAAGGCCCGCGACCTGGGGCTCGCGCTCTGCCCCGGTGCCAACGTTCATGTGTTGCCGAACGTCATGGGCTTCGTCGGCGGCGACCACGTCGCCGCCCTGCTCGCCACCGAGGAGCGGTGGCAGGCGGTCGGCACGAGCCTGCTGATGGATATCGGCACCAACACGGAGATCTCGCTCATCCACCGGGGCGAAATCTGGACCGCGTCCTGCCCGTCGGGACCGGCGCTCGAGGGCGGACACATCTCCTGCGGCATGCGCGCCGCCGATGGAGCGATCGAGGGCGTCGCGTTCGAGGTCGGCCGGCTGGTGCTCGACGTGATCGGCCGCGAGGAGCCCGTCGGCATCTGCGGCTCGGGCGTCGTCGATACGCTCGCGGCCTTGCGCGCGGCGGGCGCGGTCGACGTGCGCGGCCGGATGGCCGCGGATCATCCGCTGGTCGAGACGATCGACGGCGAGCGCACCGCCCGCATCGCCGCCGGCGTCGGCTTCTCGCAGGACGACGTGCGCTCGGTGCAGCTCGCCAAGGCCGCGATCCGCGCCGGCATCGACATCCTGCTGGGGCTCGCGGGACTCGAGGAAGCCGGCATCGAGCGCCTCATCATCGCAGGCGCGTTCGGTTCCTATATCAAGGTGGCAAGCGGCGTCACGATCGGCCTCTTTCCCGACCTGCCGGCGGAGCGCTGCGTGCAGGTCGGCAACGCCGCGGGCCTCGGCGTGCAGCGGGCGCTCGCCTCGACGCGCGAGCGCGGCCGGCTGCGTGATCTCGCCGTGCGCTGCCGCTACGTCGAGCTGAGCTCGACGCCCGATTTCCACAGGACATTCGTGACGCGCATCGGCTTTCACGCAGGCCCGCGCTCAAGGAGAGCTTCATGACTACGCCCGACGGTTTCGATCTCATCGTGATCGGTGAGCGCATCAGCCCCGGCTACAAGAGCGCGAAGGCGCTCATCGACGGCGGCGATATCGCGGGACTGCAGGAGCTCGCGCTCAAGCAGTCCCAGGCGGGCGCAAGCTACATCGACGTGCACCTCGGCATGCGCGGCGCCACCGATCTCGAGTTCGTCGCCGCGGTCATCCGCGGCCTTCAGGAGCGGGTGTCGACGCCGCTCAGCTTCGATTTCGCCGAGCTCAAGTCGCAGGAAGTGTGCCTGCGCACCTACGACCGCGCACGCGCCGGCGGCAAGCTCCCGCTCGTCAACTCGATCACCGAGCAGCACTGGGACCTGATGCGGCTCTACGCACTGGCGCCTTTCAAGGTGATCATCATGGCGTCCGAGCGCATGGAGGGGGGCGTCGCAAAGAGCAACAAGACGGGCGCCGAAATTGCCGGCACGGCGCGACGCTCGGCGCTGCGCCTCGCAGACGAGCATGGCATGGAAATGGGAGACATCTTCGTCGACGTGTCGGTACGCGCGATCATCGCCGATACCGCCGGGATGAATCGCAGCGTCCTCGAGGCCGTGCGCCTGATCCGCGCGGACCCCGAGCTCAAGGGCATCCACATCATGGGGGCCCTCACCAACATCGGTCAGCAGATGCCGCCGAAGGCCGCGGACGGATCGGACCTGAAGCAGTCGCTCGAGAACGCGTTCCTCACGATCGCGGTTCCGTACGGACTCGACGCCGTGATGGGTACGCCATGGCGCGGCTACCATCCGCTGCCCGAGGACAGTCACGTCATGAAGACCTACCGCGAGTTCCTCGAGCAGTCGGGCACCAACGCGCTGCGCGTCGTGAGGAGATTCTACCGCGCGTAGCAGACGGCCCTGGTCAGGGTTTCGGGCTCGGGAGGTCCTTTCGGGAGCGTGAAAAACAGGATGTTTTTCCCGCAGCCCCCAGGGACGGGTTTACGGCGGTCCCGAAAGGACCTCCCGAGCCCGAAACCCGGTGCCGGCTGCCGAAAGGACGTCCCGGGTCCTGCTGCGCGTGGCGGCGGACCGGCGATCAGCGGACTCAGCCGATCGCGCTCGCCAGCCAGCGCTTGAGCGAGCCAAGATCCATCGCGCCCGATTTGCGGGCGAGCTCGCGACCGTGCTTGAACAGGATGAGCGTCGGGATGCTGCGAATGCCGAAGCGCCCGCCGAGCTCGGGCTCATCGTCGGTGTTCACCTTGCCGACGCGGAGCCGGGAACTCAACTCGGCCGCCGCGCGATCGAGCACCGGAGCCATCATGCGGCAGGGTCCGCACCAGGGCGCCCAGAAATCGACCAGCATCGGCAGGTCGCTGCGCTCGGTGTGCGGGGCGAAGCTCTGCCGATCAAGGGGCACAGGCTCGCCCGAGAGCACGGCCGACTTGCACTTCGGGCAGCCCGGGCGCTCTTCCAGCCGCCCGGTCGGAATCCTGACGACCGAATGGCAACGGGGACAGACCGCGTTGATCGTTTCCATGGGCCGAGCATGGGGCCGCGCCGACGCCCTTCAATGGCGCCCGGCGCGGCGTGCGCCGCCTCGCACCGCGCTCCCGCTCAGGCCGCGACCCGGGGCATCGGTCTGCCCGGGAAGCCCTCCTCGATCGCGAGCGACGGGTCACGCGACCATTCGTTCCAGGAGCCGAAATAGAGACTGACGTTGCGGACGCCGGCGTTCTCGAGCGCGAGCAACGTGTTGGACGCGCGCGCGCCTTTGAAGCAGTACACGACCACCGGCGTGTCGGGCGTAATGCCGACCGTTGCGCATTCGGCCAGAATCTCGTTGCGCGACTTGAACATGGGACCGGCCGGCGTCGGCTTCATCATGCGGTACCACTCGATCCACACGGCGCCTGGAATGCGCCCCTTGCGCGGGCAGAAGTCCTTGCCGTAGGGCGAGGAGCTCTCGCCGATCCATTCGTCGACGTCGCGCACGTCGAGCTTCACGATCCTCGAGTCCGCCACCGCGGCTTTCATCGCCTGCAGATCGACCAGGATGCGTCCCGCCTTCGGGTCGATCGGGAAGACCTTTGCCTCGGGGTGCGGTACGTCCGTCGTGCTCGGCAGCCCGCCTGCAACCCAGGCCGCGTAGCCGCCGTGCAGCACCTTGATCTTCGGATACCCCAGATAGCGCAGCAGCACGTAGCCGCGGCAGGACTGGCCGAAGCCGGTCGTCATGGATTGCTCGTAGATGACCGCCGTCTCCTTGCCCGACAGTCCCGCGCGTCCGAAGGCGGCGGCGAACCGGTCGCGCAGCGCCGCGAGCCCCTCGGGGGTCGACGTCGCGAGGTAGGTGAAGATCTCGTGGATGTTCACGGCGCCCGGAAGATGCGCTTCCGCGTAGGCGCTCGGATCGCGCGTATCGATGAGAACGACGCTCGTGGTCTTGCGAAGCTCGGCGAGCTCGCTCGGAGAGATCAGGACGGGATCGCTCATGACAGTCTCCTCGGGATGTCCGCGTTGGCGCAGCTTGGCAGCCGGCAAGCCGTGCGCGCCATTCGCAGTTCTACGCACCGCGCTTCGATCGCGATGGCATCGCGTGCGACACCCGGAACGGGCATCATTCGCTCCATGGCCGGGACCCGCAACGCAATACACGCTATCCAGTCCGAGGACTGGGCGGGAGCCACGGGCGAGCGCTGGCGCGCCAATCTCGAGCGCTTCGAGAGCATGATCTCCCCGGTTGGCCGCGCGCTGATGGAGCGCGCGGCATTCGTTCCCGGCGAGCGCGTGGTCGACATCGGCTGCGGCGGCGGCGCCACCTCGATGGAAATTGCCCGGCGCGTGGGCGAGCGCGGCGAGGTGCTCGGAATCGACGTCTCGCCCGCCCTGATCGCCGCCGCCACCGCACGCGCGAGTCAGGCGGGAATTGCGAACCTGCGCTTCCTCAACGCCGACGCGGCCACGGCCCGCGTCGAACGGCCCTTCGATCGCCTCTTCTCGCGTTTCGGGATCATGTTCTTCGCGGATTTCGCGGCCGCCTTCGCCAACCTGCGCCGCATGGTCCGCGCCGGCGGGCGCGCGGACCTGGCAGTCTGGGCATCGCCCCGGGAGAACCCCTGGATGGGCGAATTGCGGGCCATTCTCAGCCGCTACGTCGAGCTGCCCGCACCCGTGCCGCGTGCTCCCGGGCCGTTCGCCCTCGAGGAGCCCGAGTTCCTGCGGTCGCTCCTGACGACGGCCGGATTCGCGTCGGTCGACATCGAGCGCTGGCGAGGCGAGCAGCTGATGGGCGGTGCGGGCGCCGATGCCGCGTCCGCAGCGGACTTTGCCCTGAATGCACTGCCGGCCGGCGAGACACTGCGCGAGCAGCCGGACGCCGTGCGCGCGCGCGTGCAGGCCGAGCTCGAGATACTCTTCGCCCGCTACCACACGGCCGCCGGCATTGCGCTGGCGGCGACCGCCTGGCTCGTTACGGCGCGCGCTTAGGCCTGCATTTCCTTCACGAGCTGGCTCGGCTTCACCACCAGGATGTCGCAGGGCAGGCGGTCGAGGAGGCGCTCGGCGGTGCTGCCGACGAGCAGGCGGCGCAGCGCGCCGCGCGCGACCGCGCCGAGCACCATGACATCGATGTCGTGTGCGAGCGCGTAGCTCGGCAATGCCTCGGGGGGCACGCCTTCGATCAGGTCGGCACGATCCGCGAACGCCGGGACCTCGGCGACCACGGCGCCGAAGTCGCGCTGGTGCATCTCGCGCAGCGATTTCACGAGCTCCGCATCGACGTAGGTCGGACCGGCATAGATGCTCGCGGCGGGCGTCACGCTCGCGATCACGGGCGCCGGATTGAATACGTGGACCGCACGCACCTCTCCGTGCAGGCCGAGGGCGAGACGCTCCGCACACGCGAGGAGCTCACGATCGAGGGCTGCGGGCTTGTCATCGGCGTGGCCGGGGTCGAGCGCCGCCGCGAGCTTCACCTGCGACCGCCAGGCAGCCGGTTTGCTGAGAAGGAGCGGCGGCGCGCACTCCCGGATCAGGTGCCAGTCGGTGTTGGTGAACAGCGCCCGCCGCATGGCGCTGTGATAGTGCGTGTCCTTGATGACGAGGTCCGGGCGCAGCGCGCGTATCTTCTCGACGATTCCTGCATGCAGCGGATCGTGAAACACGACATCGGTCGCGATCTTCAGGCCGCGCTGGCGCAATGGCGCCGCCAGCGACTCGAGCTGGCCGTCGTGCACCGCGCGATTGCGCTCCGCGGCCACCTCGTACATTTCCGCGGCCGCGAAGCGGCTCGCGCGCAGCTCCGCCGAGGAGT
>Ga0316620_10001378_pt1 | contig 10477 bp, 10 predicted proteins | sample OWC_Aug_M1_C1_D5_FD_207651 | JGI IMG/M metagenome (GOLD analysis project Ga0316620, IMG submission 207651) | Wetland soil microbial communities from Old Woman Creek delta, Ohio, United States - OWC_Aug_M1_C1_D5_B | ecosystem: Environmental > Terrestrial > Soil > Wetlands | place: USA: Ohio...
ACTGCGCCATATACGAAAGCGAAGTCGATCTGCTTGCAAGGGACATCGTGAATATCGCCATGAGCATCGCCGGCTCCGCAAGGGAGGCGATCGTCATCTCGCGGCTCGAGCCCATGCCGCCGAAGGCGGTGCCGATATCCATCCCGGCAAGCGCGGTAAAGAACCTGGCGATCGCAAAGAGCGCAACGAGCACGATCACGTCGGCCGTAGCTGCAAGGGGCAGATCCGTAGATAGTATCGGTATTATGCCGCCGGCAAGTACCGCCGTCCCGAAGACAAGATAGGGCGTGAAACGGAAGATCCAGGAGGCATTTTCGGCAAGGACCACGTCCTTCGAAAAGAGCTTCCTCAGGTCCCGGTACGGCTGTAACAATCCGGCGGAACTCCGTCCCTGTGCCCAGCACTTCAGGACCCTGACCCATCCGACGAACACAGGACCGATAGCAAGCAGGATCAGCACTTGCAGGATCTCCATCACAAAGGGGTAGAGGTTCATCTCAGGAACACCAGAAGGACTATGATCGTGACGAACGAATAGATGAGGTAGGCCTGTATGCGGCCCTGCTGCAGACGGCCTACCTTCCGCGATCCCCAAAAACTCGCCCTGATCACCGGCTTATAGAGCCACCCCCAGAAGCGGTCCCTCACATGCAGCGAATAATACAACTTTTTGGGAAAGGCCTTATGCACGGTCTGCTGGCTCGCCCTCACCCGTTCTTTCACGTTGAAGAGAAAACCGAAGATCCTCCGAATCGGCATCGCAAAGGAGGTCGCGTTATACTGCATCCTCTGGTCTATTTTTTCGAAACCGCAGTCCCAGATAGGGACCCGCTGGATCGCGCCGGGCTTCACGTGGAGAAGCAGATATGCGGCGATCACGATGACGAGTATGCCGAAAAATACGATAGGCCCCGAATACGATGCGCGCTGGTAGGCAACCGGCGTGAGCCACATCCACCCGAAGGCGCCGGCGGAAGTGCCGATACTGGTGCCGATCAGTTGCTGGGGGACCGCATCCATCCAGCCGATGACTAGTGTGGGCAGGATGCCGAGGAAGAGACACGCGGCTGCCGCCATTATCATTCCCATCCGCATCGGCCAGTCGGCCTCGCGCACATTCGGTCTGTGGTGTCCCCGCCAGTGTCCGAGAAACGTCACGCCGAACGCCTTTACAAAGCAGGCAGCGGCAAGAGCCCCGGTGAGGGCAAGCAGGGCCGCGCCCATCGGTATCAGGAGCTTCAGCAGAGGGCTCGGCAGAGACGGGGAGAGCAGAAACGCCTGGAAGGTGAGCCACTCCGAGACGAACCCGTTAAACGGGGGAAGCGCGGAGATCGAAATGCAGCCGATCAGAAACAGTGCGGCGGTCCAGGGCATAAGGTGGATGAGCCCCCCCATCTCCTCCATGTTGCGCTCATGCGTCGCATGGAGCACCGCCCCGGCGCCCATGAAGAGGAGTCCCTTAAACATTGCGTGATTCAGCGTATGATAAATACCTGCGGTAAGGGCCAGTGCCGCAAGTAGAGGCAGCTTAAAGGCGGTGAATATCATCGCTAGACCGATCCCGATAAGAATGATGCCGATATTCTCGACCGAGTGATAGGCAAGGAGCCTCTTTAAATCATGCTGCATCAGGGCGTAGAGCACGCCCATGACCGCCGAAACCAGACCGAATACAAGCACAATCGCCCCCCACCACCAGGGGAATACCCTTATAAGGTCAAAGGTGACGCGGATGATCCCGTAGATCGCGGTCTTCAACATCACGCCGGACATCAGCGCCGAGACGTTCGAAGGCGCCACCGGATGCGCCTCGGGAAGCCAGACATGAAGGGGGACGACGCCCGCCTTGGCGGCGAAGCCGAAAAAAGACAGGAGAAAGGCAACAGTGGCCCATTCGACCGGGAAATGGGCGCTTCGCATCGCATCGAAGGTATAGCCGCTGAAGCTTCCGAAGCCGGTCGCCAGGCCGGCAAGCACACCGAATGAAAGCAGGATCGCGATAGCCCCCACGTGGGCGACGACCATATAGAGGAAGGCGGCCCTCCGGTTCTCGATGCGTTCGTCCTCGAACATCACGAGGAAGTAGGAAGCGGCTGCCATGACCTCCCATGATATGAGAAAAATCAGGGCATCATCGGAAAGGACCACCATGTACATGCCTGCAAGGAAAAGACAGTAAAAAATCGCGAGGCTCGTCACAGACCTTTTTCCCAGAAAGCCTTTCACATAACCGATCGAGTACACTGAAACGAAAAATGAGAGGAGTCCGATCACCACGAGAAAAAAGCCGGCAAGGGGGTCGAGACTGAGATGAAACGGCAGGTCGGGGAGCCCAATGAGCATGATGAGTTTCTGCGTCTCCCCGCTCCATACCGTCCATGCCCCGGCAAAAACGGCAAGGAGCGATGCGGCGGCGGTCAGGGCAAATCCTGAATAAATAAGAAGCCGCTGACTGCGCGAGAGGAGCGAAACCAGCAAGGGCGCACACAATAGGATGATTACGGAAATAGAGGCAAGGTCGATCGGTCCGGGATTCATTAGCGGGGGTCTCCGGTGTCGTGACGTCCCTGAGGCAAGAAGTTATGGATCTGGCGTTTTTCCCGACATTGGGGGGCCGAGGCTTCCGCCGCACTCACGTTCATCTTGTCCTGGTCCGTCTATCTCTCTATTAGAAAATCGCAAATATTAATGCAAACTCTCTAAATTATCTTAAACGCCTCCACCTTGTCAAGGAAAACCGCACGCTACTCGTATCTTCTCAGGTCCTCCTCTGACAGACCGAAGTAGTGGCCGACTTCATGGATGAGGGTCTTGCGGATCTGATCGAGAAGTTCCTCCTCGGACGAGCAGATCATCTCTATATTTTTCTGGTAGAGAGTTATCTTGTCCGGCAAGGGGTAGGGAATATCGAAGAAGCCCCCTTTATGAGGATAGGGCACCCCGCTGAAAAGGCCGAGCAGCAGGCCGCCTCTCCCGCCGATCCGCTCAAGATCATGGGTCCCAGGAAGGTCCTCCACTATTATCGTTATATTCGTGAAGTACTTCGTATACTCTTCCGGCAGAGTCTCGATCGCCCTATCGACCAATTTTTCGAAATGTTCCCTGCTCGTCCTGTATGCCATTCCCTATTTTACCGAAAGGGTACCGCGGCGGCAACGCTCTCTTAAGGAGAAATTTTCAGGTAGCATGAAAAACATATCCACACGAGGGCAGGCGGGCTGAAAAACAGCCATAGTTGAGGCTCCGCTAAAAACACCAGCTAACCCAAACACCCTTTTCAAGAAACAATGTGCGCGCTGGATTTACGTTTACGTGAATCAGAATCGAATTCCGCCGATTGTATGGCGTTTTTCAGCTTGTCTGCCCTCGAGCCGCCCGAGTTCTTCAAGCAAAGGCACCTGTCCCTTGTTGATCTTCCCTTTCGCCTCCTCCAGGTCCAACCACGTCGCACGGTCGGTCTCGGGGAATTCCTGCTGTCTGCCGGATCTGGGAGGCCACTCCATCGAAAACGTGTTGCTCCTGATTGCCTCCGGATCGCAATCGCCTTCGACCGCCCACGCATGGACGAGCTTGCCGCTCTTCAGCCTTACCGGCGAAAGAGGAATAAAGTTCCCCGAGACCGGAAACCCTGTTTCTTCTTCGAACTCCCGACGCGCCGCAGAAAGCGCGTTCTCACCCGGATCGATTTCTCCTTTGGGGATCGACCATGCGCCAAGGTCTTTATTTTCCCACAACGGCCCTCCGGGATGAACGAGAAAGACCTGGAGGCCGCTTTTGCGCTTCCGGTAAAGAAGAATGCCTGCGCTGATTTTAGCCATGCCCCTACACCTTCACGCTCAGCACCGGCAGGCCGAGCCGCTGCCTCTTATTTTCTCCCTTGAAGAGCTCCCCTTTCCGCTGCGGGGCATCGCCCCTTTCTCCCTCGTGCTGCGTCTGGAGCTTAGTGGGAAGACTCGATGCGTGATAGACCGTGTATTTCCCGAATTTTTCGGACACCTTATCGACGGCGCTATAGATCTTCGAGAACTTCTCTATCTTCGCAGTGTCGTCAAACAGCGTATACTGGACCGTCGTATCCGGTACCAGGCCGGTAAGGACAACCCCGGTCTGGCGATACCGGTTACCGGCACGGTAGATTTGCTCGAAGCCTTCCCGTAAAGGCTTGAAAAGATCGATAGGATACGCAGTAGGTCTGCTCAATTTCATCTCCAGACCGGCATCCCTGAACTCCTGAGTCCGGAGGAAGAGGATGAGCCTTGTTGCCGAGAGTCTGTAGCGCCGCGCCTTGATGCAGGCGTTCTCGAGGTTCTTCGAGAGTTGGGCAAAGACAAAGGTCTCGTCGTCGGACGGGGGCGTGAAGGTCTTTGTCTTGCTGATCGACTGATAACTGCTCTTCGATTCAGTCACGACCGGATAGACAGACCTTCCGTTCAGCTCATGCCAGATCTCCTGATAGGGTTTGGAGAGATGTTTCTGTATGAACTGATCGTCCTTTTTCGCAAACTGAAGGGCGGTGGTGATGCCGAACTTCCTAAGAAATGCGGCGGTATTCGGCCCGATCCCCCAGACCTTTTCGATCGGCAGTTTTTCGAGATACAGATGGATGTCCCTGCCCGGGATAAGGGTTAGTCCGTGCGGTTTGTTATGCTTCGAGCCTACCTTTGCAAGGACCTTCGAGAGGCTGACGCCGACCGACACCGTGATCCCCAATTCCGTCCCGATCGTCTCCTGCATCTTCTTTGCGATCATACCGTAAGGACCATGGAAGCTCCTCCTCAGGCCGGTCAGATCCACGAACGCCTCGTCTATAGAATACTCTTCCACGTCCGGCGAGAACCGTCTGAGTATCTCGAACATCCGGACCGAAAAAAGGCTGTAGGTCTCGTAGTCAGACGGGACGATCACGGCGTCCGGACATATCTTCTTCACGTCGTAGAGGCTAACGCCTCTTGTAATCCCCTTTGCCTTAGCCTCGTAGCTTGCCGCCGCTACGATCCCACGCTCCTTGCCGGTGATCACCGGCCTGCCTCTGAGTTCGGGATGGACCGCCTGCTCGCAGGACGCGAAAAAAGCGTCGGCATCCAGATGAAGGATCGCCCTCGGCCAGGAACGTATGGTGAGGGGTTGCGTGGTCATGGGATGTTGGTAGGGACATGGTGTGTAGGGGCATGGCATGCCATGCCCCTACAATGCCGCGTCGGCGCGTCCCCACGAATGATGTTTACAGGGTTGTTTTCATCATCGGACCATTTCGCAGGGTTGCCGATAATGTATTCGCGGATGCGGTTAATTTCTTCTTCATCACGTATGACGTGTTCGTAATAATTGCGCTGCCAGACAGGATATCCCGGGGTGTTGCGGATTTGGTTGATCTGACGGGTAACAGCGGATTTGAAAGAACCGACAATGGCAGATAAAGAACCTGCAATCGGTTTGGCAAATTGCCTTTGTGTAGGGGCATGGCATGCCATGCCCTTACCATCGGAATTTATCACACCGATGCCGTGAAAATGATTCGGCATCACAACAAATTCGTCGATATCGGCATGCGGAAAATGTTCGGTTATTTTATGCCATATGTCCCGAACCATCCGTCCCGCATCATTCAACCGTATTTCCCCATCAACGATATCCCCGAACAGGCATTCCTTGTCCTGCGTGCATATTGTCACAAAATATGCCCCTGCCTGTGAATAATCGTATCCCTTCAGGCGGATTGAACGGCGGTGGTGTATGTTGTGATCGTATTTCATACGTGTGTGTTTTGTAGTAGCGTGATTTATCGCGCCCTGTTTTGTGTCTATCGTTTTTGCATTCGTAGGGGCATGGCATGCCATGCCCCTACATCACCGCGAGCGGCTCTCTACCATCTTCTGGAGCTTATATACAGTAATATGGGCCTTGATAATTGTCGAATTTATCCGCTTGTATCTGCGGAAAAGACCCCAGGTGCCATAAAAAGTACTGAGCGCTACGCCCAGATAAAAAAGCTCTCCAAGAAATTTCAGGTCAATCATTTTTGTTCCTCCTTGTGATTTAATAAGCATTCAGCCATAATTGAAATCCCCGTTATGTCAGGTCGTCATGCCCGAGGACTGCAGTCGGGCATCCATTTCCGAGGCTGCACTAGATTCCCGCCTTCGCGGGAATGACCTGCAACCGCCTCTACAGTTCGCCAAGACACCAGTCACCTGTACTTCCTCACCACCGCCGTCACAACGCCGGCGATCTTGAGCTCCTTTTTCGGCCGTATCGGCTTATAGTTGGGGTTTGCGGGAATGAGGGCCACGTTCTCCCCTCTCTTCCTCAGGTACTTCATAGTCCATTCGCCGTCTACCTCGGCGATCACGATATCGCCGCTCTTCGGCGTCTGCCCCTTGTCGACGAGCACCATATCCCCGGGAAGGATCCCGGCCCCTGACATCGAATCGCCGGATACCTTGAGGAGGAAGGTGGCCTCCGGGTTCTGGATAAGAAGGTTATCAAGGGAAAGGGTGTCGACCAGTTCTTCCTCGGCCGGGCTTGGGAACCCGGCTTCCACTGTGCCGAGGATCTTCACCGGCGCAGCAATCGACCCCGGGATAAGTCTCCCCTTAGCGTCCCTTTCGAGGACCTTGAGCACCGCAAGCTTATTGACGAGCTTGTAGACCGCGTTCTTCGAACGGAGCCCGGTCATCTCCCCGATCTCAGAGAAACTCGGCATCCTGCCGCTCCGGGAGTAAAACCGGGATATCTCCCTCACCCTCAATCGCAGTTTTTCTTCTCTAACGTCCTTCGTCATGATTCCATTATATAGTGAACAATCGTTCACTGTCAAGGGGGTAGTAAATAGTGAAAAGTTAAAAGCCTAAGTCCTGGATATTAAGCACAAAACAGCAGTAGGAGAACTGGGTGAGCGACTTGGGCCTACTTTCGTCGCCGTTTTGAGAAATAGAGGCAGAGACATGCGGAAAAAAACTTTATCTGCGCCACCTTTGCAAGATAATTGTTATCCGAAGGAGCTATTGTTTCAGATTAGAAGGATGACAACGTAAGAAGGAAAGTTGCGAAATTATAAAGTTTTTTGGAGCGTGCCTCTGCATCAAGTGTATTTTTAAACCAAGAGGGTATGGAGGATGAGCGCATTAATCCTGGGGCGGCCCACAGGGCCGCCCCTGCAAAGCAAAATCTATTTTAATGATGCCCTTTATGGCCTCCGGCTGAAGCCCCGAGGTCAACCATCTCGACCTTGCCGGTCCCGAGATAATATTCGGCGCCTACAACCTGGAGTTTGCCCTCATGTACGAGTTCGCTCACGACCTTGCTCTTCATCACGTTCTTGTAGGTGTTCCTGACATTTTCCTGTATTGCAAGGTTCAGGGTCCCTTCCCTGCCCTTACCTGCTTTCCTGGCCGTCTTGACAGCAGGCATAATCTTTTTCAGGATCGCCCCGATATTGCCCTCCATCTCGCCTTTTGAGTCGAGGGCCGCCGTGACCGCTCCGCACTGCTCATGGCCGAGGATGACGAGAAGCGGCGTGTGAAGATGCTCCACTCCGTACTCGATACTTCCCAAAGTAAGGGGACCCACGACGTTTCCGGCGTCCCTGATGATGAAGATGTCCCCCAGTCCCTCGTCGAAGATGAGCTCAGGGGAAACCCTGGAGTCCGCGCAGGAAAGGACCGTTGCAAAGGGACTCTGCCCTTTCGTGAGTTCCTGCCTTCTGGTGTCACCCAGATCTTTTTTGGCAAGTTCCCCCGACGCAAACCGTTTATTACCGTCGAGCAGTTTGTTTAGCGAGTCTTCCCCCGCTCCCGCATACGCCACCCCGGCGACAGCGACCGTCAATAAAAAAATGATAAAGACCTTTGATACCCGCACTTTCGAATCCTCCTTCTGTAATTTTTTTTAAAAAAAAGGGCCCTCAAAGAGGGCCCCGTTACAACTTCATATTTTTATATTATTATTCTTATGCAGCTTCCGCTTTTTTCGCCTTCTTCGCAGCGGCCGCCGCAAATACCTCCTGCGCATTGAACGTGCCGTTGATCGCCTGGACCGGACACTTCGCAGTGCAGATGCCGCAGCCGATGCATTTGTCTTTGTTGATCACATGCATCTTCTTCAGCTCGCCCGAAGGCGCATCCACCGGGCAGACCTTTGCGCATATCTGGCAGCCGATGCAGTTGTCCATGACAAACGCCTTCTCACGATGCGGGATAAAGTCGGTAATCGCCTTCGTGGGGCATTTTGGGACACAAAGTCCGCAGACCTTGCACTTGTCGATGTCTATCCTCGAAAGGCTGTTGCTTACCGAAGGGGCGTCGAAGGGACATACCTTGACACATATGCCGCAGGCGATGCATCCGACCTCGCAGTTCTTGCGCGTGTCGCCGCCCTTGTCTTTCGAATGGCAGGTGACGAGCACCTGTCTCGATGCCGGCATGACCTCGATGACCTTCGTCGGACATGCCTGTTCGCATTTCCTGCAGCCGGTGCATTTCGTGATATCGACAAAGGGAAGATGGTCTTCGGTCATGGTTATCGCGCCGAAAGGACAGACCCTCGAACATGTGCCGTATCCGAGACAACCGTACCGGCATGCCTTGTCCCCGCCTCCGGCGAGTATCGCGGCCCTGCAGTCCTGGATGCCCTCGTATTTGAACCTCTTTACCGCCTTCGACCAGCTGCCCTGGCACATGATCCTGGCAAACTGGGGTTCCCTGATCTCAGCCTTCTTCCCGGTAATGAGCGCAACCGCCTCGGCGCCCCTCGCCCCTGCCGGGACGCAGAGGTTCGCCGCCACGTCCGGATTCTTCACGACCGCCTCGGCATACTGCTCGCAGCCCGCATACCCGCAGGCCCCGCAATGCGCATGGGCGAGGACGTCCTTCACCTTCTCAACCCTGGGGTCTATCTGCACGGCAAACCGTTTGGCGGCTAAGGCCAAGGCTATACCGAAGATAGTGCCCATTCCGGCAACAAATGCAAGCGTCCACTTGACGAGAGAAGCCAGATCAACACTTTGCTTGGCCTCGATACTGCCGCCGACGCCGGCGTAAAGGAGAGAGGGCGAGCAGAAGAGCAGGATCGCAGACGCACAGAAGACTGCGAACAGAAGCGAACGTAACTCCGTCTTTTTTATGATCGGTCCATTAGACATATTTGCTCTCCTCAGGTATATTTATAAATATTTTACTATATTTACCCATAAGAATTACAGCGTAATCAGACCCGAGAACCCGGTAAAGGCAAGCGCGATAAGTCCGGTGATGACAAAGGCCAGCGGCAGCCCCTTGAAGGGGGCCGGCACGTCGGCGAGCTCCAGCTTTTCCCGGATGCTGGCCATGATAGTGAGCGCAAGAGCAAAACCCAGGCCGGAGCCGAAGCCGAAGGCGAGGCTCTGCATGAACGTGTATTTCTCTTCGGCGTTGATCAGCGGTACCGCGAGGATGATGCAGTTGGTCGAGATAAGGGCAAGGTAGATGCCAAGCTTGTAATACAGCCCCGGCGATACCTTCCTCATGATCGTATCGGACAACTGCACGAGGCCGGCAATGACGCCGATAAAGACAATAATCTGTAGAAAGGTGATCTCAAGCGGCACAAGGACGAGATTGAACAGGACCCAACTGAATGCCGCGCTTATCATCATGACCGCCGTGAATGTGATGCTCATGCCGACGGCCGTCTCCATCTTCTTCGAAACTCCGAAGAAGATGCAGAGCCCGAGGAACCGGGTGAAGACGAAGTTGTTTATCAGAGACGCCGATACTATGAGTTCAAATAATTTTGTGAAATCGTGGCTCATCTATGCTTCCTCCCTTTAGTTCGCAGTGAGCGCGACTTTTGCCGTAGCCCTTGCCTTTGTCTCGGCCTTTGCCGCGGCCCTCGCATTGATCCAGTTGAACGCCGCCATCAGTATCCCGACCGCGAAAAACCCGCCCGCAGGCAGAATAAACAGCAGGACAGGTTTCGTACCGATGAACGTAAAGACATGCTCAGTCGCCATGCCCGTCGGGACGGTAAGAGTCCCTTTGCCGAGAAGCTCCCTGAAGAAACTGATCGTTGTCAGCGCGAAAAGGAAGCCTATCCCCATGCCGAGGCCGTCGGCCAGGGAAGGCATAAAGGTATTCTTGCTGGCGAACATCTCCGCCCGCGCAAGGATCGACGCGAAGGCGACGATCAGCGCGATATACAGGCCGACCTTGGCATTCACGTCCGGGGCGAAGGCGGCCATGATCATCTGTGTGACGGTGACCCAGCCGGAGATAACGAGCATGAAGATCGGCAGCCTCACCTTCGGCTGGATGAAGTTTCTCATGAGAGAGATGGTCATGTTCACCATCGTCTGGACAAACAGGACCGCTGCGCCCATGAAGATGCCGTTTTTCAGGTTGTTGGTGACCGCGATCGAGGGACAGAGACTGAGCGCGAGCTTGAAGATCGTATTCTCTTTTATGATGCCGTTAAGGAACTGGTCCTTCAGACTAACTGTGCT
>Ga0316620_10001379_pt1 | contig 10476 bp, 10 predicted proteins | sample OWC_Aug_M1_C1_D5_FD_207651 | JGI IMG/M metagenome (GOLD analysis project Ga0316620, IMG submission 207651) | Wetland soil microbial communities from Old Woman Creek delta, Ohio, United States - OWC_Aug_M1_C1_D5_B | ecosystem: Environmental > Terrestrial > Soil > Wetlands | place: USA: Ohio...
GCGGGCGGGCCCGTGATCGGATATCCCACCGATACGATTTATGGGGTGGGGTGCGACCTCTTCAAACCGGAGGCGATTCGAAAGATCCATCGACTGAAGAAATTGGAAGGGAAGAAGCCATTGAGTTTCATCTGCTCCGATTTGAAGGACATCAGTCAGTATGCCTATGTCTCGAATTATGCTTATAAGATGATGAAGCGCCTGCTTCCGGGGGCCTATACCTTTATCCTGAAGGCAACGAAGCTGGTTCCAAAGATAGCCATGACCAAACAGAATACGGTGGGGATAAGAATTCCCGATAATAAGATATGTTTAGCTCTCGTCAAGGAGTTGGGCCACCCGATTATCAGCAGCAGCGTTTATAAACCCGATGAGGGACTGTACAATGATCCTGCCGAGATTGAAGAGCGCTTTGGAAAGCAACTGGACCTTGTCATTGATGGAGGGATGATCGTTGCCGAGCATTCGAGCATCATTGACCTCACCGATGATTCTCCCAGAGTGATTCGAAAAGGAAAAGGGGAGGTAAGCCTTTTCCAGTAACCGCGAGTGGCGCAAGAGAGGAGGAGAGGATGGGGCGAAAAAGTCTTCCACCCACCACCTTGCTATTTCCTACCCCGGTCGTCCTGGTGACCTGCGTGGACGAGGCAGGGAAGTCCAACATCATTACCCTGGCTTGGGTCGGAGTGGTTAATTCAGAACCGCCCATGATCGGAATCTCCATTCGGCCGGAGCGTTTTTCCCATGGCTGCGTCAGGCGATCCAAAGAGTTTGTGGTCAATCTTCCTTCTGAAGAGATGGTTAGAAAGGTGGATGCCTGCGGCGTTCTTTCGGGGAGGGAGACGGATAAGTTTGCTTCCGTGGGATGGAAGCAGGTGCCCGCCCAAAGGGTAAAGCCTCCTTTGATCGATGAATGCCCTGTCCAGATGGAATGTATTGTAAGAGAAACGGTCTCCTTAGGGAGTCACGATCTTTTTCTGGGGGAGATCGTTGCCCTCCATGTTAAAGAAGAAATCCAAAAGGAGAAAGGTCGAATCGATATCGCGAAGGCCCTCCCGATGGTCTTCTGCCCGGGTGCCAACGAGTATTGGAGCCTGGGAAAATGCATCGGCCATTATGGTTTCACAAAGGGCAAACCCTGAGCCGGCCGGGACCATCGATGGGTTTTGAGTTTAAGAAATCCGAAATCCGAATACCGGGCGAAGCGTCCGTCTCGGACCCATACGAAACAGAGATGCTTAAATCCTAAACTCGAAACCCCTGCCTTCGTCCCGCAGGGCGGGACTTCGCGCAGGCAGGCTAAACTTTTACCCTGTTAAGTACGGGATGAATTGTGTTTCTGCTTTGATTCTCGTCGTTCTTTGCGGAAATGTGAGATCATCAATTTCGTGCAGAATTACTTGACAGGGTAAAGATTTAGAGTTTAGTGCTCAGAGTTTCAAATCTAGATCTGCTTGATTGAGAATGAGTCTGTCCACATTTTACGCAAAGTGTTGTCCATAAGGGGAATAAGTTACGGACCGACCATGATCATTGACTGCCATACGCACATCTTTCCAGAGGAAGTGAGAAAAGATCGAGATACCTTTTGTAAGAAGGATGAGGGTTTTGCGTTTATTTATGATCATCCAAAGGCGAAGATCGCCGGGGTGGAAGATCTGATTGCCTCGATGGATGAATCCGGAATAGACCGCTCTGTCATTTGTGGGTTTCCATGGAGTCGCCCTGATCTCTGTTCCTTTCAGAACCAATATCTGATGGAGTCTGCCTCACGCTATCCACATCGATTGATTGTTTTCGTTTCACTTCTCTTTTCAAATCCGGATTGGTCAGAGAAAGAATTGGGCAGGGCCGTGAAAGGTGGGGCCCTCGGGGTGGGGGAGATTGCCTTTTACCGCAATGAGATGACTTCTCAGGAGATCCAGTCTATGAAGCCGATCCTCACCCAGATGGAGAGGCACGGGTTTCCGCTTCTCTTCCATACCAACGAGACGATTGGCCATTCCTACCCCGGGAAGGGGAGAACGCCTCTGGAACGTTTTTATGAGATGATCCTCTCTTTTCCAAGCCTTCCGATCATCTTAGCGCACTGGGGAGGTGGCTTCCCCTTCTATGAGTTGATGCCAGAGGTGGCAAAGGTGATGGCCAACGTCTATTACGATACGGCGGCTTCGCCTTTTCTCTATTCTAAGAAGATTTACGCGATCGCCAGAGAGATCGTGGGCGTAGAGAAGATCTTTTTCGGGACAGACTTTCCGCTGATTTCACCTCGACGATACTATCAAGAATTAGAAGGATCCGGCCTCTCGAAACAGGACCGTGAAAAGATATTGGGTCTCAACTTTTCAAGACTGATTGAGAAAAAGGAAAACACGGCCACCTGATGAGACATGCCTTTTTGGACCACCACAGCCAAACAGAGAGCCCTATTCACCATCTGGATGCCAGGGCAAAGATCGTCGTCTTCTTCACGTTTATTTTGATTGGAGTCAGTTCCCCTCCCACCGCTCTTCTTCTCTTCAGCCTTTTGGCTCTGGGTCTGATCGCCATTGCTGTTTTAGCACGACTTCCCTTGGGCCATTTGCTCAAAAAGGTCCTGGTCGTTCTCCCGTTTCTCTTCGTCGTTGCTCTTTCGATTCCATTCATGCAAAAAGATGCCGTGGGTGGAGGATACAATTTAGGCCTGGGAGGTCTTTCCGTATCCCGGAATGGTCTCTGGATTTTATGGAATGTGGTCATCAAATCATGTCTGGGAGTTTTTTCCATTATCTTGCTTTCTTCCACGACCTCCTTTCCCCAATTGATCAGAGGCATGGAGAAGCTGGGTTCGCCAAGAATCTTTACCATGATCACCTCTTTTATGTACCGCTATTCCTTCATCCTCATCGATGAAATGCACCGGATGAAGCGGGCCAGAGATTCGAGATGTTTCGGAGGGAGATGGTTTTGGCAAACGAAAGTCATTGGACACATGATCGGAACGCTCTTCTTGAGGAGCTTTCACCGAGGGGAGAGGGTTTATATGGCGATGCTTTCCAGAGGTTATCATGGAACCATGCCTGAAACAAAGGCGAGAAGGCTCGGGCTGGGAGAGGTGCTCTTTCTCTGTTTTACTCCGTTTCTCCTTTTTCTGAGGATCTATTTGGGATGACGTCGAATAAGGTCATTGACATTGACCATCTCTCCTATGATTATCCAGACGGGACGCCCGCCTTAAGGGACATCCATCTAGAGGTCTATCCACATGAGTCCGTTGCCATTCTTGGTCCAAATGGAGCGGGGAAGTCGACTCTTCTCTACCATCTGAACGGAACCCTGATGGGAACGGGAAAGGTGATCATCCTCGGGGTTCCTGTCGAAAAAAATAACTTGAAAGAGATTCGGAAAAAGGTAGGTCTCGTCTTCCAAAGCCCAGAAGATCAACTCTTCTGCCCCACGGTCTTTGATGACGTGGCGTTCGGTCCACTTAATATGGGGCTGGATGAAGAAGATATTCGGCAGCGAGTTCAGAAGGCCCTTGGGGTGATGGGACTGAAAGGATTTGAAGGAAGATCAGCCCACCATTTGAGCGAAGGGGAAAAGAAGAGGGTTGCCTTGGCCACCGTATTGTCCATGGACTCTGAACTCCTCGCCCTTGACGAGCCCACAGATAACCTCGACCCTGCCGGGAGCCGATTGCTCATCGAACGAATCCGAGCCATTCCGCAAACCAAAGTCATCGTCACTCACCACCTGGCCGTAGCGTTTGATCTCTGCGAGAGAGCCGTCCTCCTTTTCGAAGGGAGAAAGATAGAAGACCTTTCGATGGGAGAACTGTTAAAAGATCGAGCCTTATTAGAACGATTTGGGTTTGATGCAGATTATGCCCGATGGATGTACGAGAAAAGTGCCAGATTTCAAAGCTCGAGGCCCGAATAATGCCTCTCGCCCCTTCCCCCCGGGGGCCCCTGTCGTAATCATGATAAAGAAAAGATTTGAACGAGACAGACAGTCGGGCTCCTCAGCTTTAGAATGCGGTCGTTTAGAGTCATGGCTAATCTATCTTGTCTCGAAAGCAATCTTTTGAAGGGCTTGCAGCCCAGTAGCTGACCGTTCAAAGGTTTCCGCTCTAAAGCTTCATCGCCCGACCGCCTGTCTCGTTTTTGCAAGGGAAGTGGTTTTTAGTTAATTATGGCACAGCCTCCGGGGAGAGGGAGGGGGTGAGGGGAGGTCTCTGTTTAAGAAAGGTGGAGATCCCCGTTGCGAGAATCGTTCCATCCTCCTTGGCCACGTGAGCCTTTGCCCTGATGAGTCTTTTATTTACCTCAGTAATTTCTCCATGGACGCTTAATCGCTCGAGGATCGGGGCGGGCTTCTTGAACTTGATCTCTAAAGAGGCCGTGACCGCCTGATAACCTATTTCGTAAACCAGTTTCGCCATCGCCTCGTCTAATAAGGTGCTGATAATCCCTCCATGGACGATGCCATCCCAGCCTTGAAAAGTCGGGCTTGCTATAAACGTTGTTTTAAGGGTTTGTCTCTGCTTGTCAATCTTAAAACTCAATCGCAACCCGTTCGGATTGTTCTCTCCACAGACAAAGCAGTTCCCGTAAGTTTCGAATTTCATCTCTTTCCTCGTTGACCCGTTTGACGGCGCTCAGCCCGCCTTTTGTGGCGAGGGCGGAAAGCGCCGCTCAGGGTCAATCCTGAGCAAACCCTGGCATTGATGCCGGGAGTCGAAGGATTGACTTGATTTCATGGGTATCATATAGTTTTCAAAGATGGGTTGTCAAATTGAATCATCGTCGCACCCTCATCTGGTGAGGGCGAATCAGAAACCATTTCACGATAATCCATGCCGCCGTTACAAAGCCATGTCACTCAACCCGTTGGGGTTGATGAGAGGAAAGTGTATGAAAGAGGATGATCGCCATCTCCGATTAGCCATCGCTGCAGCCAGGGAGGCGGGCAGGATCCAGATGCTCCATTTTGGCCACTCCCACCCGGTGCAGTACAAGGGAGAATTCAATCCGGTGACGGAAGTAGACCGGCTCTGTGAACGAGCCATCGTAGAAATGATTTCGGACGTTTTCCCGGACCATGATATTTTGACGGAAGAGAGCCCCTTCGAAGGAAAAGGATCTTCCTGGAAATGGATTGTCGATCCCCTGGACGGGACGACCAACTATTTTCACGGGTTTCCTTGTTTCTGTGTCTCCATCGGGCTTGAAGTGAACGGGGAAGTTGAAATGGGCGTGGTTTATGTCCCGCCTCTCAACGAGCTCTTTCATGCGGAAAAAGGGAAGGGGACCTTTCTCAACGGTGAACGGACCGTTGTCTCCCAGGCCGATCGATTGAACAAGAGTCTTCTTTGCACCGGTTTTCCTTATGACGTTCAAAAATGTGCTGATTTCTATCTTCGTTATTTCCATCGGTTTATCACGAAGAGTTTTGCGATTCGGAGACCAGGCTCGGCAGCCGTCGATCTTTCTTACCTGGCAGCAGGGCGTTTCGACGGATTCTGGGAATTCAAGCTCCATGCGTGGGATGTGGCGGCAGCCAGCTTGTTGATTACCGAAGCAGGCGGAAAGGTAACCGACCTCCAAGGCCGCCCCTTCAATATCTATTCTGATGAAATCCTGGCCTCGAATGGGTTGATCCATGAAGAGATGCTTCAAACCATCCGGGAGATTGATGCAGGATAGGGAGATCGAGGGATAAGGAGATCGGGAGAGAATAGTAGATGGAACATGAGTAGTTTGCTGAAAAAGCTATTCTTCTAAGGCTGCTCAAAAATGTCCCTGCCTTCGTCCCGCAGGGCGGGACTTCGCGCAGGCAGGCAGATGCAAGTTGAATCTGCGAAATCCCGTTTACGGAGGCCATCGCGAGCTTTTCACCAGCCGTTCAGACAGGCGATCCTTTGTAGGGAACGGTTTGAAACCGTTCCCTACCGATATACGCCGAAACAAGCCTGCCCCGTGCTTGATACGGGAAAAGATGAGGGCAACGCCGCAGATGGGCTTTTTTCAGCAGCCTGTCAGATAGCGAACTTGATTAGAGCACAATGAAGAAGCAGGCAGAGCTTTTTGGGAAGAAGGAAAAGGAGTTCTTTAAGGGAGAGGCTCCTCTCGCTGATCGGATGAGACCTCGGACCCTGAATGAATTTGTTGGTCAGGATCATCTCTTGGGCCAGGCGAAGGTTCTTAGGCAGGCGATCGAATCCGATCATCTTCCTTCAATGATTCTATGGGGGCCTCCGGGGTCCGGCAAAACCACTTTAGCCATGATCATCGCTACCACCACGGGTGCTCAGTTTCTCGCGTTCAGCGCGGTTCTCTCCGGGGTAAAAGAGATCAAAGAGGTTGTCCAAGAAGCGGAGGAGGAGCAGAAATATAATCAAAGGCGAACGATTCTCTTTGTGGATGAGATCCATCGATTCAACAAAGCCCAGCAGGATGCTTTCCTTCCCCACGTAGAAAAAGGGACGATCATCCTCATTGGGGCCACCACAGAAAATCCATCCTTTGAGGTGATTTCCCCGTTACTCTCCCGCACAAAAGTTTTTACCCTCCGCTCTTTAACAGAAGAAGAGATTGAATTAATCTTGAAACGTGGGCTGACGGATAAAGAAAGGGGATTAGGGCAATTTAACGCAGTGATCGAGCCGGAGGTCATCAAGAGTATTTGCCAGTTGGCCAACGGAGATGCAAGGGCGGCCTTGAATACTGTAGAAATGCTCGTCCTGACAACTAATCCAGATAAGCAAGGGGTTCGTCAGATCAAGAAAGAGGATCTAAGAGAGGTTCTTCAAAGGAAGGCCTATCTTTATGACAAGTCCGGGGAAGAGCATTATAATCTCATTTCAGCTTTACATAAGAGTTTGAGAGGAAGCGATCCCGATGCTGCCCTGTACTGGCTCGGGAGAATGTTGGAGGCTGGGGAAGATCCTCTCTATATTGCCCGCCGGATGATCCGGTTTGCCTCGGAAGATGTTGGAATGGCAGATTCCCAGGCTCTGCAGGTAGCGGTCGCAGCCATGCAGGCCTTTCATTTTATTGGCCTACCGGAAGGGAATTTGGCGCTTGCCCAGGCCGCGGTCTATCTGGCGACCGCACCCAAATCCAATGCGCTCTACACGGCATTTCAGGGGGTACAGAAGGATGTTCGGGAAGTCGAAAACATGCCTGTTCCGTTTCATATTCGAAATGCTCCAACGGAGCTGATGAAAGATCTGGGTTACGGGAAAGAATATAAATACCCCCATGATTATCCGGACCATTTTGTCGAAGAGGAATATCTCCCCGAGAACCTCCAGGGAAGGACGTACTATCACCCGACCGAACTGGGCTTTGAGAGGGAGATTAAGAAGAGGCTGGAGTACTGGAGGCGAAAGAAGAGTGAGAAGAAGTGATCGAAAGGCGGTGACCGATCTTGAAACACAAAATAGGCAAAGCAAGAACGGAAAAAGCAGGTCGAAGGAAGATCGCAAACATCGATGGGGCAAAACCTGAGCCTCATCGATAAAATCTTGCCGAATTAAACCCCCCAACTCTAACACCTACAACTCAATATCGGGAGCCACATCCAACAATCGAGGGTTACGGATTGAAAGCGAGGATAACGGGGCGGCTCACATCCCGCGAGGCAACGAGCGGTCATGGTGCAGCCGCAGGTTATGCGGTCTTCTTCATTTACCTCCTTACCTACCCTTGAAGTTGATAATCGCTCACTTGAGTTTGAACGTAACAGCAAGACACTCTTTCACGGCTTTCAGTGCCTCACCGTATGCCTGAGAGTTCCCTGCCACGGTCGCGCCGCGCGCCACACAAGGATCGTTATAACTGAACGGCTGTTTCGTTTCCTTATTGATAAGCCGACCAATCGGGTTCTCCTCCATTCTGCAGTTCCGTACCGTTTGCGCCTGCGGTAAGCGCAATGGGGCGGTGATGACTGTGGCATCAAACATGTGATGCGCGTCAGGATATTCCATCAGTTGCACATCCTTTCCCGCTTTCTGAAGTCCTTTGACATATTCCTGACATGGTCCTATTGGTACATAGTCATCAGCCGTCCCATGAAAGACTCGAATGGGTCTGTCGCTCACTTCACCATCATCAATGAAAGTTGCGTTGCATGTGGGGTAAAACGCCAAGTATGCCGTAAACTCAACGTTGCTCGGCCCATGCATGCGTTGAAACCGCCTCAGGCTAGAGTAAAGAGCCACTTGCCCACCCCGAGGAAACCCCATGATGGCAATCCGTGACGGGTCAATGCGAGGATGCCTAGCGAGTAATTCGAGGACCCGATAGGTATCGTTGATCATTGTGAGCCGGCCAAGCTGTTCCTGGTTTGCTACTGTGTCCGTTATACCACGTCCCGTAAAGCCATCCAGAAGGAAAGTAGCCACACCCATCTTGTTCAACTCCTGCGACCATACGTGAACGTGGCCCCCGACCCCACCGGACCCGTGCACGAGGACGATTGCAGGTAAACGGTCTGTACCGGGCCGAGGAATCCGCAACTCTCCGGCGATAACATCGGGTTTACCCTCCTTGACTCCAGTTAAGAATTGTTCGTCCGTCAGAGTCATTGTCTTCAGCGTATGGACTTCGATTCGTACGACTTGTGCAGCGGCGAGTCTCGGGAGAGGCCCAATATTCCCGAAGTATTGGATCATACAGAAAGCTACCATCCCAAAGGTTAACTTAGATTTCATGGCACCCTCCTTTCTCAATTTGGTTTTGCGTATCTTGAATCTTCCATTGGCATAACAATTATTGTACTGCATTGCGTAATTTGTAAGAATCCTACCCATTCAATTGTTCTTTGTCAATGGACACTTGAGGTTGAGGATTTCCCTCTGAAAGATTGCATATGGAAGGTCCATGTGGATCTGAAGAGGAAGGAACCATTACGCTTGATAATGTCCGCAAAGTCAAATCCAGACTTTCACAGATTATCTAATGAAATTTGTCCATACCCTGTCTTCCTTTTCGGGCAAGGAAACACCTGCATTTTTACCCGCTTCTATTGATTGTAGTAGCCATGCCATATTTCGGCCAAGTGTCCGCATTGTTTGTAATCCCTCAATATCTTGCAATACTTCCTCTGGCGTGTTGCCATGTACCATATTCCAGTACTGGGATGATACAATAGGCATATTATTAATGGAAAAATATTTATTCAACTGATCAAATGCAGATGTAGCGCCACCCCTGCGGCAGCTTACGATTGCTGCACCCGGTTTATAAGCAAATACATTGCTGCCAGCATAAAAGCATCTGTCTAAAAATGATTTTATGAAACCAGAAGGTCCTGCATAGTGGACAGGAGAACCAAAAATAAAACCGTTTGATGTATTTCCCTTATCAAGTGCAACGTTGACAGCATCATCATCAAACACGCATTTCCCTGTATCGGTACACTTTCCGCATGCCGTACATCCTCTTATTGGTTTTTTTCCGATATAGAATATCTCTGTTTCAATATTAAACTTATTCAATTCCTTTTCCACTTCACAAAGGGCTGTGTAAGTACATCCTTTTTTGTTTGGACTACCATTTACCAATAATACTTTCATTCTATGCACCTCCACTTTTGCGGAATTGGTTATCAGCATGTCATTTTTAATAAAAAATATCAATGATTGCAATTTGAAGTCTTGTAATGTTTTTGAAGTTCGTGATTTGCTACTTACAGGAAGGAAGTGGTGGCGACTTATTTTATAACTGCTTACATTGAATTTCCAAAATCTAAATATTAATATTTTAATCAAACTTCTTGGAACCATCACCATCCGGAAAGCGTCCAAGAAATGGTGTGATTAATGGAAACCTATGATCTTTGTCTGACATGGAACTGGGAATACGACGCTGACTTTGTTAATCTGCTTAACCTTGCCTGTCAATCACACGGACTATTATTGTTACAAATTACCCCTGAAAACCTTTTGCCTAGGATGCAGTCCATTAGCAACAAAGAGATTGTTTGCCAGATTTTCTTTGATAGGGCATCCGATGCAGACGCACGGTTTATTCCAGTCGTTCAATGGGCTTGCAGTCATGTCGAACATCATATAAACTTTCACAAACTGGCATGCCGTGCATGGGATAAGGTTGCTATGCATCAGGTTATCAGCGTCAGTATGAATACACCGCTTACCATCATCCTCCCCTCCTATGATGAACAACCCTTGCCCCCAGACATCGATCTATCTGCTCTAGGTGAAAGTTTCACAATAAAACCCGCATACGGAGGTGGTGGAGCTGGTGTGATCAATGAAGCAACCACGCTGAGTCAAGTGTTGGTTGCTCGGCAAGAGTACCCCACCCAGAGATACTTGTTGCAGGCCCATATCATTCCGGCCCGCTTTGGTTCCCGAATGGCCTGGTTTCGAGTCATCTATTGTGCAGGGAAGGTTTACCCGTGTTGGTGGGATAATTACACCCATATTTATACCCATGTGACTTTTAACGAAGAGACTTGCTATGACCTTAA
>Ga0316620_10001381_pt1 | contig 10465 bp, 9 predicted proteins | sample OWC_Aug_M1_C1_D5_FD_207651 | JGI IMG/M metagenome (GOLD analysis project Ga0316620, IMG submission 207651) | Wetland soil microbial communities from Old Woman Creek delta, Ohio, United States - OWC_Aug_M1_C1_D5_B | ecosystem: Environmental > Terrestrial > Soil > Wetlands | place: USA: Ohio...
GGGAAGCATCCTCTCGGCCGAGTCGCTGGCGCGGGAGACCGAGTTGCCGAAACAGTTCTCCGGCACCGCCATGGCCCTTGTCCGGTGGGCGGGAGCCCGGTTTTGCCAACTGCTCTTCAAGGTCCTGTTCCGGTTCGAGGTTCGGGGGATGGAGAACCTGCCGGGGCAAGGGCCGTTTCTCATCTGTCCCAACCATCTGAGCTACCTCGACGGGCTGGTCGTGCTGGCGCCCCTCCCTTACGGCGTCCTCAAACGGATCTTCCTCGTGGGAGCCAGCTTTTTCTTCTCCCGCCCGCTCATGCGGCTGGTGGCCCGGGTGGCCAACATCGTCCCGGTGGATCCGGACACCCACCTGCTGCGCGCCATGAAGGCAGGCGCATACGGCCTGCGCTCCGGTCGCATTCTCTGCATTTTCCCCGAGGGGGCGCGCTCCTTCGACGGGCAGCTCACCGAATTTAAGAAAGGGGCCGCCATTCTGGCGCGCGAGATCGGCGTTCCTATAGTCCCGGCTGCCATTTGCGGCACGTATGAGGTGTGGCCGCGCGATCGCAAGCGCATTCGATTCCACAAGATCAAAGTGATTTTCGGCGAACCTCTGTGGCCAAGTGCAGCCGGGGGAGCCTCGCCCTATGCGGAAGATACCCGACGGCTCCGCGAAGCGGTGGCACGGCTGATAGAGACGGGCTGAGTATTCGGATCAATGTCCCGGCTGCAAACAACATAACCACGAAATACACGAAACCCGCGAAAACGAGTCAGCAGCGAGCGGGAAATGCCGGGTTCTCACGATTCCCCGCCGGGTCCGCACCAAAATGGCACAACGCGAAGCGTTGTGCCCCGTGGGGCCCCTTGCAGCAATCCTATCCTCCGTATCTCAGGAGTACGGATATACCAGCCCCTGGGCAAGTCGTGATCAAATTCGTTTTCGTGTATTTCGTGGTTTGTCAGGTCTGCAGGAACAGCAGCACCAGGCCGGTGACGAAGATGTTCAGGATGGACAGCGGCAGGAGGATCTTCCACCCCAGGCGCATCAACTGATCATAGCGGAAACGCGGCAAGGTCCAGCGGATGAGCAGCAGGAACCAGCAGAAGAAGAAAACCTTGAGTGCGAAGGCAGCGATCTGCAGCAGGGTCACGCCCAATGCCGGCAGGCTCCAGACGGCCCCCCAGGGAAGATGGAAGCCGTCGGCCTGCAGGTAAGGAACCTGCCAGCCGCCGAGGAACAGGGTGGCAAGCAGTGCGGCGATCAGGATGGTCTCCACGAAGTCGGTCATGAAGAAAGCGCCGAACTTCATGCTGCTGTATTCGAGAAAATAGCCGATGATCTCGGACTCTCCCTCGGGAAGATCAAACGGCACCCGTTTGGTCTCTGCGAAGCCGGCGGTCAGAAAGAGCAGAAAACCGAGCGGCTGCAGGAATATTCCCCATTTCGGCAGCCATCCCCAGAGCAATTCCCCTTGCGCCCTGTTCAAGGCCGCGAGATCCAGAGTGCCGAAAATCATGAACAGACCCACCAGGGTGGCGCCCATCGTGATTTCGTAGCTGAGCATCTGGCTGGACGCGCGCAGGCCGCCCAGGAAGGCATATTTGTTGTTGGAGGAGAATCCTGCCAGGAAGGTGCCGTAAATGCCCATGGACATCATCGCAAAAACGAACAGCACGCCGGCGCTGAACGGCAGGATCTGCAATTCGACGGTACGGCCGCCGAGCTCGAAAGTATTGCCGAAAGGGATGGCGGCAAAACTCATGAGGGCGAAGAATAGCGCGACCAGGGGCGCAGCCGTGTGGAGCAGCTTGTCGCCTCCGGGCGGGACATAGTCCTCCTTGAAAAACATCTTCAAGGCATCCGCCAGGATGTGGAAAAGGCCGAATGCGCGCATTCCCAGAATGGGAGCGCGGTTCGCCCCCAGACGGTCCTGCATGACCGCCGACTGTTTCCTCTCCATCCAGGTGAGCAGGGACGTGAGCGTCAGCACACCGGTCAGAAAAAACAGGCTTTTGATCACAATGATGAGAATGTCAAGCCACATACGACGCTCTATCCCAACTTGAGCAAACGGCCGGAATCGCCCACACTTTCGTACGTCATGCCCTTGAAAGCCGGCACCTCGTCCGCAATTTCCCCGAAAACCCGGCCGGCAGAACCTTCCAGCGGCGGCACCCCCAGGGCGGCAGCCAGCCGTGCGAGGATGTCAAGGTCCGGCAGCGCCTGGCCGATAGGCGGAATGGCGGCCTGGATGCGCTGGACCCGCCCCTGGATATTTGTAAAAGTGCCCGTCTTCTCGGCATACACGGCGCTGGGGAGCTGGATATCCGCGAGCGACGCCGTAGCGTGAGCGAAGCTGCCGTGATAAACGAGGCAATCCAGCTTTCCCAGGGCGTCGGCCACCCGGCCGGCGTCGAAGGCAGCGGTCAGGTCGTGATGGCAAAGGTACAGAAAGCGCACCTCCCCTGCCGCGCAAGCCCGCAGCAGCGCCTCGCTGCTTGATTCTGAGAATCCCAATATCCCCGCACCGCGCGTGTTCGGGTTTTTGTCCGCCGTCACCAGGAATTCATCGGAATATACATCCGCCCGTCCGGGGACGTTGCAGGCAATGGTTTCCACCTTCAAACAGGTGCGAAACAGGCGGCGCAAACGGAAGAGCTCCTCGTTGGTCATTTGCGGCGAAGCCAGCAGCGCCACGGCCTGCGGGCCGTGTGCCTCCAGGGCGCGTCTCAGAGCCGCTGCGGCGCCGGCAATCGCCTCGTCCCAACCGACGGGTTGAAGCGCCTGGCCCTGCTTCCGCGCCGGCGTTCGCAGTCGCGCCGGGTCATCGATCGAGTGATAGGAATAGCGCCCCTCGTCGCACAGCCAATAGCGGTTGACATCCGCGTTGAACCTGGGCTTCAGACGGTGCACGCGCCGGTCGTGGTAGCGGGGATTGAATCGCTCGTTGTAATGGATTTCGATATTGCACCCGCGGCTGCACCCCGGGCAGATCGAGAGGGTCCTCCCCAGGAACCAGACGCGGCACTGGAAGCGGAAATCGCGATCCGTGAGCGCTCCCACGGGACAGATATCCACCACGTTCCCCGAATAGGCATTGTTGAGCTCTTCGCCCGGGAAAATGGCGATCTCACTCAGGTGGCCGCGCTGATGCACGGCCAGCTCGCCGGTTTTGGAAACCTCCTGCGTGAAGCGCACGCATCGCGTGCAGAGGATGCAGCGTTCCTGGTCAAGGATGACGCGGGGGCCGATGGGCCACGCTTTCCTGCGCTTGGTTTTGTTCTCGTTGAAGCGGGGATCGTAGCACCCGTGGTCCATGTAATAGTTTTGCAGCTCACACTCGCCCGACTGATCGCATACCGGGCAGTCCAGCGGGTGGTTGAGCAACAAAAACTCCAGGACCGACTGGCGGTTGCGCAGAGCCTCCGGCGTGCGCGTCCGCACGACCATCCCTTCGGCAGCCGGCGTGGCGCACGAAGGCTGCAGCTTCGGAATCTTTTCGATCTCCACCAGGCACATCCGGCAATTGCCGACAATCGACAGGCCGGGATGGTAGCAGTAATGCGGGATCTCGATGCCGACCGACCTCGCCGCCTCCAGCAGCGTCGTGCCCTTCACAACCGATACGGTCCGCCCGTCCAGTGTGAATGTCACCATTTCCTTTTCGGACACCGCTACCTCAATTCTTGGGACCAATCAACGGCTGACGCCTGCGGATCGGATAATCCTTGCGCAGGGGATGCCCCTGGAATTCAGGGTACAACAGGATGCGCCTCAAATCGGGATGACCCTCGAATTCAATGCCGAACATGTCCCACACTTCCCGCTCCAGCCAGTTGGCATTGCCCCAGAGCGCGGTCATCGATTCGACCGACGGCTTCTCCGAGCGGACGCCGACCTTGATGCGCAACCTGTCATGGCGGGAAAGCGACAGAAGGTGATACACAACCTCAAACCTGGGATCCTGCCCGAGGTAATCGACCGCTGTGATGTCCACCAGGACGTCATACTGCAGCCGTGGATCGCTTTTCAGAAACTCCATGACCTTGCGCAACGCTTCCGGCGATATCACCGCCAGTGCGTCGCCATGCACCACGCGCGTCTCGCGGACGTCATCCGGAAAACGCCCGGCCAGCAGCTGCAATGATTCCGGAAGGTTATGCGGGCTCTCCACGGATCTTTCTACTGCCATTCGAGCGCTCCCGTTTTCCAGGCATAGATGAAACCCACACCGACGACCAGGAAAAAGATCAACATCTCCAGGAATCCGAAGACTCCCAGACTGCGGAACACCACGGCCCAGGGAAAAAGGAAAGCAAGCTCAACGTCGAACAGTATGAACAGCAGCGCGATCAGATAATAGTGAACCGGCACGGACTGGCGCCAGACACCGTCCGAGGGCATGCCGCATTCAAAGGGCTCATCCTTTACCGGCGAGCGCTTTTTGGGCCCCAGCAGCACCGAAAAGACAATAAAAGAACCGGCGATGGCACCTACCAGTAACGCCATTACCAGAATCGGAATCATATCGTTCATCGAGGATCCACCCTACGTTCCTGTCGAGCTGCTCAAACCCGAAAATGTACACTCAGGCCTGATGAAAATCAATTTAAAAGAGCCGGATCACAGCGCGCCCGCCTATCATAAAACCCAGTTGCGCAATAGCTTAGCGGAGGCCCGGGGAGCCGGCATTGACTGCCACCCGCTCAACGAATATCATCCATGCATGAAAGGCCCGGCAGCCGGGCACTTATATTTTGTGCGGTCATGCGCCGGCGGAAGCACTTGCCGGCCGCAGTTGTTTGTGGTCAGGCCATTGCAGGGATGCCTTCGATGCGATCAACGATGTGGCGGATTTTCTCGTGTCTGTTGCTGGTTCTGTTTCTCGTGGGCGGCGGCAACGCCGGCGCCCTGCTGCAGGGACCCCCTGCGTCTGACAAGCTGCTGGCCATGGCGGATGAACTCATTCCGATTCTGGTCCGTCTGCGGGGGCTGGAGCCCAAGGGGCCGGTCCGCAAGGGCGTGAAGAGCCGCGAGGAGATTGCGCAATACATAAGACAGGAAGCCGACGCCCAGTTCGAAAAAGGCGAGCTCAAGAGTGAGGGGCTCGCGCTGCAAAGGCTCGGATTGATACCCGCCGATCTGGATTACGCCCCCTTTATCATCAAGATGCTTTCCGAGCAGGCGGGAGGGTATTACGATCCGGCAACCAAATCCCTGTACATCGCCTCGTGGCTGCCGGCCGAGGAGCAACGGCCGGCGATCATACACGAGCTCACGCACGCGCTCCAGGATCAGTATTATGACCTGGACGGCATGATCAAACGGGATCGCAAGGGGCGAAACGACGACAAGGTCCTCGCGCACATGGCAATCGCAGAGGGTGACGCCACAGCCGTGATGCTTGATTTCATTCTGGAGCCCAAAGGCAGGAAGTATACGGAACTGCCGGATATCGTTTTTGTGATGCAGGCGCTGCTCATGCAGCCAGGTGACCAGTTCGAAGTGCTCAAAAGCGCCCCAGAGTACCTGAAGCAGAACCTGGTGTTTCCTTACAGCTACGGCGCGGCGTTCATGCAGAAGATTCGCGCGCACAACGAACCCTGGTCCGTCGTCGACAAGATCTATTCGGACTTGCCCTCTTCCACCGAGCAGATCATCCACCCGGATAAATACCTGAGCGAGCGCGACAATCCCATGACCGTCGAGGTTGGCGACCCGACGCCGCAACTGGGGAAAGAATGGAAGATCGCCTACAGCAACGTCCTGGGGGAATTCGGGCTTTCCCTGCTGCTGCAGCTCAACCTGACGGAAGAGGTGGCCAAAGCAGCAGCGACCGGCTGGGGCGGCGACCAGCTGATCCTGGTGGAAGACGGCGGCGGACACAGTGCCGTATTTGCCGAGACCGCGTGGGATACTCAAGACTCAGCCGACCGCTTTTTCGGGGCACTGTCCGCCTGGCTGCAACGCCGTTATCCGCAGGCCAAGAAGTCGGGCGAATCGGAAAGCGGCTTTGCGCTGGTTTCCGACGGCGAATACCGCTCGATTCGGCGCGTAGGCTCGCATGTGCGCCTCATTGTGGGATTGCCCGAAACGCTCGGCAGCAGGTTCAGCGCCCGCTGAACACGCCGACGGCTTCCTTCAGGAAAAATCCGGATTAGGGAGAGATACGCTCCACCCGCGTGCTCGAAAGCCGGTCGTGCAGGCATCTGGCCTGCCTGTCGAAACATCCCCACAGCAGTCCGATGCCCAACGCCGCCAGTCCCAACAGGAAGAAAATGCACCGCAGCAAGATCCGGATGATCTTCGGCCTGTTCGTATCGGCGCCGGTCACGTGCAGGTAGGTGAGCATCATGCCGATGGTCTGTGTTCCGGTGGAGAGGAAGAACATTGAGTAAACGAAGTAGGTCAGCAGCAGGAGCAACACATAATGGGAGACGCTGACGCGATCAAACACGCTGATCCCCTCGAGGACGTCCACCATGAAGATGAATGCGCTGCCGCATATGATGACGATGATCAGATCGACAAGTCCGGCCAGCGTGCGCGAAAGGAGGATCAGCCTGCTTTCCCTGGGTTTATCCGCGAGGTGGCGGAAAATGGCAGGCTCGGCGGTGGCGCCGGGCATCGCGGTCGCGGGAGCGGCCGCCTCGGGTTCTGGCGCCGGGGTCATCCTAGGCGGCGTTACGATTTTGGGCGGTGGCGCGGGCGGCGGCGGTGGAGGCGCCACGATTTTCGGCGGCGGGGCGCCTGCGGGAGCCTGTGCGGCTCTCCTCAAGGGAGGCACCGTAGCCTCCTTTGGGAATATGGCACTTCTCGGTTGATATTCAGGGCTCTCCGGTGGCTGTGCCGCCTGCCGCGTGGCTTCCCGGGGTACCGGAGGGGATTCCGGCCATCGCGATGTCCTTGGCGCAGGTTCTGCCCTCGGCTCGGCGCGGCTCTGCTCAGATTTCGCGGCCTCCGTAACGGCTGCTGCGACCTTGGACGGCGGCACCGGGATTTGCGGCGGCGCTGCCGGGGCCGGAGTTGAAGTAGCAGGCTCGGGTTCAGAGGGGAAGGTTTCCGCAACGGCTGCTGCAACCTTGGCCGGTGGCTCCGGGACTTGCGACGGCACTGTCGGGGCCGGAGCAGAGGAAGCAGGCCCGGATTCAGGCAGGACAGTTTCTGCAACGGCTCCTGCCACCTTGGCCGGCGGCTCGGGGATCTGCGGCGGCGCTGGCGGGGCCGGAGCAGAAGAAGCAGGCTCGGGTTCAGGCAGGACAATTTCCGCAACGGCTGCCGCCACCTTGGCCGGCGGCTCCGGGATCTGCGGCGGCGCTACCGGGGCCGGAGCGGAAGAAGCAGACTCTGGCTCAGGCAGCGCGGCCTCCGTCACGACTGCAGCAACCGTGACCGGCGGCTCCGGGATTTCTGGCGGCGTTGCCGCTGTTTCAACGTGCGATGCAGCGCGCTCAGGCGCCCGCACGGCGGTATCGGGCCCTGCGCCTTTCACGGCAGCATCCGCAGGCTGGGCTGAGGCCGTCACCGGCTCCGCCCCGGATCCTGGCAGCTCTTCCAGTGGTTCTGTGGGCAGCGCTTCTGCCCGGACAGTCTCCGGCGGGGTGCCGGCGGCGGGACCAGTTGCTGCGGTTGCCGAGGTTTCGACAGGGGTAGGATGTACCTCAATGTCAATCGGCGGCGCAGCAGTTCGCTCCAAGCCTGCCTGCTGGGCAATTACCAGATCAATCAACTTTTGAATGTCTTCCTTGTCTGACGATGCCGGAGTGTTCCGCCAGGATTGCAGCAGCGTATCTTCTGCCGGGAGCTGCGCACCTTCATCTTCAGGTGTACGGAGTTGCTCCTCACGAGGCGTCGTCGGCGGAGCCTCTACCGGCGATGATGCCGTCTCCTCATCAATCAACTTTTGAATGTCTTCCTTGTCTGACGATGCCGGAGTGTTCTGCCAGGTTTGCAGCAGCGTATCTTCTGCCGGGAGCAGCGCGCTTTTATCTTCAGGTGTGCGGAGTTGCTCCTCACGAGGCGTCGACGGAGCCTCTTCCGACGATGATGCCGTCTCCTCGGCATTGCGCCCCTTGGCCTCCGCAGCACCGGGGGCGCGGCGCCTCCGCGAGAGGGAAAGCCTGGACGAAGCGATTCCCGCCTGCTCGGGCCGGGGTTTTTCCCCGGCTGCGGGCTGCGGAATGACATCCGGTTCGACGACGGAAGGCAATTCACCGGCCGCTTCGCGCTTCATCTTGATTTCCCGCAAACGTTTGGAAAGCTCCAGCCGCCATGGCGGGATTTCGGAACGGCTCATAATCTCGGTACCGGCGTAGTTTTTTCCGGCTGATACTGCTGTCCCGCGGCGCGCAGAGGATCCCGCCTGCGGCGGCTTCTCCGGCAGCGTGCTGCGTCGCGTTCGGAAGCCGCAGACCAGGCATACTCCCGCGCTGTTGATCTCGGTACTGTCACATTTTGGGCAACGCATAGGCACAATTAGAGCTATTGTACAGCGCGTGAATTATAGCATAAGGATGGCTGCCGGGCCGCTCCCAATCTGGTATACTTCGTTGGAGAAAATGGATAAAACCCTCGGGCAGCGCATTCTGGTATTGTGTCTTGCAGCCGCGCTCTTCCTGGCCGTCTATCTGACGGCGAAGTACTATTCACCGACCCTGGTCGCACACGTGGTCAAGCAGGCCCTGATGGAGAAAGCTCCGGTGGACATGAGTCCCATTCTGGTGGGCGAGCGCTTCGAGAAACTCCTGGCGGCTATCCCATCTGATGATAAGTTAGAGAAAATGCTGGCTTTATCAAATTATCTGGAGAAGGTCCAGAAGCTGACGCCGGCAGAGCTGGAGCGCCTCCTTTCAAATCAGGAGTAGCCGGGGGTGTAGGAATATCCGGATTTTCGAAACTTTTTGAGCCGGATATTGTCCAATAGAGTAGGTACATCTGGCGCTGGATGGTTTCAACCGTACTATTGCGGATGGTTGCATGAGCACGGGCTTTCCGGATGAGCTGGCCTTGGACGGCTATGATGAGGACGGCGGCGCTCAGGATCAGGACCTGGTCCGCGAGTCGGCAGCCGCAACGTTCGAGGAGATTTTTAGGCGCTACAGTCCCATGGTGTTCAATTTGACTTTCCGGATTTTGGGGGATCGGGAAGAGGCTCTGGATGTTTCTCAGGAAGTTTTCTTTGCCATCTATAGAAAACTGGAGCGTTTCCGCGGTGAGTCCTCTCTCAAGACCTGGATCTATCGCATCGCCATCAACCGCGCCTCAAACCGTTGCCGTTGGTGGAACCGGCTGAGGCGTCGCGGGACCATATCGCTGGATGACCACTTAAGCAAGGATGACAGCCGCACGATTTCGGAGGGGCTGGCATCATCGGGCAACACACCCGAGGAAGCTCTCCTGCTGCAGGAGAAGCACGACGAGATCGAGCGCTTCCTGCTGTGCCTGCCGGTACAGCAGCGTGTTGCTGTAATCATGAGGGATGTACAGGGTCTGACGTACGAGGAGATTGCCATCCTTCTGCAGGTGTCACTCGGGACAGTGAAATCGCGCATTGCGCGGGGACGGGAGGAGCTCAAGCGCCGTCTCAACGGATTTCTGGAATGAGCGAGCCTGAGGATGAGTTATGAAATGTGACCGTGTACTGGGAAACTTATCGCCGTTCCTCGACGGGATGCTCGAGGAGGACCTGACCGCCGGGGTTGAGCATCACCTGGCCGGGTGTTCCGACTGCAGCCGCGAGTTGGCTCGCCTCAAACAACTGCGCGCGCAACTGCTCGATTTGCGGCCGGTAGCGACTCCGGATTACCTTCACCACCTGGTGCGGCTCAGAATCCGCAATGCCCGGGAGAACACCGTGCGGCAGGGCCTGCGGGCCGTGCTGGAGTATCAATGGTCCCGGATCCGGACGACGGAGGGGATGTGGTATCTGACCCGCCTGGCGGGCGCCATGGCCACCATCATCCTCTTTGTGGCAATCTATTCCGCGATGAATCCCATTTATCTCGGTATCACCGGCCCGCTTCCCGATCACGAGTGGATGTCGCCGCCTCATTTCCGCCCGTGGCAACTGGGCAATGCGATCCTCGGCAACCTCGGGATGCGGCCGGTGGAGGCTCACAAAATGCCGGTCCGGTCGAGCGATCCCAAGATCAACGACCTGTATCTCGTGCAGCTCGGCGAGTCGGCCTCGCGCACCGGCCGCGACGATACGGTCTCCGTTGTCACCATGGTGGACCGCAGCGGTACCGCGACAAAGCCGGAAATTCTGGAATATCCCGAGGATGAGTCGTTGCTGAGCGAATTCACCGACATGATCATGTCGGCTGGCTGGCGGCCGGCAAGCAAAAACGGCATAGCGATAGACTCGCCGCTGGTATTCACCTTCAGCAAAATCTACGTCTTCAACTAGCCGCCGGAGCCGGTCCGGCCGGCGCTGCGCCGCCGTCGGCCTCTGCCTGGGCTGACAGGATCTCTTCCAGC
>Ga0316620_10001382_pt1 | contig 10465 bp, 7 predicted proteins | sample OWC_Aug_M1_C1_D5_FD_207651 | JGI IMG/M metagenome (GOLD analysis project Ga0316620, IMG submission 207651) | Wetland soil microbial communities from Old Woman Creek delta, Ohio, United States - OWC_Aug_M1_C1_D5_B | ecosystem: Environmental > Terrestrial > Soil > Wetlands | place: USA: Ohio...
CTGGATCTCCGAGAGCTTGAAGCGCTTCATCAGTCCGATCCGGGCCGTCTCGACATCCTTGGACGCCTTGATCAGCCTGATGATCGCATCAATGTTGTCAAGCGCGATGATGTAGCCTTCGAGGATATGCGCCCGCTTCTCCGCCTCGTCCAGCTCGAACTTCGCCCGCCGCACGACCACGTTGTTGCGGTGCACCAGGAAATGCTGAACCAGATCCCTCAGCGTGAGTACCCTCGGACGTCCGTCGACGAGCGCCAGCATGATCACGCCGAAGGTGGTCTGCATCTGCGTGTGCTTGTAGAGGTTATTCAGCACGATGTCGGGGTTCGCATCGCGCTTGAGTTCAAGCACAACCCGCAGTCCGTCGCGGTCCGACTCGTCTCGAATGTCCGAGACATCGTCGATCTTCTTCTCGTTCACGAGGTCCGCGATCTTCTCGATCAGGTTCGCCTTGTTCACCTGGTAGGGGAGCTCGGTGATGATGATACTCTGCCGGTCTCCTTTTCCAGTCTCGACCCTCGCCCGGGCGCGCACCAGAATCCGCCCGCGGCCGGTGGTATACGCTCCCTTCACCCCCTCGTAGCCGTAGATGATGCCGCCTGTCGGGAAATCAGGGGCCTTGATGTACCGCATCAGTCTGTCGCTGGTCAGCGAGTCGTCCTTGATGAAGGCCACACAGGCGTCCACCACCTCCCCCAGGTTGTGCGGCGGAATGTTCGTCGCCATTCCCACCGCAATGCCGCTGGTTCCGTTCACCAGAAGGTTCGGCACCAGCGCCGGGAGCACCGACGGCTCGGTCAGCGTTTCGTCGAAGTTGGAGACAAAGTCCACGGTGTTCTTCTGCAGGTCCCGCAGCATTTCTTCCGCAACACGCGACAGCCGTGCCTCCGTGTACCGCATGGCCGCCGCAGAATCGCCGTCCACCGAGCCGAAATTCCCCTGCCCGTCCACCAGTGGATAGCGCATCGAGAAGTCCTGCGCCATCCGGACCATGGTGTCGTAGACCGCCGTGTCACCGTGCGGATGATACTTTCCCAGCACCTCCCCCACGATACGGGCAGATTTCTTGTACGGCCGGTTGGAGGCAAGACCCAGGTCCTGCATGCCGAACAGCACCCGCCGGTGCGCGGGCTTCAGGCCGTCCCGCACGTCGGGAAGGGCCCGTGCCACGATGACCGACATCGAGTAGTCGATGTACGACCCCCGCATTTCATCTTCGATATCAACCGGGATAATTTTCTCGTTTACTGGTGCCATGCGTCTCTCAGTTCCCGTGCTTACACATCCAGATTGCGGACGTACTTCGCGTTCTTTTCGATGAATTCCCGCCGCGGCTCCACGTCATCCCCCATCAGAATCGAAAACGTGCGGTCGGCATCCGCGGCGCTTTCGATGGTCACCTGCAGCACCGTCCGCGTGTCAGGATTCATCGTCGTCGCCCAGAGCTGTTCAGGATTCATTTCCCCGAGCCCCTTAAACCGGGAGATTGTGATCCCGTCTCCCAGGATCGTCGCACCCTCCTCGGGCGCTTCCTCCGGCGCCCCGCTCTTCTTCTCGTCCGTCTTCTTTGCGGCCCGCAGCCGCTTCACCACCTCGTCACGCTCTTCCTCGTCGTACGCGTAGACTTCCTGCTTTCCCTTCTTCACCTTGAACAGCGGTGGCTGGGCAATGTACACATGGCCCAGTTCGATTAGCTCCTTCATATGCCGGTAGAGAAGCGTCAGAAGCAACGTCCGAATATGCGAGCCGTCCACATCCGCATCGCACATGAGAATGATCTTGCCATACCGGAGCTTTTCGATCTCAAACTCCTCCCCCACGCCCGTTCCCACCGCCGTGAAGATGTTCCGGATCTCTTCATTCTCCAGGATCTTGTGAAGCCGCGCTTTTTCAACGTTCAGGATTTTCCCCTTCAGCGGCAGAATTGCCTGGAACCGGCGGTCCCGTCCCTGCTTCGCACTTCCGCCGGCCGAGTCTCCCTCGACGAGATAGAGCTCGCAGTGCTCGGGGTCGTCGATGGAGCAATCGGCCAGCTTTCCGGGTAGCCCGCCGGAACTGAGCGCGTTCTTCCGCCGGGTCAGGTCCCTTGCCTTCCGGGCCGCTTCCCGGGCCTCGGCAGCACGCATCGACTTGTCGATGATCCGCTTGGCATCACCCGGGTTCTCCTCCAGCCAGGTCGCAAGACCCGGCCCCATGACCCCCTCCACAATGCTCTTCACCTCACTGTTGCCAAGCTTCGTCTTTGTCTGTCCCTCGAACTGCGGCTCCGGCACCTTCACGCTTACCACTCCCGTGAAGCCCTCGCGGAAATCGTCCCCGGTGAGCGCTATCCCTCCCTCCTTCAGAATGCCATTCTTGTACGCATGCTGGTTCAGCGTTCGCGTCAGCGCCGTGCGGAAGCCGACAAGGTGGGTCCCCCCTTCATGGGTATTGATATTGTTTACGTACGTGAAGACATTTTCGCTGTACTGGTCGTTATACTGGAACGCCACCTCCACCTCCACGACCCGTCCGTTCTCGTCCTTCCCGCTCCCCTTCACATAAAAGGGCTTCCGCATCAGCGCCGGCCGCGTGGCATCGATGTACTTCACGAATTCCACCAGTCCGCCCTCGAAATGGAAGGTGTCCGTCTGCTCGCTCATGCTCCGGAGGTCAACGATGCGCAGGGTCACCGAGGGATTCAGAAACGCCAGCTCGCGCAGTCGCTCGGCAATTGTCTCGTACTTGAAGGCGCGGCTCTTGAAGATCGTCCCGTCGGGCATGAATGTTGTCTTGGTTCCGGTCTTCTTCTTGTCCGCCTTTCCAATCACCTTCACCGGCGCCACCGGCTCCCCCTTCCGGTACTTCTGGTAGAATGTCTTTCCCTCCCGCCAGACCTCCACCTCCATCCACTCGCTTAGAGCATTCACCACCGAAACACCGACGCCGTGCAGTCCGCCAGATACCTTGTAGGTGTTCTTGTCGAACTTCCCGCCGGCATGCAGCACTGTCATGACCACTTCGAGCGCCGATCGCTTCTCCTGCTTGTGCACATCCGTCGGGATCCCGCGGCCGTCATCAACCACCGTGACCGACTCGTTCTCATTGATCATCACGTCAATGGTCTTCGCATAGCCGGCCAGCGCTTCATCGATCGAATTATCCACCACCTCGTACACCAGGTGGTGCAACCCGCGCGCAGCCACATCGCCGATATACATCGCCGGGCGCCGCCGCACCGCCTCAAGACCTTTGAGGACCGTGATGTCCTCGGCAGTGTAGCCGTGTTCAGCTTCCTCCACAACTCCCTTTTTCACAGCCTCTTTCTTTGCCATACGCGCTCTATGATTTACCGGAACCGTATTTCTTTCACCACTTTCCGCCCCGCCGCGCGGTGGAGGAGATCAAGGATCTCCAGCCGCCGCATCGACAGCTCGTTGCGCCAGGGCGCACTGCGCACCGCAACGTACAGAATGCCACGCTCAATCCGCTCCGCCGTCGCAACGCGTGCAATCTGCTCTCCGACAATCGCATTCCATTCCGCGAGAATCTGGTACTCGCTCAGCTTTGTGGCAATGCCCAGCGAGCCCGTCAGGCGCCGGAGCGCTTCCCCCACCGGTACCGGCCCCTTCGTACCTCTGGCACTCCTGCCCCTAGGCCTCGCGCCTGCATGTGCCGCGCTCAACGAGAAATCTCCTGTTTGTATCGTTCCACGATACCGATCCCCCCAGAGCCCGCGCATCCGTCGCGGTAATGATCACCTGGCCCAGATCCGAGGCAAGATCAAGAATCCGGGCGGCCCGGCGAAGGTCAAGCTCGCTGAAGACATCGTCCAGCAGAAAGATCGGCCTCTCTTCTCTTCTCTCGCGGAGGTACGCGTGCTCGGCTACCTTCAGGGCAACCAGGAGCGACTTGTGCTGCCCCTGCGAGGCGTACTGCTGGACGGGAATCCCTCCCAGCGTAAAAAGGAGGTTGTCCCGATGCGGCCCCACCAGGGTCGTGCCGCGTCGCAGATCTTCGCTCTGATACTCCCGGAGGAGTACCCGGAGCCCTTCAGCGATCTCTTCCTTCGAGGTCAATCCCTCTCCCCCGGTCCAGCCGCTTTCATACCGCACGCCGGGCATCTCCTCCTTCTCCTCCACCAGCTCTCCGTACGCGCGCACCACGTAGTCCGCAAACTCCCCTACGAATTCCCTCCTCCGGTGTATCAGAACGCTCCCATGCCGCGCCAGCCCCTCGTTCCACGGATCCAGCAGCCTTCCCGGCTGGCTCCCGCGCAGTCGCGCATCCAGCAACACCCGGTTCCGCTGCCTGACAATCCGCCGGTATTCAAAGAGCGTCTCCAGATACGCCGGACTCAGCTGCGACAGGATCAAATCCATGAACCTGCGCCGTTCCCCCGGACCTCCAAACGTGATCGCCGCGTTCTCCGGCGAGAGAATCACGATCGGAAACCTGCCGATCACTGAGGAGAGCCGCTCCGGCCGCGCACCATCTACCTCGTAGGTCTTCTCCCCCGTCGACTTCTCATACGCAACCCGCACTGCGTGCGCGCCCCCCGTCGCACCGACCATCGACCCCCCGATCTCAAACCGCTCCTCACCGATCTGCAGAACGGTGGAATCCCCGCTCGCATAGAAACTCTTCGTCAGGCTCAGGTACGATACTGCTTCCAGGATGTTTGTCTTCCCCTCACCGTTGTCTCCCAGAAGTGCGTTGATTCCACCCCCGAAGGCCAGGCTGCTTGCACGGTGATTCCGGAAGTTGCGCAGCGTGACAGAAGCGACAATCATGCGACTCCGGCCCTTCTCATAATGCGGCAGCCCCGTCGAAGGCGGGGCCGACCGTCACACACGCGCGAAAACCGTCCCACGAACAGATGCTGAGCCGCCATCAGCTGGTGAGCCGCACAGGCATCACCAGCATGATCACACTTTCCTGATCACCCTCTTCCGCCGGCGCGACAATTCCTGCCCTGGTCGACGTGCTGAACTTCATCACCACCTCCGCTTCCTCCAGGTGCGTGAGAATGTCTACCAGGTACTGGGAGTTGAATCCAATCTCCATCGCCTCGGCCTTGTACACGCAGGGAACAGATTCCCGCGCCTCACCCCCAAAATCGATATCCTGCGCACTGATCTGGAGCTGATCCTTGTCAAGCTGGAACCGCACCTGGTGGGTCGTCTGACTTGCATACAACGCCACCCGGCGGATCGACCCTATCAGGTCGTCTCGCTTCACCCGGAGAATCTTCGTGTTCTCCCCCGGAATAACACTCTCATAGTTTGGATAGGTTTCGTCAATCAGCCGTGAGACCAGCGTTGAATCATTAAACAGGAACTTCACGTGGGTCTGGGTAACGCTGACTGTTGCCTCTCCTTCTTCAAGCGACTTCAGGACCACCTGGAGTGCCTTCGCAGGAATAATGATGCTGCTGGTGAGCGCACGTCCCGCCGTCTTCACCACCATGCGGACAAGACGGTGACCATCGGTCGATACCGCGCGCAACTCCCTCTCCATCCCCTGAAAAAGAACGCCCATCATCGCAGGCCGAAGCTCATCATTGCTCACTGCGAAGACGGTCCGGTGAATGATTCTCTTCAACACCGCCACATCAAGGACAAACTGCTGCTCCCCCTTAAATGTTATAATCTGCGGATACTCTTTGGCCGATTCGCCGGTCAGCTGATACTCGCCGGTTTCCGTCTGAATCCTGATCTTGTTTGTTGCCGTGTCAACCAGGAACGAAGCGTTCGTGTCGGGGAGCGAACGCATCGTGTCCATTAATCGCCTGGCCGGAATGGCTATCTTCCCGTCCTCCTTTCCATCAACCTTCAGTGTCAGCGTCAGGGAAATGGCCAGGTCCGTTGCCGTCAGCGTCAGGACTCCTCCTTCCAGCTCACAGAGGATGTTCTCGAGAATCGGCATCGTCGACTTCGACGGAATGACCCCGCCCAGTTTGGTAAGAACCCGCTGAAACTCGGTGCTGTTGACGGCAAATTTCATTGCAGTCTCCTTGAGGAAATCTTTGAAATTTAATCAAATTTCACATGAAAATCCATGAATTCAGGAGTGCAAAATCCGTGTATTGTCTTGATTTTAAAGAAGTTATGAGTGATCAAACTGATTGTTGGCCTGTCAGGGCGGGACACGCGGCCGTTTTGCCTATAGTATCTATTCAAGATCTATTTAAAAGAAATAACAACACTACTACTACCGTGGATATGTGGAGAACACCACCGGGCTCGCAGGCAACAACTATGGCAGGGAGAGGATTGTCCGTGGAGTTCAACTGATAGTTGAGGGAGTGGAGAGTGGATAATGGACCGGGAAATTCACAGAGGGCTTTCATCAGGGAAGAAGACGATACAATCTGTCCGCAGTTCACAGCCGGATCACATCAAATCACAACATTTCCACTCCATTGTTCACCAGCCTTCATCCCGCTGCCGACTGGTGCAAGGATGCTACACGTGGCCGAGCAACTGGAGACGCTTTCGTATCTGCTGGATGTGTGCCTGATACTTGGGGTCGATTCGGGACTGATCTTCGACTGACTGATAGGCGTGGATGACCGTACTATGGTCACGTCCGCCGAAATGGAGCCCAATGGTTTTCAATGAAGAATTGGTTAGCTCCTTCGCCAGATACATAGCGATCTGACGTGCATTGACGATCTCTTGCTTGCGCGTCTTGGCGCGTATCAGATCTTCCGGTATGTTGAAGTAGTCGCAGACTGTGCGCTGGATCGTCTCGATCGTGATAGGAGAACGGACGTCGCCGACGACCATCTTGACCACGTCGCGCGCGAGGTCGACACTGATTTCCCTCCCCTCAAGGGAGGCCTTGGCCAGCAGGCTGATCAGGCACCCCTCGAGCTCGCGAATATTAGAGGTAACGTTGGTGGCGATGCATTCCACGACTTCCTGGGGGAGCTCAATGCCGTCGCTTTCGCTCTTCTTCCGCAGGATGGCGATGCGCGTCTCAAGGTCAGGCGGCTGAATGTCTGCGGTCAGTCCCCACTGGAATCGCGAGAGGAGGCGGTCGTCCAAACCCTTGAGCTCTTTCGGAGGGCGGTCGGAGGAGAGAACGATTTGTTTGCCGATCTGATGAAGCTCGTTGAACGTGTGGAAGAAGGAGTCCTGGGTCTTTTCCTTTCCGGCAAAGAACTGGATATCGTCGACAATGAGCAGATCCATGCTCCGGTAGAAATTGATGAAGTCGCCGGCCCGGTCGCTCTGAATTGCCTCGACAAACTCTACGGTGAACTTCTCGCTGGAGACATAGATGACGCGTTTTGCCTTGCCCGTGGCAAGTGCAGAGTTCCCTATTGCCTGGATGAGGTGGGTCTTGCCGAGGCCGGTGCCGCCGTAAATTACCAGGGGGTTAAAGGACGTCCCCCCGGGGTTGTTGGCAACCGCAGAGGCGGCAGCCCGGGCAAGCTGGTTGCTATCCCCTTTGATGAAGTTGTCGAAGGTGTAGCGGGGGTTCAAAAACGTCTGGAAAGGCCTCTCTCTCACTTCGTGACGCGTCGGCCGTGGTGCCAGGGGGAGCACCGGGGCCGGTGTCCCCAGTTCCCTGGGTACTGACGCTGCGGGCGCATACTCCAGGTCGAGCTGCGGATCCTCAGCATGGATCAGGTACTCGATGGCAGCATCTTTCCCCAGAACCTGCGGCAACGCCCTGTTGATCACCTCCGTGTAGTGTTCCTCAATCCAGTCGTAGAAGAACTGGCTGGGCACCTGCACCGTCAACGTCGTCCCACGCACATGCAGGGGGACAATAGGCTCAAACCAGGTCTTGAAACTTTGCGTGTTCAGTTGTTCCCGGATGCTTTCCAGGCATGCACGCCAGACGGCGTGTGCCTGCTCACTCTCTGGGAGACCGGGTGCTTGCAGCACGTTGGAATCCATAGAGTTACACCGGCTTTCTGGAAGTTATCAACACAAAGAGACGCGTTATCAACAATTCTATAAACATTTGATGTACAGCTGAGCTATGGAACCGAAGAGTGTCCAAAAGTTATCAACTTCCTGTGGATATCCACAACTTCTTGAAGTTATTGAATTTATGGTAGGTTGGACAGGTTACCCACAAGATATACTTGAAGTGAAGAGAGTAGACTTTTGATCGGAGATCATCTGTGGTGTGCGCACGGAAAAAATATTCACAACATATCAACAGCATAAATGGCAACAGCACCAACCGGAGTATAAAGCCAATGAAGCAGGAAGGCAAGCAGTATTTTTTCTTTTTTGCTGCGGCGAGGTTGAAACTCATGGACGAGTTGGGTAGATTACGTTTTCTGGAGGATTGCCCGGTGGGTGACCCTCCTTTTTGTCAGCGTATGAGGGGTGGTTATGAAGCGGACATATCAGCCGCATGTGCGGAAGCGAAAGAACACGCACGGGTTTCGGGCGCGGATGGCCACGAAGGCGGGGCGTAAGGTGCTCTCGCGGCGGCGTGCAAAGGGACGCTGGAAGCTCACGGTCAGCGACGAACGGTAAGTGAAAGAGCGTCGGCACGCTCTGCGCGGGCACGCCGCGTTCAGTCGTGTCTTTGCGGCGGGGCGGCGTATCGAAGGCTCGCTTGTGCGCTGTCTGGTGATCCTGGAGCCTTCCTCCGACCCCGGTTTGTACGTTGGATACGCGGTCTCCAGCAGGGCATATACGGCAGTACGGCGCAATCGGCTTCGCCGGCTGATGCGCGAAGGGTTCAGGCTGTACCAGGAAGACCTGCGGAAGGCTCTTGCGCAGCAGGGTGTGTCGGCATCGATCGTTTTTGCCTTCAAGCCACAAGCGGAATCAGCAGTGCGCAGGCTCAAAGGAGGCCCGGTGTTTGCCGAGATGGGCACGCTCTGCGCGCGGCTGCAGGAAATGGTGTGAGACGCTCTCATGCGCACGCTGCTTATAGGCGTTATTCAATTCTACCAGATGCTGGTCTCACCGCTCCTCCCACCAAATACCTGCCGGTTCTTCCCTACATGCTCCACCTATGCGGCCGAAGCCATCCGCAAGCACGGAAGCGTGAGGGGCGGATGGATGGCTCTTAAACGGATTGCCAAGTGCCACCCATACCATCCCGGTGGGTACGATCCAGTTCCCTAAGGTCTAGGAGTCACGCATGGACAAGCAAGCCACTATCGGTTTCATCCTGATCGGCATTGTTCTCGTTGCTTGGATGTGGCTCCAAGCGCCCCAGGTTCCCCCGCAGGCCCCTGCCCGACAGGACAGCACCCATGCTGCCGCCCAGGATACCATGAAGAAGCCGTCTCCCCCTGCACAGACCAAGGCCGACACGGTTTCGCGGATCGATGCTCCGAGCCAGTTCTTTGCCTCACGGACGCAGGGGGCTGAGCGTATCCTGACGATACGGACCGATCTCTACACGGCGGAACTCACGACGCGGGGCGGGCTGCTCCGGACGTGGGAGCTTACCAAGTATCTCACCTGGGACAAGCGGCCCGTTCAGCTTGTCGATTATGCCAGCGGCGGGGACTTCAGTCTCCTGTTCACCAGCGGCGACGGAAAGCTGGTCAATACCCGCGCGTTCTTTTTCGACATCGCGGGCGCACGCGGTAACGTTATCGATCTGACCGGTGGCGGCACGGCCTCGGTGGACATGGTTCTCCCTATTGCCGGCGGCGGCCGGATCGTCAAGCGGTTCACGTTCACGAACGGGACCTATCAGTTCGACGTTGATCTGACACTGGAGGGGGCAGCGTCGGTCGTTTCCAATTTCGAATACCAGATCGTCTGGGAGCACGGGCTGCGCTATGCCGAGCAGAACAGCGTGGACGAGTCCGGGTTCACCGGAGCCGAGGCCCTTTCAGGCGGGGAGATGGTGGAAATTGACGCGCGCACTCCTGGAGAGCCGCAGAAGCTGGACGTGACCGGAGCAACCTCCTGGGTCTCAACGCACACGAAATATTTCACGCTTGCGATGCTGGCGGAAGAGGGGAAGACGCAGGGGGCGTACCTGGAGGGGCGCGCCTCCGCTGCACCCAACAGCGGGCTCGTGGAGACGTATACGGTGGCGCTGAAGATGCCCTACCGGGGCGGGGCCGGGGAGAGCTCGAAGGTCCAGGTGTATCTGGGACCGATGGACTACCGGACGCTGCGCGAGTACGGTCGGGGGCTGGATCAGACCATTTCGCTCGGGGCGCGGTGGATCATCCGGCCGATTGCGCAGTACTTCATGATTCCCCTGTTCGAGTTCCTCCACAGTTTCATCTCGAACTACGGACTTGTGATATTGCTCTTCTCCATCATCATCAAAGTGATCCTGCACCCGCTGACGCGGACGAGCATGCGCTCGATGCGGAAGCTGCAGGCGCTGCAGCCGATGATGAACGAGATCCGGGAGAAATACAAGGGCGACACGGAGAAGATGGGGCAGGCGCAGATGAATCTGTACAAGGAGTACGGGATCAACCCGGCCTCCGGCTGTCTGCCGCTGTTATTGCAGATGCCAATCCTCTTCGCGC
>Ga0316620_10001383_pt1 | contig 10464 bp, 6 predicted proteins | sample OWC_Aug_M1_C1_D5_FD_207651 | JGI IMG/M metagenome (GOLD analysis project Ga0316620, IMG submission 207651) | Wetland soil microbial communities from Old Woman Creek delta, Ohio, United States - OWC_Aug_M1_C1_D5_B | ecosystem: Environmental > Terrestrial > Soil > Wetlands | place: USA: Ohio...
AGCGGAGGATCGGATCGCAATGGTGAAAACTCGTGTTCTGGACCTCTTGATGAGCGCCCGCCCCACGCTTCACTACGACGAGCACAACCAGCCGGTGTCCTGGGGAATCGACGCCGATGTGCTCCGTGAACTGGACCGCACGATCGAGCGCGGGTCGAGGACGCTGGAGACCGGCGCCGGGCTCACCACGATACTGTTTGCCGCCAAGGGATGCCACCACACAGTGATCTGCCCAGACGAACGCGAGTTTCGGAACATCGCCACGTTCTGTGGCGAGAACGGCATCTCGCTAGACACGGTCGAGATGGTGACCGAGCGCTCGGAGCTCTACCTGCCACGCGTCGTCGGCCTGAATCTTGACGCTGCCGTCATCGACGGTCGGCATGCCTTCCCCTCTCCCTTCATCGACTGGTTCTACATCGCCTGGAATCTCCGCATCGGCGGCGTCCTGGTCATCGATGACACACCGATCTTCACCGGGAGGATCCTCGACGAGTTCCTCTCCGAGGATCCCCACTGGGAGTTGATGCGGAGATTCCCGAGGACCAGCTTTTTCTCCAAGCGCTCCACAATCGACCATCAAGAGGAATGGAACAACCAGCCGTACGTTCGCCGGCTGAGCTCCTGAGGACCATCACCCCCTGCGCCCGCGCAGGCCCGAAAGTGCCGGGGCTTGGCCCCGCGCGCGGAACGCCGTCACTGCAGATAGCCGAGAGCCTCCAACCGGCTCTTCGCTTCCTCGGACAGTGTCGGCACGCCCGTGGCTTCACCGCCAGCCTCGACCGACTGTCTGAGATGGCTGTACTCGGCGACCCTCTTCTCGAGCAGCTCGCGCAGCTCACGAACAACCTCAGGATGTTCCGGGGCGAGGTTCGTCGCGTCCAGGGCATCGCTATCCCTGCGGAACAGGGCAGCTTCTCCCCTGCTCCGGTCAACGATGATCTTCCAATCGTTGCGGAGCAGACCCCACGTCTCGCTCTTGACCTTGTCCTGGAACAGAAGCGTCTGCTCAGTCAGCGGCAATTCCTCCGGTGTCGACGCGGTGATCTCGAGGTCGCCACGCGTCATCAGCTCGATCACCGAAAAGACCTCACGCAGATCAACAGGTTGCTCCACGGTCCTGCCCCCGCCCAGCCCCAGCGGCAGATGGAGGATCAGCGGGACCGCGATGGTCTCCTCGTAGACTTGCGAATGGAGGAACATGCCGTGCTCACGAAACTCCTCTCCATGGTCCGAGGTGATCACGACGACGCTCGTCTCCAGAAGTCCGGAGTCCCGCATGAACTCGAGAAGTTCACCGATCGCCTCATCGGTGTACCGTACGCCTGATTCGTAGAGCCGGCGAAGATCCTCGGTAGTGGATTGGGCCACCTGCCTGTGATCTCGATTGCAGACAACCAGGAACCGGGTCGCACACTCGTGGTCACCCACACAGAACTCGTCTTCGCTCGTCTGGACCTGGGCCCTGTACTCCGGAGGGGCGAAGTAAGGCCATGATGTCCGACTCTGGTTCACGAAGTCAGAATGGACATCGTAGTAGTGCAGGAAAGCGAAGAACGGCCCGCCGGCGCGGCGCGCCTCCTCGATCGCCGCGACGGCGCTGTCATTCACTCTCCAGGCGTACGTGGGACCATGCTCGACCTTGACGTAAGAATCGAAACCACGCCCAAACCCGAACTCCGGATCGAGCCACTCTGTCGTATACCTGCCGAACGCGTGATACCCGCGGTCGGCCAGCAGTTCGGCGAGGGTCGGAATCGAGCTCGGCAGCGAAGTCCCGATCTCTGCCACTCCGTGAACGGCGTGGTGATAACCGGTGAGCATCGTCATGTGGGCCGACGGGGTGAACGGCACCGAGGTGAACGCGGCGGTGTAGACGATTGATGACTTGGCGAAGGAGTCGATGTCAGGCGTCAATGACACTCGCCCATTGCTGGGCCCGACTGCGTCCTTGCGCAGAGTGTCAAGAGAGATCAGGATGACGTTCGGCTTGCCGGAGAAGGTCCGCCCTGAGCATGAGCTGACGACAACGCTCACGCACACGAACCCGAGGCGAACCACGCGCTTCTTCCGCCATGAGGTCAGAAGGCTCCGAAGCGTCCGAGCTGTCGTGGCGACGCCGTTGACCATCGGCGCTTCCCCCCGGGCAGTCGATCTTGCGCAGCCTAGCATGCTTCTCTCGATCACGGGTTGTGATCTCGAGGGACTCCGGGGACATCCGACGGTCCAGTTGAAACGCGCTCGCGACCGCTCGTCTCGTGCGTTCGCAGCTATCACCGGGGATCCGCTACCATTGGCCACCAGGGGACAGTTGGAGTGCTCGCGACCGTCGTGATCTGCACCCGCAACCGGTCATCGCTGCTGGGTGAAGTGGGACGAGCGGTGCTCGATCAGAAGCTGACCCGCGGTGACTGGGAGCTGTTGATCGTGGACAACGCCTCCACGGATGACACGGCCCACATCGCCCGTTCGACCGTCGACGTCGCGCCGGATCGCGCCCGGCTGGTTGTCGAGGATGAGATTGGTCTCTCGGCCGCGCGCAACCGGGGATTCCGCGAGGCACGGGGTGAGGTGGTCGTCTTCCTCGACGACGATGCCTTCCCTGAGCAGGGGTGGCTCGAACGGTTGGTTGAAGTGCTGGCAGCGCCTGATCGGCCCATGTGCGCAGGGGGAGCCGTCCATCCGCTGTTCCAGGGCGCACTGCCGCCGTGGTTTCGGGCGCGGTTCCTGCCGTATCTGACGGTGTGGGACTTGGGCCCGGAGCCGGTCGATCTGCGGTACAACGAGTACCCGCGCGGCGCCAACGTGGCCTACCGCCGCGAGGTGCACGAGCGGTACGGCGGCTTCTGCACCGATCTCGGGCGTAAGGGAAAGTCGCTGCTGTCGTGCGAGGAGATCGAGCTGTGCCTCCGGATCGAGCGCGACGGCCGCCGGATCTCCTACGTACCGGACGCGGCGGTGCGGCACGTGATCGTGGCCGACCGGATCACGCCACGCTGGCTCGAGCGGCGGTTTGCCGCTCAGGGCGCGTCGGAGGCGATCGTCAATTGGCAGCACGGCGGCTGGAAGGCGGTGCGAACAGGTCTCGGCGCGTACCGACGCAACGCCCGCCAGGCGGCGAGCCAGCGCCGCTGGGTGGGCGTGGAGTACGCTCGCTGCCAGCTCCGGGCGCACCGCGGATACCTGTGGGGGATCCCCCACGCCGTGCTGCGCACCCGCCGCTACCGCCCGAAGGCCGGTGTCCGCGCCGCGGACTGGGCGCCGTTCAGCTGAAGACCACGCAGTGGGCTCGGTCCTGACCTCGGGGGGCCCCTCAGTGTCTCATTCTGCGCGACACGCGGTTGCCCCACCAGACGGCGGCGGGGCGAAGGATCGGGAACCACTTCTCGCTTCCGGTGCGGATCCCGCCGTTCTTCAGGCCGGCCGCGCGATCGCGCCATACGCTGGGGTTCGTCATGTCGGCGAGCATGTCACGGAGCGTGTACGGCTCGCCGAGCAGATGCCAGCCGTACCCCTCGCTGGCGCACCGACGCAGCAGCCCCCGAAGAGCGTAGTTGTGGGTGTGCTCGACGCGCACGTCGTGGCGCGCGGCGATCTCGAGACCGGCGTCGTGGATCTCGCGCTGCCATTTCTTGTCCTCCATGGTCGGCGCCCATCCGAACGGGTAACGCTCCCACGCGCTGCGCCGGATCGCGCAGTGCACGGTGGAGAAACCGAGCCCGCCGTAACGGGCGAGCCACTGCTGCGACTCGCGGGTGAAGTAGAACCGCGCGCCGCACGAGTCCCAGTAGAATCGTGCCAGCCGGTCCCCAACCTCACGGATGCCGCCCTGGACAGCGACGACGCGACCGGTGCGGTCGGAGAGGAGCGGCTCCAGCAGGCGATCGATCCAGTCGTCGCCGACCGGCACCGCGTCCTGGTTGAGGAACACCAGCAAGGGTGCCGACGCGATCCGCGCCCCGAGATCCCGCGTCAGACCGTGGTTGAACTGCCGCTGGTCAACCGCCTGGACGAGGGCGCCTTGACCACGCATGGCCTCCAGATCGCCGGGCGAGGAGCCCGAATCGACGCACACGATCTCGACCCGAAGGTCGGTCCGTTGTGTGCGGATCGCGCGCAGGCAGCTCGACAGCGCCGATCCCCCGTTGAGGGTCGGGATCACGACTGACACATCCGCGGAGCGACCGCTCGCTGCGCCGTCCGGGGCCAGGAACGGCGCCACCGCAACCTCGCCCGACCCAACGCGACCGTCATCCTCGAGCAGCGAGTGGTACGCGGACAAGAGGGTGCGCGACACCGGCCGCCAGTCGTACCGCTCGACCACCAACTCCCGAGCACTCCGGGCGAGGCTGGAGCACAGTGCGTCGTCCTCGAGCAGGCGGGCCACCGCATCTGCGAACGTCGCAGGTTGATCTCGAATGAGACAGTGGTCGCCGTCCACGCACTCGATTCCCTCCGCGCCAAGGGCACTCGACACGACGGGGATGCCGGCGGCAAACGCTTCGAGGATCTTCAGTCGAGTGCCAGAGCCAGCGCGGATCGGCGCCACCATCACGCGGTGGCTGTGGTACGACGCGCGCAGATCGGGCACCGCGCCGACGACGCTGATTCCATCGCGGCCGTGGAACCGGCGGACGCGCTCGTCGACGTTGGACCCCACCACCGACAATCTCGCCGTCGGGCAGCGGAGTCGGATCAGGGGCCAGATGTCCTCAACCAGGTACTCGAGGGCATCCACGTTGGGCAGGTTCTGATAGTTGCCAACGTACAGCACGTCCGCGCGCGCAGCGGATGAGGATCCGGGATCGTAGTGCTCGGTGTCGACCCCGTTCGGCACAACCCAGGTTCTGGACGGCAGCCGGGAAAGGTAGCGCGACAGGAACCGGCCATCCTCCTCGGACATGGTATGGACCTGGTCGGCAGCGGCGCACGAGCGAAGCTCGTATCGCAGCAACCGCAGCAGATCGCGGCGGCTGGAGCCGAAGTTCCTCGACTCGGGGAAGCGATCACCAAACCTCAGGGCGTGACGACGCTGGTGCTGGCGGAACGCGATATCGTGTTCGGTGAGGATCACCGGCACGCCGTCGGGCGCCGCTGACGCCAACTGCCCGAGCTCCGTGTACTCCAGCTGGACGATGTCGATGCCATGGTCGAACACGATGTCGCGCAGCTTTGCCCGCGCCAGATCCGAGTCGAACAACTGAGCGTTCGGAGGAGACAAGCCCCACAGATCGGGCTGCTGGCGTGGTCTCCAGTGGTGGAAATCGACCCTGTCGACCACCCTTTCAAGCGCCGCGCGTTGCGCCGGGTCCTCCCCGCGCTGGCTGTACACGAGGACGTGGACGTGGCACGTCCGAGCAACGTTCCGGATCAGGTTCGCCAGTCTCACGCCGCCGCCGTGGTTCGGGGGATGGATCTGGTACGGCATCGCGATCAGGACGCGTGGTCGCCGCTCGGGGGCGTGCTCCCCGCTGTGCCCGGAGCTCTCGCCTCCTCGAGGTGCCCGACCGGTTCGGACCGCCGCACTGATCCGGCGGACGGCTACCTCGAGCTCGAGGTAGATGGCGCCAAGGAGCCGTGGGGTCGCGCGGATGGCGTGCCACGCGAGGCTGCCGAGCCACCCCGCGCCCCGCGCCACCCGCCGCACCGTCAGGGTCAAGATCCGGACCATCCCAAACGGAACCGCCAGCCAACGGCGGACCCGGCAGGTCCAGACCCACAGCCGCCACACCCGCGATTGGTGGATCTCGTCGAGCTGGTTTCTTGCGTGCTGCCACTCACCGTAGTAGCCATCGCGCTCGAATGTCGCGGCCTCGAGCTGCCGCTCGAGATCCCGACAGCGCTCGGCCTCCAAGCGGCGCACCTCGTCCCGGAGTCGGAGAGCCTCGCGCGTCGCCTGGTCGAGCCGGTGGAGCAGGCCAGCCCGTCCCAACTCCTGGAGGGACGCCGACAGATCTTCACCCGGAGGGACCGTTGGTTCCTTGGTGGACGGAGCCACGCCGACAGTATGGCATGACCACCGATTGGCTGTCAGTCCCGGCGCTACTCGACGTACCCAAGGGCTCGCAGCGCGTCGTGCAGCTGGTCGTCGATCTCCATCGAGGAGGACGGGCGACCGTCCTCGACGGCAGCCCTGTGGCGGTTCAGCTCGGCCTCGTAAGACTCGACGAGTTGGGACTGGGCGACAGAGAGATCGTCGCGCTCTCCCGGATCAGCGGACAGATCGAACAGCAGCCGGTGCCCATCGGAGCGCACGATGAGCTTCCTGCCGCCGGAGAGCATGGCCCACGCTTCGGGACCGTACGCGGGCGATGACGCGAACATGGCGCGCGGCGCCAGCCGCACCGTCCCGGCAAATCGCGGCGCGAGGGCCGGTCCGAGGTCGAAACCGTGCATCTCGGGCGGAGTCGGGATTTCGACTCGGCCGAGCACCGTCGGCGCGATGTCGAGCAGCGATGCCGGACCGGCGACCGTCGTGGCGCCGGAGACACCAGGCCCGGCGACCACCAACGGCACGTGCAAGAGCTCCTGGAAGAACGCGTGCCCGTGTCCGATTCCGTAGTAGCCGCGCGGATCGCCGCCCATGGCGGCGCCCATCTCCGCGTGGTCCCAGAACTCCTCGCCGTGATCGGAGGTCACCAGCAGCAGCGTCGAACTCTCGAGACCTCGGTCGGCGAGGGCCGCGAGGAGCACGCCGATCTGGTCGTCGACAAACCGCACGGCACCGTCGTAGAGCGCCACTCGGTTCTCGCGGAACGCGCGGAACGCCGCGGTCTCGAGATGCTCTCCCTGGGCGAACGCCCACTCCGAGTGCCGCGAATCGCGACTCCCGGAGCCCGGGGTCGCGAAGAGACTCCAGTACGGCGGGGGAGGCTCGAGCGGCTGGTGCAGGTCCATGTACTGGACATGAGCGAAGAAGCGGGCGCCGGCCGGGAGTCGGTCGATCCACGCGATGGTCTCGGCGGTCAGGCGGTCGGCTGGCATCCGTTCGACCACGGCGTGCCCGAAACCGCCCTTGAAGCGCCCGAACAGAAACGGGTTCGCGGAAAGAAGTGCGGTCGAGAATCCGCGCTCTGAGAGCAGCTCGGAGAGCATCCGGACGTCGTCACGGATCTGGTTCGGTGGCTGCGTGTTGAGATTCCGAACGTCGCCGGTGACCTCGGCACCGTGCTCCGACGGGTACCTCGATGTGAGGATCGAGGCTGTCGAGGGCACCGTCCACGGTGATGTGGCCTGCACCGACTCGAACCGCACTCCGCGCGCCGCAAGACGATCGATGGTGGGCGACGTGTCGCGATCGTACCCGTAGCAGCCGAGGTGGTCTGCGCGAAGAGTGTCGACCACGACCAGAACGACGTTTGCAGCGGCAGGGGCTCCGGCGTCCGTGCCGGAATCCAGGGCCCGGTGCCGACCACATCCCGCCAGGACCGCGGCGGCAATCAACATCAATGCGGCTGCTCGGCCCGCAGCGGTCGGCAACGGTGGCCTGATGACGGATCGAAGCGTGATAGACGGCATCGCGAGCCCCTCGGCCGGTTCGCCGGCGCGGGTTTAGAATAGCAGCCGCCCGACAGCACGATCCGGGCGGGTTCGAATGACGAGGCACAAACACCCAACGGGCGGCGCATCATCCCGCGCCGGGACGCGATCTGCGGCTCGGGGCTGGGTGCCATGGGCCGCCCGCCTCGCCATTCTCGGCATTACCCTGGCCGCAATTGCCGCGGTCGTCATCTGGCGCTACGGACGTTTTCGGGAGGGACTGCGGTTCTTCGAGGAGGCGCACTCCCCAGAGTTCCTTTCACAGGACTTCGCGCCGCTCACCGGCGAGCAGGTCCTCCAGCTCGGCACCGCTCACAACCCGGAGAACGTTCCCGCAAGCTCCTATCGGCACTTCGCGGCGGCTTCCGAACCCGGTACCACCCGGATCGGCGTCTTCGGCTGCTCGTTCACCCGTGGGGCGGAGACGGTCGACGGTGGTGACCTACCGTCGCAGCTGGAGAGGCTGCTCACGACCGGGGATGGGTCGGCCTTCGAGGCGGTGAACTTCGGCGTCGGCGGATACGGCCTCCAGCAGTCGTATCTCCTCTGGCAGTATCTCGGCAGCCGCTTTGATCTCGATCTGGTGGTCTTCAACCTGTTCGACTTCCATCGGGAACGGGACACCACGTTCGTGCAGCTGTATGACGCCTACGGGCCGGTACACGCGCGGTACGTCGCCGACGGTGACGGCATAGGGCTGGTGGAGGTCCTCGGATCGGACCGAACCGAGGCCGCGGACATCTACTACCGCCCGCTGCCGCCGTGGAGGTACCTGCGGTACGACAGCAAGCCGCCGCCACTGCTCCGTTCGCTGCTCCCGGTCGGGCGGACTCTCGAGCTCAACCCGTGGTACTACCACCCGGACCCTGGCGAGATCGAGCGGCTGTACGAGGCAATGCTCTCCGATGTTCGCGCGAAAGCGGACGCGATGCTGGTGCTCTGCAACGATGACGAGATCTGTGCGACCCTTCGCGGGCTCGAGTCGATCGCCGACACGGTTCACCGGGTCTGGACCACCCAAATGAGCTGGCGGACGGAGGCGCTCTACCGCGCACCCAAGGGGCACCTCGGCGCCGCGGGCAACCGACTCGCGGCGCACGAGCTGGCGGCAATCGTACGGGGTGAAGCGGTCTCCGATCTGCCCATGGTGACCCTCCGTCCGGCGGCGTGGGACGCGCCCCCGTTGCCGCGTGCCGCGACCCCGAGACTCTCCGAGTGCCGCGAGGTATACCTCGGCGTCAACGGCGAGCCGGCGGCGGTGCTGGTCACCCGCGACAGCATCGCCGGGCAGACCAGCCCTTTCCGGTTTGACCGCGGTGGTGCCGAGTTCCTGATCGACCTGTCGGACGAGCGCGACGTGCGCCTGCTGGCTCTCGACACCGCACCTCCGGCGGACGCCCCCGTGACCGTCGAGTTCGGGACCGGAGCGGGGCGGCGCAGTGTCGGGCTCGGATCGCTATCGATGGCGACGCCATTCCTCGGCCGGATCATCGCATCGAGGCCCGGAAGCGCAGGTCCCGGCGCCGAGCTGCGACTGTCCGAAGGGCGGCTGGAGCTTCGCGTTCCGGGCGAGTCGGCGGGACCGGTCGAGGTGCGGGTGGGCTCGGTGCCGCTGCTGCGGAGCCCTGCGGAGGCGGTACGCCGGGACGCCGACGACGCGAGCGTCTACCGGCTGCGGCCCGTCGCGGGTGCCGAACTCGGGGCACGGGCGCATCCACGGCAGCCGCCCGACCTGTTCGACGGGCGCCGGGGAGGCTCGCTCGACCTCGTCCTCGTCGATCCTTCGGGCGGGATCACCGCCGTTCCTCTGCTCGAGCTCGCGATCGAGCCGGTGCCGATACCGCCGGAGCACTAGCCGCTCCGCCATCGGCTGGTCCTGCTGATCACCTGCAGGCGCGTCCCTTTGCGTCTGGCCGGTGGCAGAATGAAGCTCGTTCTGAGCCAGGATCCCGGTCGCAACGGAGGCCGTCGCTGGATGGTGGGGACGGGGGTGCCACTGGACTCGAGGCCGTGGAGCGCGATCGGACGAAGAAATCCCCACCCAAAGAAAAACCGGGCGCCCCCATGGGAGGCGCCCGGTCGAAGGACTTTCCGCTTCAGGTTACTGGCGGGTAAGCACCACGTCGTCGATCTTGTAGTGTCCCGATCCGGACGTCGGATTGGTCAGCTGGAAGGCGCCGAACCGGACCGAATCGATGTTGTAGTCCTGGAAGTTGAGGGTGGTGTTCTGGCCGAGCAGGACGTCGTCGAGGTAGACGCTGCAACGCGCGTCGTTGGTCCACGGGCCAGTGCCGACCACCCACTCCACGCGGACGGTCTTGGCGACGTTCGGGATGGCGAAGAAGCCCTCGGCACAGGTCGCGAAGAAGCCGGCGTCGGTACCGGTCATGACACGGATCCGGTAGTTGGAGGATCCGTCGTACGGCCGCTTGAGGAAGACGACGAGGTGCTCGGCACCCACCGCACCCGGCGCCGGGAAGGTCGAGATGGCCTTCGCCACGCGCAGGTTCCGCATGCCTGAAGTGCCACCGAGGTTCATGTCGGTGACCTTCATCTTCCACTCGATGGCCATGCCGGTCTCGGCGGCGGGGTGCTGCGACTCGACGTAGCACGGGGTGTTATCGCCGGTCAGCGTCATTTCGAGGTCGTAGCTCCCCGAGATAACGTTCGTGTTGACGACGGCGAGGTCATTGGCGAATGCCACTGGTGCGGCCAGCAGCGCCACGGCGCAAACAACGAGCATGGAACGGGTCTTCATGTCCTTCCTCCTTGTGGACAGTTTCGATGGAATTGGCCGGCAGATTCGCATCGCGGCGATCCCAGGCCTCTCCCGCAGCCCAAAACGTGTAGGTTCAAAGTCCTCACTACTCGCACTTCACTACAAAGGACGCACGACGCCCCGAGCGGTAACGGTAGCATAGGGAG
>Ga0316620_10001384_pt1 | contig 10458 bp, 4 predicted proteins | sample OWC_Aug_M1_C1_D5_FD_207651 | JGI IMG/M metagenome (GOLD analysis project Ga0316620, IMG submission 207651) | Wetland soil microbial communities from Old Woman Creek delta, Ohio, United States - OWC_Aug_M1_C1_D5_B | ecosystem: Environmental > Terrestrial > Soil > Wetlands | place: USA: Ohio...
TCCTTATCGTGGGCACAGGCGATGTGGCGCAGATGATCCTGCAAAAAATCCAGTGGTCACCTTGGCTGGCCTACGTGGTGGTCGGTATCGTGGCGAAGAATGGCAACGGCAATCATCCACCATCTCAGGTCATGGGCGTGCCCGTGCTGGGCCTGACGGACGACTTGCCTCGCCTGATTGACGAGCGCGCCATCAACGAAGTCATCATCGCCTTGCCGGAAGCCAGCCACCAAGAGACGCTGGGCATTATTGCGTTGTGCGACCGCAGCAATATCAGTGTCAAGGTCTTTCCCGATGTATTTCAGTTTATCGCCGGCCAGGTGGGTATTGACGATCTGGGCGGCCTGCCGTTGCTTTCGGTGCGGGATGTGGCGCTGCGCGGCTGGAAACTCTCGTTCAAGCGAGCGATTGACGTCGTCGGCAGCGCCGTGCTGTTGGTGCTAATGTCTCCCTTCCTGCTGCTGGTGGCGATCCTGATCAAGCTAGACTCCCCCGGCCCCGTGTTTTACGTGCAGGAGCGGATGGGGTTGGATGCGCGCCCATTCCCGATACTCAAGTTCCGCTCGATGCGACAGGATGCCGAGCAGAACGGCCCGGGTTGGACGACGCCTAACGATCCACGTCGTACCCGCTTGGGCGCATTGATACGCCGGTTCAACATTGACGAATTTCCGCAACTGATCAATGTCCTCGTTGGCGATATGAGCTTGGTCGGCCCGCGCCCAGAGCGCCCACCTTTTGTCGAGCAATTCAAGCGAAGCATCCCGCGGTACATGGACCGCCATCGAGAAAAGGCCGGCATCACCGGCTGGGCGCAGGTCAACGGGTTGCGCGGCGATACCTCCATTGCCGAACGAACCAAGTACGACCTGTGGTACATTGAAAACTGGTCCCTGCTGCTGGATTTCAAAATCCTGATCCGCCAGGTGCTCCGGATCTTTGGCGACCGGAACGCGTACTAAATACCCAACACCCAATACCTGATACCCAATACCCAATTTCAAAGGCGCGAATGAAGCCTCTGCAGCGTGTGGTCATTATTGCCAACGGCACCCCGCCCGAAGAGGCGACGGTACGCCGCTGGCTGCAGCCGGGTGATGGCTCGACTCACGTCCGGCTCATCTGCGCCGACGGTGGAGCGCGCGCCGCGCTGGCGTTGGGCCTTACGCCCGAAGTCGTGGTGGGCGACCTGGACTCGCTCGACGAGACCGTGCAGGCGCGGTTGAAGGCGACGGGATGCCGCTTTGTTGTCTATCCGGCGGCCAAAGATTGGACGGATTTGGAGCTGGCGCTCAAGTTGACGGTTCAAGAAGGCGCAGCAGAAATCGTCATCCTCGGCGCACTGGGCGGGCGGCTCGATCAGGAGCTTGCCAACATCCTGCTGTTGCTCCTGCCTGAATTGCGAGACATTCCGACGTGGATTGCGGACGAGCGGCAGGAACTGTTTGTCGTGCGCGACCAGGCTGAGATTGTGGGACAGCCAGGGGATGTCGTATCGCTTATTCCGCTGGGCGGTGATGTGGAAGGGATCGTGACAGAGGGGCTGCTGTATCCGCTGCGTGACGAGCCGCTGCTGAGCGGCCCGGCTCGCGGCGTCAGCAACGTCTTGACAGGGCCGGTGGCACGTGTGAGGCTTCGCAGCGGGGCGCTGCTGATCGTTCACCCGCGCGCGTGAGCGTCCAGCAGCTTCTTCACTCCTTCAGCTTCGGCGGTCGCGCCCAGCCGGATGAAAATGTCGTGCGCGTGCTCCAACGCTTTGCGCTGCGCGTCATCCTCCAGCAACCTGGCCGCTTCGACCAGCGTCAAGGCCAGCTCGTGCTCGCTGCCGAGTTCTTCCAGGATGGCCTGGCTCTGGGCCAGGTGTTCCACCGCATGGCCGAATTGTGATTGCTCTGCGGCGATCTGTCCCAGCACGCGATGGGTGATGCCCTCTTCCAGCCGGTTGCCGGTCTGGTGCGCGTATTCCAGTCCTCGCTCGCCATGTTCATATGCCGCCGTCAAATCGTTCGCGGCCAGATAGGTCGCCGCTAACTGGCGATAAATCTCCGGCAGGTCTTCTTGATCTTCCACCTGTTGAGCCAGCCGCAACCCGGCCCACAAATGGTCGAGCGCCTGCGGCAGATCATTTGTCTTGCGCGCCAACTCACCTAAATTGATGCGGCATTCGATCACGCGCTGCGAGTGGCCCACGCGCTCATGGGCCTGCAATCCACGCTGGTAGTATTCGCGCGCCAGGTCATACTCATCGGCCAGCGCATACGCGCCGCCCAGATTATTGTAGATCGTGCCGACCGCCTCAACATCGCCAATGCGTTCAGCTATGTCCAGCGCACGTCGGAAGTGTGCAATGGCATCTTTTAGACGACCACGCCGGGCGGCGATCATGCCCAGGTTACTGTTGACGCGCGCCAACTCGCGTTGATCGCCGATTTGTTCCACCAGTGACAGGCTACGTTGCCAGTGCGTCGCCGCTTCGTTCAAATCTCCCTCGATGAATGCGGCATAGCCCAATGACTTTAACGCCAGCGCCGCTTCGCGCGAGTTGGGCACCTTGCACAAGGCGAGGCTGCGCAGGCTGACTGCGCGCGTCTGCTCCGGCTGGCCTTGCCGGATGAACACCCAGCCCAGGGTGGAAAGCAATCTCGGCAGCGCGGAAGATTGGGGAGTCGGCTCGACCAGGCTAATGCCTTTCTGCAGTGCGGCCAAGGCTGCATCGTATTGCCCCAGTTTTTCGTGGATGGAACCGATGCGCCAATACAGCTCCGCGCGCGACTCGTCGCTCTGATTGTGTTCCAGCGCGGCCTGGAAATCGGCTTGTGCCGGCTCGTACTGACCGGTCAGCGCCAGCACATCGCCGCGCAACGTCAACACCTCGACGCGCCGCGCATCGAAAAAGCCGGGGGACACGGCCGGGTACGCAGCCGCGTCTTCTAACAAACTCTGCGGCCCTTGTTCCCAGCGGCTCAACACGTCCATCGCCCGGTTCAAATGAGCGACCGCCACCGAGTTGTCATAGAGCCGCCGAGCGCGGGCGCCAGCCTTGAGCCGGTACTCGAGCGCCTTGGGCCACAGCCCGCCGCGTTCATAGTGGTCGGCCAACGCCGCGTACTGGCTCTCCAACCGGTCGGCACGCGAAGCGTGGCGCTCCAGCGCAGCGGCAATGCGGCAGTGCAGCATCTGCCGTTGGGCGAGGAGCAAGCTATTGTAGGCTACTTCGTGGCTGAGCAGATTTCTGAAGTGGTACTCATCGCCGGCGTCAGCGACGATAAACTCCAGCTCCACCAGGTGTGCCAGGTGTTCTTCGACCTGCGGCACATCCGTGGCATCGGCCAGGAGATGAGCATGAAAAGCTGGCCCGATGACGGCAGCTTGTTGCAGCGTGCGCTTGGTCGCGTCCGGCAATCCGTCTATGCGCGTCATCAGCACACCCTGCACCGTGTCCGGCACGCTGATGTGGGTCGGATCGCTCATGACGACCCAGCGCCCATCGCGCTGTGCGATGACGCCGGCCTCGATGAGCGACTTGAGCATCTCTTCGACGTAGAACGGATTGCCGCTCGCCTTTTGGATGATGGTTTGCTGCAGTGATTCAGGCAGGTCTTGTGCGGCGAGCAGGTCGCTGATCAGCTCACGGCTTTCGGATTCCGAAAGGGGTGAGAGGGTAATGCGGGTGTGTTCGCCGGTCACGTCGGCCAGCCCGGAAAAGTCGGGCCGGTAGAGGCAGCACACCAACGCGCGGTGGTCGGGGAGGGTGGGGAGCAGATGGCGCAGGAACGCCAACGACGAGGGGTCTATCCAGTGGACATCCTCGAACGCCAGCAGCAGCGGGTGTGTCTGCGCCGCGCGGCGAAAGAGTCGCAGCACGGCCTGGTGGATTTCTCGTTGCAGTTCTTCAGGCCCGAGCGTTTCATACGGCTCCAGCGAAATACCCAGGCCCAAGAGTTGCCCCAGCAGTGGCACATCGCACTCATCCGTTCGCTCGCGAAGGTTGGCGAGGTCTGCTTCGTGACCATTGCCCAGGTAGCCGTTGAGGATTTCGCGCACGGTCCCGTACGTGTTGAGTTGCCCGTAGGGCAAACTGCGCCCTTTGAGCACGAGTGCTTGGGCCAGTTGTCCTTCGCGGCGCATCTGGTCTTCGAACTCGACCCACAGTCTCGACTTGCCGATGCCGGCCTCACCGACGAGGCTGACGCTGCAACCGTGTCTCTCCATCGCTTGCGCGAACGCGGCGCGCAGCGCGGCCAGCCCGTCGCGGCGGCCTACCAGCGGCGCATGCAGTCCAGGCACGCCGCGTCGCTGCTCGCGCACCGCCTTGGGGCCAAGCACTTTATAGGCGGTGATGGGTTTGCTTTTGCCCTTGACTGTCAGAGGCCCGACGGTTTCAAAGTCAAAGGCATACGCGGCCAGGCGGTAAGTGGTCTCGTGCACCCAGATTTGGCCCGCTTGACCGGCGTGCTCGATGCGCGAGGCTAGATTAACCGTGTCGCCGATGACGGTGTAAGCGCGGCTGCGCGCGGAACCAAACCACCCCGCGACTGCCTCGCCCGTGTTGATGCCGATCCGCATTTCCAGTCGAGCGCCGATGAGGTTCTCCACGCGTGCGCTAAAGCGGGCCAGCACCTCCAACATCCCTAACGCGGCCATGATGGCGCGTTCCGGGTCGTTTTCGTGCGCGCGTGGCGCGCCAAACAACGCCATCACCGCGTCGCCGATGAACTTGTCCACCACGCCGCCGTAGGCTTCAATCTGTTCGGCCAGCAGCGTAAAACAGTCGTTGATGACGCGGGTAGCGATTTCTTCGGCGGTGCGCCGTTCGGAGAGCGCTGTAAAGCCCCGGATGTCGGCAAACAGCACGGTCACGGTGCGCAGCTCGCCAGCCTCCGGCGCGAGGACTGCGCCGCAGCAAGTGCAATAGATTTCCGCTGGTGCGTTGTCGGTGTTACAGCGAAGGCAGCGCATGGCTCAAATCTCAAATCTCAAATTTCAAAATCAACTATACCACGTTCGTGGGAGGGAAACAAACGAAATCCTCCCGCAGGCTGAAGGCAAACCTGCGGGAGGGGTGAAGGTGTGGGGAGTGGAGCGAAAGCTACGTCGTCACGTTATCTGAGCACCACCGGCAGGAATACAAAGTTCGTGCCCTCTACGCCGAGCGCGCCGAACTTGGTAAAGTGATCAATCTGCATGGTGATCTCGCGACGGCCCTCGTCTATGAGATAGCTGTCCGGTATGGTCCAACTGTCGGTCGTCGTCGAAAAGTACGCCGGGCGCAGATGGTTGACGTCGAGGCCAATTGCCAACAGCGCGAGCGGGTTGTACTTGAGCACGATGACCACGTCCTGGTTAAAGTTGTCGGTGATCGGCTGGCCGTCCTCGGTGAACGCTTCAAAGGCATAGGTCAGTCCCAGCACATCGCCGTTCTGGTGGTGCGGCGCTCCGGCCAACGGCGTGATGTTCAGCAAGACATTGCCGCTCGCCACGGGCATCGCCCCACCAGGGATGTGAATGCGCGTGCCGTCGGCTAGCTCGATGTCCTGATCTACCGTCGGGTCGAACAGCACCGAAACGGGCGCTGGCTTGAGATAAGGACCATTCAGCACCAGGTCACGCGTCACATTCGTGGTGGTCACAGGCACCCTGACGCGCGCTTGCCAGTATTGATCGCGCGTCTCATAGGTGGCCACCAAGTTCCACAGCGTGTTCGAGATCACTGGCATGGTGTACACGCCGCCCAGTGGGGCGATGGTCTTGTTGTAGCCGCCGTGGTTCGTCCAGGCGAAGAGTGCCACGGTGCCAGTCAACTCCGGCGTGCCGGTCAGCGTGACCTGCCCGGTGATCCTGGCGTCGGGCCGTCGGTACTGGAGTGTGACGTTAGCTGTGCCGTTGCGCGGGACGAGCACGTGCTTTTCGACCGGGTTGATGAGCACCTCGTTGCTGGCGCGCGTGGCGCGCACCACGTACCAACCAGATGGCAGTGTCATCGTGAACATGCCGTTGACGTCCACTTGCTCACGCAGAGTCAGGTTCCGGAGGTCGGGCGCAAAGCCTTCTGCCACGGCGACCGCACCGATAGCCGGACGGCCATTCGGCAGCAGGATCACGCCGGTCAGCGTGCCGTCTTTCCGGGTGACGGGCAAGTTAGCCACCTGGGTTTGTCCAGGGCCAAGCCCATAGTAACGCGGGCCAACCAGTTTCACATACTCGCTGTCTTCGGGGAGGCTATAGTCCAGACCCCACAGCCCATCCGGCACGGGCAGCACGTAGGTGCCGTTGCCCGGGTTGACATCGGTATTTAGCCAGAGGCTCTCACCCCAGGCCCAGACGCGGGCAGGCTGCTTTTCGACAATGTCGTCGTTGTTGCGCCGGTCAATCAGCGTACCCACGAACCGCGCGTTCTTGACATCCAGCGAGAACGTCAGCGTCACGGTTCCGCCTGCGCCGACCGATACCGTTTGCTCTGTGCCGGTATAGACGTAGCTGCTGCCGTCGGCCAGACGCAGCGAGACGGAGTACGTCGCGCCGCCAGGCACCAGGATGTCGAACATGCCATTCATCACCGGCGCACCGTTGCGGATAGTCGGGTCCGTCGTCTTGACGGCCTTGCCCCAGCCGCGCGCGTCGTTTGCCACGTTCCCCTGTGGATCAACCAACACGCCGTGGATCGTGGCATCGGCGGAGAGCAGGGAAAAGTCCACGTTGGACGCGGCTTGGTTGGCGACCACCGTGACGTGGCTCGGCTTGCCAGTGTACAGGTACGGTTGATCTGGCAGCGGCGCTGGCCGCACCCACCACGTGCCGCTGTATACCATCACCATGCACATGCCGTCTGGGCCAGAGCGCCCGGAGAAGGCCGCTTGTGTGTCCGGGCTCCAGGCAATGACCGGGACATCTTGGGCCGGCGCGCTAGTGCCTGTCACCGTCAGCGTGCCAGTGATGGCTGCGTCGCGCGCGATGAGCGTAATGGTCGGCACCACCGTCGTGGTAAGCGGCGCGGCATAGATCGAGTCTACCGGCAGCGCGGCGTACCCCGGATTGAGCACGCGGACATCCACTTTGTAGACATGATGCGGCACGATGAAGGTGAAGCGGCCCGCCGCGTCCACGTCTTGCTTCACGCCGATGCCTTCATCGGTGTGCAGGCCGACGGTGACGGTAAAGGGTGGCGGGCTGTGATCGGGCATCTCGACTACGCCAACCACCGTCGCGTCAGCGGTCAGCACTTTAAAGTCGAGTTGCTTGACTTCCCGCAGCAGGTTGTCGTCAAAGTGAATCAACTGCGGTGGAAGCGGATAAACCCACTTGCCGGGGTCGGTGGTGCTGGTCGTCTTGACGGTCAGCGCCCACAGGCCGGGCGCCAGCTTGAGCGTATAGTAACCGTTGATGTCGCTTAACGTCGAATCCGAGCCCAATGCCCCCACACGGTTCGCGACGATGAGGGCATTGTGCACCGGCGACATGACGTTCGTCGTGACAAAGCCGGTCACGACCTTTGGAGATGAGAGGAAGGTCAACGTGATGGGCGTGGTTTGCGGCAGCGTCACAGTGCGAGTCACTGGCAGCAGTCCGCCACGATAGGAAGGCGGCTCGGCCACGATTAAGGCGTCACCGGGCGGCATGTCGCCAATCGCAAACTCGCCGAGCGGGCCGCTCACATCCGAGTGGATCGCGGCGGGGAATATTTTGGTGAGCGCTGTGGCGCGAACAACTGCGTCCCGTACCGGCGTGTGCTCACTGTCTTCGGCGATGCCGCGTACGTCGGGCCGCTGCAGCGTTAGCGTCACCGAGTGTGTCTCGTTGAGGACGACGGCGTCGGTGACCGGGCGCGACCACCACAACAGGTCAAAGTCGCGCGGCTCGGCGATCAGGTCATACGTGCCTGTGTACAGCCCGCCGATCCTAAACGTGCCATCGGCCCGCGTGGGGCGGACCTCGACTTGCATTCGCCCGTCATACACATGCACAATGGCCGGCCAGGGACTGAAGGGGATCGGGCGATAGACAGTGCCGATGATGACCGGGTCTGTCAGGTAAAGGGTGCCAGCGTTCACTGGGTCCTTCATGACGACCAGGTGCCGAATGAACGATGGTGTATAGTCCGTCTCGACTGCGGGCACGGCGCGGATGAGATAGACGCCGGGTGGAACGTTGGCGAAGTGGAATGCGCCCGTGTCCTTCTCCACCAGGCTTGTACCGTGAACGACCGGGTCGGGCTTGATGGGCGGCCATTCGTCCGGCGTCATCAGCCACACGTAGGTGCCAGCCGGTATCGGCAGCGCCAGGCTGCCAGGGGAGGCCGGCAGGCTCACCGTGCCGGTGATGGTAGTGCCAAACACCAAGGCCGTCGGACCTGCAGGCGAGGCAGTCGCCGCGGTCAGACTGACTAGCAGGATGGTCGCGAGAGCGGCGCCGATCAGAGTCAGTCCGGCCAGCCCAACTTTTTTCATTGAAGTGTTCATCTGATTTTCTCCTTGTCGCACAAGTGAACTCGGTTGGGTTCAGCCATGAGAATTGCGTCAATCGTTCGGTTCAGTGCCTCCTTTCTTGTTTGATGCGGATACCGCGTTCTTTCTGCTCACGAGGACAACAGGTGCTCGTCTGGCGCGCGGCCCGGGCGCCGTGCAACTGGGCGATGACAACTCACTACTTGAACAATACCTTTAGCTTGCTGCGTAGTTGTTAGAGCAATGTGAAATCTTTGTAAACGCGTCGTCCTGGCGCAACCGCAATATGGTAAGAGATGCGTTCTGGAACAATGGTATTCATTTGGGGAATTGAACTCGCAAGCCTGGACTGGGTAGGTTGGCGGCGAGCTGGCTTATGAGGAAGTCACAGCGCGAGTGTCAAGTGGGCCAACCCACAATTGATGGCTTTCGTCAAAGTGCCAACCGGGCGCTCTCAAAACCAGCGCGTGTCGAGGCCAGCCGTTCTTGACCCGCTGCAGGGTTTCTGCCCAGGGCCGAATTCCGCCCAAGGCGTCAGTGGCTTCCACGTTGCAAGCGCCTACAGCAACCGCAGCCGTCAGCGTGGCCTCAGGAGACATGCCCCGCAGCAATGCGCTCAAAAATCCGGCGATGGTCGCGTCGCCCGCTCCGGTGGTGCCGACCACATTTACCTGGAAGCAGGGCGCCCACATCTCACGGTCCGCCCAGGCGGCCGGGTCGGAAGGGCGGGCGCGCCCCATTGCTTCGAGGGCCGCGCGGCTGGCCGTGCGCAGGTATAGCCCTCGCTCACCCAGCTTTAGGCCGACGATCTTGGCGCCCAGGTCCAGCAACTCTTGCCCCAGGTCCGATAGCAGTTCAGGAGTCACCCATGGCAACCGATTGATCCTGTTCGCCACTTGGCAGAGTTCGGCGTATGTTTCGCGGCGGAGCATGAAGAGGATTTCCTCGATGCTGGGCAAAAAGATGTCCACGTAGGGCAACGCTGACCGCACGATGCTGACCCAATCGGCGCACCCGGCTGGCGACGACGGGTCGGGTAGGGCCATGTCCAACGAAGTGGTGACGCCTGTCGCCTTGGCGCGCCGGTAGATCTCAGCCAACTCGGAGCCCTCATTTGCGTATATCAGCCGCATAAGCGGCGGGTAGCCAAAGTGAAACAGCCGCGCCTCGGCCATCCGTTCGTAGCGCACATCGTCGGCGCAAAACGTGTCGTTCGCGCCTGGGCAATGTAGGAAAATGCGATCCACGCCCGGCGGGTTGATGATGACGGTATAGGAGGAACTGACCTTTTCATCCACGATCATCCCATTGACTAGGTGCTGGCCGTGAGCGGCCACGATCTGCCGGATGGCTTGTCCGAATAGATCGGCGCCCACTTTGCCCATCAATTGAGTCTGGATGCCCAGCTTGTGCAGTACCAGGCCCGTATTAGAAACCGCCCCGCCGGTCGAAAAAGTGGCCTCACCCACATTGATCAAGTGCCCTGGCACGAACAGTGTCTCAAAGCTCGAGTGTGGACTGCCGCTCAGGTCGGGGATCAAGTCCAGGCAGAGATGCCCAGCGACGATAGCAGAGCCAGATTCTGGCATGGAAACCTCTCAAGACTTCAGATGCTTCAGAACATCTTCCAATGACCGGCGGTGATCATACGTCGGCCAGTACTCTAAACCAAAGAACCGGTCATAGCCTGTCGCGGCGATGGCCTTGAGGATGTTCCGATAGTCGTTCTCGCCGCTAAAGTGCTCATGCCGGCCTGGCACACCCGCCGAGTGAAAGTGGCCGATGAGGTCTATGTTCTGGGTTACATTCTGGATAATGTTCCCTTCCATGATCTGCATGTGGTAAACGTCATAGAGCAATTTGACGTGGTCACAGCCGACGCTCTTGACGATCTCAAAGCCGATGTAGGATGAGTCGAGATAGTAGACTTTGTGATCCACCCGTGAATTGAGCGCTTCCAGATTCAGCGTGACATCTTCCTTGACCAACGAGTCTGCAAGGTGCTTCAGGTTCTCGA
>Ga0316620_10001385_pt1 | contig 10446 bp, 9 predicted proteins | sample OWC_Aug_M1_C1_D5_FD_207651 | JGI IMG/M metagenome (GOLD analysis project Ga0316620, IMG submission 207651) | Wetland soil microbial communities from Old Woman Creek delta, Ohio, United States - OWC_Aug_M1_C1_D5_B | ecosystem: Environmental > Terrestrial > Soil > Wetlands | place: USA: Ohio...
CCAGCACCACCCCCGAGACCTCGGTCTTGTGGGCCAGGGTGTTGCCCCACGCCTTCAGCACTGCCGGGAAGCCCAGCTCGGCGGCCACGCGCGCGGCCGCCTTAGGGTCCGCGGCCACGGCCTCCCGCACCACCGGGACACCGAAACAGGCCAGCAGCCGCTTGCTCTGGTGCTCGTCGAGAGTGGCGCCGCCCCGATGCCGCGCTTCTTCGAGGATCGCGGTGGGATTGCCGGTGTCGGATGCAGTCATGTCCTTCTCACCTGGTGGCAGCGGCGCCCGAGCGCGGGTCATAGCGGGGGCGGCAGTCTAACGGCGCGCAGTCGCCCGGCGACACAGACCGTCAACCCGTCAAGAAGGGGTCTACGCCGCGTATCGAAGCGTCGATCAGCTCGACCGGGTGGAGGACGGGTATCGGGCTTCGGCCGGGCGGCAAGTGGCGCTTGATCTGCAGCGCGCATCCCGGGTTGGCCGTCACGATCACGTCGGGGGCGGCGTGGAGGATCTCGGCAACCTTTCGACGTCCGAGTTCCTCGGCCGCCTCGGTTCGGACCAGGTTGTAGGTGCCGGCCGACCCGCAGCAGATCTCCGTGTCGGCGATGTCGGCAACGGTGAGACCCGGGATGGCTCTCAGCTGACGCCTTGGCTGGGAGCGGATGCCCTGGGCATGAGCCAGGTGGCACGCGTCCGCGTAGACGGCTCGGGCCGCAATCGAATGCCGTGGGGCGTGGGCGGGCAACTCGTCGAGGAACTCGGTGATGTCGCTCACCTTGGCCGAGAACGAGGCAGCACGCTCTGCCCAGTCCGGATCGTCGCGCAACAGGTGGCCGTAGTCCTTGAGGGCCGCCCCGCAGCCGGCGGCGTTGATCACCACCCGCTCCACGGCGGCCTCCTCGAAGGTGGCGATCATGCGTCGCGCCTGCGCAAGGGCTCCCGCTTCGTCTCCGGCGTGGCTGGATATCGCGCCGCAGCATCCCTGTCCGCGCGGGATGACCACCTCACAACCCTCTGCGGCGAGGACTCGGGCCGTCGCCCGGTTGACGCCGGCGAAGAACACCGCCTGGATGCACCCGGTCACCATGCCCACCCGCATGCCGGCTGAGCCCGCAGCCGGTTCACTCGTAGTGATCCGCCCGCGGAGATCCCGAAAGTGAACGGTGGGGAGGAGCTCCTCGAGGGCGCGAACCTTGTCGGGAAGGTGCCTGAACAGCCCGGTCCCCCTCAGGAGGCGACCGATGCGGAGTTGCTGGTAAGTCCACGCGGCCACCGCAGCCACCCGCAGACGGCGCGGGTAGGGGAAGAGGCGAAGCAGCATTCCTCGGAAGGCCCGGTCGCCGAGTCGGCGCTTCCGGATGCGCTCCAGCTGAGTCCGGGTGGCCTCGATCAGTGCCCCGTACTGCACACCGGACGGGCAGGCCGTCACGCAGGCGACGCAGCCCAGACAGGCGTCGAAATGCTCTGTGACCGTGGCGTCGATGGCGATCTCACCCTGCAAACCCAGCTTCATCAGGTAGATGCGCCCGCGCGGCGAATCCATCTCCTGGCCCCATAGCCGATAGGTCGGGCAGGTGGGCAGGCAGAACCCGCAGTGCACGCAGGCGTTGATGAGTGCCTGATCGGGGGGATGGTGTGGGTCGAACACCCCCGTGGGGCGGCTACTTTGGCCGGGTAGCGCACCCATGGCCTTAGATCCCTCCCACGAAGCGACCCGGGGCGCAGCGGCCGGCCGGGTCGAACAGCGCCTTCAGCCTTCTCATCACGTCGATGCCCGACGGGTCGGGCCCGAACACGCTCACGGCTGCCTCTACCCCCGGTAGTCGCCGGCGGACCACGGCGTGCCCTCCCAGGTTGGCCAACCGGCGTCTCCAGTCCGCCACCGCCGCGGCGTGGGCGAGGGCATCCCCACCCGAGAGCCGCGCCGTGTGGAGTCCGAGCCCGGCATGACTGTGCATGGTGGCCCGCACCCCGGCATCCTCCGCAGCCCTTCGCAGTGCTTCGACTGCCGATCCGAACTGGTCGGGCACAGTGGAGCCGCGGACCACCGTCTCGCCGGGCTGCCCGGCAAGGCCGGCCACCAGGCTGCTCCACCTGTCCGCCTCGGTTGTCCCCTGCAACTCCTCGACGGCCAAGCCTCGATTGTGGGCTAGGTCTCGCACCACGGCGGCCTGTGCCTCCACGCCGGCCGCCCGCCCCTGGAAGCGGATCCACAGAGCATCTTCGGCCCAGTCCAGAGCCACCGGCTCCAGGGGCGCGGCCAGGATCTCCGGCAGGAGCGCCGAGGCCCCCTCGGCCGGGGCGTCGATTCGCACCGTCACCCCCGACTCGGGCAGAGGGTGCAGCCGGACGGTGATCTCGGCGATGAGCCCCAGAGTCCCCAGCGACCCGCAGAAGAGCTTGGCTACGTCGTAGCCCGCCACGTTCTTTATCACCCTGCCGCCGCAGCGGGCGACGGTGCCGTCGGAAAGGACGAACACCAGGCCGATGACCAGATTGCGAATGGAACCGAAGCGCAGGCGGCGCGGGCCGCCGTCATCGGCGGCGAACACGCCGCCCAAGGTGGCGGCTTCGCCCGGGCCGAGCGCCGGGTCCACCGCCAGCCACTGGCGGGCAGCAGCCAGCTCCGCCTGCAGTCGGGCGAGGGACGTTCCGGCGCGCACCACGGCGGTCATGTCGGCCGCATTCCACTCTCTGATGCCGCTGAGGCCGGTGGTGTCGACCACCCGGTCCACCCTTGTCGGCGTCGATCCCCAATCCAGCTTGGTGCCCCCTCCCCGGAAGAGCAGGGCACCTTCGCGTGCCACCGCCTCCCGCGCCTCGGCCAGCGATGTGGGGCGCACGGTTGCGGGAGCGGGGCCAGCGTCGAGAATCATGGCTGCGCGTCCCCGTCTGCACTCTCGAGAGGCCCGGCCCGGTATGAGCGCTCGCCGCACAGCCCGGGGGTGGGGAAGATCTTGCCGGGGTTGCAGCGGCCGGCCGGGTCGAAGGCCCGCCGCACCCGCTGCATGACCTCGAGATCGTCCTGCGAGAACATCCGGGACATGGAGCAGGCCTTCTCGAGGCCGATGCCGTGCTCGCCGCTGATCGATCCGCCGTACTCCACGCAGAGCTCGATGATGTCGATGGACAGGCGCAGAGCGCGTTCCTGCTCCCCTTCCCGGGATCCGTCGTACAGAACGAGAGGGTGGAGGTTCCCGTCGCCGGCGTGGAACACGTTGGCCACTCGCATCCCCGCTTCGCGAGACCGCCGCCCAATGCTGTCGAGAACCTCGGGCAAGCGCCCCCTGGGGATCACCCCATCCTGCACCACGTAGTTGGGGGAGAGCCGGCCGATGGCGGCGAAGGCCGCCTTGCGCCCGGCCCAGATGAGCGCCCGCTCCTCGGCGTCGGCGGCAACCCGGATGTGAGTTGAGCCGGCGTCGACGCAGATCGCGCCGGCCGCGGCGAACTCGGCCTCGACGTCGCCGGGCACCCCGTCGAGTTCGACGATGAGGACGGCTCCCGCGGAACGCGAGAACCCGGCCCCCACCGCGTCCTCGCACGCCTGGATCGCCAGGTTGTCGATCATCTCCACGGCCGCGGGCACGATCCCTGCTGCCACCAGCCCGCTCACCGCAGCACCGGCGGCCGAGGGGGACTCGAAGTCGGCGACCAGAGTCCGCACCGCCTCCGGCCGGCGAAGCAGCCGGACGGTGACCTCGGTGACGATCCCCATGGTCCCTTCCGAGCCGACGAATGCCCCGCGCAGGTCGTAACCCGGCAGGTCGGGCGCGGCGCTGCCCAGCCGCACCACCTCGCCGTCGGCCAGGACTACCTCGAGGGCCAGCACATGATTGCTGGTGAAGCCGTACTTGAGACAATGCGCCCCGCCCGAGTTCTCCGCGACGTTGCCCCCCAGGGTGCAGACGATGCCGCTCGACGGGTCGGGGGCGTAGTAGAGCCCGAAGGGGGCGGCCGCCCGGTTCACCTCCGCGGTGGTCACTCCCGCCTGGACGGTCATCTGCCGGTTGGCCGGGTCGACGGCGCAGATGTCGCGCATCCGGGCAAGCCCGATGAGTACCCCTTCAGCCTGGGGCAGGGCCCCGGCCGACAAGCCGCTGCCCGCCCCACGAGGGACGATCGGGACACCGGCGGCGGCGCAGGCGCGGACGACTGCCACCACTTCTTCAGTCGTCCTGGGCAGGACCACGAGACCCGGCATCACCCGCTGGGTAGTGAGGCCGTCGCACTCGTATGTTCGGCGGTCGGCAGGATGAGACCACACCCCCCCGGGGCCCAGGATGTCCACGAGGTCGTCCTGCAACCGCCGGTCGATCATCGGCAACCGCCCCGATCTACCGTCTGGTGTCTCGCCGGGTGCATCAATACGGCCCCAATCACGTGGGGGTCGGCCGGCATTGAGACTATCAGGGGTGCCTGCCGCGTCCTACCCGACGTCATTGGCCAACTCCCTCACGCCGACAGCAGCATCTGAGTCGCCGCGGCCACAGCGGCGAGCACGACCACCCACCGAATCCAGCGGGCTGCCCCTTCCCTGATGGCGAGTAGAGCGGCAACCAGGGCACCGACCATGCTGGCGACTCCGAGAACGAGCCCGGCGTACCAATTCACCTGGTCGGCACGGGCGAACAGCAGCAGGACGAAAGGGGTGTGGCAGAGAACAAGCAGGTTCTTCGCCGCGTTGCCCCGTACCAGGCCCAGGCCGAGGCCCGGGACCAGTGCCAGCAGCAAGGGGAAGCCGACGCCCGCTTGCACGAACCCTCCGTAGAAGCCGATGGCGGTGAAGGTCACCGAGCGCCAGGGCTCATGCAGGCGCGGCTCCGATGTGCCGACCCACCGGGACGGCCTGATGAGCACGGAGAGGGCGACCAGCATGACGGCGATGGCGAACGCAGTGCGCATGAGCTCGGCCGACACCCGGGTGGCCACCCAGGCCCCACCCACTGCGCCGGCCGTCGTCGGAAGAAGCAGGGGGAGGACGGCCCGCCACGGTACGGCGTCACCGTGCTGAAACCCGGCCACACCGGCGATCCCCTGCAGGAGGATCGAGATCCGCAGGGTGCCGTTGGCCACGGTGGGGCCCACGATCCCCGCGAGGATTGGGATGGTGATCACCGACCCGCCGCCGGCGATGGTGTTGAGGAAGCCGGCGGCGAGGCCGCCGACGCTCAGCAGAAGGCCTTCGAGCAGTGTCACGTGGTTGCCCTCATGGAGCGCTGGTGGGAGGAGACCGGGAACCCCTACGCCCGGCATTGTGGCATCCCGGCTGGTCCCCAGGCGGGTCCCTCGGGCCGCCGACGGACCCGGTGGGGCCCCCGCGGTCGACCGGTGTGCCGGGATCTGAGTGACTGCTACAGTGCGCGCCAGTCCGCCGAGGCGTGGACAGACAAGGAGATTGCGGATGCCACGTAAATTGGCATTGATTGCTCTACTTGTAGTGATGGCGCTGGTGTTCGCCGCCTGTGGCGACGACGAGGGCGAGTCGACGACGACGGCCGGCCCGGGCACCACCGCCGCCACCACCACTACGGCCGCCGAATTGACCGAAGTCATACTCCTGATTCCGAACCCTTCGGCTGTGACCTGGTACAACGCTTGCGCGGCCATCGGCCAGGGGTTCTTCGAGGAAGAGGGCCTCTCGGTGAGGACCGAGGCACTGGACGGGTCTGGTGCGGTCCTGCAGGCGATTGCCGCCGGCCAGGCGCAGTTCGGCGCCCCCGGCCCCGGCCCGATGCTGGCCGCTCTCGAACGCGGTGAGGGTTTCGTCGGCATCTACAACTTGTACGCGCAGTCCCTGTTCGGCGTGGTGGTTCCCGAGGACTCCGAGTTCCAGGTGCCCGCAGATCTGGCAGGAAACGTCATCGGGGTCGGCACCGTGGACGGTACCGAGGTGGGCTTCGCCCGCAGCATCCTGACCGAAGCCGGGCTCGTCGAGAACACCGACTACACCTTCCTACCGGTTGGTGACGGCGGCCAGGCGACGGCAGCCTTCGAGCGTGGCGACATCGTCGCCTACGCGGCGGGCCTGCCCGACATGGCGGTCATCGAGGCCCGCGGCCTGGCGCTGCGTGACCTCACTCCCGATTCGTTCAAGGCGTACTTCGGGAATATGTATGCCACAGCCGCCAGCACGATCGCCGACGACCCGGAGTTGGTCCAGGCGTTCGTCAACGGGATAGTCAAGGGCACGGTCTTCGGGATGGACCCGGCCAACCGTGAGGCCGTTCTCGCCGACTGCAACGCGATCAACCCCGAAGAGGGCAGCGAGCCCGACCTCGCCGGCGCCATCCTGGATCTGGCCCTGGAGCGCACCACGCCCCTGGGTGGCGTGCAGCCGGGTGTCTTCGTCATGCAGGGTTGGGAGCTCTGGCAGACCAGCCTCCTGGAGTCGGGATCGCTCGGAGCAGCCCAGGATCTGACCAAGATCTTCGACAATCAGTTCATCGAAGCGGCGTACGCAGCCGGAGTCGGCGGCTAACTCAATAGGCAATGACTACACACAATGAGGCCAGTGGGGCGGGACGTGAGTCCCGCCCCACCGGCCAAGAAGTCGTACGGATCACCAATCTCTCCAAGACGTTCCACCGGCGTGGGGTGAAGGCTCTCGGCGGCGTGGATCTCGTGCTCCGGCACGGCTCCTTCACCAGCGTCATCGGTCCCAGCGGCTGCGGGAAATCCACCCTCCTCAAGATCATGACCGGGTTGCTCCCCGCAACCGAAGGCGAGGTTCTCCTCCAGGGCACCCCGGTGACCGGGCCCCGGCAGGACATCGGGATCATGTTCCAGCAGCCGACGCTGTTGCCCTGGCGCACCGCCATCGACAACGTGCTGCTGCCCATCGAGATCAGATCGGGAGCGTCGGCCGCCAAGGCCAAGACCGATGACGCCATGAAGTTGCTCGATCTGGTAGGGCTCAAGGGTTTCGAGCAGGTTCACCCCTTCGAACTCTCGGGCGGCATGGCGCAGCGGGTTGCCATCTGCCGGATGCTGGTCACCGAGCCGGCCATCCTCCTGCTGGATGAGCCCTTCGGCGCACTCGATGAGCTCACCCGGGAGTACATGAACCTCGAACTGCAGCGGATCTGCAAGGAGAGCGACGCTACTGCCTTCATGGTGACCCACGCCATCCCCGAGGCGGTCTTTCTCGCCGACCAGGTGGTGGTTATGACCGCCCGGCCGGGGCGCGTGGAAGAAGTGTTGGACGTGGATCTTCCCCGTCCACGCACGCTCGAAATGATGACGACGCCCGTTTTCGCGGGGCTAGTACGCCATGTCCGGGGTCTCCTCGACATGGGCGGGGATGCGGGAGGGACGGAATGAGCCGCCAGACCAAGAGAAGGCTCGCCGCGGCGCCGATGTCCGATCTGGAGTTGCAGTGGTACGAGGGCTCGTGGCTCGACCGGGTTCCGCAGTGGGTCTCGATCACCGTGCTGGGGGCGGCGTTCATCGGGCTGTGGTGGCTGATCGCCGAGATCGAGATCATCTCCCGGGTCCTCCTCCCGGGGCCTCAGGAGACGTTCTACGAGATCTACTCCACCGCCCAGGACATCGTCACCGGCGGCCACATCTTCGACGCCCTCATGATCACCACCAAGGAGGTCTTCCTCGGCTTCCTGGCGGCCGTGGCGGCGGGTTTCGTGTTCGGGGTGATCGTGGGTGAGACCAGGATCGGCAAAAAGGCAGTGATGCCCTACCTGGTCGCCGTCAACGCCCTGCCCAAGGTGGCTTTCGCCCCGGTGTTCGTGGCCTGGTTCGGGTTCGGAGCCAACTCGAAGATCATCATGGCCCTGTTCGTGGCCTTCTTCCCGGTCATCGTCGACACCGCTGCCGGCTTGTTCGCAGTGGACGCCGACACGGTGATGCTGTTCCAGTCCATGGAGGCGAGCCGCTGGCAGACCCTGCGCAAGCTCAGCCTGCCGTCGGCGCTGCCGTTCATCTTCGCCGGGATCAAGACGGCCGCCGTGTTCAGTGTGGTCGGCGCCGTGGTCGGCGAGTACCTGGGCGGGGGCAAGGGCCTCGGCGAGATGGTCCGGCTCAACTCTCAGCTCATGCGCATGGACCGGGTGTTCGCCTTGATCTTCTACCTGGGCATCATGGGCCTCATCCTGTTCGGGGCGGTGGCCTTCGCCGAGAAGAGGCTGGTCTTCTGGCGCAAGTCCGACATCCTCGAGGTCAAGGGTGCCTGAGCCGAAAGGAACACGACCGTGAGAATCGCTCGTATCGCTGGGGCGTCCGGGCCGGAGTTCGCAGTCCAGGGCGGAGCCGGCTCTTGGTTCACCGTTGGGTCCCTGGGTATCACGGCGGCGACCACGGCCGAGGTTGTGGCCGCGGCGGGAGCCTTGTCCGCATCGGTCGTTGGCGAACGGGGCGGCGGGGTGAATGACCCCCAGTTCCTCAGTCCCATCGTCGCTCCCGGGAAGGTGATCGCGCTCGGGCTCAACTACGCCGATCACATGCGGGAGACGAGCCAGGAGCCACCGGTGAGCCCCCGCGTCTTCGGCAAGTTCAGCTCATCGATCATCGGCCCATACGACGACATCGAGGTCGATGATCGGCTCTCCCGGCAAGTGGACTACGAGACCGAACTGGCCGTCGTTATCGGGAAGCGGGCCAAGCACGTGGCCGAGGCAGATGCGCTCAGCATCGTCTTCGGCTACCTGGTCTGCAACGACGTGTCGGCCAGGGACGCCCAGAAGATCGACGGGCAGTTGGACAGGTCGAAGAGCTTCGACACGTTCTGCCCGCTGGGGCCCTGGATCACCTCGGCCGACAATGTGCCGGACCCGCAGGCGCTGGGGATCCGCACCTGGGTGAACGGGGAGATCCGGCAGGATTCTTCGACGTCCCAGATGTACTTCAAGACGGCCTACTTGATCCACTATCTGTCTCTGGGGATGACTTTCGAACCCGGGGACGTGATCCTGACGGGCACTCCCCACGGGGTGGGATGGGCCATGAAGCCGCCCCGGTTCCTGGTGCCGGGGGATGTCGTGGAGTCCGAGGTCGAGGGTCTGGGGAGGCTGCGGAATCGGGTGGTGGCCGCGCCTCGCTGACAACCGGCGCCGGCCCGGGTGGCATGATGACGACGGCGCCGTCCGTGACGGCGCCGTCGCCCCTTCCGGTGAAGGGTGTCGACCTGAGCGGGAGCGGCGCTGTTGCGGCGTGACCGAATGAAGGAGGACGCGGATGGACGTCGGGTTCATAGGCCTTGGGGCCATGGGGCGGCCGATGGCCGCCAATCTCGCGGCCGCGGGTCATCGCGTGGTGGCCTGGAATCGGTCGCCCGTCGAGCCGCCTGAGGGGGTCGTCCTCGGGGAAAGCCCACAGCACCTGGCACAGCAAGCCGACGTCGTCTTCGTCATGGTCAGCGACGCGGCCGCCGTTCAAGAGGTGCTGTTCGGTGAGCGCGGCTGGGCCGCCGGGGCATCGCCCGGCGCGGTTGTCATCCAGACGTCGACCATCGGCCCGACGGCGGTGAAGCCGATCGCCGCCCGGCTCGAAGCCGCCGGCCTGCACTTGCTCGACGTGCCGGTGAGCGGGTCGGTGAAGCCGGCCGCCAACCGGGAACTGGTGATGCTCGGCGGGGGTGACCCGGCGCTCTTCGAGCGCTTCGAGGCCCTGTTCGCCGCCATCTCGGCCCGGACCGTGGTATTCGGCCCGGTGGGCGCCGGGTCGGCGGCAAAGCTCGCCGTCAACGGCCTGCTGATCTCGGTGGTCGCCGCGGCCGCCGAGTGCATGTCGTGGCTGACCACTACGGAGTCGGGGATCGACATCAAAGCATTCGCCTCGGTCATCGAGAGGATCTCGCCGCTGGCCGCGGCGCGGGCAGAAACCATCGCAGGAACCGCGAAGGCCGGGGGCTTCTCCCTTCGCCAGGCAGCCAAGGACATGGAGTTGGTGTGTGAGGAGTTTGGTGCCGACGGCGTGATGGGGGCGGTCAGGGGGCTCACCCGGTCCGGCCTGGAGCGGGGCTTCTCCGGCCTGGATGTCGCCTGCCTGGGCGCCGCGGTCCGCGGCAGGGGGAAGATATGAGCATGATGCCCGGCTTCGATGCCGGCCCCTGGGAAGCCGTGAGCGCCGCCAGTCTCTCCGACGCCATCGGCCGGGTGGGCGCCATGGACGGCGGTATCCGCCGGCTGTGCGGGCGCCGAATGGTGGGGCCTGCCCATACAGTCCTGACCGGCACGGGGGACTCATCGAGCATCCACCGGGCGCTGGTCGATGCACCCCCCGGCTCGGTAGTGGTGGTCGATGCTCAGGGCGGAACCGCCCGGGCGGTCTGGGGCAATGTGCTCACTGTGGCCGCCATGGCGCGCGGTGTCGTTGGGGCAGTCATAGACGGCGCGGTGCGGGACATCGACGAGATCGCGGCTCTGGGCTTCACCATCTACGCCCGGGCTACCTGCCCGGCCGGTCCCCACAAAGGGTTCCGGGGCCGGCACGGTGTTCCC
>Ga0316620_10001387_pt1 | contig 10444 bp, 10 predicted proteins | sample OWC_Aug_M1_C1_D5_FD_207651 | JGI IMG/M metagenome (GOLD analysis project Ga0316620, IMG submission 207651) | Wetland soil microbial communities from Old Woman Creek delta, Ohio, United States - OWC_Aug_M1_C1_D5_B | ecosystem: Environmental > Terrestrial > Soil > Wetlands | place: USA: Ohio...
GTCCCGCAGGTAGAGCCGGACTGCAGCGAGGCGCTGCCGCAACTCGTGGAGCGGCCGGCCCCGCAGCCGCTCGACGGCCAGCGAGAAGAGCTCGGAGCTACGCAAGTTCGTGTCGGCAGGAAGATCGAGGGCCACGAGGGCGGCCGCTCGCCGCGCGGCGAGCGCCGCCGCGTATGCGTCCGCACCCTCCGCCGCGCCGTGTACGGGCAGGCGCAGGCGCGCGGTCGCCAGCGCGACGGCGGCGCCGGGGTCGGCCTCCACCGCGTCGCGATGCGCCGCCTCGACCGCGTCGGCCACCTGGGCCCCGAGCGCCTCCATCTCCTCGAAGCCGACGCCGCTGCTGCGGCCGGGAACGGCGATGTCCTGGAGCCCGCGCGTCACGGGGTCCACGTCGGCGTGGGCGGAGAGCGCGAAGAAGGCGAGCGCCCCCGGAAAGCGCTCCTCCAGCGCGCGGCTGGCCGCGCCCGGCCAGTCCGCGGAGTAGGCGAGGTTCTCGTGCCCGAGGGCCGTCGGGTGACACCCAAGGGCGTAGACGAGGGCGACGGGCCCGCCGCCGGGCTCGGAGAAGCGGAGCAGATGGACGCGCGGATCGACGGGACCGTCGGCGCGCCGGCGGTTGCGTCCGATGGCGGCGCGGGCGCTCCCGAGGGCGAGCCGCACCGGGCGCGTAGCCCCGGCCGCCGCGGCGGCCGCCTCGAGGGCGGCCTCCAGGATCCCGGCCCAGGTGGCGCCGCTCCCCGCCGCGGCGCCGGTCTCCGGTCCCGAATGGGTGTGGGTGCAGGTCACCAGCAGGCGCTCGCGCGGGATCGCCGTGCGCTCCGCCGCGCGCTCGCGCAGCTCCGCCGCCTGCTCCGGGGTGATCAGGCAGACGTCGAGGAAGACCCAGAGCAGGGAGTCGCGGTGGCGGAGGTGGAGCGCCCGGGCGTAGAGCGGGTCGTGGACCCCGCTCGCGCCCCCTGCGCGGGCGGCGTAGCCCATGAGCGCGCCGCCGGGCGGCATGGGCAGTGCAGCGCGCGCCACACCCGCGCACAGGGACTCCGTCATTGCGAAGACCCCCTCCGCCGCAGCGTAGCGACGGAGGGGGCCCTGCTGTCACTGGGCGCGGGTGCCTACGCGCCCAGGAACCCGGTCACCGCCGCCACCCAGGCGTCTCCGCGCTCCAGGGGCAGCATGTGCCCCGAGCCCGGGATCACGCGCAGGGTCGCGCCGGGAATCCGCTTGGCGAACTTCTCGCCGTAGTCGAGGGGCACCACGTGGTCGTCGTCGCCCCACAGGCAGAGGGTCCGTGCCGTCACCCGGTGCAGGATGCGCTCCAGCCGAGGGTCGTGCAGCAGCGGGTTCCAGCCGATCTTCGCCGTGGCGGCGAAGGCGTTCATGATGTTCACCAGGAGCTCGTCCGGCAGCTCCATGTCGGCGGGCGAGACCATCATCTTCGCGGCCGGGCACTCGATGTCGTGGAAGAGCAGGCGTTTCACCCGCTCGGGGAAACGGGTGTCGACGGCGAAGATGTCGGCGATCGGCTTCTCCGGCACCCAGATCCCGACGGAGCTGGTCAGCACGAGCTCGGAGACGCGATGGGGATGCCGCGCCGCCAGCTCGGCCGCGATCCAGCCGCCGAGCGAGAGACCGACGATCGCCACCCGTTCCCAGCCCATCGCGTCCAGGTACGCGAGGTAGTGGTCCACCAGGTCCTCGACGTCGCGGATCTCGTCGATGCCCTCGGAGCCCAGGAAGCCGGGATGCGCCGGCGCGTGGAGCTCGTAGCGCTGCGCCAGCGCCGCCAGGTGGGGCAGCCACACGGCCTCTCCCATGGCGCTGTGGAGGTAGAGCAGCGGCCGCCCGCTGCCGCCCCGGATCTCGTGGATCCTGCGGCCGAGCACCTCGAGGGTCGTGGTCGTGTTCTCCATCGCCGCGCCCTCTCTCAGCGCCGGTCCGGGAAGGGGATCGCCGCCGGCATCGGCTCGGCCGAGTCCGGCAGCGCCCGGCTCACCACGGGCATCACGGCCTCGGCGTAGCGGCGCGCGTTCTCCCGCGCCTTCTCCGCCGGCATGTCGCCGAGCTGGAACAGGCCGAGCACGTTGCCGCAGCCGATCTCGCTGGCGTGCTCGATCAGCTTGTCCGCCACCGTCTCGGGGCTGCCGACGATGGCGAAGCAGCCCTTCTCCACGTCCTCCCAGGTCTCGCAGGAGTTGATGAAGGTCTTGCCGTCCTTCAGCGCCTTGAAGACCCGCAGCGCCGACTTCACCGAGGTGTAGCCCGGCGGCGAGAGGGTGAGCCCGGGGATCAGCTTGTTCTTGAAGTACCAGAAGTGCTGCTCGAACTCCTGGCGCGCTCGGGAGTCGGTCTCCGCGACGTAGATCGGCATCAGGAGCCCCATCTGCTCGGGATGGGCCCGATAGCCCTCCTTCTCGCAGCACTCCCGGAAGGTGGCGTAGTTGCGCTTGAAGAAGTCGATGTGGAAGTACGGGATCCCCATGTAGGCGTAGCGGCGCTTCGCCACGAACTCCATGGTCTCGAGCGAGCCGGCCCCCGGGATCCAGATCGGCGGATGCGGCTTCTGCAGCGGCTTCGGCCACACGTTCACGTAGCGCAGCTTGTAGTGCTCGCCGTAGTGGGAGAAGGGCCCGGGCTCGGTCCAGGCCCGCATGATGAGCTCGTGCGCCTCGGCGAAGCGCGTGCGCGCCTCGGCCGGGTTGATGGAGAACGAGAAGTACTCCGGCCCGCCCCCGATCACCTGGCCCGAGATCATGCGGCCGCCCGAGATCACGTCGAGCATCGCGATCTCCTCGGCCACGCGGGTCGGGGGGTTGTAGAGCGGGAGCGCGTTGCCGACCACGGCGATCCGGATGCGCCGGGTGCGCATCACGAGCATCGCCGCGATCAGGTTCGGCGACGGCATCAGCCCATACGCGTTCTGGTGGTGCTCGTTCACGCAGACGCCGTCGAAGCCGAGGGTCTCGGCCTCGGCGAGCTGATCGATGTAGTCGTTGTAGGAGACGTGGGCCCGGGCGGGATCGAAGAGCTCGTTCGGCACCCACACCCAGGCCGACTCGTGCTTCTGCTCGAAGTCCGGCGGCAGGTCCTGGTACGGCATCAGGTGGAACAGGAAGTGCTTCAAGCCGTCCTCCTGCGGCGCTGGGATGTCGACGCCCCCGTCAGGCCCTCCAGCGCGAAGCGGGTGCAGAAGCGCGCCGCCTCCTCCGGAGAGGGATCGGGCCGCGAGAGCATGCGGCGGCCCACCAGGCTGGCGAGCCCGATCATCGCCACCGCGACGTAGTCCGCGTCGAGGCCGCCGAGCGCCTCGGGCGTCTCGGCGAAGAGGTCCTCGCGCAGCTCGCGCACGGCGATGGCGAGGTCCGGCGCCAGGCCGTCGCGCAGCGCGAAGGCGTTGCGGTCGAGCAGCTCGAAGAGCGCGCGGTCCTCGCAGGCGAAGCGGAAGTAGGCGAGGTAGGCCCGATAGACCCGATCCTCGAAGGGAACGCTGCGGGCCCGTCGCTCGGCGCGCACGCGCCGGCGCAGCTCCGCCGCCGCCTCCCGCGCCACGGCCGAGAAGGCCTCCTCCTTGTCTCGGAAGTACTCGTAGAAGGTGCCGACGGCGAGGCCAGAGGCCCGCACGATGTCGCGCACCGTGGCGGCCTCGAAGCCGATCTCGATGAAGACCTTGCGAGCCGCGGCCAGCAGGACGCTGCGGTTGCGGACCTTGGTCTGCTCGCGCCGCCCGAGGCGGGGGGCGGGAACGGCTCGCGGCATGAAATCGACGATACCGTCGACTTCCAGCCGGCGTCAAGCGGGCCGGCGCCGTCTAGCATCTGCCCCATGGGTCCGGCGATCGGGATTCCCCTCGGTCTGGAGGCCGTCCGCAGCGGCGCGCGGCTCGCCGCCGCACGGGTCTACGCCGACGCCCTCGTCGAGTCCGGGGGCCTCGCCCTCGGCCTGCCGCCCCAGGGCGACACCGAGGCCCTGGCGGCGCGGCTGGACGGCTTGCTGTTGCCGGGGGGCGGTGACTTCCTGCCGCCGCCCGGCACGCTCCCCCGCGTGCGCTTCCGCCCGCTGCCCGAGGCCCGCCTGGCCTTCGATCGGGCGCTCCTCGCCGCGGCGCTGCGCCGCGGGATCCCGGTCCTCGGCATCTGCTACGGGATGCAGCTCCTCGCCCTCGCGCACGGCGGGCGCCTCTTCTTCGATCTTCCGAGCGAGCGTCCGGACGGCGTCGAGCACCGCCTGCGCCGCGCCGGGGCGCGACACACGCTCGAGGTGCTGCCCGGCACGCATCTCGCCCGCATCCTCGGCGCGGGCCCCCATGCGGTGAACAGCCGCCATCACCAGGGCGTGGCGGAGCCCGGCCCGGGCCTGCGCGTCGCGGCGCGTGCCGCGGACGGGCTGGCGGAGGCGGTGGAGCGTCCCGACGGCGCGTTCTGCCTGGGCGTGCAGTGGCACCCCGAGTCGCTCGAGCCCGCGCACCGGCGCGCGCTCTACGGCGCGTTCGTCGACGCTTGTGCGCAGGGGCGGCGCGGCTAGCCTTCGCCCTTCGGCCGCTCGCCCCGAGCGCACCCGCTCCGGAGGACCCCATGCGCCGCGACCTCTTCAGCGAGGAGCACGAGCTCTTCCGCGCCCAGTTCCGCCGCTTCGTCGAGAAGGAGGTGGAGCCGAAGGTGCCCGAGTGGAACGCACGGGGCATGAGCGACCGCGAGACGTGGCGCCGCGCCGGCGCCGAGGGCTTCCTCGGCGCCAACCAGCCGGTCGAGTACGGCGGTGCGGGAGGCGACTTCCTCTACGACGCGATCGTGATGGAGGAGCTCGCGCGGGTGCGCGCCCACGCGCTGATGGTCTCGCTCCACTCCGACATCTGCCTGCCCTACGTCGTCTCCTACGGCAGCGAGGAGCAGAAGCGCCGCTACGTGCCCGGCGCCATCGCCGGCGAGATCCTGCTCGGGATCGCGATGACGGAGCCGGGCACGGGCTCGGACCTCGCCAACGTGCAGACGCGCGCGATCCGGGACGGCGACCACTACGTGCTGAACGGCGCCAAGACCTTCATCTCGAACGGCCAGATCGGCGACCTCTTCATCGTGGTGGCCAAGACCGATCCCGAGGCCAAGCCGCCCCACAAGGGCATCAGCCTGATCCTGGTCGAGGCCAGCAGCCCGGGCTTCGTGCGCGGGCGCAAGCTCGACAAGCTCGGCCTGCGGGGCCAGGACACGAGCGAGCTCTTCTTCCAGGACTGCCGGGTGCCGGTCGCGAACCGGCTCGGCGGCGAGGGCCAGGGCTTCCGCATGCTGATGGAGAAGCTCCAGCAGGAGCGGCTCTGCATCGGGGTGGCGAGCATCGCCTCGTGCCGCCGCGCGCTGGACGACACGCTCCAGTACGTGCGCGAGCGGCAGGCCTTCGGCCAGCCGATCGCACGCTTCCAGAACACCCAGTTCAAGCTGGCCGAGCTCGCGAGCGAGGTGGAGATCGGGCAGGCCTTCGTCGACAGGCTGCTGGTGGCTCACGTGCGAGGCGACGACATCGTCTCGGAGGTGTCGATGGCCAAGTGGTGGACCACCGAGCTGCAGAAGCGCCTCACCAGCGAGTGTCTCCAGCTCCACGGGGGCTACGGCTTCATGCGCGAGTACCCGATCTCGGAGGACTACGCGGACGCCGCCGTGCAGTCGATCTACGCCGGCACCAACGAGGTGATGAAGCTGATCATCGCCCGGCGGCTCGGCCTCGGCTGATCCCCGCGGCGCCGGCCGGTGACGATCCGCCTCCTCACCCTGAACCTGTGGCACGACGAGGGGCCCTGGCCCGCACGGCTGCTGCGGATCCGCGAGTGGCTGGAACGGCTGGACCCCGACGTGGTGGCGCTGCAGGAGGTGCTGCGCGGGCCGGGCCGCGACCAGGCCGCGGAGCTGCTGGCGGGGCGCGGCCTTCGGCTCGAGTTCGCCCCCGCCTCGCGCTTCTGGCGCGACCCCTCCCTCGAGTTCGGCAACGCCGTGGCCTCGCGCTGGCCGCTGCGGGATCCCGAGCTGCTGCGCCTGCCCAACGCCGGCGAGGCCGACGGCGAGGAGCGCGTGGCGCTCTCGGTGGGCGTGGAGACGCCCGCCGGGCTGCTCGGCGTGACCTGCACGCACCTGCACTGGCGCCTGCACCACGGCTTCGTGCGCGAGCGACAGGTGGTGGCGCTCGCCGACTTCGCGCGGCGCCGCCGTCCGAGCCTGGATCTGCCTCCGGTGATCCTCGGCGACCTGAACGCGGAGCCGGACTCGGCCGAGATCCGCTACCTGACCGGCCTCCAGTCGCTCGGCGGGCGGAGCGCCCTCTTCTACGACGCCTGGCGCCTGCGCGGCGACGGGGGGCCCGGGATCACCTGGTCCAACCGCAACCCCTGGGCCGCCGCGATGCACGAGCCCGACCGCCGTCTCGACTACGTGCTGGTGGGCTACCCCCAGCCGAACGGGATCGGCCGGGTCGAGGCCTGCCGCGTGGTCTGCGACGACGAGCGCGACGGCGTCTGGCCGAGCGATCACTTCGGCGTGTATGCCGAGATCCGGACCGAGCCCCTGCGCTCCGGGAGCTGAGCCGCCGCGGGCGACGCCGCCGGCAGCACGAGGAGCGCGCTGGCCAGGACCGCGAGGCCGGCCAGCAGCAGCACGAGGCCCGACGCGATCCCCACCCGCCGCAGCATCCGCTCGTCGAAGCGGCTGCGCAGCAGCTCGACACCGCTCGTCATCGCCACCCACCAGAGCATCGAGCCGGAGAGCACGCCCGCCACCACCAGGGCCGCCGCCGGTCGGTCGAGCTCCCGGTCGGCGAGCCCGACCACCGCGAAGACCGCGCCGATGGTGAGCAGCACCAGGGGGTTCGAGAGCGTGAGCAGCAGGGCCGAGAGGAAGGCGCCGGCGAGCCCGCTGGCGCGCGCCGCCGCGGGCGCCAGCACCGGCACGTGGCGCAGCGAGCGCACGCCGAGCGCGCACAGCGCGATGCCGCCCCCCACCCGCAGCGCGAGCTCGTGCTCCAGCAGGAAGCGCGACACGAAGCTGATGCCGAAGGCGGCCACGGCGCCGTAGAAGGTGTCGGCGAGCGCGGCACCGCAGCCCGAGACGAAGCCCAGCGCCCAGCCTTGCGTGAGCGTGCGGCGGATGCAGAGCACGTTCACGGGGCCCACCGGCACCGCGATCGCCAGGCCGATCAGGATTCCGCTCAGGAAGAAGCCCACCGCCCCCGCCCCCGCCAGACGCACCTTGCGTCGGATTCATACCTCGCTTCCAGCGCGCCGCGAGGCTGCTAGGCTGCCCCCCGTGCGCGCCCCCCTCCCGCGGCTTCTGCTGGCCTGGCTGAGCGCCGTGTCTCTTTGCGGGGCCTTCGGGGTCGTCGGGGCGCAGCCGGCGGCGGCGGAGTCGGCGCTGCGCTTTCCCGAGCCCGCCCACTTCGGCGACGTCCCGGCCATCACCTACGATCCGACCGGCCGTCGCATCGGCCCGGCACGCCAGCGGGTGACGCAAATCCCGGGCGACCACGTACTGATCGAGTCCACCGGGGGCACGGAGGGAGCGGCCTCCATGACCGTCATGGCGGAGCTCGCGCCGGCGGCGGACGGCCGGGGGCTCCAGCTCCTTTGGGAGAAGTCGCACTCCTACGACCAGAACGGGAACTCGCTCGGCATCATGTGGATCGACCACCAGAAGCGCGAGGTGCTCTGCACCCACCCGGACCAGCCCGACGCGACCCTGCGTCTGCCCGATCCCGAGCGGGTGGCGAACGTGCCGCTGAACCTGCTCTTCCTGCCGCTGGTCCACGGCCAGACGAAGGAGGTGGACTTCCAGTTCCTGGTCTGTCGCGGCCCGCGGGTGGTGAACGCGCGGGCGAGCATCGCGCGCCGCATCCCCGAAGGCCCGGACGGCCGCTCGCTGGTCGAGGTGCGCTACGTCCTCGACTTCGGCCCGCTGCTCTCCGTGCTCGCGCGCCCCTTCATCCCGCGCTTCGCGTTCTGGTTCGATCCCAGCCGGCCGGACGCCTGGATCGCGCATCGGATCCCGCTCTTCTCGGGCGGCCCCGAGGTGCTGGTGGTCCGCTCCGGCGTGGCCCCCGCGAGCCTCGGCCTGAAGCACTGAGGAGCCGCGCCGTCTCCGCTTCGACTCAGGCGGCGGCGTCCGAGGCCGTTGCGTGGAACGAGAGGAAGCGCGCGGCCTCGTCGCGACCGAGGTAGAACTCGAGGAGCCGTCGCTCGGCGGCGACCAGGTCCACCACCACCAGCGCGTCCAGCACGTTTCCGAACCCCGGATCGAGGCTCGCCGCGACGAAGCGGCCGCCGAGCTTCAGGTACTCGCGAACGAGCACGGGAAGACCCTTGCCGTCGGGCTCCAGCGCGGCGACCGCCCGATGGAGGTCGGCCGTCGTGGGGAGCGAGGCCACGCGCGCCGCGAGCGCGGCGCGCTCGCCCCGGCCCAGGCGCAGCGGCCGGCGCGGCGCCACCTGGGCGACGAGCTCGGGAGCAGCGTGCCAGCGGGCGAGATGCTCGGCCACGAGCGCGCGCGAGCCCGGCGTGTAGCGCTGGGAGACGCTGACCGCGCCGAAGAGCATCCGGCGCCGCGGCTCGCGTGCAACCAGTCGTGCGATCCCCTTCCAGAGCAGGAGGAGCGCGCTGGAGGAGCGCTGGTACTCCGGTCGCACGAAGGAGCGGCCGAGCTCCCAGGCGGGACCGAGCCGAGCGAAGAACGCCGCGCGGTAGCGAAAGAGCGTGGCGGTGTAGAGCCCCTGGCGGCCGAAGACCGGCAGCAGCCGATCGCTCGCCGCGAGGCGGTAGGCGCCGGCGAGCCGGCGCTCGAGACGATCCCAGGCCAGGAGATGCAGGTAGTGGCCGTCGAAGGCGTCGAGGTCGACCGGGCGGCCCGTCCCCTCGCCGACGGCACGAAAGCTGATCTCGCGCAGCCGCCCGATCTCGTGGAGCAGGGCCGGGATCCGCTGGGCCGGCGCGGCCACCACCCGGAAGCGCTCGCTCTCGAGCAGGCGCTCGCCCGGCGAGAGCGCCTCGAGCTCGTCCTCCATGCGCGCGAGGACGCCGCGTGCATCCGTCATCTTCATCCCCCCTCGTCGTCCGCGCGGGAAGATCGGCGCCCCGGGTGACGGAGGCGTGAGCGGATGACACGGTCTCGTGAAGAGCCGCGCACGATTGCCGCCGGAGCGCCGGGGCGGGGACCGGCGACGACCGCGCGAGGCCGCTCAGACCGAGACCGCGCGCGAGGGGCGGCCCGAGCGTGCCGCCAGACGCAGCGCCAGGGCCGCAGCGAGGCCCGCCACGAGGGGCACGTAGAGCCAGCCCTCGGCGAACGCGCGGGCGCCATAGAAGAAGGTGAAGATCCCCCACAGCCACCAGCTTCCGACGAGGTGGAGGCGCCGCCAACGCCGTGCGCCGAGCGCCCGCACCGCCGCATCGGACGAGGTGGCGGCCATGCCGTAGACGACGACGTAGGCGCTGCCTCCGATCAGCAGGGTGGCGGGGTCGAGGCGCACCCAGCCGCCGCGCTCGAGGCCGATCACCGCGAAGAGATGGATCGTGTGGGAGACCGCGAACGCGAGACCCAGGTAGCGTCGGTTTCGCAGCAGCCACGCCGTGGCCGGCGTGGGCCAGAGCCGGCGCAGCGAGGAGGCGCTGAAGGCGGCCAGGAAGAGCGCGAGCGAGCTGCGAGCCGTGGCGCGCAGGAGGCTCCGGAGCCCGAGCTCCTCCAGGCCCTGGAGCGCCACCACGCCAGCCGCGAGGCCGAGCAGGGCCAGCACGAGGAGCGCCAGGAGGAGCGGGCCCTCGGGCGCGCGGAAGCTGCCGCGCGGGGGGTGCGACTCACGGGGCTCGGAGCGGCGCTCGTTCATGGGGCACACCTCGCTCGCTCCCGGGCGGGAGCACTCTAACCCAGAGCGCCCGGCGGCGTCGCTCGCAGGAAGGGACGCAGCGCCTCGCGTCCGGCCAGCCCCGCGCGCCCGCCGAGGGCGCGGCAGCAGCGCGCTGCGGCCCGCCCGGCCAGGGCGATCGCGGCGGGCAGCGCGAGGCCGTGGGCCAGGCCCGCCGCGAAGGCGCCGTGGAAGGCGTCGCCGGCCCCGGTGGTGTCCACGACACGCACGGGCGTCGCCGCGAAGCGACGGATCCTCCCGTCGTGCCAGTAGAGCCCGCCTCGCTCGCCCTGCGTCACCACCGGCACGCCGCCCCAGCGGCGGCGCAGGACGCCGATCGCAGCGCGCGCCCCGCCCGCGAGCTCCCGCGCGAGCTCCTCGGCGACGATCGGGTAGTCGATCCAGGGCAGGAGCCGGCGCGCCGCCGGGCCGAGACGGTGGAAGTCGCCGATCACCACCGCGCCCACGGCACGCGCGCGACGCGCGGCGGCGAGGGCCTGCTCCGGGAAGTGGCCGTCCACCAGCAGGAAGGCCCCCCGCCGCACCGGCGAGAGATCGAAGCGCGGCGCCGCAGCCTCGAGGG
>Ga0316620_10001388_pt1 | contig 10443 bp, 7 predicted proteins | sample OWC_Aug_M1_C1_D5_FD_207651 | JGI IMG/M metagenome (GOLD analysis project Ga0316620, IMG submission 207651) | Wetland soil microbial communities from Old Woman Creek delta, Ohio, United States - OWC_Aug_M1_C1_D5_B | ecosystem: Environmental > Terrestrial > Soil > Wetlands | place: USA: Ohio...
ACGGGGGAGGCGGCGGGAATGTCGTTATTAAAGCTGATAGCAACTTGGTTGACTTGAAGTTGTTGAGCCGAAAGAAGGAGTTTGCAGCGGAAGACGGCCACCGAGGTGAGAGTTCGCGGAAGCGGGGCAAGAGAGGGGAGGATCTAGTCATGTCAGTGCCTGTGGGTACAACGGTTTTCAGTGGAGCTAAGTCGGGCCAGGAGACACTGCTGGCGGACTTGACAGCTTCCGGGGAAGAAGTAGTGGCGGCTAAGGGCGGTCGAGGAGGGTTAGGTAATGCCCGTTTTGCCACATCGGTAAATCAAGCCCCTGAAACTGCCGGTAAGGGGCAACCGGGCGGAAAACGGTATGTTGTCCTCGAGGTAAAACTCATTACCGACATCTGCATTATTGGGGCTCCCAGTTCGGGGAAATCCACTTTGTTGTCGGCGATATCGAGAGCCAGACCCGAAATCGCCGATTACCCCTTTACCACGCGGCAGCCAGTTTTAGGAGTCGTATCCGACGGTAGGAGAGACTTTGTTGTTGCCGAAATCCCCGGCCTTGTTGCAGGCGCTCATCGGGGCAAGGGGTTGGGGAACGAGTTTCTGCGCCATGCGGAAAGAACCAGGCTGCTGATTTACTTGTTGGACGGCAGTTCACCGACCGTTATTGATGACCTCGGTACATTGGATAAAGAGATAGCTTCGTACAAAGACCTGGCACACAAGCCCAAAATGGTAGCGGTAAACAAGATGGATCTGCTCGCGGTTCAAGCTCGTTTACCGCAGATCAAGGAGCACTTCACTAGGCTTGACGTCCCTGTCTTCTATATCTCTGCCCTCAGCGGCCGAGGCGTGCTAGAATTGACTAGGAAGGCCATGGAGACGGCGGAACAGGCCGGCCGGGATGAGAAAACGATTTCGCAGTCTCAAATAACTATATTTCGTCCCAAGCCCAGAAAGTAAAAAGGTGAATATAGGCGTTCTTGGCGGCACGTTTGATCCCATTCATATAGGGCACCTCATTATCGCTGAGGAAGCAAGGGTGAGGTTGGGGTTGAGCAAAGTCCTTTTCGTACCCGCCGGGCAGCCGTGGCTTAAGCAGGACCGTGACGTTACCGCGGCAGTCCACAGGGTAGAGATGGTGGGTCGTGCCATAGCGGACAACCCGTATTTTGAGCTTAGCACTCTCGAGGTGGAGCGCCCTGGTCCCTCTTACACTGTGGATACCCTGATAATGCTTCGTAAGCAACTAGGCAGCAAAGCCATCCTTTTCTTCATCCTTGGACGTGATACCCTGGCCGAGCTGCACTTGTGGAAAGAACCCCAAAAAGTGGTTCAATTGTGTCGGCTGGTGGTTCCGCCGAGACTGGGTTCAGGAGATTTGAAGCATTTGGGAAAAGTGCTACCCGGACTGCTGGAGAGAGTCATTCAGCTTGATATGCCTGTAATCGGGATTAGCTCCTCAGAGATTCGCCAGCGCATTGCTCAGGGGCTGTCCATTCGTTACCTGGTGCCCCCTGAGGTAGAAAAGTACATAACAGAACACGAGATATATCTGACATCTGCGACATAACGCCGCGCTTCAGCCGCCGCCCCGTGCGGTTGGAGTGCAGAGCCTTGTTAGCCCGCTGTGTTTTGAAAATACTATACTCGTTCAATTTGTTATGCATTTCAGTCCCACGCCACTTCTCTATTAAGCTTCTCGCTCAATTTGTCTATCTCTGCCAATATCAGAATTGAAATATCATAAGACTTCTGGTGCCACTTCTGCTGGTAACTCGCCATTGGCTCAAACACGTCCTTCATATTCAATTGGCCACCGATTAACAAGATTGGTTCAACGAGCCCCTCTTTTTGGAGAGCTTCTATTGGCCCACCTCCATGAGCAACAGAGTCACGGACTGTCGCAACTCGGTTCTTGAGATTTCGAATTGTTCCCCTTATGTCGGTCTCGAGATTCCCGAAGTTCGGATCTGAGGTTCTTACCAGTTTACGCACTACCTTTGTCGCTAGTTTCTCAAACCTGTTCAGCAATCCTTGTGCCCATATGGCCCACGCATCATGATGATAAATGACCCATTCTCCCGCGGTAAGATAGGATGGAGCAGGAGCCTTCAATAGACGCAGGCTAGTCTTCAATTGATGTATTCCGACTTCCACGTCCAGGACGCTTGTATATATGTCCCGCCATTTGTTGAAACGGGAGTCAATTTTGATCCCTCTGACTTCGTTCAGGCTTTGTTCGTAGCCCTTGGCCTGCAAAGATTTTCTGAAAGCATCCACGTATTCGGGGGCGATACTTTCAAGATTTCTGACAGCACTGCTGATGATCTTCTGGCGAAGGGTGTCGAATCCACCAGTTTGTCTATTGGACATGACCTTCTATTCTCCGGAATGGGTTCCTAACTGTTCTGTCATCGGCATCGGGTCTGCCTCGTGCACGCTCATCCGACAAACAGTCATATTGTCGTTATTGAGATTCCCTGGCGAATTGTCGCATATCACGTAACTACTTGGGGCCGGGAAGCCCAACGGCTAAATATCGAGGTTTCTGACGCTTTGAGCGTGGGCCTGGATGAATCTTTTGCGGGGCAAGACTTCGTCACCCATGAGCATACGAAAAGCCGCGTCTGCGGCTATGGCATCCACTACCTCTACTTTGAGCAGGGTTCTGTTAGCGGGGTTCATGGTTGTCTCCCACAATTGTACGGGGGTCATCTCCCCCAGCCCTTTATATCTCTGAATCTCTGCCTTGTCTCCTTTTAGTCCCTTAAGTTTCTCCTCTTTTTCCTGTTCAGAGTAAAGCCAGGACTCCTGTTTGCCGGACTTGATGCGGTAAAGGGGTGGCTGCGCAATGTAGAGGTACCCCTGGTTAATCAACTCCGTCATATGGCGGTAAAAGAAAGTGAGGAGCAGAGTGCGAATGTGCGAGCCATCGACATCGGCATCAGTCATGATGATTATTCTGTGATAGCGAAGTTTAGAGCTATCAAATAGTTCGTCGGCACTGGCTCTCAACGCTGTGACAATGGCCCTTAGCTCTTCATGTTCCAAAATCTTATCTTTGGCAGCCTTTTCCACATTGAGTATCTTGCCTCTCAGTGGAAGGATGGCTTGAAAGCGGCGGTCTCGCCCTTGTTTAGCCGAGCCGCCGGCTGAGTCACCTTCAACCAGGTAGAGCTCGCATTTTGCCGGCTCCTTCTCGGAACAATCGGCCAGTTTACCGGGCAGAGTCGACGTTTCGAATCCAGTCTTCTTTAAAACGAGGTCACGTGCTTTGCGCGCCGCCTCTCTGGCTCTGGCGGCGGTGAGGCACTTCTCTATGATTGCCTTGCCTTCGTTGGGGTGTTGCTCCAGGTAAAGAGACAAGCTGCTGGCTACCGCAGACTCAACCTGGCTTTTTACTTCGGGATTACCCAGTCTGGCCTTGGTTTGCCCTTCGAATTGGGGCTGTGGCAGTTTTACACTGATGATGGACACTGCTCCTTCGCGCACATCTTCCCCGGTCAAGTTGGGGTCGGAATCCTTTAGAATCTTCGCATTCCGGGCATAATCATTGAACACTCGAGTCAATGCCGAACGAAAGCCGGTAAGGTGGCTGCCTCCGTCCCTGGTATTGACACAGTTGGCAAAAGAAATGGTGGACTCGGTAAAGCTATCGTTATATTGTAGAGCTGCCTCTATGACGGTGCTATCTGTCATGGTGGAGATATAGATGGGGTAGGGGTGAACAACGCCTCTGCCTTTGTTAAGACGGCGAATATAGCTGGCTATTCCCCCGTCGAAGTAGAACGCCTTCTCTTGATTGGCCCTCTCGTCTTTGATAACTATTTCTACTCCTTTGTTCAGATAAGCCAGTTCCCTTAGCCGCTGGCAAGCCATATCGAAATCGTAGTCAATGCTCTCGAAGATTGTCTTATCAGCGAGGAAGGAAATTGAAGTGCCTGTGTCCTGGGCGTCGCCGACTACTTCTACTTCGCCTTTAGGCACTCCCTGCTTATATTCCTGGCAGTAGACTTTTCCCTGGCGTTTGACCTCGGCCTTGAGCCACGAGGACAGGGCATTCACCACTGAAGCTCCGACGCCATGGAGTCCGCTGGATACGCCATAGACATGATTGCTGAACTTGGCCCCGGCGTGCAGACGGGTCAACACTGCTTCCAGGGCTGTGATATCTTGTCCCGGGATGTTTTCCGTGGGGATACCCCGTCCGTTGTCAATCACAGTGACGCTGTTGTCTTCATGGACGGTTACTTCGATATGATTACAGCAGCCGGCCATGGCTTCGTCTATGCTGTTGTATACTATCTCGTAGAGGATCTGGTGTAGTCCGTGCTTATCGGTGCCGCCAATATACATGCCCGGGCGCAAACGTACGGCCTTAAGTTCATCTAGGATCTGGATGTCTTTGGCGGTATATTCCGACTTCGCCTGGTTATTTATGCCATTTTGCGACATAGGTAGTTTGTTTCAGAGTACATTTGGTGAAGTGCTGGATCGGACCATGAGAGGAAAGGCTCAGATTTCCATTCGAGGTTACTAGCATAGCATATTATATCATATTCTGAGCTGCTGGAAAAATCCGGCTATTTCAGCCAGGGGGATAGTCTTCTGCTCTCCACTTTTCATGTCCCGCAACATCACGTTTCGCTTGCTGACTTCCTCTTGCCCGAGAATGAGGGCGTAGGCAATGTCCAGGGAGTCAGCTTGTCTCATTTGCCCTCTCAGGCTCTTGTCGCCTGTAGCCATGACAACTGCAAAGCCGGCTTTGCGCAACTCCGAAGCAAGCTTCATCGCCTCGATCTTGGCCTCTTCTTGCAGGTGGGCAATGAAAACATCGGGTCCGGGCAGTGCCGGAATATCTAGCTTCTGTTTCTTTAGATTCAATATTATTCTTTCCAGCCCGGTCGCAAAGCCTACCGCCGGAGTCGGTTTGCCTCCTAGCTCCTCAATGAGGTCATCATAGCGACCGCCTCCGCCAAGTGTGCTTTGGCCTCCATTCTCTCGAGGTTCTACCTCGAACACTGTCCTGGTGTAATAGTCCAGGCCACGGACCAATCTAGGGTTCAATCGAAAGGTGATGTCCATTACCCCCAGGTATTTCTGAACACTTTGGAAATGGAGTTGGCATTCGTGGCATAAATAGTCGGTGATTCGCGGTGCGGTTTTAGCTATCTCTTGGCAAGCAGGTTTCTTGCAGTCAAGCAGGCGTAGCGGGTTCTTGCCCAGTCTGATTTTGCAGTCAGCGCAGAGATGGTCTATGTAGCCCGAATAGTGCTGCTTCAGTACCTCCAAATAGCCGGGGCGACAAAGCTTGCAGCCGATGCTATTGAGTTGAATAGTGAGACGGGATAATCCCAGGGAACAGAAGAAGTGTTGGGCCATTTCAACTACTTCAGCATCGAGGGCAGGGTCGGCCTCCCCTAAAGCCTCAAATCCAAATTGGTGATGCTGGCGGTACCTCCCTGATTGGGGCCTCTCATACCTGAAGGCCGGTCCGATGTAATAAAGCTTGACGGGTTGAGGCAGGTTGAACAATCCATGCTCCAGATAGGCCCGGCAGACTGGCGCCGTTCCCTCGGCCCTCAGAGCCAGCTCTTGCCCGCTCTTGTCCTCGAAGATATACATCTCCTTGTCGACGATATCTGTCCCGCCTGCCACGGTCTTGGTGAAAATCTGGGCATCTTCGAATACCGGCGTGCTCAACGGCTGGTAGCCATAAAGTTGGCATAGAGAAGCAGCCTTCTCCTCTACGTATTTCCAGTAGGTATGCTCTTGCGGCAGGATGTCGAACGTGCCCCGAGGTGCTTTGTGCACAGATTCCTCCTTGTCTGCCTCCTAGTTTACCATATCTGTTAGTTTGCGTTAGACCTGTTATTCCAGTATTATGAATTGGATGGAAGGTAATAAGCTCATAGAATTGGCCAGCACCTATCTGCCTGAGGATAAGATACCTCTGGTCAAAGAGGCTTATGAATTTGCTGCCAAGGCTCACCTGGGGCAGGTGCGCAAAACGGGAGGGCCCTATTTGGAGCATCCTGTGAGTGTTGCGATGATTCTGGCTGAGCTGCATCTTGATGCCGAAACGTTGGCTGCCGCCCTGTTGCACGATGTCCCCGAGGACTGCGGCATATCCTTGGACGAGATAGGAGCCAAATTCGGCTTGCCAGTAGTTAAACTGGTTGATGGAGTTACGAAGCTGAACAAGCTCGCCAACAGGGCTCGAACTGGAGAGGCGCAATCGAAGGCTCAGGCGGAAAATCTGCGCAAGATGCTCCTGGCCACAGCCGAAGACCTGAGAGTGGTTCTGATCAAGCTGGCAGATAGACTCCATAATATGCGGACGTTGGGGGTTTTACCGGCTGAGAAACGGCGAGCCATTGCTCAAGAGACCCTGGAGATATATGCCCCCCTTGCGCACCGTCTAGGCATGAGAGAGGCGAAATGGCAGTTGGAGGATTTAGCCTTTCGCTATCTAAAACCACGTGTATATCACCAGATTGCTCGCCTGGTGGCTGGAAAGCGAGCTGAGAGGGAAGGCTTCATAAATGAAATCAGTCAGATGCTGAGTCAGGAATTGGATAAGGCCGGCATCAAAGCCAAGGTTTATGGCCGACCGAAGCATATCTACAGCATATATCAGAAGATGAGCAAATATGATGCGCAGGGCAAGAAATTCGGGGACATCCACGATCTTTTTGCCCTACGTTTGCTGGTGGACTCGGTTTCAGATTGCTATAAAGCGTTGGGCGTGATTCACAACCTCTGGCATCCTATACCTGAGGAGTTCGACGATTTTATCGCTAATCCCAAAGATAACGGCTATCAAGCTTTGCATACTACGGTGATGTGTCAGGGTACGACACCCCTGGAGATACAAATCCGGACCCATGATATGCACCGGGTCAACGAATACGGGGTAGCTGCTCACTGGCTTTATAAGGAAGGGAAAGCAGGAGAGAAATTCAAGGATGAGATAGCCTGGCTGCGGCAGCTTGGCGACTGGAGAGAGGAGCTTGATAGCGAAGAGTTTATGGAATCCGTCAAAACCGATGTCCTTGTAGACCGCGTGTTTGTCTACACTCCCAAAGGTGAGATAAAGGAGTTGCCTAGGGGCGCCACCCCTCTAGATTTCGCCTTTCGAATTCATACGGATTTGGGCTATAGATGTATTGGAGCAAAGGTGAATGGCAGGCTTGAGCCCTTGAACTATGCTCTTAAGAACGGCGACGTGGTGGAGATTATGGCCAGCAAAGTAGATAAAGGGCCGAGTCTGGACTGGCTCAATTCTGAGCTTGGCTATGTTAAGACATCTCACGCGCGATCCAAGATCAAGCAATGGTTTGCCAAGCAGGAACGCAGTCAATCTATTGAGACCGGCAAACAGATTTGGGATAAAGAGGTCAAGAGACTGGGCGTCGGTTTGCCTGCTGTTGACACTGTAGCCGGCCTGCTCAACTATGACAGTGCGGATGACCTTTTTGCTGCCCTGGGCAGTGGCAGCATCAATTCTTCGCAGATAATGCTTAGACTGAGCGGAGAATTGGAGCCAGCTGAAGAGGGGCTTGAAGTACTGCCTCCTCGGAAGATCAGCCCTGTCAGCATAAACGTCTTGGGTGTGGGGGATTTACTTACTCGTTTGGCCAATTGCTGTCATCCCTTGCCCGGAGACAAGATCATTGGGTATATTACCCAAGGCCGGGGCATCACTGTGCACCGCAAAGACTGTCCTAATATTGTCCATGAGGAAGAGAAAGAAAGGCTGGTCAAGGTGGACTGGGGAGATGTGACCCAGGTTTATCCTGTGACGATTCAGGTTGATGCCTGGGACCGGGTTGGTCTTGTTCGGGATATTAGTGCTATCATAGCCGAGGAGGGGGTAAACCTCAGTGAGGTAAGCACGGAGAATCACCGTGACGATAGCGTCACGCTGCATCTTACCCTGGAGGTGAAGAGTGTTGCCCAGGCGAGTAGAATAATGTCTAGAATTCACTCAGTATGGAACGTAGTAAGCGTGACCAGAAAGGGGGAAATAAGTGTCAGCTAGCAAACAAGGTAACAAGGTAGCCAGAACAGCAGAGAGAAAGCGGTTACGGAATCGCTTGGTGCGGCGCAGTGTTAAGACGAGTGTGGTCAAAGCCAGGAGTTCAGTTCATGCCGGGGAAGAATCGGCAAAGCAGAAAGCGATGCTGGCCGTAAGCAACATAGATAAGGCAGTAAGCAAAGGGATTATTCATAGAAACAAGGGCGCCAGACTTAAGTCTGGCTTGATGAAGAAGCTGACCAAGAAGTAGGTTCAGCTGTTTCGATATTTGATTTATTGTTCAATGCCATGCTGTCCCAATTCCAGGCGATAGGGCAAGCTCTCTTCACTCAAGGCTTGGTTTCTCCCCAGGGAGGCAACCTGAGCGTCAAACTTGGAGAGCGTCTGGTTATTACCCATCGAGGCAGCGCCTTGGGCTACATTCAGGAAGGGGATTTGGTGGAGACGGGAATAAACAGGAACAATCGGGTTACGCCCCTGGCCTCCACCGAGCTGCAAGTTCACCGTTGTATCTACAAGAATACCCCGGCATTGGCCGTGGTCCATGCTCATCCGCCTTACGCTGTCGCCTTGTCCTTCACGGAGAAAGAGATTGTGCCCGCCGATATCGAAGGGCGCGCGCTGTTGTCCAGAGTACCTATCTTGCGTACAGGGGCGGCTGGAAAGGCGGGGGGATCTGCTGATGAAATAGCCAGATTACTGGGGGAGCACAGGGTGGTTCTGGTGCAAGGGCACGGGACTTTTGCTGCCAGCCAGTTATTAGAAGAGGCTTATTACTATACTGTCGTCCTGGAGCAGAGTTGCCGCCTTCTTTATTTGCTCAAGGCTCTGCAGGTAAACCCGGGAACAATTCCTGTTTAGAGAATCCTGTCCTGAGCCCGTCGAAGGATCTGTCACACCTTCGCGGCTTTAGGGGAAACCAGGTAATACCACTCGGGGTATTTGGAGTTCCTCCCCGCCATCACTTCGGCAAACAGCTTCTGCAATTTTGCGGTCACTTTGCCGATCTTACCGTTACCTACCGGGCGATGGTCAATTTCCAGTATAGGTGCCACATTGGCTGCCGTACCGGTGAAGAAGCATTCTTCGGCCAAATAGAGTTCGCTTCTGTCAACCTGCCTCTCGATTGTATCTATATCTAACTCATTCTTGGCCAACTTCATGACCGAGTCCCTGGTGATGCCCATCAGAATGTCGTCGGACGAGGGAGGAGTCATCAGTTTCCCCTCCAAAACGAGAAAGATATTTTCACCACTGCCCTCCGAAACATGTCCGTCTTGAGTCAGCAATATTGCCTCATCAAAGCCGTTTTCCCAGGCTTCGGTCTTAGCCAATGCGCTGTTTACATACATGCCACAGATCTTGCCCCGCGGGGGAATCATGGTATCATTGACGCGACGCCACGATGAAGTGCAACAGCGAACACCGTGTTCCGCATCTAGGTAAGGAGGGAGCGTCGTCACGACAACAAGGAAATCATGGTCCAGGTTGTGAAGACGGACCCCGACAGCTTCGGAGCTCTTGTAAACCAAGGGACGAATGTACACGTCTTCCCGATAGCCACTTCTGGCCACGAGCTCCCCGGTTAGTTGGCAGAGCCTATCGACCGAATAGGGCAAGCCCATTTTCAGGATACGACAGCCCTCAGCCATCCGCTCGTAGTGGTCCTGGATTCTGAAAAGGCAGAATCTTCTCCGCCTGCTATCCCAGTTCCCTCGGATGCCCTCGATGCAAGCGGTGCCATAGTGGAGGGCATGGGTCAGGACTCCGATTTTGGCTTCGGATAATGGCATGAATTGCTTCTGGAAAAAGGCATATGGCGGCATAACTCTCCCTTGCTGTCGGTACCCTAAGGTAGCCAATTATACTTCGTGTCACATACCCAAAACAAGTCCCTCTTCCTCGTGTCATCGCGAGTCCCGGACACGATCGTGGCGGGACCACCTAAGGTCGCGAAACCCTGCCCTCTAAGTCAGACACTTCGTAGGTTGATTTGATAGGTATCCCTATCTATAATGTGCCTGTTCATCAGTCTAATAGTAGTGGAAAGAAGGACAGAAATGACATACACAAGCGATGAAGTAGGGCGAATACTGGATCAATTCAAGGAAACTCAGTTTGTTGCGTTCGCCACAATGGACGGGGTGCGACCAAGAGTAAGGCCAATGACACTGATATATCTGGACCACAGGTTCTGGATGGTGACCTCCACTTCCAGCAACAAAGTCGCGCAGGTCAAACAGAATCCAAACGTGGAGTTTACCTATCAGTTCAATGAAAATAGCGAGGACTGTTGTATACGAATACTGGGGAAAGCTAAAATCATCAAAGACAGGGAGACAAAATCCGGAGTCGCCAAACGGATTGGTTTCTTTAGCAATCATTGGTCTAGCCCGGAAGACCCTGATTACACCC
>Ga0316620_10001389_pt1 | contig 10441 bp, 12 predicted proteins | sample OWC_Aug_M1_C1_D5_FD_207651 | JGI IMG/M metagenome (GOLD analysis project Ga0316620, IMG submission 207651) | Wetland soil microbial communities from Old Woman Creek delta, Ohio, United States - OWC_Aug_M1_C1_D5_B | ecosystem: Environmental > Terrestrial > Soil > Wetlands | place: USA: Ohio...
ACAAGGACCTGCAGGACATCATCGCCATCCTCGGCATGGACGAGCTCAGCGAGGACGACAAGCTCATCGTCGCCCGCGCCCGCAAGATCGAGCGCTTCCTCTCGCAGCCCTTCCACGTCGCCGAGCAGTTCACCGGCTTCAAGGGCTGCTACGTCCCGCTCGCCGAGACCATCCGCGGCTTCCGCGAGATCGCTGAGGGCAAGCACGACGACCTCCCCGAGCAGGCGTTCTACATGGTCGGGAACATCGAGGACGTCCTGGCCAAGGCGAAGAAGCTGGCTGCCTGAGATGGCCGACACGCTTCGCCTGCGGCTCTACACGCCGGAGCAGCAGCTCCTCGACGACGACGTCGAGGAGGTGATCGCGCCGGCGGCATACGGCGAGATCGGCGTGCTGCCCAAGCACGCCGCGCTGGTCACCACGCTCGAAGAGGGCGTGCTGCGCTACAAGCGCGCGGGCAAGGTGACGCAGGTGCGGATCGGCGGCGGCTTCGCCGAGGTGCGCGACGACGTGATGACGGTGCTCGCCGACTCCGGCGAGCCCGTCAACTGACGCGGACGACGAGCACGATGGGACGCCTCGACGGCAAGGTGGCGCTCGTCACCGGCGGCGGTCGGGGCATCGGGCGCGGCATCGTGCTCGAGCTCGCGCGCGAAGGCGCCGACGTCGCGATCAACTTCCGCAAAGGCCTGGAGCAGGCGCAGGAGACGGTGCGCCTGGTGGAGGCGCTCGGCCGCCGCGCCGTACTGGTGCAGGCCGACGTCGGCGACCTGGCGCAGGTCCAGGGCGCCGTCGCGGACGCCGTCGCCGCCCTCGGCGGGCTCGACGTCGTCGTCGCCAACTCCGGCGTCGCGAGCCGGGTGCAGGCCGTCGCCGACATGGACCCGAACGAGTGGCGTCGCGTCCTGGGCACCGACCTCGACGGGGCCTTCTTCACGGCGCGCGCGACCCTCGCGCACCTCACGGCGCGGCGCGGTACGCTCATCTTCATCTCCTCGATCGGCGCCGACGCGTGTGCGCCCGGCGGCGCGCCGTACTACGTGGCCAAGGCCGGCGTGAACGTCCTCACCAAGGTGATCGCGCGCGAGGTCGCGGGGCAGGGCGTGCGCGTCAACTGCGTGGCGCCCGGGCTGGTCCGCTCGGACATGGGCGACCGCATGATCAAGGCGATGGGCGACGTGCTGCTGGCGAGCATCCCGCTCGGGCGGGCGGGCGAGCCCGAAGACATCGGGAAGGCCGTGGCGTTCCTGGCCTCCGCCGACGCCGGCTGGATCACCGGCAAGATCCTGCGCGTCGACGGCGGCGCCTGGATGTAGGGCGCCGCGGCGCTGCGGGCGTCCGAGGCGCGGGCGTCCGAGGCAGATCCGGCGGGCGGTCTGTGGGGACTGCCCCGTCCGCGCGGTCGCTCAGCGCAAGAGGCCGTCGGCTTCGAGGCCGCGCACGATGTCCGCGGCCTCGTCCGCCGTCGCGCCGAGCGACTCGGCCAGCGCCACGAGATCGTCGCGCGGCACGGGTCGCGTCGCGGCCGTCAGGATGGTGAGGAGCTCGTCGGAGAGGCCTTCGACGGTCACGTCGCCGGCATCCGTGCGGAGCACCAGGAGCCATTCGACCCCGACGGCGGGCGGGCGTGGTCCCGATAAGCCGGTGTCGCGTACCTGCTCGCGCCACGTGGAGACGCCGGCGGGGACGTCGACGAGCGCCGCACGCGTGGTGAGGCGGAGCGCGCCGGGTGCGCTCGCGGCGGGATGAGACGGGCAGCGGCGGACGTGCGCGATGGCGGCCTCCAGCCGGGCGACCGCGGCGACGAGCGCATCCTCGTGGGTTGCCAGGTGGGCGCCGAGAGCGGCGGCGAGCGAGGTGCCGTCGTCGATCGCGCGATGGAACGCGTCGCTCGCGACGAAGGTCTCCACGCGCTCGGGCGCCAGCACCGCCGCGGCCGGGAACTCCTCGGCGAGGCCGGCGACGAGGCGGGCGGCGCGCGAACCGTCGGCGCGCCAGGCGGCGCGCGGGACGCCGAGCAGCCAATCGCGCTCGACCGGGGTGACGTCGACGCCCACGAGCGCCGCGTCGGGATCGGCATGGAGGCGTTCGACGAGCGTGGCGTCGTGCAGCAGCCGCACCAGCGTGCGACGGAGCGCGCGATGGCTCACGCGGGCGCCTCCGACGCCGAGTCGCGCCCGACCTCGTCGAGCAGCGCGCGAAGTCGCCCCAGCGCCGGCAGCGTCGCGGGGAGCGGGTTGCGCTCGCACTCGAGCACGACGCCGCGCAGGTTCGACGCCGAACGCAGCACGCGCTCGACGATCGCCCAGGTGTCGTCGAGGGGGGCCGGGCCGTGGTCGTCCTCGACCCACGCGAAGCCGTCGACCGCCTGCTCGCTGCCGCCCGCGACATGGACCTCGACGACGCGATCGAGCGGGAAGCCGTCGAGGCCGGCCGTCGGCGGCAGGCCGCGCAGGCGCTGGAAGATCGCGAGGTGCGCGCAGTCGAGGAGGATGCCGGTGTCGGCGCGCTCGGCCACGCGCGCGAAGAAGTCGAGCAGGTGGAGGTCGCCCAGGAATACGTGGCCGGGCGGGTTCTCGGGCAGCACCTCCAGCCCGACGGCATCGCGGAGCCGGACGACGCCGTCGGCGATGTCCGACGCGGACGCGTCGGTGAGGACGGGCGGCAGCAGCAGCATGTGGCCCCGCTCGCGCCGGCCGACGTGCCAGAGGCCGGCGTCGCCGCACACCCAGGCCGGCCGCACCCGTGCGAGGAGCGCGCGCATGCCGTCCAGCCACTCGTCGTCGAAGTCCTCCGGCTCGTCGAGGTTGACGTCGAGGTAGTGGTAGGTCGTCGGCAGGCCGCGGCCGAGCCACGCCTCCGCGTGCCGGTCGAGGCCGCGCGCGACCTCCACGCCGACCTCGAGGAACTGCGCGCAGCGCGGAGCGGCGGTGTGCAGCGCCTGGAGGTCGAGGGCGCCGGGAGCGTCACCGGCGCCGTACTCGGTGGAGACGCCCAGCCCGAGCCGGGGCAGGGCTCGCACTCGCTCCGCGAACCGCATGACCGCCCACACCTACGCGAGCCCGCCGGGTCGGGCCAGCAGGCACGGCGGGCGGCTACAGGCGGGTGTACCCGAGTGCGGCGGGCGGTGGAGTCGACCGCCCGCCGCATGGCGTCCCCCCCGGTCGCCTCTCAGGACCCGGCGCCGTATTCGCGGCGCTCGAGCTGCTGCTTCGCGCGGTCGAGCCAGCCTTCCACGCCCTGGAGCTGGCGCCACTGGTCCGACGCCATCCACGACGGCAGGATCGTGCCGTCCGAGAACGGCGTCAGCGGCCCCTCGGTGCCGAGCAGCATCATCTGCCGCACCGGCCAGGGGCCCAGGTTCTGCGGCCCGACCGGTCGCGCCGGAGCCGGACGCGACGTCCGCTGGGCGCGCATCTCCTTGTAGTGCTCCAGGTCGGCGGCGACCGCCTCCTGGTCCACTGGAGCCAGGCCGGGTGTCCCGACGTAGCCCACGCGGCCGCTCAGCGCGCGGGCGTGGGCCGGTACCCGGGCGGCGTCGTTCGAGTAGTGCATGGTGCCGTCCGCGCCCCGCCACTTCCACATCTCCGCCCCGGCGAGCGCGGGCAGCAGGCAGAGCGCCGCGGCCAGCAACGTCCGGATCATCTCGTGTACCTCTCTCTTCTTTCGACGTGTGGGACGCCTGCGCGCGCGTCCGTGGGTCGACGGTTACCGCCCACGACCGCCGGCCGTCCACGAAAATCGACCGCCCCGTACCCCGTTGACACGACACGCGGCTGAATTGTACTGAACGGTCAGTATGTCCGCGCGCCCGCGCACGGCGAATGCGAGGACGTCGACGGGCGGGGAGCCGTCACGGCGTCAGCTCATGTCGGTCGCCATCGACTGCTTCGCCCGCCTCGGCTACCAGGGCACGTCCATCGAGCGCATCGCGCGCGACGCCGGCGTCACCAAGGGCGCGCTCTACTACCACTTCCGCGACAAGGAGGACCTGCTCTTCGCCGCGGTGAAGGACCGGATCGGCGGCTTCAACCGCTCGGTGATGCAGTCGGTCGCGCCCGCCGACGATGGCCTCGCCGCGCTCCGGCGCGTCGTCGACGCCTGCTTCTTCCACGCGACGGTGTCGAACCACCGCCGCTTCATCATCACGCTCATGGTCGAGGCGCTGGACGTGAATCCGCGCCTCTCGGAGGAGTTCCGCACCGTCCTCCGCGTGATGCGCGCGTTCCTGGCCGACGTCGTGCGGCGCGGGCAGGCGGCGGGGACGTTCCGCGCCGACGTCGAGGCGACGGCGGCGGCGGCGGCCATCGCCGCCGGCATCATGGGTGCGGAGATCCAGCACTACCAGGACCCCGAGGAGATCGAGCTCCGCGCGGTCCTCGACACGCTCGTCGAGCAGCTCGCCTGCTGGCTGGCGCCGCCCGGCACGACCGCGGCGGCCGGTACGCCGGCGACACGAGGAGGCACTGAGCCATGGTGAACTTCCAGCCGTCGGAGGAGCAGGAGCTCCTTCGCCAGACGCTCGCGGACTTCGCCCGCGACGCGATCCGCCCGCAGACCCGCGACGCCGACGAGAAGGACGCCGTTCCCGCCGAGCTCCCCGCCAAGGGCTGGGAGCTCGGCCTGGTGCAGGACGCGATCCCGGAGGCGTTCGGCGGCTACGGCAGCCCGCGCTCCGCCGTCGGGGGCACGCTCATGCTGGAGGAGCTGAGCTACGGGAGCCTCGCCATCGCTCTGCACCTGCTCTCGGCCCGGCTCGTGACCGTGCCGCTCGTGACGCTCGGTACGCCGGAGCAGCAGCAGGCGTGGCTGCCCCGCTTCACGGGCGCGGAGTTCGCGGCGGGCAGCGCGGCGCTCGTCGAGCCGCGCTGGGACTTCGACGCCACCGCGCCATCGACCACCGCCGAGAAGTCCGGCGGCGACTGGGTGCTGCGCGGCGCCAAATGCCTGGTGCCGCTGGCGGCGGAGGCCGCGGCGATCCTGGTCTACGCGAAGGCGCCGGACGGCCTTGCGGCCTTCCTCGTCGAGCGCGGCGCCAAGGGCCTCACCGTCGGCGAGCGCGAGAAGAACATGGGGATCAAGGCCCTCGCCACCTACGGCCTCCAGCTCGACGGCGTGCGCGTACCGGCCGCCGCACGGCTGGGCGGCGACGGCGCGCCGGTGCAGCAGCTCATCGACGCGAGCCGCATCGCCTCGGCGGCGGCCGCGGTCGGCGTCGCGCGCGCGGCCTTCGACTACGCCCGCGAGTACGCCAAGGAGCGCAAGGCCTTCGGCGTCGCGATCGCGCAGAAGCAGGCGATCGCATTCATGCTCTCCAACATGGCCATCGAGATCGACGCCATCCGGCTGCTCGCCTGGGAAGCCGCCTGGCGCATCGACAAGGGCCTCCCGGCCACGCGTGAGGCTGCCCTCGCCCGGCAGTACGCTGCCGACCAGTGCCTCAAGGTCTGCGACAACGCGCTGCAGATCCTCGGCGGGCACGGCTACATCCGCGACCACCTGGTCGAGCTCCACCTGCGCGACTCGCGCGCCTTCGCCACCATCGACGGCCTCGCCATCGTCTGACGGCGACCGCAACACGGAGATCCCGACATGATCGACTTCGAGCTGTCCGACGCGATCAAGAACAGCCGGCGCATGACCCACATGGTCGCGGAGCAGATGATGCGGCCGATCTCGCGCGAGTACGACGAGCGCGAGCACGAGAAGCCCACCGAGTTCCTCGAGACGATGTGGAACGTCTCGCGCGGCGCCTCGATGACGGGCGACCCCTCCGACAAGGAGAAGAAGGGCCCGTCGGAGAAGACGCTGGCAATGGTCGTCACCGTCGAGGAGCTGTGCTGGGGCGACTGCGGCCTCTACCTCTCCATCCCGAACGCGGGCCTGGGCGGGGCGGCCGTCGCCGCCGCCGGCACGCCCGAGCAGAAGGAGCGCTTCCTCGCGCGCTTCAAGGACGGCGCGCCCAAGTGGGGTGCCATGGCGATCACCGAGCCGGGGGCAGGGTCCGACAGCTCGGCCATCACCACCACGGCGGTGAAGGACGGCGATCACTGGGTCCTGAACGGCACGAAGATCTTCTGCACGAGCGGTCTCATGGCGGCGGAGAAGTCGGAGGGCTTCGTCGTGGTGTGGGCGACGCTCGACAAGTCGCAGGGCCGCGCCGCGATCCGCGCCTTCGTCGTCGACCACGGCACTCCCGGCATGTACGTGACGAAGGTCGAGTCGAAGCTCGGCATCCGCGTCTCCGACACGGCGCAGATCGTCTTCGAGGACTGCCGCATCCCGCTCGACAACATCCTCGGCTCGGCCGAGGTGAAGAAGACCGCGCAGGGTTTCAAGGGCGTGATGGCGACGTTCGACGCCACCCGCCCGATCGTCGCCGCCAGCGCGGTCGGCGTCGCGCGCGCGGCGCTGGACTACGTGAAGGACGTCCTGAAGGAGCAGGGCGTCGAGATCCGCTACGGCCTGCCGCCGCACAAGCTCACCGCGCTGGAGCGCGACGTGATGGAGATGGAGGCGCAGGTGCAGGCGGCGCGACTCCTGGTCTGGCGTGCGGCGTGGATGATCGACCAGGGCCTGCACAACAACCTGGAGGCGTCGATCTCCAAGGCGAAGGCCGGCCTGGTCGTCACCTGGGTCACGCAGAAGGCGGTCGAGCTGCTCGGCCCGCTGGGCTACTCGCGCGCCAACCTCGTCGAGAAGTGGATGCGCGACGCCAAGATCAGCGACATCTACGAGGGCACGCAGCAGATCAACCAGCTCATCATCGCGCGCCGCATCCTGAACTACTCGTCCGAGGCGCTGCGCTAGCAGCGCATCGCTGGCCGGGAGCGGCGGCGGTCGCCGCTCCCGGCCCCCCTCCCACCGCATGCTCGACGTCGCCCCGTACCTCACGCGCGTTCGCGAGCATGCCGCCTTTCCGGGGTTCGACGACGCGCGCGCCCGCATGCGCGCGGTCTGCGCTGCGCACCCCGGCCTGGCGCGCATGGAAGAGGTGGGCCGGTCGGCGGAGGGCCGGCCGATCGAGTTCCTCACCGTCGGCCACGGCCGCACGCCGGTCCTGCTGGTCGGCGTGCCGCATCCGAACGAGCCCATCGGCGTGCTCACCGTCGAGTTCCTCGCGCGCCTCCTCTGCGAGGACGAAGCGCTCCGCACGCAGCTCGACGTCACGCTGTTCGTCGTGCCGGTCGCCGACCCCGACGGCTACGTCCTCAACGAAGGCTGGTTCGACGGCGCCTTCTCGCCGCTCCGCTACGCGCTCGAGTTCTATCGCCCGCCGCATCGCGAGCAGGTCGAGTGGAGCTTCCCGGTCGACTACCGGACGCTGCGCTGGGCGACGCCGAGCGTCGAGACCGCCGCCGTCATGCGCGTCATGGAGCGGACGCGCCCGCGCGTATTCTACCCGCTCCACAACGCCGGCTTCTGCGGCGTCTACTTCTACCTCTCGCCCGACGCGCCGCCGCCGCTCGTCCCGGCACTGCATGCGATGGTCGCCGCGCAGGGCCTGGCGCTCCACGGCGGCGAGCCCGAGGTACCCTACCTCCGTACCCTCGCGCCCGCGACGTACGCGCTCTTCGGCATCCGGGACACCTACGACTACCTGGAGCGCACGCTGCGCGAGGATCCGGCGCCTCTCATCGAGGCCGGGACCAGCAGCGACGACTGGCTCGCGCACGTGGTCCCCGACGCGCTCACCATCGTCTGCGAGCTGCCGTACTACACCGCGCCGGCGCTGACCGACGCGACGCCCGCCGGCGAGTCGCGGCGCGACGCCGTCGTCGCGGGCGTCGAGCGCGGGCTCGGCCTCCTGGCGGAGACGCGCGTCGCCTTCGAGCGGATCGCGGACCGCGCGCCCGACCACCGCCTGACCCGCTCCGTCCGCGACTACCTGCGGCGCGCGCCGAAACGCCTGGCCGCGGAACGCGCCGAGGCGATGACGGCGCCCTACGCGCGCGAGGCGACCCGCGCCGAGCAGCTCGACGCGCGGGTCTGCGGGCTCCTCCACCATGCCTGCCATCGCGGGCAGGTCCACCGCCTGGCGCGCATGGTGGGCGACGAGCTGGTCGCCGCCTCGCTGCACGCGAGCCTGGCCGCGCTCACGGACGAGATCTCGACGCGCAGCGCGCTCCGCGTGCTGCCGCTCCGGCCGCTGGTGGCGGTGCAGGCCGGCGCCGGCCTCCTGGCGATCGCAGCCGCGGCGCTGCGCTGAAGGGAGCCGAGGAGCCGGGCGCGGCGCGCAGCGGACCGCGCCCGGCCATCCGGCTCAGCGGCGACGACGCGGGGCGGGCCGCTCCGGCATCGATTCCATCTTGGCGACGATCGCCTCGGCCCGATCCGCGGCGCGCTCGGTGGCGGCGGCAGCCACCTCGATCCGCTGCACGGCGGCCTCGGCGCGAACCGCCGCGGCCTCGGCGCGCGCCACCGGATCGCCCGGGACGGCGTCTTCGCGCATCACCAGCGGCTGCAGCGCCGCGATGTCCGCGTCGCTCAGCTCGCGTTCGTAGCGCTCGAGCGGGATCCACGGCTGGCCCAGGATCCAGGCGCGCGCGAAGCTGATCTCCTTCCGGCGGTCGAGGTAGTAGCAGGTGACCTCGTGCTCGTCCCACGGCGGCCTGTCCGACAGGAACTGCCGCTCGGCGACGTCGGGGTACCCGTTGCGAGCGATGTAGCCGGCCAGCTTGCGGTTGGCCGTCATCTCCGCGTCGAGCTCCGTTCGGGTGAGGATCCGGCCGCTCGGCGCGTCGGCCCACGCCGCGCCCGCGAGCACCATGAGTCCCATCAGCAGCACCACACCACGCATGTGCACCTCCGGCGGGCGGCGGCCCGCGTCCTCGGTCGAGCGTAGCGGCGGCTCTTCCGACTGTCACGTCGCGCAGGTGCCGTGCGGATGGCGCCAGCGCCGTTCGGAGCGAGCGGAAATCTTGGACGGACTCGCCGGCCGGCTCGCATCCGGCGTTGACTGGCGCATCTACCGGCAGGTAGGTAGCAGGCGATGCCACACGCTGCCCGCCGCGCCGAGGCCACGCGCGATGCCATCCGGGCGGCCGCCGAGGCCCTGTTCGCCGAGCGCGGCTTCATGGAGACGCGGCTCGAGGACGTGGCCGAGCGGGTCGGGATCCGCCGGGCGTCGCTGCTGTACCACTTCCCCAGCAAGGTCGAGCTGTACGGCGCCGTTTTCGAGAGCATGCTCGAGGACCTGCGCATGCGCGCCGTGGAGGCGCGACGGCAGCCGGCGCCCCATGGCGAGATGATCGACCGGCTCCTCGGCGTCTGGGTCCGCTTCGTCTTCGAGCGTCCGGCCTTCGTGCGCCTCCTCATGCGCGAGATGTCGGGGACGCGCGCCATTCCCACCGGCACCTTCGCGCGTCTGGCCCTGCCCGTCATGGCGGAAACCATGGCCGTCGTGCGTGACGGCAACGCGCGCGGCGACTTCCAAGGCGTGGGCGCGATGGACTTCGTGCTCACGATCGCCGGCGCCAGCGTGTTCAAGCTGCTCCTCGGTCCGATCGTCGCGCCGGAGACGCACGGCGGCCCGACCGACGCCACCATGCTCGCGCACGACCGCGAGCTCCGTCACCTGGCCCGGCTGCTGCTCGGCACCGCTGCAGAAACACCAACAGGAGAGGAATCCTACGCATGAACGATCCCCAGGCTCCGACGAGCACCGACTGGGCGGCCTGGATCCGCGGCCTCGGCCGCCACGTGCGGCGCGTCCGCGAGTTCCTGGGGCTCTCCCAGGAGCAGGTGGCGCGGATGGCCGGCGTGAGCCAGGGCGCCGTGAGCCGGCTCGAGGCGGGACGCGGCCTCGCGACGCCGCTGCTCGTCGTTATGAAGATCACGGCCGCCATGCGCCGCGCCGTCGCCACCATCGACCCGGAGCTGCTCTCGGAGGAGGCGCGGCGCCTCATGGCGACCGACCCCGTCTATGCGCCGCAGTTCCGTCCGGCCGACTTCGAGCCCTACCCGATCCTCAAGGAGCCGCCGCTGGAGGAGCTGATCGCGCTCTACCGGCAGCTCCCGGAGCGGCATCGCGCGAAGCTGCTCTCCGTCGTGCGGGCCACCGTCGTCGCGCTGCTCGGCACGGACGGCGACGAGGTCGCGGCGGCCGCGCGACCCGCTCGCAACGTCGGCTGACGCCGACCCACCGGCCGTCCGGGGCATCGTTGAAACGCCCCGGACCGCCGGTTAAGCCCAGCCGGTCATGGCGACCATCCGCAAGCACCGCGGGCATTTCCTCGAGGACTTCCGGCCGGGCGACGTCTACCGTCACAAGGGCGGCAAGACGGTCACCGAGGGGCTCTTCACGCTCTTCACGGATTTCTCGATGACCACGAACCCGCTCTCGAAGAACGCCCGCTACGCGCAGGCGTACGGCTTCGACGGGCTGGTCGTGCCGCCGGGCCTCGTGATGCTCGTCACCTTCTCGCAGAGCGTCGAGGAC
>Ga0316620_10001390_pt1 | contig 10438 bp, 10 predicted proteins | sample OWC_Aug_M1_C1_D5_FD_207651 | JGI IMG/M metagenome (GOLD analysis project Ga0316620, IMG submission 207651) | Wetland soil microbial communities from Old Woman Creek delta, Ohio, United States - OWC_Aug_M1_C1_D5_B | ecosystem: Environmental > Terrestrial > Soil > Wetlands | place: USA: Ohio...
GACGATGTTGCGGCGGAGCACGGCGAACGGAGAGATCGTGAGTGTTCAACATCGTCGGGATTGTCTGACCTGGCACCGTCGGAGGACGCCGAGTGCGACTAGGGGACCTCCTGGCGCTGACCCGGATCTCGGCCCGCCTGCTCGCCGGGCGGCGGTTCTGGGTGGTTCCCCTGCTGCCCCTGCTGTGGCCGGCCTACAACGCGTTCGCCCTGCTCGTAGGCTGGCAGGAGGGGGCGTTCTACCCGGTCAGCGGGCAGAACGTGCTCATCGGCATGCCCCTGGCCGTGCTCGCCGTCGGCCTCGGCGTGCGCGTCATCGCCAGCGAGGTCGACCGCCGAACCCTGGAGATCGCCTACACCGTGCCGGGCGGCAGCCACCGGGTGTGGCTGGCCAAGCTCGCCGCCGCGGTCGCGCTGCTGGTGGTCGCCGAGGCAGGGCTGGCGATCGTCGCCTTCGCCTTCTTCACGCCCTACCCGCCGGTCGCCCTCTACGGCGCGCTCCAGGCCGCCGTTTTCTACCTGGTGGTGGCGATGGGCTTGGCCGCCCTCTTCGGCTCGGAGATCACCGGCGCCATGGCTGCCGCAGTGGTCCTGGCCGTCAACCTCTGCCTGACCTTGCCGTTCGAAGGCCGTCACCCGCGCTTCTCGCCCTTCTGGAATCCGAGCGCGTGGGACAGCGCCAGCTCCAGCGACCTCCTGGCCTGGGCGGTGCAGAACCGGGTCGGCTTCGTGCTCGCCATCGCGGCCGTGACCGCCCTCGGTTTTGCCCGCGCCGAGCGCCGGGAGAAGCTGCTCGGTGGGTGAGGGCTTGACTCCGGCTACCTGCGCGTCGGCGCCAACTACCAGTCCTACCACCCCTCTCCAACCCGACCGCGACCCTCGGCCTGGTCGACGGCTTCTGGGTCCAGGTCCTCGACCTGCCGGCGTTGCTCCTGATTCCGCCCGGGGTGAAGAGCCCTGAGGGCGACCAGCCGCTGCTCGGTCCAGGCGAGCGGTACGTGCAGCTGATCGTGGCATCCGACGGCGACGAGGACCCGGGCAACCGCCTCGGCCGCCTGAGGGTGGCGACCGACGGCGCCGACGAGTACAACTTGAGAGAGAAGGTTCGGCGCGGCCCGGGCTGGATGGTCGGGGAGGGCTTCGAGTCGGGCGGCACGGCGGCTCGCGGAGAGCACACCGAGTGATCCGGAGCCCTCGACCTCACCCAGGTCGAGCCGGCGCGGCGTCTGACCGAAGTCCTCGAACCCGCCGGCTCCCCCGTCGACCGGGTCGATCGAGTTGCCGGGACACGGCCTGCCGTCTGTCCCTTCAGCCCCCACGCTTGCCTGCCAAGCCAGGAGGCGAGAACCGGTCAAGGCGCGACCGCAGTCAGGGCACGACGCTCGACCAAGCGCCGGTGTCGCCCGTCTCGAAGCCGTCGGCAAAGACCAGGTCGGAATGGATGCCGGGGTTGTCCAGACCCAGATTCCACATCTGGAAGATGAAGACCATCTCCGGGTCGCCATAGTGGAAGCGGACCTGGTCGACGGCGGTGATGAGGGTGTTCCAGTCGGGCGCCGGCGGGGAGTCCGGCCCGAACAGGATGACGTGCCAGTCGGCCGGCCACGTGGGCTCCCAGGACGGCACCACGAACGAGTACCCCAGCCAGCCCTGGTCAGGGAGGGGGACGTTGTCGGGTGAGAGCGTGTATCCGGCCCAGTCGTCGTCGGAGCTGGCCGGCGTGCCGTTGTCGCTGACCAGCATCAGGGCCAGCGGCCGGCCCTCGGCCGAGAAGTCGACGGCCAAGGTGATGAGATCGATGGAGAGGCCGGTGACCCGGTTGGTCCGGAAATCGCCGACGAAGACCGAGGAGGTGCCCCAGGCGGTCCGTGGCTGCGGCGCGTAGGAGTCGATGGACGGGTCGTGGAGGTAGGCGCCCGGGTTGCCGCCGCTCGTCTCGATGACCTCGTTGCCGGTTCCGAAGCTCCAGCCGCCCTCGTTGCTGCCACCGTCGAAGGTCTCGACAAAGCTGTCGGCTGCGGCCGCAGCGGCCACGGCCAGGGCCGCGATCAGGATGGGGAAGATGCGCCAGTCGATCATCTTCGGCCTCCTCCGGGCGATCGCCACGGGCCGGCGGGAGGTCCTGGCATCGAGGCGCGGCCCGTCTCAGCCTGCCGGTGGCTCGCGTCCCGAGTCTACCACCCGGGGCAGACGGCGCGCGGCGGACCGCGGCCAGGCCGGAGCGCGTTGACGGGCGTCGCCTTCCCGGCGTAGACTCCTGCACTCAGAGGATCGAGACTCGAGCAGCCAGCCGCGCCACGATCGCGACAGCTCCTGCTCGCATGCGCGAATCAGAGGAAGGAGTTCAGCCCAATGTCCCGTCAACTGTCTCATCTGATGGTGGTTGTGATCGCAAGTCTCACGCTGCTGGTCGCAGCCGGCGCGGCGGCCGAGGTCGCCGTGGACCGCTCCCTGCCCGAGAACGGCGGGTTCCCACGCCCCGAGCTGAAGCCGTGGACCGGCTTCCAGGGCGTTGCCGGCGGTCGGGCTCTGATCGACGACTTCAACCGTAGCGACGGCCCCTTGGGTCCTGATTGGACCGTCCAGGCCGCGAGCTTCCAGATCATCAGCCAGGCGGCCCACGGCGGGTCCCTCGCCCTGGCGACCCACAACAGCGCCACCGGCGACACGGTGGAGATGGACATCTCGGTCAACGGCAGCACAGCGACCCAGTACGCCGCAGCGGTGGTCAACTACGGCGGAGGCTCGACCAACCTCTTCATCAAGATCCAGAACAACGGCGGGGTCACCACGTTCACCAACGGTGGCTGCTACACCGGCAACAACGGGCCCTCCTTCGGGCTCGGCTTCTTCACCCTCACGCAGAACTTCTCCACTGCCCACATGGCCGTGACGGTGGATGCTGCGCGCACGGTGACTCTCGACCTCACCAACATCGATGGCGGCGCGCTCCCGGACCAGCAGTACGTGTGCACCGGGGCGCCGGCGGCCGAGGGTCCGGCGATCGGCATGGGCGCCTACTCCAACCTGGAGATTATCGACAACTTCGCCGACGGCCCCATTCCGGTCGAGCTGCAGAGCTTCACCGTCGAGTAGCCGCAGCCCCGGCCCGTTGGCGCTCGACCACGCCGTGGCCTGCGCCCCGTTGTGCTAGGCTCGATGCGCGGGGCGCAGGTCGCGGCGGCGGGTCGTGATCTGAGCCATTTCGTCCCGCCGGGGGAGAGGGAGATGGCTGCGATGATAAGCACCGGTTTGCAGCGGGTGATGTTGATCGTGGGGGTGGCCGCGAGCCTCTTGATCGGGGCGGCCGGCGATGCCGCCGGCGCCAAGGTGGAGATCACGACCGACGTCGACATCGTGGTCTACATCGACGGCGTCCAGGCCGCCCAGGTGGCGGCGGAGGACACCACCGCGCTGACGGTCAACGACCGGCCGCACGAGCTGTGGATCATCGCCGCAGCGGCGCCGGGCGTGGGAGAACGTCACCTCCTGGAGCTCGCGAGTGGCAAGACCGAGGAGATCGAGGTGGAGCTGGCCCGCGACGCCGAGGACTGGCTGAGCTCGGACGAGGACGACCGCGAGCCGGCGCCCTGGGAGTCGCCGCTCGCGAACCGATCCGACGGAATCCTGGCGGATCCGGAGAACGGGCTCGAGTGGGTCTGGGTGGACAACGGCAGGAACGTCGACTGGGACAGCGCCAAGGCGTTCTGCGAACGGCTCGACGTCGCCGGGCGCGGCTGGCGGCTGCCGACCATGGACGAGCTCGAGACCCTGGTCGGCCGCGACTCGCGCTTCGGCTTCAAGATCGTCGAGCCGCTCTGGCTGACCGCATGCTGCGTCTGGTCGAGTGAGGAGCACGGCTCGATCTCGGCGTGGTACATGGGGTTCGACGCCGGCGAGCGTGGTTTCGTGACCCGGGACTACCAGGACGATGCGCGGGCGTTGTGCGTCCGTGGGGAAGGAGGCGAGTGATGGCCGCCAAGCTCGTGCCCATGCTGCTCGTGCTGGCGGCGGCCGGCGCGCTGGCCGCACAGACCCTGCCCGCCGATACCCTGGCGCCGATCGCGATACTCGCCGGCCAAACGGCGCGCAACCAGGACGGCACGGTCAACGTCGTCGTCGAGTGCCCGGCCGGCACGATCGTGAAGTCGGAGGTCTACCCGGACGGCGTGCTGCGGGTCCAGCCGGACACCCTCGGGATCGGCTGGAAGGGAATGAGCGTGATCGATTTCCTGGCCTACCCGGCGAACTACGGGATGATCCCGGGCACCCTGATGGCGCGCCAGGCAGGGGGGGACGGCGAGCCTCTCGACGTGATGGTGCTGGGCGGCGCCATCGAGCGCGGCAGCGTGGTCCGGGCCCGCCTCATCGGGGCCATCGCCCTGCTCGACGGGGCCGAGCAGGACGACAAGCTGCTGGCGGTCATCGACGACAGCCCACTCGGCGACGTGCACGACGTCAGCGACCTGGACGAGCGCTACGCCGGCCTCACGGCGACCCTCGAGAGCTGGCTGACCAGCTACAAGGGCGTCGGCAAGATCACCTCCTACGGCTACGTCGGCACGCGGGCGGCCGAGCGACTGCTCGACGCGGCGGTCAGCTCGTACCTGGCGCAGGCGGCGCCAGCGGTCGACACCGCCGGCGGGCAGTGATCCGTCGGACTGCACGGCCTCCAGACCAAGCCCACGATGTCCTGAATATGACGTCGTGCAGTCTTTGTGCCTTTGCGTTTTGGGAATCTCCGTGAGCTGGTCGAGGCCGCAGGGGCACACAACCTGACTCAGGCGGAGAGCTGGGATCCCTCGGACTCGTCCTCCAACTGAGGCTCGTTCGTCACTGGAGCGCGCTCTTCCTGGGTTCTCAAGAGGTCAAGACCAGGCGCCGGCCGAATCGAAGCTCGGGGGCCGAGGAGCGCGTCCCTCTCTGTGTCCCTGGTGCCCAAGAGATGAGACCAGTCGCTCTCCGCGTCCTTCGCTTCTCGCCTGCGCCGCTGGTCGGCGCCCGCCCGGGTTCCTGAGGGTTGCCCCGGTATGACGGAAGGCGCGGTTCTCTTGTCGTCGCGGTCCACACCGCGGCAGCGGCTACTCGACCCTTTCACCCAAGTTGACGCGGCATGTCTCGAGCAGGCTCCGGTAACGGGCGAAGGACTCGTCGTCGTCGCTGGCGACCTCGCCTGCCTTCTCGGAGATCTGCAACGCATTGAACGCGCACCGCCAGTTGCCCAGGGCGGCGTGGCTGGAGGCCAGCTCCAGGTACGGGTGGTAGCGGACGAACCACATCCCGTACATGCGCGCGTAGTCTTTGGGCTGAGGCTTGCGCTCGGCCGCGGCGAGCAGCGAGTCCACGGCCCGTTGCGGGTCGCCGCGACGGGCGAGCTCAAGGCCCAGCTCGTAGTGGAAGTACCAGGGGGCATCGCTGGCGGCCAGGTCCGCGGGCAAGCCGCAGCGGACCGCGGTGTCGGTCGTGAGCTTCCTGATTTCCTCGTTGCTGAGGACTCCTGGCTGGCGCGCCTCGCTGCGTACCGCGTCGAGGTCGATGGCGCCGGGCGGCGGTGGGCCGGGTCGGGGTGCGGCCTGGGCCGAGACGAGAATGCGGTAGTGCTCGAGGAGGGGGCCCCCGAAGCGGCTTCCCGCGGCGACGCCGGATGCGTCGGCGTCGGCCAGGTGAGCGCGGGCACGGGCCAGGTCGCCGGAGTGGTAGGCTGTGATGGCCAGGTAGAGGTGGGGGAGGTAGTCCAGCGGTTGGACCTCGCCGGTGGGGACCGAGAGCGCCTCCCCGGGCCGCTCGGCGAGGGCGCGCTCGAGCTCGCGGTGGGCGGACTCCCAGGCGCCGGACTTCATCAGGGCGAGGCCTTGCTCGTAGCTCGCCCGCCAGGCCGGGGCGGCCTGGACGACGAGGGCCACGCTCAGCGGGACGGCAATCCAGGACATGCCAAGCACCTCCTCCGAGTCACTCGGCTGCGGCACCCCTGGTCGGGAGGACCACGGTGACGGTGGTCCCCTGCTCAGGCTCGCTCTCCAGCTCGAGGTGTCCGCCGTGGAGCTCGACCAGTCCACGAACAACGGTCAGCCCGAGCCCGAAGCGCGGTTGCTCCTGCAGCCGCCGGCCGAGCCGGAGCGGGGCCTGCAGGCGTTCGATTTGTTCCGGAGTCATCCCCTTGCCGCGGTCCGAAACCGCGAGGCGGAGGCCGCTGTCCATCCAGGTGGAGACAGCGACGGGAGTCCCAGGTGCGGACCACTCGCACGCGTTGTCGACCAGCTCCTCGACGATGCGCGCCAGGTACTGGTCCTCGATGGTGGCGCTGCCGTCAGCGACCTCGAGGCGGAGATCGGCCTGCCGATTCTGACGCTGGCAGGAGCCGGCGGCGGCGTCCTCCACCAGCCGTTTTGTCGAGGGCTGGTGCCCGGACCTGGGCTCGGCCGACGCGGTCTCGCCGCCGGCGACCAGCTCGAGCTGGGCGCAGATGATGAAGTTCTCCGACGCTCTCCGCAGCTCTTCGGCCGAGGTCTCGATGAGGCCGGCCAGGTCTCGGATCTGCTCGCGCGGGAGGTCGTGCGCGCGGTTGGCGAGCAGGCGTGCGGTGGTGAGAATCCCGGTCAGCGGGGCTCGCAGCTGCGGCGGTAGGCTGACGCTGATGCTACGCCTGAGCTGGTCGAGCTCTCGCCGCGCGGCCTGGTGGACGACCTTGCGCTGCTTGAGCCGGGCTTCCACCGACGCCAGCAGCTCGTACAGGGGGAAGGGCTTGACCAGAAAGTCGTCGGCGCCCAGGGACATGGCCAGGCGCATGCTGTTGGGGTTCTGGTAGCCGGTCATGATGATCAGGGGTATGGCCGCGGTGGGCGGGTTGTGACGAAGCTCCTGGAGGGTGGCAAAGCCGTCGACCCCTTCCATGACGATGTCGCAGATGATGAGGTCCGGCAGCTCCTTCTTGGCCAGCTCGATCCCGGTCGCCCCGTCCTCCGCCTCGAGGACCTGGTAGCCCTTCTCCTCGAGGATCTGGCGAATGGCGGTGCGGACGAACTTCTCGTCGTCGATGACCAGGATGGATTCAGCTGCCGGCATTCCTCGCCCGAGACCTCTGACAGCATTGTACAGGAACGAAGAACCCGCCCCGCTGAGCGCGGGGCGGGTTGTCATGATCAGCGTCTGGAGGCGAGCGCGCTAGAAGCGCACCACTCCCGACAGCGACAGGGTGTTGATGTTGTCCGAGAAGTCGGCGGCGGCGTCGAGCTGGAAGGTCTCACCGAAGATGAAGCCGATGCCGGCCGAGTAGTGGAGCTCGTCGTCGCCCTCGCGGAACGAGGTCGCCAAGGCGCGCGCCTCCCGCCCCTCGCCCGGGTCGCCGTCGAACCTGACCCGGTGGTCGGGGTCGTACCAGGAGCCGAAGCGCAGGGCCACCGGGTACTTGGCGTTGACGAACACGTACTCGAGGCCGAGGTGGAGCTCGTCGGCGTCGTCGACCGTCAGGCGGTCGGCTGCCTCGTCTTGATCAGGATACTCAGCCGGCTCGGAGAAGATGTTCACAATGTTGTCGGTGAGCGACGAGTACTTCACGTGGCTGTAGTCGAAGGCCACGGTGAAGGCGTCGGTGGCGCGGATCGCGAAGCCTAAGCCGTACACGTCCGGGACGTTGAACTCGGCCTCGGCAGCCGCGAACTCCTCCCCGGGATTAGCAGCAGCGGGACCAGCGACGTTCCTGGTGTTGTAACTGAACGAGGGCCCCTGGCGGTAGACGCCGCCGAGCGAGAACTTCTCACCCAGCTTCCACAGGAAGCCGAGGTTGAAGGCGACGTCGGTGTCGTCGCCGGTCTGCTCCTGGTAGTTGAGCACGTTGCTGGCCGAGTAGTCCGGGACGCCCCAGAAGCCGCCCGGGTCCTCTGGGAAGTCTGCGTTCCACATGCCGTAGCGGTTGGTCGTCGAGTCGAGCTGGAAGTCGTAGTAGGACACGCCGACGCCGAGGTTGAAGTTGTCGCCCAGGCGGAAGGCAGCCGAGGTGCCGTAGTTGACGATGTCGAGCTCGAGGAAGGCGTCCACCGGGTAGAAGCGGAAGGTGTACTCCTGGTAGCCGTCGCCGAGGTCGTCGAAGGCGTCGAAGTAGGCGCCCTGGGTCCGGAACCTGGTCTCGAAGTTGGCCAGCTCGTGGCGGTAGACGGCGATCGCCCACTTCTCGCGCGGGTAGACGAACGACAGGAACGAGAGCCCGGTCGTGCTGTCCGAGGCCTCACCAGTCGTGATCCCGGCTGTGTCGATCTCATAGTCCGGGTTTGGCTCGCCGAAGGAACGTCCACCCCAGGTGTAGGTGTTGGTGTACTCCCACTGCCGCGCCTCGAAGGAGACCTCCATCTTGGACAGGGCGGTCAGACCGGCCGGGTTGGTGAACGCGGCGGTGGCGTCATCGGCGAGACCGACGAACGCTCCACCGAGACCCAGGCTGCGGGCGCCGGGTGTGGAGAAGTTGAACTGGATGGCAGCGTTGACCTCGGCGTTCGTCTGGGCGTGGGCACCTGTTCCCATCATCACGACCGCCGCGGCAGCACACACGACAAGGGTCAGACTGCACCTTCGCATCGACACTCCCTCCTTTTCCAATTCCCTTTTGCCTCAGTGGCGACACAGGCTAGCGCGTCCTGTCGAAAAACTCAATGAAGCTCGGCGAGAAGGCCTCGGGGTCCGGGACCACGGTGCTGTCCAGGCGTTTCGACGAGCGCACGTCGGCCTCGGCGTCACGGTGCAGGGCCTCGTCCGCCGACCCCGTGGAGCGGTAGAGCACATAGCGCGCGGCCGCGCGCAGGAGGTGGGCCACGGCCGACACACGACGTTCGGCGAAGTTCTCGTCGGCCAGGAGGTCGATCGTGCCCTGGTAGTCGCCGCCGAGAAAGGCCTGAGCCGCGCTGAGCAGGGCCGCAGGCACCTTGACGCCAGAAGCCGGGAGCGGCGTCGGTGTCGGCCCGCGCGGCGTCGGGGACGGCAGCGGCCAGGTCGGGGTGGCGCCGGGCAGGGTCGGGGTGGGTCGCTGCTCGAGCCCGGTGCGCGCGGTCTCGAGCCGCTGCGGGATGGCCTCGAGCTTGGCCCGCGCCTCTGTGGCCAGGCGAATCGCCTCGTCGACATCAACCAGGCTCTGGCCGGTCTTGCCGCTGCGCAGCTTGGCCCGGGCCCGCTCCAGGGAGCGCGAGGCGTCGTCGAGGTCGCGCACCAGCTGCGCCTCCCTCGCCCAGGCGTCGGCCAGGGTCCGGTCGGCGCGCAGCCGGGTCACCATGCCCTCGGCGGTCTCGGCCTTGCCGAGCTCGTTCTCGGCGCGGCGGATGGCCTCGAGCAGGGCCGCGGCGTCGGATACGGCCGGGGTCTGGGTGGGCGAGGCCTGCGCGACTGCGGTCGGGGTGACGGCAGGCTTCGGCGTGGCCGTGGCGCGAGGCGCGGGCGTGGGCCTCGCGCTCGCCTGGCACTGGACGCGAAAGCCCTCGACCTCGGACATGTTGGCGACGCCCTGGCTGGCTGCGGTCTGCCACTCGCGGAGGGCGCCGGCGCAGTCGCCGAGGTTGAAGTAGGCGAGCCCCAGGTAGACGTGCGGCGTGTACTCCTTGTAGCGGGTGCCGTAGAGCTTGACCCTGCCGCCCTCGGCCGGGTTTTCGGCGATGGCCGCCTGCAGGTAGCTGCTGGCCGTTGCCCAGTCCTTCTTCTTCTCGATCGCGTCGATGGCGTTCCGGTAGCTTTCCCTGTAGTCGGCCGAGGCGACCGCCGCCACGGCCAGAAGCAGGAGGAGGGCTAGGCTGCGCCGCGGCATCACAATCCGTACTTGGCCAGGAGCTGCTCGGCGTCCGGCGGGTTGAAGCGCTGTTCGGCGCGTGCCGTCTGGCCGGCCGTGATGTCGGCCTCGATGACGACCGGATCCGCGCCGCTGGGCGAGCGCAGGGAAAGCCGGTAGCGGCCCGCTGGGAGGCTGAGCCAGAGCGGCGTGTAGCGGTCTTGGGGCAGGGCCTGTTCCACGCCCCGGGCATCCTCGATCCGGACCAGCTCGCCCCAGGGAAGGGCGTTGACGACCAGCGTGCCGGGCGGCCCGAGCTCGCCCGGACCAGGACCGCCCTTGCCGTCCGTCTTGCCCCCGCGGCCGAGCGTCAGCCAGCCTGCCACGGCCACGACCGCCAGCGCGGCGGCCACCCCGGCCCACACCTTCCAGGCGCCGGCTGGCCTCTTCGGTAGGGGCAGTGGGCGGGCGGCGGCCCGGGGCTCGGGCTTGACCTGGGGACGAGCCGCCACCGGCGGTGGAGGAGCAGGCTCGGGAGGTGCGACCGTCGATCTGGGTGGGGTCGGCGGGAGCGGCGCCTCGCTGACCGTGGCGTCCGCCTCGAGCCTGGTCGTGGGGGCGTCGCCGACCGGTGCCCGATAGCCGAGGGGCAGGGTGTCGCGGCCGGCTCGCTCGCCGGTCGAGGGCGCCTCGCCTG
>Ga0316620_10001391_pt1 | contig 10437 bp, 7 predicted proteins | sample OWC_Aug_M1_C1_D5_FD_207651 | JGI IMG/M metagenome (GOLD analysis project Ga0316620, IMG submission 207651) | Wetland soil microbial communities from Old Woman Creek delta, Ohio, United States - OWC_Aug_M1_C1_D5_B | ecosystem: Environmental > Terrestrial > Soil > Wetlands | place: USA: Ohio...
TAACTTCGTGAATAAAGTGTGGAATGCCAGCCGTTTCATCCTTACCAGCCTGCATAAAATCGGTGGCAGTGCGAAATCTGAACCAGAGTGGACCCTGGCTGATTCCTGGATCTGGGCCAGGATGCAGGAGCTCATCCGCAATGTCGAGCGCTTATTCCAAACCTACCAATATGGAGAGGCTGGCCGGCAGATCTATGACTTCTTCTGGAGCGAGTTCGCCGATTGGTACGTGGAGGTGGCCAAGCTGCAGTTGCTCGAGGGGGGCGATCGCGCCTATTACACCGCGGTGTCTCTGGCGCGCGTGCTGGATTTATGCTTGCGCTTGCTCCATCCATTCACACCTTACGTGACTGAGGAGATTTGGGGGACCCTGCGCCAGGCATTGTTGGAATCGCCACTCCATTCCATTGCCTCTGATTGGCCGGAGGCGCTGATCATCGCACCCTGGCCTGAGCCTCGGCCTATGGAAGGTTGGGAGGATGGCTGCATCACCGACTTCAACCTGGTGCAGGATTCGATCAGGGCGATCCGAAATATCCGCGCTGAGAAGGACGTCAAGCCTGGAAAGCGCATCCCGGCACTCCTGGCAGCCGGTGAGAAGACCGGGTTGTTTCGGGGACAGGAAAACGTCATCTCTGCCTTGGCTCAAATTGACCCGAAACGGTTCGAGATAGCCTTTGAATTGCCTCCCAAGGGCGAGAACCAAATTGCCCTGGCTATCGGGCCTGTGGTAATCTATCTGCCCCTGGAGGGCCTGGTTGATACAGGCGCCGAGCGAGATCGGTTGAGTAAAGCCCTGGCTGAGGCAGAGAGCCAGGTCAACCGGCTGGATCAATTGCTTTCCAGCTCCTTCGCTGAACGAGCGCCTGCCGAGATCGTCCAAAAAGAGCGCGATAAACTGACCAGTTATCGTGGGACGGTAGATAATTTAAAAAAGCAATTGGATGCCCTTCAATAGGACATCGTGGTAAATACCCAGGGCTCCCTGGTTGAAACAGGCAGCCCTGTTTTTATTCCATTTTGGAATTGATTTTTCTTTGCAGGCGTTGCAGCCGGTGTTTAAATTCTGATTTCCATTGCCGGATATCAGCGCTTGGAAGGTCACTTGTATCAATAAATGCAAGCGCTTCCTGCGTCCACTTCAGCGCAGAATTAAGGTCCAGGGCATGGTGTTCGAAATACTTGGCCAGCTCTTCATAGGCATATATTTTTCTTCGCGCAGCGGCCTGCTCCCATAATGGGATGGCAGCCAGGTAGTTGTTGTTATGTTTATGCAACAAGGAAAGGCGGTAGAGGGTATCGTTATGGATTTCTTCTGGCAGCCCAGCATTTAAGCAGGTTTCGTAAAGCTCAGCAGCCTTGTCGGTATGACCCAGTTCATCTAATAACCTGGCAACGGCTGCCAAGTCGATGTACTCGCTCATTGGCTGGGCGGAGGGGTTTTCAAGCAGCGCTGAGGTATGGTTTAGCAGTGCAGCCAGTGACACAACGTCCATGGCATTGTGATAAAAGACTCGTTTTAATGGACGGGCGTCTCCATCACGCAAGTAATCGAAATACATCTGGGGAATCATCCACCCTGGGATTTCCTCATCCGTCCGGCTGGCGTGCAGGATCTGGACTTCCAGGTTGGCTAATGTACGGCTGGGAAGCCGGTCACGCCATAAACGGCGTGCCAGGTGTAATAGGTCGACGTGAGCCAGACCCTTGAAGGGAGATTTCCAGCCCTGCAGGGTATAGCGGGTATCCAGCAACGGGACATCGAAGGCCTTACCGTTGAAGCTCACGATCGTCTGGCACGGGGCGAGGAATTCCTCCAGGGCAATCAGCAATGCCGGTTCTTCCAACGGGTCACGCATGAAAAACTGGGCCAGGTGGAATCCTTCAGGCGTATAGCGACCAACCCCTACCAAAAAAGCAAATGTCCCTGTGCCACCCGCTAGCCCGGAAGTCTCGGTATCCAGGAATACAATCGCTTCGGGATCCTGTTCGGCTATCTTTTGGTTACCTGCCCATTCGGCTATTAATCTTGGGGCATTGGCGATCTGCAGCCCAACCTGGCCATGGATATAGCTGATGGGAAAATCTTCTTCGATCACATAAGTATCGCCATTGCCGGTATCCACGAAGCGACCTGCGACGATTTCTTCAACCGGGTAGGATTTTCTCTGCTCGGGGGGCGGCAAATCCTGCGTCCCAATTTTTACCCCCATGGCTTTCAAGCGCTCAGATAAAGTTGCCATACATTATTTTGATAGTGAAACGAGTAATAAGTTACAGGCAATCATAACCTGAAATCCGCCAGAATCAACCCCTCTTCATTTCTAATTTCGGTGATCGGAACGTCAACGGGAATATTTCGGGATATCCTTGCCGTTTGAAGCGCTTGGTTAACTGAGTTGTAAATGTCCATCTAACATCGATTTAAGTACTAACCAATGTGAATATGAATTGTACGAATTAGATCCATTGAGACTGCTTTTTAGCCATAAACCAGTTATAATCACGTAAATTTCCCGATTACGCAACAAGCCGCTTTCGCCTCATTTCCTAAAATGTTTAACATCGTTTTGTGTACGGATGGGTTATTACCTATATGAAAATTAAAGCTGAGCTCGAATCTGGCAAGGTTGCCATGATCACTGGTGGATCAAGCGGAATCGGTAAAGCCATTGGTTGTGAGCTGGCAAAAAAAGGGATGCACGTCTGGCTGTTGGCCCAAAGACAGGAGATCCTGGATTCTGCCCGGTTGGAAATTGAAGCTTTTCGCCAAAACCTGGGCCAAAGAATCGCTGCTATTTCGGCCGATGTCTCCAACCTGGACCAGGTCCACAAGGCATTCGAACAGGTCACTGAAACATCCGGATCCCCATACTTGTTGATCAATTCTGCCGGTATCACCTATCCAGGCTACATCCAGGATATCGATATAAATATCTTTAATCGCATGATTGAAGTAAATTACCTGGGCACGGTGTACACGATCAAGGAAATCCTTCCAGAAATGATCAAGCGCAGGTCGGGATATATCGTGAATATATCCTCTGTAGCGGGATTTCTTGGGGTATATGGTTACTCTGCTTATGGAGCATCGAAATTTGCCGTGCGAGGCTTTTCCGATACCTTGCGTTCTGAGATGAGATTGTATGGTATTGGTGTCTCAACAGTTTTCCCGCCCGATACGGATACTCCTCAATTGGAATATGAAAATCGATTTAAACCCCCGGAGACAAAAGCCGTGGCAGGGAATGCCTCGGTCATGTCTGCCAGGGATGTTGCCGTCGCCACGATAAAAGGCATCCAGAGAGGTAATAACTTAATCTTCCCCGGCTTTGAAAGTCAGCTTATCTTCCGCTTGAATTGTCTGTTTGGAAATCTTCTAGCTATGTTTTTGGATAAGCAAACCGAATCTGTCCACAAGAAACGAATTTCATCTCAATAAGAGGTCAACCCAATGGATATATTTGAAAAGTGCTATAACTTTACCTATGCAAAGCAATTCATTGCCTCTGGGTACTATCCTTATTTCATTCCCATGCAGGGGAACGAGGGGAGTGAGGCTATTTTTCAGGGTCGCCGGTTGATCATGTGCGGCTCAAACAATTACCTGGGTCTGACCACTCACCCGAAAGTACGCCAGGCTGCCATTGAAGCCATCCAGGAGTATGGTACGAGCTGCACAGGTTCCCGCTTTTTAAATGGGAACCTCGAGCTTCATGAGCAGCTGGAGCGTGAGCTGGCCCTCTGGGTGGGGAAACAATCTGCACTGGTCTTCTCTACAGGGATGCAAGTTAACCTGGGTACGATCAGCGCCCTGGTAAGCCGGAATGATGTGGTCGTCCTGGATCGTGATGACCACGCCAGCATTGTCGATGGTGCCAGGCTCAGCTGGGGAAAGGTCAAGCGTTTTAAGCACAATAATACGGAGGACCTGGAACGGGTCCTCCAGGCAATCGGTGATGACGTGGGGAAATTGGTGGTCGTTGACGGATTATTCAGCATGGAAGGAGATATTGCTCCCCTTCCTGATATTGTCAAAGTCTGCCAAAAGTATGGTGCGCGCCTGATGGTGGATGATGCCCATGCCTTAGGTGTGCTGGGAGGTGGCCGGGGTACTGCCGCTCATTTTGGATTGAAGGAAGGTGTGGACCTGATCATGGGCACTTTCAGCAAATCATTGGCTTCGGTGGGGGGTTACATTGCTGCGGATGAGGATATCATCCACTATATCAAACACCATGCCCGGGCTCTGATGTTCAGTGCCAGTATCCCCCCTGCAAATGCAGCCACGGCTTTAGCCGCTTTACACGTCATGCAGGAAGAACCCCAGCGGGTAAAGCGGGTCAATGAGATCGGCGCACAGATGCGCAAGAGTTATCACGAGCTCGGGTTTAATACCGGAGGCTCAGCTAGCCCGATCATCCCGATTTATGTTGGTGATGATTACCGCGCCGCGGTAATATGGAAAGCCATGTTTGAAGCGGGTGTATACGTAAATATGGTCGTTTCACCGGCTGTGCCTGAAGGAAAACAACTATTGCGCACCAGTTACATGGCCACTCATACCGATGATCAATTAGCCAGGGTGGTGGAAATATTTTCTACGGTAGGCAAGCAAGTGGGGCTTATTTAGCTGTCCCGAGAAAACCCAGTATTGCGGGAGTAATGTCCGTCAGGTCTGATTTTTGCCTGGCTGGGCAAATCTGCAACAGCAATTCGACGAACTGCTCCCGATGATATTGCGAGCCGATTAGTAATAGCGGGACATCATTGCGCGTGTGATGGCGGGTGCTCAAATCTTCGAGATTTCCATGATCCGAGGTAATAAGGATCAGGCCCTGCTCATCATCCCAAGTATCTGCCAGGCTACCCAACACATCATCGAATAATTCAAGCATGCCACATGCAGAAGGCATATCCTGGTGGTGACCTGCCACGTCAGTCAGCCAGTATTCAAAGAATGCTAGTTGGCTCCTGGCTGCCAGTGACGATAATCGCTCTCCAGCTTGGCGAGGATTGAGCGTGGGAGTGTCAGGTAGTCCTAGATGATCTCGCCAACCTTGGGCGGTAAAATCCGCCGAGATTGCCTCCCCGTGCCATAGATCTTCCTGGGTATTGATATGCATCCCGGCATAATTGGCAGCCAGGGCAATCACTCCCGGAATCCTGTACCCACTCTCGATGGACGCAAAGTAGCGGGGTGGGTAAGCGTTCAACAGCGCCGCATTACAGGCTTCCAGTTGCATTCGGGTGAATAACGTACCTTGCCGGATAATTTCCCTGACCTGAGGATTGGGTTTCGGCCCATCGTGAGAACCCAGCAAGCCAGCCACGTTCTTGCCCGTTAACAGAGAAGCTTGTCCTGAAGCAGATTGCGGTAATCCTACAACACCCAGGCAAGCATCCAGCGCTAAAAGTGTTGCCCTGCTACCATGGAGTATCCATGGTCCAGCACGGCTGATAGGGTGGTATCCATTGGCGATAAGCTTATTGCCACCTAACAGGCTCTCCAGGTTAGGCATGGGCGCTTTGACGAGCGGATTTACCTGTGGATCATCCCCACCCAGCCCTACGCCATCCAAAAAAATGAATAGTATCTTCATGTCTACAAAGCTTTGATTGAAGTGTTCACATCCGCTTATGGAAAATAAACCAGGCAGATGGGCGAAACCCTCGTTCAGTGCTGTCAGTTCGCTGAATCAGCTCAAACTTGTGGGATAAATCCTCCACATCATTTTCGATGATTCCTGGTCCCAGCTCGTTTTCATTGTTTTTAAAAAACACATACAATAGATATGAACCCTGTGGGGAGAGAAGCCGCTCGATGCTTGCAAGATACTTGATGTGGTCCTTGCGTGACAGGCTATGAAAGCAACCCAAGTCGAAGATCAAATCAAATTGATCTTTGAGCGGTTCCAGGTGTGTGACGTCACCCAGGCGGAAATCAACCTGCACAGCTGCCCGGCGTGCCTTGTTTCTGGCAATCCGGATGGCACGTTGAGCGAAATCCACGCTGGTGACCTGCCAGCCGGCTTTTGCCAGGGTGATGGAGTTCGTACCGGTGCCACAACCCAGGTCCAGCGCCTTGCCTGGTGAATGGGCCGCAATATAATCCAGCAGCTCAGGGGGAGAGATGCCCGTATCCCATGGAGGTGTTTGGTAATAAGCAAGATTGAACCAGAACCTTCTCAGCATGGCGACAATTTTACTCCAATTTGCCGCGGATGGTTTTTTGTGATTAAGCTTTGACAACTTGGCTGCTTTCCTTTACAATCAAGGTTTGTCTGAATTTAGCTAATTAGGAAGGTTTTTTCATGAAAGAATATACGACAGAGTCTATTCGGAACATAGCTCTCGTGTCTCATAGCAACGCGGGGAAAACGATGCTGGCGGAAGCATTTTTGCATTTTACAGGCGCCACCACGCGCCTGGGAAGGATCGAGGATGGAACAACCGTCTCAGATTTCGAGGATGAAGAGATTCGCCGTGGCATATCTTTATCCACTGCAGTCATCCCAGTCGAGTATAAGGGATGTAAGCTGAATATCTTGGATACACCCGGCTACACCGATTTTGTCGGTGAGGTTATTTCTGCCCTGCGGATTTCGGATAGTGCTGCTGTTCTGATCGATTCAGTCTCCGGAGCGGAGGTTGGGACGGAGATCGCTCTTTCTTATTGCGATATGTTCAAATTACCTCGCATCGTCATTATCAACAAGATGAACCGTGATAATGCCAATTTTCATAAAGCGCTTGAGTCGGTCCAGCAAATTTCAGACAAACGCCTGATCCCCGTGCAGCTTCCCTGGGGTGAGAAAGCCGATTTTAAAGGCGTCCTGGATTTGTTAACCCTCAAAGCATATTCGGATGCCGGAGAGACTTCTCAGGATATCCCAGCGGAATTTCAAGATGAAGTCGACGCAGCCAGGCTGCAATTGATCGAGGCTGCTGCTGAGGGGGAGGATGCTTTACTGGAAAAGTATCTTGAAGGGGAAGAGCTCAGTTCAGAAGAGATTTTGCGTGGATTTAAAAAAGCTGTCTTGACAGGAGAATGGATTCCGGTGTTCGTTACAGCTGGCTCAGCTGAGATAGGTATCGCTCCGCTTCTGGATGCGATGATCAACCTGTTACCATCTCCACTAGAGGCAGCTCCAGCGGTTGCTAACGGAAAAGACGGTGAAGAAAAGCTCATCCCTGCGGATAATGAACCCCTGGCCGCTTATGTATGGAAAACCACTGCGGACCCGTATGTTGGACGAATCACCTATTTTCGGATCTACTCGGGTACGCTTAGCTCTGACTCACGTGTATGGAACCAGACCAAGGCGACCGAAGAACGCTTTGGAACGATCCACCTGCTACGCGGTAAAGAGCAAATCCCCGTGAAGGTGGTCCATGCCGGTGATATCTCATCAGTGCCCAAACTGAATGCCACCTCAACTGGGAACACATTCTGCGATCGAGGTCATCCACTCACATTGTCCATGCCTGTGTACCCGCATGCTCTATATAGCGTAGCGGTCTTCCCCAAGACCCAGGCGGATTCGGCCAAGATCAGCCCAACGCTCTCCCGCCTATGTGAAGAGGATATGACCCTCTCCTGGCGGCAAGAGCCAAGCACCAACCAAACCATCCTCCAGGGGATGGGAGACCAGCATATAGATGTCGCCATCCGTAAAGCGGAGGGCAAGTTCCAAACCGGTTTATTGCCCGTTATCCCCAAGGTACCATACCAGGAGACCATCACCAAGCAAAGCGCCTCGCAATATCGCCACAAAAAACAGACCGGCGGCGCTGGTCAGTTCGCCGAGGTGTTCATGCGCGTGGAGCCATTCACGGAAGAAGAATTTTCTTTTACGAATGACGTGTTTGGTGGAGCGATTTCCACCAGCTTCATGCCTGCGATTGAAAAAGGGGTTAGAAGTGTGATGAAGGAAGGCGTTATTGCCGGTTATCCGGTGATCAACGTCCACGTATCTGTTTATGACGGCAAGGAGCACCCGGTAGACTCCAAGCCCATCGCATTTGAGACCGCTGGGCGTGAAGCATTCAAGTTAGCCTTCAAAGACGCCGGCCCGGTATTGCGCGAGCCGATCATGAATGTTAAGATCACCGTCCCCGAAGCTAACATGGGTGATATCCTGGGTGATTTAAACACACGGCGGGCCCGTGTTCAGGGGATGGATACCGAAAAAGGCCGCTCTGTGGTGACTGCCCAGGTGCCCCTGGCGGAAATGCAGCGCTATACCACCGATTTACGCTCGATGACTGGTGGTCGGGGTATCTTTACCATGGATTTCGACCATTATGAGGTCGTCCCGTCGCATATTGCTGCTGATGTCATCGCTGCTCGCTTGAAGGAGATTCAAGCTGCCAGGGAAGGCTAAATAAAATTATCAAAACAGGCTGGTGTTGAAAAACCAGCCTGTTTTTGTTGTGGGAGTTAAACCAGTTTCGAAGCCAGTTTCAACTTTATAAATAACCAGGGGGCGAACCCTGAAATCCAGAATCCGATCGCAGCGTAGCGTATATAACGGGTAATATATGAAATGATTGTCTCTGAATCATTTAATAATGAGCTGGGAACAATATATAGAACGAGCACCCCAACTAAACCAACTGCATAACGCAAGACCAATTTCCACCACATATCTTTCGTTGAAAAGCCCCCCAGTTTCAAGATCCAGATCCAGCCAGCTGCCAGGCCGAAAAAAGCTCCAACACTGGAAAGGAAGGTATGGTAAGACTGAGGGGTTATTTCAGGTTCAGATGGGAAGGCGAGGTGGGCATTATTGACCCATTGCATCGGCAGGCTCCAGCCACCCGAGGTAAAGTGGGCGACCAGGACGATCAGCATCAATGCCAGGGAAAATAAGAAGACCAGTAGGATCTGGATCCATGTATTGAACTTTTTAAACCAATTTAGGACCGGTTTTTCGAGCTGCAGGAGAAGCCATAGCATTATTGCACCGAATATCCATCCGAGGAGAACATCGTGGGGGAAATGGAGTGCCAGGTAGATGCGGGATATGCCGATTAAGAACATCAATAAAATGGCAATGACCCATGCCCAGCGTCGCCTGACTCGTTCAGCCAGTGCCCCCCACACTACTACTGCATTTTGGGAATGCCCTGAGGGCACCCCGAACGAATTTTCTGCGCTTCCGAGCACTTTAACATCGCTCGTATACCAGTATGGGCGTGGTCCATGGAAGGCGAATTTGAGCGCAGCATTTACCACTCCGTTGATCATAAGGAAAATTCCCAGGCGCATACCCAGGCGTGAATCGATACACCAAAGCAATGCAGGGGCTATCAGCAGGTAGAAAGGTTCGCTGCCCAGATCGGTGATCAGCTTCATAACCGGCGTGAGCCAGCTGCCCAGGCTTTGCAGCCAGTGAATAATTAGTATGCCTGAATTTAAAATGCCCTCCATTGATTACCTCCCGGTGTACCTATGCTCCGACTTTTAATGCTCTGTAATTGTTATTTTACCTGGATATTTGGAATCAAATGATTGTGTGTTGATGGGGGATGAAACGCGCGCTGATCAAGATGGAGATGAGGATCAAGGAAAATCCGACGATATACATCAGCGATGGGTTGATTTTGTAGAGGTAGCCTGCCACTGGTGAAGCCAGGATGATCGCCGATGTGCCCACCGTCTCGGTGATGCCATACGCCAGGCCCATGCGAGATTGAGGCACGAGATAACGCGTTTGAGCCGTGGCGAGCGAACGTGTGATGCGGTAGCCGCCCAGCACGAAATACGCCAGGCAAAACCATGGAAAGCTCGCCGTCTGCCATAAGATCAGTGCGAAAATTGATACTGAGACTTGCCCCAGCAAGTAGCCGATGCGTGGTCTTATACTGCCTAAACCCAGGTTGAGGATGACAATCCCAATACTGGAGATTGTTCCCAAAAGACCGATCGAGCCGAGGGAGAGGTGCTGCTGATTTTGGAGGTAATTCGACGATAGGGGTTGGGCAAGATACATTGAAAAACCCGCTAGCAAAATAATAAATTGGTAGATAATGAATTCCCGGCTGAATACCTTGCCATTATGGCTTCCATCCGTAAGATGGATCTCAATGGGTTGGTGTCGGATAAAAAAGAGGATAATGGATGAGACAATAAAAGAACTTCCAGCAATGATATAGATGGTCCGTAATCCAAAGCGTTGACTGACCTGCCCACCCAGCCAAGGCCCCAGAATCGCCCCAGTATTGTATAAAGCTGATACCATGGTGATTGCTCGGGCGACGCTTAATTTTCCCCGCGCTGCAGTGATATAGCTGTTCAGCGGTGAGCTGACGAAAGAAGTCAGGTTATACAGCAGCATACCGGCCACAAAGATGGGCAGGGAGGGTGCGAAAGCCATCACCCAGGTAGCCAGCATAGCCAGGATCCAGGCAGTTAAAAGCAAGGGTTTTCGC
>Ga0316620_10001392_pt1 | contig 10431 bp, 9 predicted proteins | sample OWC_Aug_M1_C1_D5_FD_207651 | JGI IMG/M metagenome (GOLD analysis project Ga0316620, IMG submission 207651) | Wetland soil microbial communities from Old Woman Creek delta, Ohio, United States - OWC_Aug_M1_C1_D5_B | ecosystem: Environmental > Terrestrial > Soil > Wetlands | place: USA: Ohio...
CCAGGAGCACCAGCAGCACGTCGATGAACGGCGTGATGTTGATGTTCGAGTTCAGTCCCTGGCTCGGGGTGGTCATTGCCATGGGGCCGTTACCTCGCGCGTTCCTGGGAGACGGTCGGCTCGGTGCCGAGCCGCTGCTCGGTCACGGCGCTCATCACCCGCACCCCGGCCCGGCGGGCGATGTCCACGGCCTCCTGGATCTTCTCCATCCGCAGCTGGTTGTCCGCCTTCAGGTACAGGATCTTGTCCTTGGTGCGGGCGGCGAAGATCTCGGCCAGCGTGGTGACCACCTGCTCCTTCCCGTAGGGCTTGGTGTTGATGTAGTAGTTGCCCAGGCGGTCGATGCCCAGCACCACGTCGTCGTTCTCCTCTTCCGACGTGATCAGGTTGACGCCCTGCGGCATCTGGGCCTGGAAGCCGGCGGCGATGAGCGGGGCCGTGATCATGAAGATGATCAGCAGCACCAGCATCACGTCCGCCATCGGCGTGACGTTGATGTCGGCGTTGACCGCGCCGTGGCTACTTGTCGATATGGCCACTGCCGCCGGTCACCTTGGCCGGGAAGTCCTTCGTGAAGGCCGAGCGGCCGAACTCGTGCCCCACGCCCTTGATCAGATAGTCCACCAGCTCCTTGCCCGTGTAGGTCATCTCCACGGTCAGGAAGTCGATCTTGGTCTGGAAGTAGTTGTACAGCCACACCGCCGGGATGGCCGTGAGGAGGCCGAACGCGGTGGTGATCAGGGCCTCGGCGATACCGGCCGAGACCGCGGCCAGGCCGCCCGACCCGCCGCCGGCAGCCATTCCGGTGAAGGCGTTCACGATGCCCATCGTGGTGCCGAGCAGGCCGACGAACGGCGCCGTCGCGCCCACGGTGGCCAGGATGCCGAGGCCGCGCTTCAGCTCGGACACGAGGATCAGCATCTGGCGCTCGAGCGCCCGCTCCGCCGAGTTGATGTCGTTGACGGTCATCTGGTTGTCGGTGAGGAGCGGCCTGATCTCCTCGAGGGCCCCGGTCAGGGTGCGGGCCACGTAGCTCCGCTTGTACTTGCCGGAGAGGCCGATGGCGCCCTCCAGCTGCTCTTCCTGGAGGAACCGGGAGAACTCGGGCGCGAACTTGGCGGTCTCCCTCTGGGCCCGGAACAGGCGCCACCACTTGCCGAACGCGACGCCGAGGGACCAGATCGACATGATCGCCATCACGAAGACGATCCCGCGAGCGAACCCGCCCATGTCGCCCCACAGCTGCATCAACGAAATGTTCATGCTACGTCTCCTCCGAGTTCCGGACTACTCCGCGCACAGCCGCGCGGCGCCTAGGGATTCCCTGCCCGTGCGATGGTGAAGTTGATCGGGACCTGCACCCGGACGCGCACCGCGCGCCCCTGGATGCGGCCCGGGCTGAAGAGGCTGCCCTGCACGACCTCGCGCGCCGGGCCCTCGAACAGCTGGTGCGTGCTGGAGAGCACGCGGATGGTGCCGCGCTCGGCGTGCCCCGTCGTGTCGATGACGACCTCGATGAGCACCCGGCCCTCGATGCCGGCCTGACGCAGGATGTCGGGGTAGCGCGCCGGCGGGGAGCTGATGCGCTCCGGACGCTCCTCCACGACCGCCTCCAGGTACGGCTGGTCCTGGCGGATGACCGCGCGCTCCTCCTGGACCCCGCGGGCGATGCCGCCCTCCACGCCGACGCCGGAGAAGTCCGCCGGGTTGAACGCCTGCGCCGACGGCGGCGGGATGTCCACCGGGATGCTGGTCGGGATGGCCAGCGTCTGGAACCCCTTGACCTGCTGGGGCACCGGCGCGGCCTCCTCCTGCTTCTGCTCCGCCTGCTTCTGCTGCTGCACCTGGAGCGTGATGTCCACCTGGCGTTCCTCTTCCACCGCCTCGCCCGCCTGCAGCGTGGCGTACACCGCAGCGCTGACCAGCACCGCGTGCACGGCGACGGAGAAGATGCCGGATGCCAGGCCGCCGGCCTGGCCGCCCTTCTTGTTGGACTCGATGAGGGTGTCGAACATGGGAGCCTCCTGGCTCTGCTGCCACTGATAACCTACACCCCCGGAATGACCCTTCAATAAGCCGAAGATGACGATTCGATGACAGCTGGCGGCCCCCCCGCGGCGCGCGGGATGGTCACGGTGAAGGTGCTGCCCCTGCCGGGGCGGCTGGTCACGGCGATGGACCCACCGTGGGCCTCGGCGATCCATTTCCCGATGGCGAGCCCGAGGCCGATCCCGGCCCGCTCCCCGGTGCGGGAGCGGGCGGCGTCGGCGCGCCAGAAGCGGTCGAAGACGCGGGGCAGGTCTCCGGGGGCGATCCCGATGCCGGTGTCGCGGACGGCGATCGTGGCCTCGTCCGGCGCGGCCGAGAGCGAGAGGGTGACGCTCCCGCCCGCGGGAGTGTACTTCACCGCGTTGGTCACGAGGTTCATCACCAGCTGCCGCACCCGCCCGACGTCCACCACGGCGGGCACCGGCCCGTCGGGGGTCTCGAGCGTCACGGTGAGGCCGGCCTCCTCTCCCAGCATCTGTCCGGTCTCGTAGACCTCGGCGACGAGGGCCACGAGGTCGGTCGACTCCCGGCTCAGCTCGAGCCGGCCCTCGTCCACTCGCGCGAGGGTGAGGAGCGCGTCCACCAGTTCGGTCATCCGCCGGACCTCCTGGAGGGTCTCCTCGAGCGTCACCAGGGACTCGTGCGCGGTCCGCGGGTCGGTGAGCGCGTGCTCCACGCCGGCCCGCATCACCGTCAGCGGCGTCTTGAGCTCGTGGCTCGCGTCGGCCACGAACCGGCGGAGGGCCCCGAAGCTGTTCTCGAGGCGCGCCATCATCGCGTTGAGGGTGGCGGCGAGCCGGCCGATCTCGTCGGGCTGGCCGCCCGGCGCGGGCAGGCGGCGGTGCAGGCTGCGGCCGTCGGTGATCGCCTCCAGCTCGTCGATCATCTCGCTGACGGGCTTGAGGGCCCGGGTGGCGAGGACCCACCCCACGCCGAGGGCGGCGACGAGGATGAAGGGCAGCACCAGCACCATCGATGCCGCGAGCCGCTCCGGCGCGATGTCCAGGTCGCCCGTGGGCGCCCCGACCGCCACGGAGATGATGGCCGGCCCGGCGCCGGTCACGCGCGTCGCGACGAAGTGCAGGCGGACCCGGTCGAGCGTGAGGGAGAAGACCTCGTGCTCCTGCGTGACCCGGAAGGCGCGCAGGCGCAGCTGGTCGGAGGCCGCCGGCGTGAGGCGGCGGACCTCCGCCGAGCCGTAGATGCCGCGGCCCGCCGAGTCCACGACGATCACGTAGTCGGTGATCTGCTCGAGGGCCTCCGAGACGTCCAGCCGCAGCTGTGCCACCAGGGGATCGGACGACTCGTCGATGAGCGGCTCGCCGGGGCGCCGCGCCTGCGCCAGGAAGGCCGCGGCGATGTCGGCCAGGTCGCCGAGCCGGCGCTCGAGCTCGCGGTAGTTGGAGCCGCGCTGGACCAGGGAGACGGTGACGCCGAAGGCGAGGATCGAGAGGAGCAGCGCGACCGCGTACCAGGCGGTGAGCCGCGTCCGGATCGTGGTCACATCAGGCCTTCACGACGTACCCGACGCCGCGCACGGTGTGGATCAGCTTCACCCGTCTGCCCAGGTCGATCTTCCTGCGGAGCCGGTTGATGACCACGTCCACGATGTTGGTGCCGGGGTCGAAGTGGTAGTCCCAGACGTACTCGGTGATGAGGGTGCGGCTCATCACCCGCCCGGCGTTGCGCATCAGGTAGACGAGGACCGCGTACTCCTTGGGGGTGAGCTCGATCTCGGCGGCGCCGCGCGTGACCGCCCGGCTCCCGGTGTCGACCCGGAGGTCCGCGACCTGGAGCACCGGTGGAGCCAGGGCCTTCGGGCGGCGGCCGATCGCCTCCACGCGCGCGATCAGCTCGGCCATCGCGAACGGCTTGGTGACGTAGTCGTCGGCGCCCATCCGCAGGGCGTCCACCTTGAACTCGACCGAGTCCTGTGCCGTGAGCACGAGCACCGGCGTGCCGACGCCGCGGTCCCGGAGCGTGCGGAGGACCTCGAGCCCTGAGAGCCCCGGCAGCCGCAGGTCCAGCACGATGAGGTCGAAGTGGCCGGTCGCGGCGGCGTCGAGGCCGGCGCGGCCGTCGGCCACCAGCTCGACGGCGTTCTGCTGCTCCCCGAGGCCGCGGGCGACGTACGCCCCGACCGTCCTGTCGTCCTCAACGACCAGGATTCGCACCGACCGGGAGGATGACCTTGAAGGTGGAGCCCTTGCCCATCTGCGACTCGACGTCGATGCGTCCGCCGTGCTCGGAGACGATGGCGTAGCAGATGGACAGGCCGAGGCCGGTGCCCCGGCCCTGGGGCTTCGAGGTGTAGAACGGCTCGAAGATCTTCTGGATGTCGGCCCGCGCGATGCCGGTCCCGGTGTCGGAGAAGGCGATGATCACCTCGTCGGCGCGGTCGGGGTTGGGCGCGGTCCGCACCGTGAGCGTGCCCCGGGCCTCCATCGCGTCCATCGCGTTCAGCATCAGCGCCATGAACACCTGGATGAGCTGCTCCGCGTCGGCCAGGATGACCGGCAGCCCGTCGGCCAGATCACGGCTCAGCTCCAGGAACCTGAACCGGTCGTGGTGCTTGAGGAGGAACAGCGTGTCCTCGACCACCTTGTTGACCTCGACCGGCGCCTTCGTGGCCTTCTTGGGGCGGCTGAGGTCGAGGAGCCCTTCGACGATGCGCTTGCAGCGCTGCACCTCGGCGTCGACGATCTTGAGGTACTCCTCGACGCCCTCGGCGACCTCCTTGCCGGCGTCCTCGGCGCGGCCGCGGATGGCGTCGGCGCAGGCGCCGATCGTCGCCAGCGGGTTGTTGATCTCGTGCATCACCCCGGCGGCCAGCTGGCCGATGGCCGCCAGCTTCTCCGACTGCGAGATCTTGCGCTCCGCATCCCGCCACTCGGTGATGTCCTCGCCGATCGTGATGACGTGCGTCACGTCGTCGTCGTTGAGGCGCATCGGGATCTTGGTGATGCGGAAGTGCCGCACCTCCCCCGGGGCCCCGGTCTCGTTCTCGATCACCTGCATCCGGCCGGTGGTGAACACCTCGTCGAACTCGCGCCGCAGCAGCTCGCGGGGCTGGCGGGAGAGCACCTCGAAGATGGTGCGCCCGATCGCCTCGTCGCGGGGCACGCCCAGGGTGCCCGTCTCCCGCTTGCGGTTCCAGGCCTGGATCCGGTGGTCGTGGTCGATCACGTAGATGCCGAGCGGCAGGGAGTCGATGATCTTCGCCGTGAAGCGGCGCTGTGCGTCGATCTCCCGGGCCCGCCGCGCGACCTCGTAGGCCAGGTCCTGCGACAGCTCCTGGGAGGCGAGCAGCGGCGCGAGGATGTTGGCCGCCACGGCCAGGACGTCGCGGATCATCCGCTCCCGGCCGTCGCGCCCGACGCGCACCTCCAGCACTCCGAGCCGCTCGCCCTCGTGCAGCATCGGCACCGCGAGGTCGAGCACGTCCCAGGAGTCCTCGCTCTGCGCCGGGCCCGAGTCGATGCTCTCCGCCGAGCGCGTCGACTCCGCGGGCGGCGGCTCGTCCCCGGGCGCCGAGATGGCCCGGTACGTGCGGCCGTCGGGAGCCCGGACCCACAGGCGGCAGCGCCGCGCCTGCAGCCCGGCGCGCATCGTGGTCACGGCGGAGACGAGGGTCTCCTCCGAGAAGACGCTGCCGGAGAGCACCGCCGTCAGGTCGGCCAGCAGCCGGATGCCTGGGTGCGTCGGGACCGCGCCGCCCGGGAGGGCCTCGCCGCCGGGGCGGACGCCGGTGGGATGGGACATATTGTGCGAAGCTAGAGCGCCCAGAGGGCAACTTCAAGCACGACAACGGGTGAGGGGGCGAAGGGACGATGCGCAGGCGCGACCTCCTGAAGGCGGCCATCCTGGGCCCCGCCCTGCCGCGGCGCCTGCGCGGCGCGCCGCAGACCGACGCGGGGTGGGCGTTCACGCTCAACGGGAGGGACCGTTGGAGCCTCGGGCCCTCGCGCGGCGAGCCCGTGGTCACCGGGGCGGAGATCGCCGTGGAATTCGAGGACGGGACGCGCCTCCCGCTGGGAGGGCTGACGGGCACTCGCCGGATGCGCTTCGGCGGCCGGGATGAGCCGGCCGGGTGGGTGCTGGTCGGGAGCGCGGACGGCATCGAGGTGACCGCGCACTTCGCCGACGGGACGGGTGAGCCGGACCGTCCGCCGGCGTGGCCGCGGGTCGAGGTCAGCGTGCGCGGGCTGGCCCAGACGCGCGTCCTCACGGGCATCGAGTTCCTGGATTCCGGCCGTGCGGACGTTCCGGCGTACGGGCGCAGCGGCGCACCGGCGCGCCGGCGCACCGGCGGGACCGCCTTCTGGATCAACGGCTACCAGTCGTGGGACAGGTGCCGGACGATCGTGCCCGGCGATGTGGAGGAGACGGGCCAGTGGATGCTGGCGACGCTGGGGGCGCGCCGGGCCGGCCGCGCGGCCGGCGCCGCGCCCTCGGGCCTGGGCCTGTGCTTCGCACCCTCCGACGCCGGGGAGGGGCGCTTCGTCGTGGGGCGCGCCGGAGTGAAGGCCCGCTGCCACCCGGGACGCAGGCTGGTGGGCGCTCCATTCCCCCCGGCCACGGCGAGCCTCACCATACTGCCCGCGGACGACCCGCGGGACGCGCTCGCGCGCCTGGCGGCGCGGGAGCTCACGCGCGCGCTCCCGCCGGCGGTGCCGGCGGGCTGGTGCTCGTGGTACGAGCTGTACGGCGCCGTGACCGAGGCGGACGTGCTCGCGAACCTCGAGGTGGCGCGCCGGACCTTCGACCCGCGCTGGTTCCGGCTCATCCAGCTCGACGACGGGTTCCAGCGCTCCTGCGGCGACTGGGACACCAACGAGAAGTTCCCGCACGGCCACCGCTGGCTCACCGCCGCGATCCACGAGGCGGGGTTCCAGGCCGGACTGTGGCTGGCGCCGTTCGCCGTCGCGGAGCGCTCGGGCGTGCCGGTGGCGCGGCCGGGGTGGCTGCTGCACGACGAGCGCGGCGAGCCGCTGGTGGTGGCGACGCGGCAGGACTGGGGCGGCCGGATCTACGCGCTGGACGCCTCGCAGCGCGACGTGCAGGACCACCTGCGGGACCTGATGCGGCACGCGGTGAACGAGTGGGGCTACGACTACCTGAAGGTCGACTTCCTGCACTACGGCGCGCTGGGCACGAGGCGGGACCGCTGGCACAGCGGGGCGGAGGCGTGCCGCGCGGGGCTCCGCGCGCTGCGCGAAGGGGCCGGCCGCGCGTACCTGCTGGGGTGCGGCGCGCCGCTCCAGCCCTCGGCCGGGCTGTTCGACGGGATGCGGATCGGGGAGGACGTGGACGCGACGTGGGAGGGGGTCCAGGCGGCTTCTCGCGCGGCGCTGCACCGCTCGTCGCTCCATCGGCGCGTCTGGCACAACGATCCCGACGCGATGGTGGTCCGGGAGCCGCTCACCCTCCAGGAGGCGCAGGCGTGGGTGTCGGTGGCGGCGCTGAGCGGCGGGATCGCGCTCGCCTCCGACCACCTGCCGCGGCTCGGCGCCGAGCGACTCGACCTCCTCAAGCGCGCGATGCCCGTGGCCCCCGTCTCGGGGCGCGCGCTCGACCTGGCCGCGCCGGAGCGCGTCACCGCCCCGGGGCTCTACGCGGGCGATTCGCGCGTGGCCGCGCTCCCGACGGAGTGGCGGTTCCGGCCGGGGGACGAGGCGGCCTGGAGGGACCCGGACCTCGACGACGCGGCGTGGGAGTCGATCGCCGCCGGCGCGCCGTGGGAGCGGCAGCCGGGCCGCGAGGCCCTGGACGGCCACGCCTGGTACCGCGCGCGGTTCCGCGCGCCGCGGCGGCCGCCGGCGGGGTCGCTGGCCCTCGACCTCGGCAGGATCGACGACGTGGACGAGACCTTCGTCAACGGGACGCGCGTGGGCGGCACGGGCACCTTCCCCCCGGAGTACGGCAGCCGGTGGCAGGCGTACCGCCGGTACGCGGTGCCGAGGGACTCGGTCCGGTGGGGGCGGGAGAACGTGGTGGCGGTGCGCGTCTACGACGGCGACGGACCCGGCGGCTGGTACAGCTTCCGGCGCGAGCGCCCGCCGTCTTGGGTCCTCGCCCCGGTGCGGAGCGATCTGTGGATGCTCGCGGCGTGCAACTGGGACGACGAGCCGCGGCGGATGGCGATCCAGCTCTCGGCGCACGGCGTGGCCGGACCGATGCTGGTCTACGACGTGTGGCAGGAGTTGCGCGCGCGGGACGTGGATGGGCGCTGGGCCGGGACGGTGGCCGGGCGCGGCGCGACGGTGGTGGCGCTGCGGCGGCGGCCCCGGTGGCCGTGCGTCATCGGCGCGACGCGCCATGTGGTGCAGGGCGTGGTGGACATCGCGAACGAGCGCTGGGACGCCGGGCGCCGGGTGCTGAGCGGGCGCGCCATCCGCCTGGACGACCGGCCGCATCGCATCACCATCGCGCTGCCGGCGGGCTTCCGGGCGCGGGAGTGCCGCGGGAACATCGAGTGCGGCTTGGAAGAGCCGGGCGCACCGGCGGACCAGGGCACCGGGGCACCGGCGGACAGGCGCACGGCGAGGGGGCCGGCCGCGGTCCGGCTGGTCATCCCCGCCCCCGAGGGGCGCGACTGCGAGTGGGAGGTGAGCTTCTAGGGAGCGGGCCGCCGGCGCCGGGGCGTGATGACCCGGATGCCGACCTGGGTGTGCCACTCGCTCGCGTCGCCCACGAAGTACGCCGGACCGAAGACGATCGAGAAGCCGGTGTCGAAGACGCCGCGACCCCCGAACGTCAGGCCGAGGAGCGGGGCGACGATCCCGCCGAAGCTGCCCTGTGGCATCGGGTTGTTGAAGTTGACCGCCGCCGCCCCCTCCAGGACGAACTCGAGCTTCAGGTAGGAGAGGTTGTCCTCGTTGCCGAGGGCCACGAGGTCCAGCAGGTGGCGGCGCACGCCTCCCGCCGCGGCCACGAAGAACCCCTGCGTCCGGCCGATGAGCACGGCCTGGTTCTGCACGAAGCTCCCCAGGCGCACCCCGAACGAGACGCCGTTCATCGGGAGGCCGTCGGTCCGCACTCCGAACCCGAGATCCACCCCCGAGGGCTGGTAGTCCCCGCGGGAGTACGTCGTCACGCCGATCAGCCACGCGCTCCCGGCGTTGACGACGGGGGTGTCGGGGCGCTGCTCGTCGATGCGGCCGCGGCGGTCGCCGGGGCCTTCCTGGGCGGTGAGCGAGCCGGCGCAGCCGAGGAGCGCGCCGATGACGAGCAGGTGTCTCATTTGAGCCCCGTGAGCTGGATGCCGCGCACGAAGTAGCGTTGCGCCAGGAAGAAGATAAGCAGGATGGGCGCGATGGCGGTGACGGCGGCGGCCATCTGGTAGGGCCAGTTGGAGCTGTAGAAGGAATGGAACGACGCGATACCGACCTCGACGGTGCGCATCTCGATGGAGCGGGTGGCGATGAGGGGCCACTGGAAGTTCTTCCACGCGTCCACGAAGGCGAAGAGGGCGAGGGTGGCGAGCGCCGGCTTGGAGAGCGGGAGGACGATGCGGGTGAAGATGGTCCAGTCGGAGGCGCCGTCGAGGCGGGCGGCGTCCTCGAGCTCCTGCGGGATGGAGAGGAAAAACTGGCGCAGGAGGAAGATGCCCCAGACGCTCACCAGCTCGGTGGAGATGAGTCCCGGGTAGGTGTCCACCCAGCCGAGGGCGTTGATGATGAGGAAGCGGGGGATGAGCAGGAGGATGCCCGGGACCATCAGGACGCCGAGGCAGAGGACGAAGAGCTGGTCGCGGCCGGGGAAGCGCAATCGCGCGAAGGCGTAGGCGGCGAGGGCGGAGGTGGTGACCTGCCCCACCACGACGGCGAGCGCGAACACGACGGAGTTGAGGTAGAAGCGACCGAACGGCACGGCGCGCCAGGCCTCGAGGTAGTTGGCGAGCCGGGGGCGGCGGGGGACGAGGGGCGGCGGGTAGGCGAAGACGGCCAGCTCGTCCATCAGCGAGGTGGCGACCATCCACAGGAACGGCAGCACCATCACGAAGACGAGGAGGGCGATGCCGGACCAGTAGAGTACCGCCCACGCCGCAGCGCGCCGAGGTCGTCGCATCAGCGCGAAGATAGTCCCCGGAGGCACCGCCTGGGAGTGGCGTATCGCGGAGGCGCCTGGAAGGACGTCGACGCTGCGGCGGCCGGCGCCGTCGCCGCGGCGCGCGATCAGCGGTGCGGCAGGCTGTCGCGCACGGACGCCGGGGGCCCGTAGCGGTCCGCAATCACCCCCAACCCGAGCGCGGCGCGGATGCGCCACGTGCGGTCGAAGCGGAACAGGTAGTCCGCCACGTAGGCGTCGCCGGGGCGGAAGCTCGCGCTCGGACGGCTCGATACGTACGACACCGAGTCGCGGTAGTGCGTGCGCCGCAGG
>Ga0316620_10001393_pt1 | contig 10430 bp, 8 predicted proteins | sample OWC_Aug_M1_C1_D5_FD_207651 | JGI IMG/M metagenome (GOLD analysis project Ga0316620, IMG submission 207651) | Wetland soil microbial communities from Old Woman Creek delta, Ohio, United States - OWC_Aug_M1_C1_D5_B | ecosystem: Environmental > Terrestrial > Soil > Wetlands | place: USA: Ohio...
AGTGCAAAACCATAAGGGACGGGCTGTCCTTGAAGGCGGGGAATTCGTGTCGAGCATGCCGATGACGGCGCTTGTGAAGATGCTGAACCCAGCCCCTCCGGGGCACGTGATCGAAGCGGCGTCGAAACTTAAATTCAGGGACCTTGTAGTAGTCGCCGTAATGATCGGAAGGAAAAGGGTGACGGACCAGACATGGATTTACATACCGGAGCAGGACATCCCTTTCGGCAGGATACATGAGCCGACGAACTGGAGCGAGATGATGGCCCCCGAGGGGAAGACTGTCGTTGTCACGGAGTTTTTCAGTTTCAAGGGGGATGCGATCTGGAACGAGGGCGACGAAAAGCTCTCGGAGATAACGGTCCGGAACCTTGAACGCCTCGGCTTCCTGAAAAGGCATGAGGTGATAGACACCGCCGTCGTCAGAGCGGCGAAGGCCTATCCCCTATTTGAGGTGGGGTATAAAGAGCGTTGCGACGTCCTGTATGAGTATCTGGCTAAATTCGAAAACCTGCATATCGCCGGCAGGTCAGGAATGTTCCGGTACTATAATATGGACCATGCGATTGAATCGGGCATCGATACGGCGGGAAAGATTTTGAAAAAAGAAAGTGAAGAGATAGGAGTCAGGAGCAAAGAGGGAGATACGACCGAAGAGAGGACGGATGACTATGAAGAGATTTGCCGGCGCTGAAAACTGTTTCTGTGGTTGGAATGTTGAATTACCCCTTTTATCCCCTCACTCCTCACACCTTACTCCTCATACTTTGAGAGGTCCGTTCTGATGAGATGTGCGCTCGTCATACCCTCCTGGGTGCCGGACGATATCTTTTCGTCGAAGACCGCTAGTTCGCAGATCAACTACTGGCAGCCCCTCGGCACGCTTTACGTAGCGTCGGTTCTTCAACGGGCCGGTCATGAAGTGACTTTCCTCAACGGAGCGTTCATGGAACACGAGGAACTCATGAGGCGGACGCGCGAGTTCGATCCGGCGTTCATCGGCATCTATTCAACAACCTTCGGCTGGAACAAGGCGAAAAAGACCGCAGTGGAATTGAGGGCGATATACGGGAACAGGGTCTTCATCTGTGCGGGGGGGCCTTACCCCATCGCGGTGCAGGAGAAATGCCTCGAAGACGCAGGAGAATGTTTCGATGCTATCGTAACGGGCGAAGGCGAATTTACCTCGCTCGAAATTATCGAAAGGCTCCAGGCGGGCAAGGGACTTGAAGGCGTGATGGGCGTTGTATATCGTGAAGGCGGCAGGATAGTCAAGAACCCTCCCCGGCCACTGATCGAGGACCTCGATTCTTTGCCTTTTCCGGCCCGGGAGCTGCTGGGCGATGCGAACCTCTATATCCCTCCGCCCGCGACCTACAGGCGAAAGCCTGTCGCGGTTTTGATGACCTCACGCGGATGCAACAGGCGGTGTATCTACTGTTTCCAGATAGACAAGGACCGGGCAAGAGGGATTCGTTACCGGAGTGTCGAAGGTGTGCTGGGCGAGATCGAACACTGTCTGAAACAGGGATATAGAGAAATCAAGTTCATAGACGATACCCTTGCCGCGGATTATGACCGCGCGATGACCCTCGCCCGCGAGATCAAGGCCAGAGGATACGATTTTACCTGGTTCGCTTCCGCCTGCGTCAATCAGGTCGACAAGCCGCTTCTCCAGGCGTTCAGGGACGCGGGCTGCTGGGCAATACTCTTCGGTGCTGAGAGCGGGGTGCAGAAGAACCTTAACGCGATACGGAAGGGGACAACGCCCGAACAGATCAGGAAGGCGGTGAAGGCGGCGCAGGAGGTGGGGCTGAGGGTGAGCACTCCTTTCATGTTCGGCATTCCGGGCGAGACCTTCGAGGAGGGCCTCCAGACGATCGAATTTGCACTGGACCTTAACCCGGACATCGCGAATTTCCATGCGATCACACCTTTTCCCGGGACATACCTGTATGACAATCTCGATAAGTACGGGACAATTTCAGAGGAACTCAGCGATTATACCTATCAGGGTGCCGCCTTCATCCCCCATTCTATGACACGGGAGGATATCCTGAAGCTCCGTCAGATAGCCTTCAAGAGGTTTTATTCGAGGCCTTCTTTTATCCTTAAACGGGTCCTTGAATTACGGACTCCCCACGACTTCGCGGTTGCGCTGAAAAGCATAAGGAGCCTCTTCTGGCTCTGGACGCGAAGCGACATTTTCAGGAAACGCAAGAACGAGGCGTCCGTCTGAACCGGGATAAGAAAGGCCCTGCTACTTAATATCTTCCGTGCCCGTAGATGCCGGGATGGAACGACAGGGTGCGTCCGGCCAAACTCGTCGAACCCGGCAAGCTTTCGATTCGTCGGGCTGAAGACTCCTACTCTCGGATTGCGAGGGCAGGAGTTTTTTTTATGCCCGAAAGCAGGCGGATACTGGATTTCAAAGGGGAGATGCTTTGAGGGTGCGGGGCCCAGGCGGTATAATAACTCCATCAAAGAAAGGGTTTGAATGACACCGCTCATCGCGTTGCTATACTCGTTCCTGTTCGGATTGCTGCACGGAATTTTGCCCGACGAGCACACGTGGCCCATCACGTTTAGTTACGCGATAGGCGGCGCAAGCGGCAGGGAGGGGATGAAAGCGGGGCTGTACTTTGCCGCTGCCTTCACGCTCCAGCGCACGCTCGTTTCAGAACTGGCCTACCTGGCCTTGGCACCCTTCCTGTTTAATCCGGGCGTCAACGGTGTCGTGTACCTTGCCGTCGGCATGGTAATGTCCGTCGCAGGCGCGGTAGTCCTCCGGAGGAACCGTTATGTTCATATCCACCTCTTCGGCCACTGCCATGGTGAGGCCTGCGAAATGGAGCGGACGGGCGGGATCTTTACGAAACAGCATGAAGCGTCGTCGGGACAGGCGAGCATCCCCCCCGTGCGGTGGACGGTCATACACGGGTTTATTGCCGGATTCGGCTTCGGGGGATTTTCCCTTTTTGTGAATACCATTGCCGCCCCGGCAATGAAAAGCCCGTGGACGGGCTTTCTCCCCGGACTGGTTTTCGGACTGGGGACCATGATCATGCTTGTGGTTGTCGGCGGATTATTTGGCGCCTCTCTTCGATGGGCGCATGCGCTGAGCGAACCGGAAATTAAGCTGATCGGCTCACAGACCGGCGGACGGACACTCTTCTTCGGAGGAATCCTGTTCGTGGCCGCCGGAGTTGCTACCTTATCGGGTCTTGACCGCTACCTGCCGCTCGCCTCCGACTACGCGTTCATTGCCCTTTTCATGACCGCGGTTGCGATTCCGGCCCTTGTTTACTCAGTAAAGGAAGTCCTGGCGGCACGAAAATTGTCGGCCCCCAAATAGTGAGAATAGCCATGACTATTCCCGGCTTCGGAGGCCTGCATCCAACAACCCGACGGCTTTTGCTGTCGCGCACACTGCGGAGTATCGGCCAGGGCGCGCTGGTCGTGGATTTTTCGCTATATTTGCACGCGCTGCACTGGAGCGGCTTCGCGATCGGGCTGGTGCTGACGGTGCTGCTTCCGCTTATGCCGGTCTACTGGCTTGCATCGATGGTTTTCCTCCTCCGCTCTGTTTTTAACCGGGGATCGGTCGGGGCGCGTCAGGCGCTTGTCGTCGGGCTGGTGCGAAATGAGCGGCGCGGATTGGCGGCCAGCCTGAATGCGGTATCGATGCAGATACCTCAATCGGCTGGGCCCGACATTGCCGGTTTCCTTCTGGACGCCGGTCAGTTTGCGCTGCCTTTTTACGTAGCGGGGCTGCTACAGGGCATCTATCTGGTCGGATATGGGCGAACCTTCAAAAATTACAATCTTCCTCAGGATGACGGACCGTGATAGCCTATAGGGATAAAGCGGCTTGTGATATGGTGTCTTACTTTTAAGGACGAAACGCATAATATCGATAGGGAGGTCCCTTTATGGATTCAAAGGTGAGGAGCACGGCGGAGTACAAGAAAATCTCTGTGGAAGAGACACTTGAGTCCCTAGGGACAACTGCCAACGGCCTTTCCCTGTCAGAAGCATCGGAACGTCTTGAGTCCTTCGGGTATAACGAAATAGTCGAAAAGAAAAAGAACGCCTTGCTCGAATTCCTGCTGCGCTACTGGGGCCCCATGCCGTGGCTGCTGGAGCTGGCGATGGGACTCTCGTTCATATTGCATCATACCCTTGAAGGGGTCATTATCTTCGTATTGCTGACGGTAAACGCCGTCATCGGCCACCTCCACTCGCGCGGTTCGCAAAGAGCGGTCGCGCTTCTCAGGAATAAGCTGGCAATTAAAGCGAAGGTATTGCGCGATGGGGAATGGGTCACGCAGGAGTCGAGAAACCTCGTGCCGGGAGACATCATCGCCGTGGGGCTCGGGGACATTGTGCCGGCCGATGCGAAAGTCCTGAGCGGCGGGCTTTCCGTCGATGCATCGGCCCTGACCGGCGAATCTCTCCCTGTGGAGATACAGCAATCTGACATCATTTACTCGAGCGCCGTCGTGCGGAGGGGAGAAGTGAGGTGCGTCGTGGTCAATACGGGTGCCAATACCTACTTCGGGAAGACTGCGGAGCTGGTCAAGATAGCCAGGCCGAAGTCCCACCAGGAGGCGGTGATGATGGCGATGGTCAAATACATGATGTACTTTGGGATAAGCGCGCTGGTCCTGGTTCTGGCGTACGGTCTGCTCGCTAATTTGCACGAACATATTGTCACCGTGCTGACCCTGGCGGTGATCTTCCTCATGGGCGCGGTCCCCGTTGCCCTTCCGGCGGTGCTCACCATCGTCCAGGCCGTGGGGGCGATGGAGCTTGCCGGAAAGGGTGTACTGGTGACAAGGCTCGATTCGATCGAGGATGCGGCTTCCATCGATGTCCTCTGTTTCGACAAGACAGGGACCATTACACAGAACAGGCTTTCGGTGAGTGATGCCGTTCCTTTTTCGGGAGCGCGCAAGGATGATGTCGTCGTCGCGGCCTCATTGGCCTCCCAAAAAGAAGGCATGGACCTCATAGACAGCGCGGTCCTTGAATATGCCAAAACAACCGGCGTTGACCTCAAACCCTACCGGCAGCTCTCGTTTAAGCCTTTCGACCCTTCGCTCAAGAGAACGGAGGCGGTCATCGAAGTTGAAGGAAGGCGCTTCAAGGCGATAAAGGGTGCGGCCCAGATAGTCATGTCGCTCTGCCGGGACATGGACCAGGAGACGCGGGAGAAGGCAGACGCAATTATCGAGGACTTCTCCAGGAGCGGGTTCAGGACAATAGCGGTCGCGCGCTCGGAAGGCGATGGTCCGGATAACTTCATATTCACCGGACTGCTGCCGATGGCAGACCCGCCAAGGCCGGAATCAAAAGATATGATAGCGCAGGCGCGAAAACTGGGGATCAAACCGATCATGCTTACCGGGGACAATATGGCCATCGCAAAGGAAATAGCCGGGCAGGTGGGGATCGGAAGCAACGTTATCCGCATGGCCGATATCCAGGGCCTGAGCGAAGAGGAACAGGTCAGGATTTTGGAAGAATGCAGCGGCCTCGCCGAGATCTATCCCGAGGACAAGTATAAAGTCGTGAAGCTCCTGCAGTCGCGGGGCCATATGGTGGGGATGACCGGAGACGGGGTGAACGACGCGCCGGCGCTCAAACAGGCGGAGATGGGCATCGCGGTGAGCAACTCGACCGACGTGGCAAAGGCGTCCGCAAGCGTGGTCCTGACCGAGCCGGGGGTGGGCGTGATCATCAATGCGGTGACCATAAGCAGGCAGACCTATCAGCGGATGCTCACCTGGGTCCTCAACAAAGTCACTAAGGTCATAGAATTCGTCGGGTTGATCACACTCAGCTTTTTCTGGCTCCACGGTATCGTGCTCTCCCTGCTGGGCATGTCGCTGCTGGTGTTCGCGAACGATTTCGTGACCATGTCCCTCGCAACTGACAGGGTGACCTACACGCCCAATCCGAACATCTGGAATGTCAGGAACATCACGCTCGCTTCGCTCGTCCCCGGCATGCTCCTCATTGTGGAAGGTATGCTCGTGATCATCATGGGCAGGAACTATTTTCACCTTGAATGGGAGCATCTGCGCACCATGGTCATGCTTAACCTTATATTCAACAGCCAGTTCAGGGTATTGATCGTACGGGAAAGGAGGCACTTCTGGTCGTCATTCCCCGGCAGGGATTTGCTGCTTCTGAGCATGGCGACCATTTTCGGATTTGCGCTCCTGGGCGTGTATGGCATCTTTGTCCCACCCCTCAGCCCCTCTCAGGTCTTCACGGTGCTGGGATTTTCCGTATTTTTTACTCTCGGCATAGACTTTCCCAAATACTATTTATTCAGGAGATTCGGATTATAGGCCAATGATATGGCCCAACGTCTTTGTTAAAATTGCAGATAGCCGAGTTTTTTTATTGCGGCCCGCCGGGTCAACTCCGCTCTATTTTTCAGCCTGTTCTGCATCCATAACGCACCTGAATCCCATATCGTCGTCGCGCTCCACAATGAAGTCATGTCCCGGGTCGGCCGCTCTGAGTGTGATCGGCCTGCTGTACCATGAACCTCCTCTGACCACGAGATTATCGGTCCATTCTCTGACGTTTCCGGCCATGTCCATGACACCATAAGGCGACTTTCCCTCCGGAAAACTGCCGACCGGCGCAAGTTTCTTGAAACCGTCCACCTTTCCGTCATCGTCCCAGTTCGCCCGCTTTCCGTCCCATTCATTTCCCCAAGGGTAGGTCCTTCCGTCTGTGCCCCGCGCCGCCTTCTCCCATTCCGCATTAGACGGCACTCGCTTTTTCGCCCATCTGCAGTAATCGACTGCCTGTCTCCACGTGGCCCCCACAACGGGATAGTCCCCCATCGTCTTATCGAAGTACCAGCCCTTTCCCTCTTCGTGGAGAGTGGGGGGGTAATCAATATTCCACGAAGGCAACGTACAGGCCCCTGCATTGACGCATGTGCGGTATCGCTCGTTCGTCACTTCGTAGATGTCGATATAATAGGCCTTGAGATATACCTTCCTGAGCGGGTTCAGCTCGCTGAGAGGTTCCCTGTCTTTCAGCCCCATGATGAACTCGCCCTCAGGCACGAGCGCCATGGGTGCGCCGTCGGCGCCCGTGACGACCTTCTCCATAGCATACGCCCGGTGCGGCGCGGGAAGTGCAAAAAGCCAAAATATAAACACGAGCAGAGCGAGGATATTTCTCGACGGATATCTCATGCATCAATTATAGCGCAGTTGGGTTCAGATGCTCTCTCTTTTCGGGTATAATGAGATACGCATGGAAGGACAACCGGTCGAAAAAACGCAATATACTCTCTTTGAGCTGAACAGCATCATCAAATCTGTGATTGCCGGCAGCTTCCCTGATGCATACTGGGTGGCGGCCGAGATCGCGGAACTCAAGTGTAATCAGAAGGGCCACTGCTATATTGAGCTCGTCGAAAAAGAGGACGAAAAGACCACTGCGCAGATCAAGGCTACGATCTGGGCCTACGAATACAGGAGGCTCGCCAGTAAATTTGAGAAGGCCGCCGGGGAACCCCTGAAGCCAGGGATGAGGGTATTGCTCCGTGCGGAGGTTACGTTCCACGAGGTCTACGGACTGAGCCTTAATATCCGTGACATCGACCCGGCCTATACGCTCGGGGAGATGGCCCGCAAGAAGAAGGAAGTGATCGACCGGCTGAAAAAAGAGGGGATCATGGAGCTGAACAAGTCTCTACCTCTTCCGCTTGTCCCGCAGAGGATCGCGGTGGTCTCCTCCCCGACTGCGGCGGGATACGGCGATTTTTTTAAGCAGCTCGACAATAATCCGTTCGGATATCGGTTTGCGCACGTGCTTTTCCCGGCGCTTATGCAGGGGCAGGAGGCGGAGAAGTCGCTCATTTCTGCGCTGGAGGAGATCAAGCGGAACGCCGGCGGATATGACCTTGCAGTGATCATCCGAGGCGGCGGCTCGGTCGTGGACCTGAGTTGTTTTGACGGCTACTCGATTGCGTCCCATATCGCAAGATTTCCGCTGCCTGTCGTTACGGGGATAGGGCATGAAAAAGACGATACTGTGGCCGACATGGTCGCCCACACAAAGATGAAGACGCCGACGGCCGTAGCAGAATTCCTGATATCGGGGATGAGAAGCTTCGAAGAGAAGGTCTTGGATATCCAGGAGAGGACACTCGCGTACACCGACAGGTTTCTGAAGGACAAGCGATACGAGCTTGGCGCGATTGCGCAGAGGATCTCCTTTGTGCCGCTCCGGATTTCATCCCTGCACGGCCAGAGACTCGCTCTCCTCCGCAGAGACCTTGAGGGATTGGCCGCGCAGGCGGTCAGGAAAGAGGACACCCGCTGCAGCGGCCTGGATCAGGCGGTGAGACATCTCGACCCGCTGAATGTGCTCAGGAGGGGATACAGTATCACCAGGCACAAAGGCAGGGTAGTGAAGGATGCGTCCCTTCTCAAGAGATGGGCGGTCATAGAGACGAGGTTACGCAACGGGAAGATAACGAGCATTGTCCAGGAAAGAAAGGAGGCGGAAAAGGGTGAGCAAAACCAAACAGATATCTTACTCCCGGGCTTTGAGCGAGCTTGAAAAGATCATCGCCGAAATAGAGTCGGAGGAGACTGACCTCGACGTCCTTTCTGAAAAGGTGAAGAGGGCGGCTTCCCTGATCAAACTCTGCAGGGCGAAACTGAGGTCGACCGAGGAAGAAGTGAAGAAGGCGCTCTCGGAGATAGAGGAGAAACCGGGGGAAGAGGGGGTCGCCGGGGAAGAGGGGGACGGCTATTAGCCCGGCCCGGGCTCACATGCGGGGACCGCTCGGGGACGCCTTTTACCGGGACCTCTTCGAAGAGTCGAAAGACACTGTGTATGTCTCTTCCAGGGAGGGGAAGATCCTCAATATCAACAGGGCGGCAGTGGAGCTTTTCGGCTATACGATGAAGGAACTCATAGGTATGGATATCCGCGCCCTATACGCCGATCCGCAGGACCGCGAGCGGTTCAGGAAGGAGATAGAACGGGCGGGCGCCGTGAAAGACTACGGGGTGACGCTCCGGAGAAAAGACGGAAAGCTGCTGCAATGCCTTCTCAGCTCTACGCTGAGGCGGTCGGCCGGCGGGGAAGTCGAAGGCTATCAGGGAATCATACGTGACATAACGGCGCAGAAAAAAGCCGAGGCCGCCCTGCGTCAGTCGGAGGAGAAGTTTTCGATGATCTTCAGGTCGAGTCCCGACTGGATCGCGATAAGCGGCCTGACGGACGGCCGCCTGATCGACGTGAATGATGCCTTTCTCAGAATAACCGGATACACCCGGGAAGAGGTGATCGGAAAGACGTCCGGCGAACTCGGCCTTTGGCTGGACCCGGAGGAAAGAGAAAGAGTCGTGGGAGTGCTGCGGGAGAGGGGGCAGGTCAGGGACCACGAGGCGACGTTCCGCCTGAAATCGGGCGAGGTCCGTACATTTCTCAGGTCGGCGAAACTGATAGAGCTGGAAGGGGCACCCTGTGTCATCAATGTTTCCAGAGACATCACCGACCGGAAACGCGCAGAGGAGGAGATCCGGGCGCTCAACAGGGAACTCAGACAGAGGGTCGCCGACCTCACCGAGGCGAACAAAGAACTTGACGCCTTCGGTCATACCGTCTCGCATGATCTGAGGGCTCCGCTTGTTGCGATCGGCGGGTTTGCCGGAAGGCTCAGCAGAAAATGTTCAGATTTCCTTGATTCAAAAAGCATGGAAATGCTGGATGCGATACAGGCGAACGTCCGGAGGATGGAGGACCTGATCAACGACCTTCTTGCCTTCTCCCGCTCAGGCCGGCAGGAGATGGTCCTCACCGAACTGGACATGGACGAGATGGTGAAATCAGTTTTCGAGGAGCTTAAGGCCGCGTACCCCAAGCGGACGGTCTCTCTCATAACAGGACTGCTCCTCCCGGTATGCGCGGACCGGCGAATGCTGAGACAGGTGATCGTGAACCTTCTCTCGAACGCTTTTAAGTTCACGCAGCCGAGGGAGGAGGCGGTGATAGAGGCCCACAGCAGGAGGGAAGGGCAGGAGATTCTTTATTTGGTCAGGGACAACGGTGTGGGGTTTGAGCCGGAGGATGCCGCGAAGCTGTTCGAGGTGTTCCACCGCGGCCGCGGCGCGGCAACTATTGAAGGTACCGGCATCGGTCTTTCGATCGTTCAGCGCATTATCGCCCGCCATGGCGGCCGCACCTGGGCCGAAGGGAGTCCGGGAGAAGGCTCAACATTTTATTTCACTCTTCCGCTTTCTGAAAAGAGCGAACCCTGAGAAACTGTAGGGTCTGGCTCATGCCGCATCTGCGGTGCGGCGGAATGGCCTTTCCTGCTTTGCACGGGGCGAGTCGTCTGCTACACTGGAAGGAGAATGAAAAAGATCGTCATCGTGCCG
>Ga0316620_10001394_pt1 | contig 10423 bp, 6 predicted proteins | sample OWC_Aug_M1_C1_D5_FD_207651 | JGI IMG/M metagenome (GOLD analysis project Ga0316620, IMG submission 207651) | Wetland soil microbial communities from Old Woman Creek delta, Ohio, United States - OWC_Aug_M1_C1_D5_B | ecosystem: Environmental > Terrestrial > Soil > Wetlands | place: USA: Ohio...
CGAACGAATGTGTTTCAGTGCCTCGCCAACCGACATGTGAGGGTCCAGCCGGACAAACTCTGTGGTCATTATGCCGCCGGCAGTGTGCGCTGGATACTGCAGGAGGTCCTCGAGTTCCTTACGCATGCCGGCACTGAGTTTTGGCAAAATCCGGTGTCGCTCATGCAAGCCCATCTTCTGGATGATGTCCGTTCGTTCGTCAGCAGACAGGCCCGCAAGTATCTCCGCCACACGACCCGGATCCAGGCGCTCGAGGATTGCAGCACGACGTCGCATCGTGGGTTGGTTGCACAACTCGGTGGCCCGTACCACAGACAGCATCGAGACGACAGTAGCTGCTTCTGACAGGTTCAGCTGGTTGAGTAACTCGGCGAGGTCGGCGGCAGGCAGGTCAGACACCTGCGCGCCGATCCCAACGAAGCTCTCATCGAGGCGTGTATGAATTCGTTCCAGGAGTTCTTTGAGATCCTTAGCTGGCATGATTTTCTTCTCGAGGAAAACGGAATAGTGCTGACGACGGCATCGTTTTGAAGTTGAGAATGTTTACAGCAACGCGCTATCAAAGATCAAACTTCACTCACCAGGATCGAACCGGTACCCGATCCACGGTTCAGTCAATATGTATTTCGGATTGGCGGGATCTGGTTCAATCTTTTTTCTCAGTTGTCCTATGAAGACCCTTAAGTATTCGGTTTGTTCGGTGTAATCACCACCCCAAATTGCGCCGAGCAGTTTGTGATGAGTTAGCACGGTGCCAGGATGCTGAACCATATACAACAACAACTCAAACTCCTTCGGTGTTAGATGAACGTCACGCCCTTTGACGGACGCCTTGTGCGCCGTTGGGTCGATACGGAACTCGCCGACCTCAAATATGGCCGACTCTTTTGCACTTTGAGCTGACGTGCGTCGAAGTGCTGCCCTGATCCGTGCCAGCAGCTCGTTCATACCAAATGGCTTAGTAACGTAATCATCGGCGCCGGCATCCAGGGCTTCCACCTTTGTGCGTTCTTCATTCTTCACGGAGAGAACAATCAGAGGGACATCGGACACCAGCCGCAGGCGCCGACAAAACTCCAGCCCACCCATATTTGGCATTGAGAGGTCAGAGATTACCAGGGCTGGGCGCCAGTCATTAAACAGATCGAGTGCGGCTTCACCGTCGGCTGCGACACGCACGTCGAATCCATGACTACCTAAGCCGGTGCGCATAACTCGACCGATCTGCGGCTCGTCATCGACGATTAGAATGCGAGGCTTGTCTGGCATTTGTGCAACGTACTAAGCGGCCAGGAATGGGTCATTAATCATATATCATTGGAAATTTTTCATTTGTCATTGCAGAAGCAACCGCAATGCGGATGATTGACACACACGCTCTCGACTCTAAGGGACGAACTTCTTTTCGAGAGGAATACTTCTGCAATGACAAATGAAAAATTTCCAATGATATATGATCAATTAATGATCAATGACCGGTCCTCAGCTAACCAAGGCGGCGCCATGTCGCCACGACTACGCATCACCCGTCGGCAAAAGCACCACCACTCTTGTCCCTTTTGAACCTTCAGCATCTTCAATCCAAATCCTTCCACCATGAGCCTCGACGATGCCCTTGGCAATCGCCAGGCCCATTCCGGTTCCCGGCCGATGTCCTGCCACATCTCCGTCCCTCATCGCACTGAAAAACTTATCAAAAACTCTCTCTCGCAACTCTTTCGGAACTCCAGGTCCCTGATCCTCCACAGTCAATCGCACCATGCCATCATCGGCGGCAGACGCGGTAATTCTAATCACACTTCCCGCCGGAGAATATTTTGCGGCGTTGTCACAGAGCACGTAAATGACCTCGGCCACCGCGCGTTCGTCAACTCTTAGTGAGGGAAGCTCGTCATCCAACCAAAGTTCAATCCGGTGATTCCTTGTTAACGATGCGGCACGCTTCATCACCGCACTGAGGATTTCGGAAAGGGCAGTCCACTCGCGCCGCAAATTCATTTCACCGGCCTCAATTCGAGCGAGGGCCATCAAGTCTTCAACAAAACGATCGAGTCGGTCGGCCTCCTCGTCGATGATCTCGAGCATTTCCTGCCGCGACTCACTGCTCAATTGCGCATCCTGTCCGTTTTGTGAACCGGCCCGCTGATCTTCGAGCAAAGTCGTTACTGATGCCTTGATGGACGTCAGAGGAGTGCGTAGATCATGGGTCACTGCATCAAGCAGGGCTGACTTCAGACGTTCACTCTGCTTGAGAGCTTTTGCCTGACTGGATCGCTCAAAAGTGTCTTGCAGTTCATGATAGAGGCGTTCAACTTCTCGGCGCGCCAGCTCCGCTTCTTCAGCGCGACGCTTCACGCGCGCTGAGAGTTGGCCCGCAGTGATTGCGGTTACCAGGAAAGCAAAAAGCGCGATCCAGTTATGAGGGTCGGCCACGTTAAAGGTGCCGACTGGCGGCAGATAGAAAAAGTTGAAACAGGCAACGCCGAGAAGCGACGCAACCACAGCGGGCTTCGAGCCCCAGGCAGCCGCCACGAAGAGCACAGTCAGTAATAGGCCCAACGCTACGGTGGTATGGTTAATCTGATTACCGAAGAGCTTGAAGATGCCTGTAACAAACAGTATCGCCAAAACAGCGACAACATAGGCAAGCCATTTGCCGGGGGAGAAAGCTTTTGGCATAAGTGGATTGTAACCGCGTCAGAAGTGAAACAGTAGTCCATTCCCGGCAGTGAAACTGTTGGGCACACTCAGGGGTGCGCTCAAGACCAGACCTTCGGCGTCTCTCCCTAGGAGATTCCACACGATGCGTTCTTGTCAGATGTGCCAATCCTGGGAGTGAGTGTTGCGAAGATCGACTCGGCGCTACCGAGTTCGGTTCCATCGTAATCGCTGGCTTAAGTCGTACTGAAAAAGTTGCGCAAGACGTTCCACACTGAATTAGCCAGGATTGGCGCCTTCGCACCAATCCTGGGCTGTGGGATACAGCCGCGGTTAGGACCGGGAGGCTACACCTGCGCGCTGATCACCTCTTCGCTTGTCGGATTCAACGCCGCCTGTGCCGCGGCAAGTCTAGCTACGGGAACGCGGAAGGGCGAGCAACTTACATAGTTCAACCCAATCTCATGACAAAAAGCGATCGACTGCGGATCGCCACCGTGTTCGCCGCAGATACCAACCTTCAAGTCTGGCTTCACACTGCGACCACGTTCTGCGCCAAGGCGTACCAACTGGCCCACTCCGTCACGATCAAGGACCTGAAACGGATCGTCCTTAATGATCTTTCTCTCGATGTAGTTTGGCAGGAACCGGCTGGAATCGTCTCGGCTAAGTCCAAAGGTTGTTTGGGTTAGATCGTTCGTGCCAAACGAGAAGAAGTCAGCGTGCGCAGCGATATGATCTGCCATAAGCGCCGCACGCGGTAATTCGATCATCGTGCCGACGTTGTATTCGATGGTCATCCCGTGTTCACCCATTACCTGACGCGCTACTTCGTTAATCAACTCGGCCTGCTGCCGCAATTCCTCGCTCAATGAGACGAGTGGGACCATGATCTCGAGCTCAACCTTCTTGCGCTCTCCCTGCACCTGGCACGCTGCCTCGAAGATCGCGCGACACTGCATGCGCGTCACTTCAGGAAACAACAAGCCTAAACGGCAACCACGGAACCCCAACATCGGATTCGCTTCCCGGATGCGATTCACTTGACGCAACAAAGCGCGCTTTTCATCGATGTCGTCAAGCACATGATCCATGTCGCTCAGCGACTCAGCGCGCTGCAGGGCCATCTTCAACTCTGCGAGTTCTCCTGTTAGCTCTTCCACATTCGGCAAGAATTCATGAAGTGGTGGATCCAGCAATCGAATAGTGACTGGTAAACCAGCCATTTCACGGAAGATGCCTATAAAATCACCTCGCTGCAGCGGGAGCAATTTTTCGAGTGCCTTTTCACGCGCACCCACGCCTTCCGAGAGGATCATCTCTCGCATAGCTGCTAATCGCTGATCGCCGAAGAACATGTGCTCAGTGCGACAAAGACCGATCCCTTCCGCTCCAAACTGGCGTGCGGTTTTTGCATCAAGCGGAGTGTCAGCATTTGCTCTGACACGCAGACGGCGAAACTGATCCGCCCAGGTCATCAATTTGTAAAAGTCGCTTTCCAACGTGGGTTGTATCGTCGGAACCTGTCCCAGAAACACACGGCCAGTCGAGCCATCAACCGTGATCCAATCTCCCTTTGTAACAACCGTGCCGTCGACGGTGAACTGCTGCTGGCTGTAGTCGATATTGATGGCATTCGCACCGCTCACGCACGTCTTACCCATACCACGGGCAACGACGGCTGCGTGACTCGTCATGCCGCCACGCGCTGTAACGATGGCCTGGGCGGCTACGATACCGTGAAAATCGTCCGGGCTCGTTTCCTGTCGTACGAGAACAACCTTCTGCCCTTCGCGAGCTAGTTCTTCGGCGTCGTCCGGGCTGAAAACTACCTGACCTTGAGCAGCACCAGGGCTGGCCGGAAGACCAGTGGCCAATACGGCCGCTTTGGTCTTGGGATCGACGGTGGGATGCAGCAGTTGATCCAGCTGTTCCGGAGTAACGCGTTGCACAGCAGTGGATTTGTCGATCAACTTTTCATAAACCATCTCCACCGCAATGCGTACTGCAGCAGCGCCGCTGCGTTTGCCAGTTCGTGTTTGCAACATCCAGAGCTTGCCGCGCTCAATCGTAAACTCACAGTCCTGCATGTCGTGATAGTGTCGTTCGAGCAGATCGGCAATCGTGGCGAACTGATCATAAGCCTCGGGCAGATCCTTTTTGAGCTCGCTGATAGGATGCGGAGTGCGTATTCCGGCTACTACGTCTTCACCTTGAGCGTTCAGCAAATACTCGCCGTACAACTCCTTCACGCCGGTCGAAGGATTACGCGTAAACGCCACTCCGGTACCACTGCCCGCTCCCATGTTTCCAAACACCATCGCCTGAACGTTGACGGCAGTGCCGAGTGAATCAGGAATTCGATTGACGCGTCGGTAGTCAATCGCCCTGCGCCCCATCCACGAGTTAAAGACTGCCGCAATTGCGACACGAAGTTGTTCATAAGGGTCTTCGGGGATCGCACTTTGTTCGGTAAGAATGATTTGCTTCTCGGCGGCGATGATCTCGCGAAGGTCTTCAGCCTTGAGATCGGTGTCACGTCCGCCTTGCGTCTGGGCTTTGAAACGATCCAAAACTCGCTCAAACTTCGCATGGGCAACTCCCATCACGATCTCACCAAACAACGACGCGAAGCGACGATAAGCATCAAGCGCGAAACGGAGGTCACCCGTCTGAGCGGCGAGACCTTGAACGGTGTCTTCGTTCAGACCGAGGTTGAGGACCGTGTCCATCATTCCAGGCATTGAAAACGCTGCGCCGGATCTAACGGAAACGAGCAGCGGGTTTTGCGGATCCCCAAACCGTTTACCGACCTTTGCTTCAATTTTCTTCAGGCCCTCTTTCACCTGGTCCCACATACCATCTGGGAAACTCTTATCATTCTCAAAAAAGGCATTGCACGCTTCGGTAGTGACTACTAAGCCGGGCGGCACGGGCAAGCCAGCGCGAGTCATCTCACACAGACCGGCACCTTTTCCACCCAAAAGGCTTTTGTCGTCTCCGGGACCCTCTTCAAAGAGGTAAACCCATTTGTTAGTTTTTGGTTCAGTTACTTCGGCGGCTTCTTCAGTGACAGTGCTCATTTGGCAAAAGGCTTTCTTTGTGAATTGTTCATTGCTGACATAAAACCAGGCGCGCACATCCATAGCATCGCCAGGCAGGAAATCGAGAGCAATGAATGTGCCCGTGCAAATTATCGCATTTCTGGTCAATTATGGAAGCCGCCGCGAAATATGACCGCAGGAGCGCGAAGAAATACGCAGACGAGGTCGTGTGAAAATGAATCCAGTGCCCGGAGCGGATAGCGATGGAAGCTCCCACTCCAACGTTCCTGGTCGAAACGACAACTGGACCTGCCGGCTCAGGCCCGAGCGACTTTTGAAACCGCGCCATCTCCATTCACATGACGTTCAAGTGGTACTACAATTCCCTTACAGTTCTAATCCACAACCAAGGTTATCATCATGCCCAATATCACCGCACTCAACGTAAACGGAAAAAAACTGGCAGTAAACGTCGATTCTCAGGCAAGTCTGCTCGGTGTTCTACGAAACGAACTCAATCTAACCGGCACCAAGTATGGGTGTGGCGAGGCGCAATGTGGCGCGTGTACTGTTCTGATTGACGGACAGCCCACGCGTTCATGCATCACACAAGTCGGAAAAGTCGCCGGTAAACAGATTCTAACCATCGAGGGACTGGAGAAGGACGGGCAACTTCATCCTTTGCAGGAGGCATTTCTCAGGGCTGATGCGATGCAGTGTGGCTACTGCACTTCGGGGATGATCATGTCAGGAGTCAGCCTGTTAAGTAAGAATGCACATCCGACACGTGAAGAAATCGTTCGTCATATGGACGGCAATATATGCCGCTGCGGGACCTATCTGCGAATAGTCAATGCCATCGAGATGGCTTCCAGGAAGGAGAGCACGAAATGAGCAGGGAATTCGAAGTCGAAACTGAAGTCGAACGATATGAGCTCTCCGCCGAACCCGCCTATAACTTTGGCTTTGATCGACGGCAGTTTATCAAGGTGTTTGGTGGGGGCATTGCACTGATAGTGCCGATGACTAACCTGTTGGCCCAACCAACGCCACAGAGGCAGGGTGAGTCAGGGCGTGGCGCATTCAGTCAGCGAATGCCAAACGAAATCGGTGCCTGGATTCACATCGATGAAGGAGGAACTATCTCCGTTTACACTGGTAAGGCGGAGATGGGCCAGAACATTCGCACCTCGCTCACTCAGGCTGTGGCCGATGAACTCCACGTGCCGGTAAACATGGTTCGCCTGGTTATGGGAGATACTGACGTAACGCCCTTTGATGCTGGCACTTTTGGTAGTCGAACCACGCCAACGATGGCGCCCCAGCTAAGAAGAGCGGCTGCCGCAGCTCGGGAAACTCTGATTGCCCTTGCGGCTGAGCAATGGAAGGTAGAACCCAGCACGGTGCGGATTGTCGACGCGCGATTTGTGAATCACGATGCCAGCAAGTCGTTGACAATCGCCGAAGTTGCAAAGGGTCAGAAGCTAGTCAAGACTATCCCGGCCGATATCACGACAACTCCTCCTAAGCAATGGACGGTAGCAGGCACTTCGGTTCCCAAAGTTGCAGGACGAGATTTTGTGACCGGCACACACCAATATGCATCGGATCTAAAACGCGAAGGCGTCCTATTTGGAAAAGTAGTGAGGCCCGCAAACTTTAACTCCACTCTCGTGTCGGTAGATACAAAAGGCGCCGAAGCTATACCTGGCGTGACAGTGGTGCATGACGGCGACTTCATCGGTGTGGCTGCGCCCGATCAGCAAACAGCAACCCGTGCGGTGAATGCAATTGCAGTCAACTGGCGAGCACCCGGTCAACCAGGAAATGCCGGTTTGTTTGAGATTTTGAGAAAGACCAACGGCCAAGGTCGCGATGGTGGTGGCCGTCCAGTTGGCTCTGTGACAGACGGAATGGCCGCCGCTGATAAGAAGCTGGAACAGACCTATACCGTAGCCTACATAGCGCATGCTCCACTTGAGCCGCGCGCCGCCGTTGCTGAATGGAAAGACGACAAGCTCACCGTTTGGACAGGAAGTCAGAGACCTTTTGGCATCCGCGGCGAATTAGCTGAAGCATTTAGGATTCCCGAGGAAAGAGTTCGAGTGATCGTGCCAGACACTGGTTCCGGTTATGGCGGAAAGCACACTGGCGAGTGTGCTATTGAAGCGGCGCGCCTGGCACGCGCCAGCGGCAAACCGGTCAAACTCGTCTGGACGCGCGAAGAGGAGTTTACCTGGGCCTACTTCCGGCCCGCCGGCGTTATCGACGTCAAGAGTGGCGTAAAGAACGATGGGGCAATTACTGCGTGGGAATTTCACAACTACAATTCGGGAGCTGCCGGTATCCAGGTTAACTACGACATTCCGAACCAGAGTATTCAGTTTCATGCGAGTAACTCTCCGTTGCGGCAGGGGTCTTACCGCGGACTCGCAGCAACTGCCAACCATTTCGCGCGGGAAACTCATATCGACGAGTTGGCGGTAATGCTGAAAATGGATCCGCTGACCTTTCGGCTCACCAACATCAAAGACGATCGGCTTCGGGCCGTACTTGAAGCAACAGCAAAGTCGTTTGGCTGGGGAAAAAGCAAAACTGCCGGCCGCGGTGTTGGAATCGCCTGCGGGTTCGAGAAGGGCGGATATGTCGCGACTTGCGCGGAGGTTTCTGTAGACCAGAAAACAGGAGTGGTGAAGATCGAACGTGTTAATGAGGCTTTTGAGTGTGGCGCGATAGTGAACCCGGTTCACCTACACAACCAGGTTGAAGGCGCAATCGTTCAGGGTATCGGTGGAGCCTTGTTTGAGAGCGTGGAGTTTGAAAATGGAAAGATCCTCAACCCAAAATTTTCACGTTATCGAGTGCCGCGTTTTAGCGACGTGCCGCCAATTGAGATCGTGTTGATTGACCGAAAAGACCTCGCGTCGGCAGGTGCTGGAGAAACTCCAATAGTTGGCTTAGCTCCCGCCGTGGGGAATGCCATCTTTGATGCTACTGGAAAAAGATTGCGCTCGCTGCCACTGGCGCCAAAGGGTTTGAGCTAGTAGCTCAAGGTTTTAAGGAATTAAGTTTAGAAATTTAATCCTGAGGTTCTCACCTGTCTATGCTGCCGCCACAGCATTCATCTGCAATCTCTTCAATCCAAGCAATGCCGCTCCCAACGCACAAACAAATTCGCAGTTAGGCGGAACTACAACAGGCAGTTTCAGGCGCGCCTCCAACGCCTTGACCATTCCCCGCTGGGTTGCCACTCCCCCAATAAACACCAACTGTTCGCCAGCACCTACTCGCTTTAACAACAAAGCCGCGCGATCCGCCAGCGAGTCGTAGATTCCGCGCATGATGTCTTCCACGCTCAGACCAGTGCTAACCAGATTAATGATCTCACTCTCGGCCAACACCGCGCACACACTGCTGATAGGCTGCGGGTTCTCAGCCCGCAAAGCCATCTCGCCTACATCCTTTATGTCGACTTCAAGATACTTCGCAGCTCGCTGAATAAAACTGCCTGACCCAGCCGCACACTTATCGTTAGTCTTGAAACTCCGCACCTTGCCGTTCTCTTTTACACTCATCGCGCGAGTCGACTGGCTGCCAATATCCAACACCAGATCGCCCGCCGGCAATAAGTAATATGAACCGCGGGCTGCACTTGTGATCTCGGTGATCTGGATGTCGCGAAATCCGATGCCATATCGTCCAAAACCTGTGGCGGCAATGTAACTGATGTCTGAAAAGGTCAAGCCAGCATCCTGGAGTGCGACCTCGAGCGCCTGACCAGCCGACACATCCATGTTGACCCCGGTTCGAACGCTGCCACGACCAATCACGATCGGCTTGCTGTCGCCGAGCTCGGCGATCACAACCGCTTTAGTGAAACCTGACCCACTGTCGATGCCTGCTACGTTTCGCATGCCGGTTGCCTCCAGACCACAGATTCAAAGCTGTCGTCTTCACGTTCCAAAGCAAAGAGGGCTGCACCAATCGCGCCCATGAAGTGCGAGTCAGGGCTGACTTGAAGTCTTGTTTCAAGCACCTCCTCCAACGCCTGTACCATGCCGAGGTTGCGCGCAACTCCCCCTGTCATCGTCACATCCGGTTCGATAGAAACACGACGGGCCAGTGAGATCGTGCGTTTCGCAATGGCGAGATGGACGCCGCGCAAGATGTCAGCCGGCTTCTTGCCCATCGACAAATAAGAGAGAATGTCTGACTCCACGAAGACGGTACAGACCGTGGTTAGTTTCACTGGCCGCGTTCCCTCGAGAGAAAGAGGACCCACCTCATCGAGACTTATTCCCATCACATCCGCTGCGTTAGCAAGAAAACGTCCTGTACCGGCAGCGCACTTGTCATTCATGACAAAATCAAGTACCTGGCCTTCCGCACCAATGCTGATTGCTTTTGCGTCCTGCCCACCCATATCCAGCACAGTCCGTGTGCTGGGAAAGACATAACTTGCTCCGCGCGCATGGCAACTGATTTCGGTCATTTGCGCGTTACCAAAAGTGATTTTGTAACGACCGTAACCGGTGCCCACTACAAAACCAACCAGGCTGGGACTTATTTCCGCCTGTTTGCAAACCAGGTGGAAAGCGTTCTCAGCGGCGCGCGTGACATTTGCTCCCGTGTCGACAAGTGCTCGGCCGAGAATGCCTGCGCGTTCCTCCATCAACACTGCTTTTGTCTGCGTCGATCCAACATCGACTCCGGCCGCGAAT
>Ga0316620_10001395_pt1 | contig 10420 bp, 7 predicted proteins | sample OWC_Aug_M1_C1_D5_FD_207651 | JGI IMG/M metagenome (GOLD analysis project Ga0316620, IMG submission 207651) | Wetland soil microbial communities from Old Woman Creek delta, Ohio, United States - OWC_Aug_M1_C1_D5_B | ecosystem: Environmental > Terrestrial > Soil > Wetlands | place: USA: Ohio...
CACCGACTTCACGCCAATCGTGCGCGCCATCCAGGCCGAGAAGCCCGACGTGGTGTTCGTCGCCTCCTATCCGCCGGATTCGGTCGGGATGGTGAAGGCGGCACGCGAGGTCGGCCTTAAGGCGAAGATGTTCGGGGGCGGCATGGTCGGCCTGCAATTCGCGGCCATCCAGAAGAACCTCGGACCCATGCTCGACAACATCGTCAACTACCACTTCTGGGTGCCGGCGCCGACGCTCAAGTTCCCGGGCATCGACGAGTTCCTGAAGAAGTACGAGGAGGCGGCGAAGGGCAAGGGCGTCGACCCGCTCGGCCAGTACCTGCCGCCCTACGCCTACGCCTACATGCAGGTGCTTGAGCAGTCGATCGACGCGGTAAAAAGCCTCGACCAGGCCAAGCTCGCCACCTACATGCACAGCCACACCTTCGAAACGGTGGTGGGCAAGGTGAAGTTCGCGAAGAATGGCGAATGGGCGCAGTCGCGCGTGCTGATGACCCAGTTCCGCAACGTGAAGCCGGACAACCTGGAACAGTTCCGCGACCCCGGGACGCAGGTCGTGCTCTATCCGCCGCAGTGGAAATCGGGGACGATGGTCTATCCCTTCAACGAGTAAGCCTCGCTAGGCAGGGCCCCGCGCGACGGTGCTTTCGGTCGATCTTCTCTCGAACGCGCTCGTCGCGGGGCTGCTGCTCGGCGGTTTCTATGCCGCCGTGTCGATCGGGCTGGCCATCAGCTTCGGCCAGCTCGACATCGTCAACATCGCCCACCCCGCCTTCATAGTCGTAGGCTCGTACATCGCCTGGATCCTTAACAGCCACTTCGGGCTGGATCCGGTACTGGTCGGCGTGCTCGCCTGCCCGCTGTTCTTTCTCGTCGGCATGGCCGTATACCGCGTGTACTACGCGGCCTTCGAGCGAACCGGACAGGAGTCCTTGAGCGGCCTGGCGTTCTTCTTTGGCCTGATGTTCATCCTCGAAGTGGGCCTCATGCTGGTGTACGGCGTGGACTACCGCCTCGTCTCCGCACGCTACATCGGCGCGAGCGTCAATCTCGGTCCGGTCGGACTGCCGCTGCGGCTGGTGGTGCCGTTCGTCGCCGCCCTCCTGGTGAGCGGCGGGATCTGGCTCTACCTGTCGCGCACCTTCACCGGCCGCGCGATCCTCGCCGTGGCGCAGGATCCGCTCGCGCTGCAGCTGATGGGCGCCGATCCAGTGCGCATCAAGCAGTTCGCCTTCGGCCTGGCGATCGCCACCACCTCGATCGCGGGGTCGCTGCTCATCATTATCGGCCCGGTGGAGCCCTCGATCGGCCGGGACTATATCGGGCGCGTGTTCGCCATCGTCGTGCTCGGCGGCATGGGCAGCATCAGCGGCGCGTTCGCAGCCGCGCTCATCCTGGGCGTCGTCGAGAGCCTGGTGTCGACCTTCGCCGGACCGTCCTGGGCGCCGGCGGTGTCCTTCGGCGTGCTGCTGTTGACGCTCGCCGTGCGCCCCGCGGGCCTGTTCGGCAGGCGCTAGATGAAGCTCCGGCCGAGCGCGTTCTGGCTGTGCGTCACCGCCACCGTCGTCGCGGGCCTCGTGCTCACCGAAGTGCTGCACAACGACTACTATTTCAACGCCCTGTACGTGGTCCTGCAAGGCACGCTCATGGCGGTGGCCTGGAACATCCTCGGCGGATTCACGGGATACGTGAACTTCGGCAGCGCCGCCTTCTTCGCGGTAGGCGCGTACACCTCGATCTTCCTCGACAAGTACTTCGGCCACGTCCTGCCGCTTCCGGTGCTGATCGCCACCGCCGCCGCCGTCTGCGCCCTGATCGGCCTCGGCGTCGGCTACCTGAGCCTACGGCTGAAGGGCGTGTATTTCTCGATCGCGACGCTCGCGATGGCCATCGTGTTCGCCACCTTGATCAGCAACTGGCGCTACATCGGCGGAGCGCGCGGCGCCTACATCCTGACCCCGGACACGTACCTGTGGTTTCACAGCTACATCCAGATGCTGTTCATGGTGATGCTGCTGCTTACGCTCGCGGCAGTGGCGATCTCGCGCGCGCTGGTGTCTTCGCGCCTCGGGCGCGGCCTGGCCGCGATTCGCGACGACGAAGTCGCCGCCGAGTGCTCCGGGGTGCCCACACTGCGCCTGAAGCTGGTATCTACCACGGTGATGGGCGCGTTGATGGGTGTCGCCGGCGCGCCCTACCCCTTCTTCGTCACCTTCGTCGACCCCGCCTCGGCCTTCAGCCTGTTCGTCGCCGTGAACGCGATCGCCATGCCGATGATCGGCGGCACCGCGCACTGGATCGGGCCGGTCGTCGGCGCGCTGCTGGTAGGCAGCATTCAGCAGGTGATCACCGTCACGGTGTCTTCCGAGCTGAACATCCTGCTGGTCGGCGTGATGCTGATCCTGTTCATCACGCTGGCGCCGCAGGGCATCGTCGGGCTGGCTCGGAAATACCTCGCGAGGCGCGGGCGTTGAGCGAGCCCGTGCTCAAGGTGAGCAACGTCACCAAGCGCTTCGGCGGCTTTCTCGCGCTGCAGAACGTGAGCCTGCACGTCGACGCCGGCGAGCGGCTCGGCCTCATCGGGCCGAACGGCTCCGGCAAGACGACGCTCATAAACTGCATTTCCGGTGCGCTGTTCAACGACGAGGGGTCGATCGTGTTCGAGGGGCGCGACATCACGCGCATGCCGGCGCACCGGCGCGCGCGTCTCGGCGTCGCGCGCAGCTTCCAGATCCCGAAGCCCTTCCGCAGCATGTCGGTGCTGGAGAACCTGCGCGTGCCGCTCGAATTCGCGGCTCGCGCGCGCGCAGAGCACCGGCGCATCGACGACGAGGCGATGGACGTACTCGAGAACTTCGGGCTCAAGCAGCGCGCGCACGAAAATTCCGCCGGCCTGACGCAGGTCGACATGCGCAAGCTCGAGCTCGCACGCGCGCTCGCCGCAAAGCCGCGGCTGCTGGTGTCCGACGAGGCGATGGCGGGCCTGTCGAGCTCCGAGGTGGACGAGATCCTCGAGATCCTGCTGGCGCTGAACCGGCGTGGCGTCGCCGTTATCATGATCGAGCACATCATGCGCGCGGTGATGCGCTTTTCCGAGCGCATCGTGGTGCTCGACGCGGGGCAGAAGATCGCCGAGGGCGCGCCCGCGGACGTGGTGCGCGACCCGCGCGTGGAAAGGGCCTACCTTGGCGAATAGGCTGGTCGCGGAGCGCGTCGAGGCCGGCTACGGCGCGGTGCGCGTGCTGCATGGCCTATCGATCCGGGTCGAGGAGGGCGAGGGCGTCGTGCTGCTCGGCTCCAACGGCAATGGCAAGAGCACGCTCATCAAGTGCATCATGGGCATCGTGCGGCCCAGCTCCGGGGCGATATACCTCGAGCGCGACGGTGAGCGCATCGACCTGGTGGGGCGCAGTCCGCAGCAGGTGGTCGAACTGGGAATCGCGCTCGTGCCCGAGGGACGCCGCCTGTTTCCGATGCTGAGCGTCGAGGAGAACCTGATCCTCGGTGCCTATCGCCAGGACGCGCGCGGCAAGCTGGCGACGAACCTCGAGTTCGTCTACGAGGTATTCCCGACGCTCAAGCAAAGGCGCGCGCAGAGGGCGGGCAGCATGAGCGGCGGCGAGCAACAGATGGTCGCGGTGGCGCGCGCGCTCATGTCCGAGCCGCAGATCCTGCTCGTAGACGAGCCTTCGGTCGGCCTGTCTCCTCTGCTCGTGCATCACGTGATCGGCAAGATCAAGGAGCTGAAGGACCGCCGCCACCTGACGGTGCTGATGGCCGAGCAGAACTTCAACCAGGCGATCAGGATGGCCGACCGCGGCTACATCATCGTGCACGGGCAGATCGAGTTCGAGGGCGAGAGCGCCCTCGCGCTACAGAACAACGACATGGTCAAGCAGTACTACCTCGGCATCTAGCCGAGCGTTTCGCACCGGCGCGCGCTGGCTGACGCGCCGGCTGACAGAGCGCCCGGTGGCGCGCGCGCACTGCGGTACGCTTCGCCCCATGAGCCCGGTTCGTGCCCTCGCGTGCTGCGCGCTCGCGGCTGCCCTTTGCGCCTGCTCGGTCGGCCCGCCCTACGTAGCGCCGCAGCCGCCCGCGACGAACGCCTACACCGCGGGCCCCACCCCGGCCTCGCAGGCGCAGCAGCTTCAGCCCGGCGCGAGCGTCGCGCCGCTCTGGTGGGAGAGCTTCGGTTCGCCTGCGCTCGACCGGCTGGAGACGCAGGCGCTCGCGCGCAATCCCGGCATCGAGGCCGCACAGTACACGCTCGAGCAGGCGCGCTACGACCTGGTAGCGGCGGAAGGCATCTTCTATCCTCAGGTGGCGCTCGCCGCGAGTGGCGAGCGCATTCATTCCTCGGGCGCGGAGTCGGGCGGCCACATCGGACCCAACCTCTACAACCTGTACACCGGCGAAGTCACGGTGAGCTATTTCCCGGACGCCTTCGGCCTGAACAGGCTGGTGGCCGAGGATGCGCAGGCGCAGGTCGACGTCGCGCACGACCAGCTGCTCGCGGCCCAGCTCACCATCGAGGGCAACGTCGCGAGCACCGTGTTCGCGCTCGCCTCGCTCGAGGCGCGCATCGAGGCGACGCGGCAGACCATCGCCGACCAGAAGGAGATCCTCGACCTCGTGCGCACGCAATACAGCGCCGGGGCGGTATCCGGCCTTCAGGTCGCGACGCAGGAGAGCCAGCTCGCGAGCGCCCAGGCGCAGCTCCCGGCGCTCGAACTGGCGCGCGACCAGGCGCGCCACCTGCTCGCCACGTACCTGGGCGAGCCGCCCGCGCAGGCCGCCGGCCTCGAGGCGCCGCAGCTCGCCGCGCTCACCCTTCCGCCCACGCTGCCGCTCAGCGTGCCCGCGTCGCTGGTACACCAGCGGCCCGACATCCTGGCGGCCGAGGCGCAGCTGCGTGCGGCCAACGCGCGCCTCGGCGAGGCCATCGCGCGCATGTACCCGAATCTCGTGCTCACCGGCGACATCGGCACCCAGAGCAACGAGTGGAGCAAGTTCTTCGATCCGGCGAGCCGCATCTGGGATCTTGCCGCCGCAGCGCTGGCGCCGGTGTTCAACGGTGGCACGCTCAAGGCCCAGAAAGAGGCCGCGCAGGAGGCCTACGACGCGCTGTTCGCCAACTACCGCAGCGCCGTGCTCGCGGCTTTCCGCGACGTCGCGGATGCGCTGCGCGCAATCGAGCACGACGCGGCCGCGCTGGAGGCGCAGAAGCGCGCACTGGACGCCGCGGACACGGCATTCGGACTGGCGCGCAGCCAGTATCAGGCGGGCGCGGTCGGCTACCTCGGGCTGCTGGTCAGTGAAGTCCAGCTGCAGAACGCGCGCATCGCGTACGCCGGCGCCGAAGCGCAGCGCTTTTCGGACAGCGCCGCGCTTTACGTTGCGCTCGGCGGCGGGGTCGCCGAGCCGGATGCTTCTCGCGAGGAGAAATGATCGATGGCCAAATCGAGCACGCGCGTCATCGTCCTGACTGCGATCGTCACCGTCCTCGCCCTCGGCCTGCTGTTTGGGGTCAAGGGCTGGCAAGACCACCGCGCGCGGGCCGCGCAGGCGCAGCACGGCCCGTTCGCCGTGAGCGTAACGGCGGCGCCGGTGCAGACAGTGTCCTGGCAGCGCGAGATCCGCGCGGTGGCGAACCTGGTGGCGGTGCAGGGAATCCGCCTCACGCCCCAGTTGCCCGGGCAGGTGACCGGACTCTACTTCGATTCCGGCCAGCGCGTGCGCAAGGGCGAACGCCTGGTGCAGCTGGACGACTCCAACCAGCGCGCCCAGCTCGCGAGCGACCGCGCGGCCGAAACGCTCGCGAAAGCGAATTACGAGCGCGCCGAGCGCCTGTTCGGCACCCGCGCGGGCAGCGAGGCGGACGTGCAGACGACGCGCGCCGCCTACGCGAGCGCGAAGGCCGCAGTCGCGGACGTCGAGGCGACGCTCGCCAAGCTGGCGGTGAGCGCGCCGTTCTCCGGCTGGATCGGCGTGCGCGCGGTGAGCCTCGGTCAGTACCTCGCACCCGGCACCGAGATCGCGACGCTCGACGTCTGGGATCCGCTGCGGGTGCAGTTCACCGTGCCGCAGAGCGAAATCGCCGTGGTGCAAGTCGGGCAGCCGGTGGAGGTCGCGGTCAACGCGTTTCCCGGCCACCGCTTCGCCGGCAAGGTGACCGCGCTAGGCTCCGAGGTGGACACCAGCTCGCGCAACATCACCGTGGAGGCCAAGCTGCCCAATCCGGACAGCCTGCTGCGGCCCGGCATGTACGGCAACGCGAGGCTGCTGGTCGGAGCGCCGCACGCGGCTCTCGCGGTGCCCTCGACCGCGATCAGCTACAACACCTTCGGCGACTTCGTCTACGTCGTCGAGCCGCGCGAGCAGGGCGCCCCGGTGGCGGTGGCGCGCACCGTGCAAGTGGGCGAGACGCGCGACGACCTCACCGAGATCGTGCGCGGACTGAAGGCGGGCGAGCGCGTGGTCACCGCCGGCCAGGTCAAGCTGCACGACGGCACCCCAGTGAAGGTCGCCTCCGGCAGCGCGAGCTGAGCGGAGCCGGTCCATGCGCTTCACCGACATCTTCATTCGCCGGCCGGTCCTCGCGAGCGCGCTCAACTTGGTGATCCTCCTGCTCGGCCTGCGCGCCTGGACGGCGATGACCGTGCAGCAGTACCCGCAGGTGAGCAGCACCCTGGTGACTGTCGGCACGGCATATCCGGGCGCCGATCCGAGCACCGTGCAGGGCTTCGTCACCGCGCGCCTCGAGCAGGCGATAGCGGCCGCGCCCGGAATCGACTACATGACTTCGGTGAGCGCCCAGGGCGTGTCCACCATCACGGTGTACATGCAGCTCAATTACGACCCCAACGCGGCGGTCGCCCAGATCATGGCCAAGGTGCAGCAGGTACAGAACCAGCTGCCGCCGGGCACGCAGGCGCCGGTGATCAACGAGACGGTGGGCGACCAGACCGCGCTCATGTACTTCGCGTTCTACAGCAAATCCCTCACGCAGCAGCAGGTGAACGACTACGTGCTGCGCGTGGCGCAGCCGAAGATCCAGGGCGTGGCCGGCGTCGGCCAGGCGCAGATCGTGCCCGCGGGCACCGGACCGAGCGGCAACAGTTTCGTGCTGCGTGCCTGGCTCGATCCCGACAAGCTGGCCGCGTTTCAGCTCTCGCCCGCGGAAGTGGCGGGGGCGCTCGCTGCCAACAACTTCATCAGCACCGTGGGACGCACCCGTTCCGCGGAGATCGCGCGCAGCATCAGCGCGAAGACCCTGCTGAACGACCCGCGCGAGTTCCGCGACATGATCATCAAGAACGCGAACGGCACGCTGGTGCACCTCGGCGACATTGCGCAGGTGGAGCTCGGGGCGCAGAACTACAACCAGGCGGTGTACTACAACGGCACGCCGGCAGTGTTCGTCGGCGTGTTTCCGACGCCGGGCGCGAACGCGCTGGACGTGGCGCGGGGGGTGCACACGGCCTTCCACCAACTCGCCGCCGCGCTGCCTCCGGGCATCGAGAGCGCTATTCCCTACGACGGCAGCGACTACATCCAGCGCTCGATCCACGAGGTGACGCTCACCATCGGCATCACGCTCGCGATCGTGGTGCTAGTGATCTTCCTGTTTCTCGGCTCGCTACGCTCGCTTCTCATCCCCACGGTCGCGATCCCGCTGTCGATCGCCGGCGCGGGCATGTTCATGATCGCCGCCGGCTACAGCATCAATCTGCTCACGCTGCTCGCGGTGGTGCTCGCGATCGGCCTGGTGGTCGACGACGCGATCATCGTGGTGGAGAACGTGCACCGGCACATCGAAAACGGGCGGACGCCGCTCGAGGCCGGGCTCACAGGCGCGCGCGAGCTCGCCTCCCCGATCATCGTCATGGCGACCACGCTCGCGGCGGTGTTCGCGCCGATCGGCCTGACCGGCGGGCTCACCGGAAGCCTCTTTTCCGAGTTCGCCTTCACGCTCGTGTACACCGTCGCGATCTCGGCCGTGGTGGCCCTCACGCTCTCGCCGATGCTCTCGTCCAGGATTCTGCGGCGCACGCCCGAGCACGGCCTCGCGCACGCGCTGGACGCGGGCTACGCGCGGCTCCTGCGCGCCTACGACCGCTCGCTCTCGGCAGTGCTGCGCCATCGCGCCGCAGTGCTGGTCGTGGCCGCCGCAGTATTCATCGCGATCCCGGTGATGTTCGTCGGCGTCCCGGGCGAGCTCGCACCCACCGAGGACCAGGGCCTGATTCTGGTCTCGGCGACCGGCCCCGCGACCGCGACGCTGCACTACCTGGACCGGTATTCCGGAGACATCCGCAAGATCTTCGAGGGGTTTCCCGAAACCAAGCAGGTGTTCCAGATCAACGGCCTGTCGCTCACCGGTGGCGGGGGCAACAACGCCATGATCGCCGGCATGAAGCTGAAGGACTGGAGCGAGCGCTCGCGCAGCCAGATGCTGCTCGTGGCGCCGGTGCAGGCGCAACTGAACGGGCTCACCGGAGTACAGGCCGCGGCGTTCCAGAAGCCCACCCTGCCCGGCTCGCCGACCGGCTTCCCGGTGCAGTTCGTGGTCACCTCGGCAGGGGGCTACGCCCAGATCGACGCCGCGGCGAGCCGCTTCGCCGCCGAGGCGATGAAGAGCGGCCTGTTTGCCTTCCTCACCACCGATCTGCGCTACGACAACCCGCAGGTCGTGGTGACGATCGACCGCAATCTCGCGGGCGAGCTGGGGATCACCATGGCCGACCTCGGCCAGAACCTCGCGCCGCTGCTGTCCGGCAATTACATCAATCGCTTCGACCTGAACGGCCGCAGCTACAAGGTGATCCCGCAGGTGCCCGACCGCTTCCGCGCCGACCCGGCGACGCTCGGCAGCTATTACGTGCGCAACGCTGCCGGCCAGCTGATCCCTCTGTCGACGCTCATCAAGGTGCAGACGCGGGTCACGCCGGAGTTCCTGCCGCAGATGCAGCAGCTCAACTCGGCGACCGTCGACGGCGTGACGGCGCCAGGGGTCACGCTCGGGCAGGCGCTCGACTACCTGAAGAGCCAGGCGCCCCGTCTCCTGCCGGCCGGTTTCGGCTTCGATTACGCCGGACAGTCGCGCCAGCTCGTCAAGCAGGGCAACACTTTCCTCGTGACATTCGCGCTCTCGGTCCTGCTCGTTTACCTGCTGCTCGCCGCGCAATTCGAGAGCTTTCGCGACCCGCTCATCGTGATGGTCACCGTGCCGATGGCGATCTCCGGCGCGCTTGCGTTCATGTACCTCGGCGCTGCGACGCTCAACATCTACACCGAGGTCGGCCTGGTGACGCTCATCGGCCTGATCACCAAGCAGGGCATCCTGATCGTGCAGTTCGCGAACGTGATCCAGGAAACGGAGGGGCTCGACCGGCGCGCGGCGGTGGAGAAGGCCTCGAGCATCCGCCTGCGCCCGATCCTCATGACGACGGGCGCCATGGTGTTCGGCGCCGTGCCGCTCATCCTCGCGACCGGCCCCGGCTCGGTCGGACGCTTCGACATGGGCCTGGTGATCGGCAGCGGCCTCACCTTCGGCGCGCTGTTCTCGCTCTACGTCGTGCCGGCAATCTACACCTATCTCGCGACCGACAAGTCGGCGGCGCGCGTCACGGCAGCCGGGACGGTCGCGGCCGCCTAGGGGCCGCGCTGTCTCAGAAGGCGCCGCCCTTCTTCCGGCTGTCGACGATGCCCTGCGCGCGCATGCTGATCTGGCTCTGCACGCGGATGTTGAGCAGCGCCGGCTTGCCCGCGGCGAGCGCGCGCCCGAGCGCTGGGGCGAGCTGCTCGGGCCGCTCGACCAGCTCGCCGTAAGCCCCCAGGCCTTCGGCCACCAGGTCGTAGCGCGCCGGCGCGAGATCCGTGACCACCGCCTTGCCGTAGAGCCCGAGCTGGATGTTCTTGTCGATGCCCCAGGCGGCATCGTTGCCGAGCAGCACGACGACGTCGAGCTTGTGGCGCACGGCGGTGTCGAGCTCCATCGCGTTGAACCCGAATGCGCCGTCGCCGGTGATACAGAACACGCGGCTCGAGGGGCGCGCGAGCTTGGCCGCGATCGCCGCCGGCAGCGCCTGGCCGAGCATGCCGAGGTTGGACAGGTAGTACCAGGAGCGCGGCCGGCGCGCTTGAAGGTAGGCGCGGCCGTAATAGGCATAGTCGCCGCCATCGAACACCAGCGCGTCGTCGGCGCGCAGGAGCTGCGCGAGCGTCTTGTGCACGAACATCGAGCGCAGCGGAGTTTCGGCGCTGGCGAAGGCCTCGATGCGCGCGCGCTCGGCGGCGCGCGCCGTGCGCAGGCGTTCGAGCCACGCGAGCTCGCGCCACTGGTAGGCCGCGGCGCGCTCGGCGAGCTGATCGACGATCGGCCCGACGTCGCCGACGAGAGCCACGTCGACGCCGC
>Ga0316620_10001396_pt1 | contig 10420 bp, 12 predicted proteins | sample OWC_Aug_M1_C1_D5_FD_207651 | JGI IMG/M metagenome (GOLD analysis project Ga0316620, IMG submission 207651) | Wetland soil microbial communities from Old Woman Creek delta, Ohio, United States - OWC_Aug_M1_C1_D5_B | ecosystem: Environmental > Terrestrial > Soil > Wetlands | place: USA: Ohio...
CACCGCGCCTTCGCCCGAGGGCTGCACCATGTCATAGCCGTCGGAGGTCGCGCCATAGCCGACGAGCTCGCCATAAAGCCGCGCGCCGCGGGCCTTGGCGTGCTCGAGCTCCTCGAGCACGACGACGCCGGCGCCTTCGCCCATCACGAAGCCGTCGCGGTCGCGGTCCCACGGCCGCGAAGCCGATGGCGGCCGGTCGTTGAAGCCGGTCGACAACGCACGCGAGGCGTGGAAGCCGGCGATGCCGAGGCGGCAGATCGCGGCTTCGGCACCGCCGGCGACCATGACGTCGGCGTCGTCGAACTGGATCAGCCGGGCGGCGTCGCCGATCGCGTGCGCGCCGGTCGCGCAGGCGGTGACCGCGGCGTGGTTCGGCCCTTTGAAGCCGTAGCGGATCGAGACGTGGCCGGAGGCGAGATTGATCAGCGTCGAAGGGATGAAGAACGGCGAGACGCGCCGCGGTCCCTTCTCATGCAGCATGACCGAGGATTCGTAGATCCCCGGCAGGCCGCCGATGCCCGAGCCGATCATCACGCCGGTGCGTTCGCGATCCTCTTCCCGCTCCGGTATCCAGCCCGAATCCTCGACCGCGCCGGCCGCCGCCGCGATCGCGAACACGATGAAGTCGTCCATCTTGCGCCGGTCCTTCGGCGGCACCCAGCGCTCGGGATCGAACAGCCCTTCGCCCCCGATCGGCACTTGACCGGCGATCTTCACCGGCAGGTCGGAGACGTCGAAGCGCTGGATCGACGTGATGCCGGATTCGCCCTCGATCAGGCGTTTCCAGTTGGTCTCGAACCCGACGCCGAGCGGCGTTACGAGGCCGATACCGGTGACGACGACCCGTTTCATGCGCGTTCAAGACATTCCGACGCCCCGCGGCCGGGGCGCACCGCCTCGGTCCGGACGGGCGACCGGCGCGCCGTCAATTGCTGGCGTGCTGCTCGATGAAGGTGATCGCGTCCTTCACCGTGAGAATCTTTTCGGCGGCGTCATCGGGAATCTCGCAGCCGAATTCTTCCTCGAACGCCATCACGAGCTCGACCGTATCGAGGCTGTCGGCGCCCAGATCGTCGATGAAGCTCGCGTTCTCCGATACTTTCGCTTCGTCGACACCGAGGTGCTCGACCACGATCTTCTTGACGCGTTCCGCTGTGTCACTCATGCCGGCAATCCTTCAAATCCCATCATGGAAAAGGTCAGAGAATTCCTTGGCCGTATGTCGGCCGTTCGTTCTGGCCGTCTGCGCGACCGCCCATCGCGATCGCCGTTCCCCGCAGCCGGGGATACTTGCGCCGCCGTCGATCCGCAGCCTGCTGCGCGCGCTCGCGCGCTGGCGCGAAAGCGGGCTATATCATGGCCATTCCCCCGTTCACATGCAAGCTCTGACCGGTGATGTAGGCCGCCTCGTCGCTGGCCAGGAACACCACGCCGCCGGCCACGTCCTCGGGCCGTCCGAACCGGCCGGCCGGTATATGGCCGCGCAGCCGGTCCTTCTGTTCGTCGGACAGCGATTCGGTCATCGCGGTCTCGATGAATCCGGGCGCGACGCAGTTCACGGTGATGTTGCGCGACGCGACCTCGGCCGCCAGCGCCTTGGTCATGCCGACCAGTCCGGCCTTCGACGCGGCATAGTTCGCCTGCCCCGGATTGCCGGTATGGCCGACGACGGACGTGATGGTGACGATGCGGCCGAAGCGCTGGCGCATCATGCCGCGCAGCGCCGCCCGCGACAACCGGAAGGCGGCTGCAAGGTTGACGTCGATCACCGCCTGCCAGTCGTCGTCCTTCATGCGCATCATCAGCCCGTCGCGCGTAAGCCCGGCGTTGTTCACCAGGATGTCGAGCCGGCCCATCGCCGATTCGGCCGCCTTGACCAGCATGTCGCCGGCTGCGGGATCGGCGAGATCGGCCTCGACCGTATGCGCGCGCTCGCCGAGCGCCCCGGCGAGCGCGGCCAGCGCAGCCGAATTGCGCCCGGCCAGCGTGACGGCCGCGCCCTGGGCGTGCAGCGCGCGCGCGATCGCGCCGCCGATGCCGCCGCTCGCGCCGGTGACCAGCGCGCATTTGCCGTCGAGCCTGAACATCGCCGCCTCCTACAACGTCTTGAGAAAAGCGTCCAGCCCCTGCGGATCGCCGACGGACAGACCGGTGAGCTCGCGGTCGATGCGGCGGGCGAGCCCGGCCAGCACCTTGCCCGAGCCGAGCTCGACCAGCGTGTCCACCCCTGCCGCCTTCATCGCCAGCACGCTTTCGCGCCAGCGCACCAGCCCGGTCACCTGCTCGACCAGCAGGCGGCGGATCGTATCCGGTTCCTCGACCGGCTCGGCGGTGACGTTGGCAACCAGCGGCACCACCGGCGGTGCGATGTCGATCGCGGCGAGCGCCTCCGCCATTGCGTCGGCCGCCGGCTGCATCAGGCTGCAATGGAACGGCGCGCTCACCTGCAGCGGAATCGCGCGCTTCGCGCCGTGGTTCGGCGCGATCTTGACCGCCCGCTCGATGGCGGTGGCATGGCCCGACAGCACGATCTGCTCGCCGCCGTTGTCGTTGGCCGGCTGGCAGACCTCGCCCGCGGCGGCCTCGGCGGCGATCGCCCGCGCCTGATCGAGCCCGACGCCGAGCAGCGCCGCCATCGCGCCCTGGCCGACCGCGACCGCCTTCTGCATCGCCTGGCCGCGCGTCCTGAGCAGCCGGGCCGTATCGGCGAGCGTGAAGGCGCGGGCGGCGGCGAGGGCGGAATATTCGCCGAGCGAATGGCCGGCCACGAACCGTGCCCGGACGGCGATGTCGATGCCGCCGTCCTGCTCCAGCACGCGCACGACGGCGAGGCTGACCGCCATCAGCGCCGGCTGCGCGTTTTCGGTCAGCGTGAGCTCGTCTTCCGGCCCCTCGGCCATCAGCCGCGACAGGTTCTGCTTCAGGGCCTCGTCGACTTCCTCCAGGGTGTGCCGCGCGACCGGAAACGCCTCGGCCAGCGCCTTGCCCATGCCGACGGCCTGCGACCCCTGTCCCGGAAATACGAACGCCAGCACCATGTAGCTGTCCCCCTCGGCCTCTATCCTGATCCTGCCCCTGAACCAACGCTTCGGATCGAACTCTCCCGATCAGCGGGGGCCGAGTCATCACGGCGGTTGGAGCCTGTCAAGCAGGCCGCCCGACGCAGCGGAAGGCGTACCGGGCCCGGCCCGGGCCCGGGAACGACCGGAAACCGGCGTCGGCCGCTTGCATGCCCAACCCTTTCGTGTATAGTGCGGCGCCTTAAGCCGGACCCGGCCGCAGGACGCGGTCGGGTGCTGGCGTTATCGTCTTGAATTGGCGACGTCTTTCGGATCCGGTCGGGTCGGGACCGTGCGCCGGCTTTGAGGAGTTTCGAACGTGCCTTACTACGAGAGCGTGTTCATCGCTCGTCCGGACATTTCCGCCGCGCAGGTCGAGGCGCTGACCGAGACGTTCAAGTCGATCGTCGGCGAGACCGGCGGCAAGGTGACCAAGGCCGAATACTGGGGCCTGCGGAACCTGACCTACCGGATCAAGAAGAACCGCAAGGGCCATTATTCGCTCCTGAACCTCGACGCCACGCCGGCGGCGGTGAAGGAACTCGAACGCAACATGGGCATCAACGAGGACATCCTGCGCTACGTCACCATCCGGGTCGACGAGCTCGAGGAAGGTCCCTCGATCATGATTCGCAGCAAGGGCCAGCGCGAGGAGCGTGGACGCCGTGAAGACCGCTTCGGCGGCGGCGACCGGTTCGGCCGCGACCGCGACGACCGCGGCCGGCGCGACGACCGCGAACCGCGCGAGCCTCGGGCCCCGCGCGTCGAAGCGGAAGGAGAGATGTGATGAGGGGTGGACGCCGTCCGTTTTTCCGCCGCCACAAGAGCTGCCCGTTCTCGGCGCCCGGCGCGCCGAAGATCGACTACAAGGACGTCAAGCTCCTGCTGCGCTTCATTTCGGAGCGCGGCAAGATCGTGCCGCGCCGTATCACCGCCGTATCCTCGAAGAAGCAACGTGAACTCGCCCGGGCAATCAAGCGCGCCCGCGTTCTGGCGCTTCTGCCCTTCGTGGTGGAATAGAGCCGGAGCCGCTCCGGAGACGTCGTTGTCCAAGGGGCCCCTGGTCGCCCTGGGAGCGGGTCTCCTCGGCGCACTCCTCTTCCTCTCGGTCCGCACCGGCTCGCCGGCTGCGGTGCTGCTCGCGTTTCTGTCGCCGGCGCCGCTATTCGCGGTCGGGCTGTCGCAGGGCCTGCCGAGTGCGCTAATTGCCGGCGCGGTTGCGCTTGCGACGGTCGCCGCGGCGGCATCGGGAAGCACAATCGTCACCTTTTTCCTGTGCGTCGTCGGCCCGGTCCTGATCATCGTGCGCCAGGGGCTGCTGTCGCGGCCGGCCGCGCAAGCGGGCGCGCTGGACTGGTATCCGCCGGGGCTGCTGCTCAGCTGGCTGACCGGCTACGGGCTCGTCATTCTGGCCGGGGCGATCGTCTGGCATCTGGGTCAGGAGGGCGGGCTCGAGGGCGCGATCCGGGCCAATCTGGACGCCGCGTTCGGTCATCTGTCGGGTCAAGCCATCGACCCGCGCATACGCGGGCTGCTCGACGTGCTGCCGCGCTACCTGCCCGGCACGATCATCGTCATGTGGCTGCTGACGGCCTGCATGAGCGCGGTGCTCGCCCAGGCCAGCCTTGTCCGCGCCGGCCACGCCCGTCGCCCCACGCCCCGCTATGCGGTGCTGGACCTGCCGCGCTGGACCGGCGTGGCGCTCGCACTGGCCATCCTGCTGACCCTGCTGCCCGGACAGGCGGGCACGCTGGGCCGCAATGGGCTGCTGGTGCTGTCGCTGCCGTTCTTCCTGCTCGGTCTGGCGACGATCCACACCCTGTCGCAGCGCCTGGCCGGGCGCGGGCTGCTTCTCGGCCTGGTTTACGTGCTGGTCACGCTGCTGGTTTGGCCGGCGCTTTTTGTCGTTATCCTTGGTATCATCGAACAATGGCTCCTGCTGCGGCGGCGCTTCGCACCGCCGGGCACGGGCCGGGAGGACGTGTGATGGAAGTCATCCTGCTGGAGCGCATCGAGCGGCTGGGCCAGATGGGCGACGTGGTCCGGGTCAAGCCGGGCTTCGCGCGCAACTATCTGCTGCCGCAGAAGAAGGCCCTACGGGCCACCGACACCAACCGCAAGCTGTTCGAGACGCAGCGGGCGCAGCTCGAGGCGGTCAATCTCGAGCGCCGCACCGAGGCCGAGGCGGTCGCCAAGAAGATCGACGGCCTCGCCGTCATCATCGTCCGCCAGGCGAGCGAGAGCGATCAGCTCTACGGCTCGGTCACCGTGCGCGATATCGCCCAGGCGATCACGGCGGCAGGGTTCACGGTCGAGAGCAAGCAGGTCCAGCTCGCCCGGCCGATCAAGCTGGTGGGCCTCCATCCCGTGACCGTGAAGCTGCACCCCGAAGTGAGCGTCGCGGTCACCGTGAACGTCGCGCGTTCGCAGGATGAAGCCGGCATGCAGGCCCGGGGCGAGCGTCCGTCGGCGGCCGAGCGCGAGGAAGAGGAAGCGCCCGAGGCCGAGACCATGCTCGAGGCGCCGGCCGAGGGCGAGCCCGCCGCCGCCGGCTGACGGCGCCGATCTGAGACTCCTGCTGCGCGGCCTAGCGCCCGGATTTCAATGCTTGTCGCCCCGGACAAGCCAGGCGCCAGCCTGGCGCGATCCGGGGTCCGAAGCAGCACCGTGCGGCGTCGAGTCCCGGCTCTCCGCGGCCTGATGGCCGCTCCGGCCGGGATGACAACAGTGATGAATTTGATCAATGCGTGAAGACCGCGCCGGTGGCGCGTCGTCGGCGCTGCGCTATACTCCGCCCGTCCGCGTCCCGCCGCCCCCACCGAGGTCCCATGAAGTTCCGCCGCATCGCATTCGTCGCCGCGAGCACGACGCCGGCCCGCCGGGCGCGCGAGCGGCTGCGCCGGCGCTACAAGGCCGTCTCGCCCGGCACGGCCGACGTGATCGTCGTGCTCGGCGGCGACGGCACGATGCTGGAGACGTTGCACAGGCATTTCGACCGCCGGGTGCCGATCTACGGCATGAACCGCGGCACGGTCGGCTTCCTGATGAACGACTATCGCGAGGCGCGGCTGCTCGAGCGGCTGGAGGTGGCGCAGCAGGTGAAGCTGCACCCGCTCAGCATGCAGGCGGAGACCGTCGACGGCAAGGCGCACCACGCCTATTGCATCAACGAGGTCGCGCTGCTGCGCGAGACGCGCCAGGCGGCGAAGCTGCAGATCGCGGTCGACGGCAAGGTGCGGATGAAGGAGCTGGTCTGCGACGGCGCGATCATCGCCACGCCGGCGGGCAGCACCGCATACAATCTGTCGGCGCACGGACCGATCGTGCCGCTCGGCGCCGACCTGCTCGCGCTGACGCCGATCAGCGCCTTCCGGCCGCGGCGCTGGCGCGGCGCGCTGCTGCCGGCGACCGCCGAGGTGAACATCGAGATCAAGGAGCCGCGCAAGCGGCCGGTCAGCGCGGTCGCCGATTACACCGAAGTGCGCGACGTGCAGCATGTGCGCATCTTCGAGGACCGCGAAATCGTGCTCACCTTGCTGTTCGATCCGGAGCACAATCTCGAAGAGCGCATCCTGAACGAGCAGTTCACCCCGTGATCCCCCGGCAACGTCGTTCGATGCGGCCTGCGCAGCGCGGTGCCGCGGCCGGTTGGTGATGCCGATATCGCTGGCAGACGGTCTGAAGCGGATCGACTGGCGCGCGCTCGCGCTGGCGCTCGCCATCGGCGCCGCAGGCGGTGCGGTGTTCAACTGGCTGCGCCTGCCGCTCGCCTGGCTGCTCGGCGCCATGGTCGCGGTGACGGTCGCCGCCACGTCCGGCGCGCGCGTCCGCGTCCCGGTGCGGGTGGTGACGGTCGCCTACGGCGTGCTCGGCGTGACGATGGGCACCGCATTCTCGCCCGAGATATTCCATCGCCTGGGCCGCTTCGCCGTAACCATGGGCGCGCTGCTGGTCTATATCGCGCTGATCGCCGCGATCATGCTGGTGCTGTTCCGGCGCGTCTTCGGCTTCGATCCCAAGACCGCCTATTTCGCGGCGATGCCGGGCGGCATCGCCGAGATGACCGCGATCGGCGCGGCGATGGGCGGCGACGGGCGCACCATCGCGCTGTTCCACGGCACGCGCATCCTGCTGGTGGCGCTTTGCATCCCGATGGCGTTCCACTTCCTCGCCGGCTACCAGCCGCAGGGCGTGGCGGCGATGGGCGGCGCGCTCGACAGCATCGGCGCGGCGGACTGGCTGGTATTCCTCGCCTGCGGCATCGCCGGCCATTTCGGCGGCCGGCTGATCCGCCTGCCGGCGCCGTCGCTGCTCGGCGGGCTGATCGCCAGCGCGCTCGCCCATCTCGGCGGGCTGACCACGGCGAAGGTGCCGTTCCTGGTCATCGCCGCCAGCCAGCTGGTCATCGGCTGCGCGATCGGCACCCGCTTCTACGGCACCTCGCCCGCTTTGATCGCCCGGATGCTGGCGATCGCCGCGGCGAACGTCGCCATCATGCTCACCATCACCGTCGGGTTCAGCCTGGGGCTCTCGCACCTCACCGACTGGCCGATCGACGCGATCATGCTCGCCTTCTCTCCCGGCGGCCTGCCCGAGATGTCGCTGGTGGCGCTGGTAATGGGCATCGACGTGGTGTTCGTCGCCGCCCACCACACCGTGCGTATCATCTTCGTGGTCGCGATGGCGCCGCTCTGCCTGCGGCTGCTCGACCGCGGCCGCGACGGCACGGCGGGCTGAGCGCGCTCTGGCCCGGCCGCACCGGCCACCCTATAGTGGCGAGCAATCCGACGCGGGAACGGCGCGTGCGGCGTCGGCCGTGTTCCGCGCGGCAGCGAAATTCAGGGAGGCCCCGATGGAAATCATCCTGTATTACGCCCCGATCACCTGTGCGCTGGCGCCCTACGTGACGCTCACCGAGGCGAAGGCCGATTTCGAGGTGCGGCCGCTCAACTTCCGCAAGAAGCAGCAGATGTCGCCCGAGTACCTGAAGCTCAATCCCAGGCACAAGGTGCCGCTGCTGATCGTCGACGGCAGGCCGCTCACCGAGAACGTCGCCATCCACAGCTGGATTTCGCGCAGCTTCCCCCAGGCGAAGCTGCTGCCCGCCGATCCGTGGGACGAGCTGAAGGCTATTTCGCTGATGTCGTGGTGCGCTTCGGGAATCCATCCCTTCCTCAGCCGGATCAACTCGCCGGAGCGGTGCTGCGACCTGCCCGACACTGCCGCGAGCGTGCGTCGGCTGGCGGCGGAGCAGATGTTCGAGGCCTTCCGCGTCGCCGAGGAGATGCTGGCCGGGCGCGCCTACTTCTTCGACCATTTCACGGCGCCGGACGCGCATTTCTTCTGGTGCTTCCGCCGCGCCACGCAGTTCGAGCTCGACCTGTCGGCGTTCCCGAACTGCCTCGCGCATTTCGAGCGCATGAAGGGCCGCGCCAGCGTCCAGAAGGTGCTCGCCTTCGAGAAAGACGTACAGGCCGGCTTCGCCCAGGCGGCGTAGCAGCGGAGAACGGCCCGCGCCGCGTGGCGGCTCGTTCGCATCGCTGCGCGCGACTATTCGCGTCGGCGGGAGATCTCCCTGAGATCCTGCTCGCCTTCGCTGCCTCGGCGCGTTGCCCGGACTGTCCCTCCGGTGGCGCTGGTCACGGGGATCGACCGAATGTTCGTCCCCGCCCGTCACACAGTGCGCGTCATCGAGACCGAGGAACTGTCCGCGCGACAGTGCCTCGATGTCGTCGAGTGCCGCCGCCGGCCACAACATGTCGAAAGAGCGCCATGCCGCAAACCTACATCGCGATACTGCTGCTTTCCCTTCTGTCGGTGCTGACGACATGCGCCGGTGTTCTGCTGGCGGCGATGATTCGCGACAACGCCCGGGCGATCGCAATGGGCGTTGGCTTCTCGACCGGCATCATGGTCCTGGTCTCGGGCGTGGAGCTCATTCCCGAGGCCTATGGCGGCGCCGGACTGCTCGGTACGACGCTCGCAGTCGGCCTCGGCGCGGGCGTCATCTGGCTCGCCAATTTCGTGGTACCGCACAGCCATCTCGTGCGCGAGCACGGGCTTGCCGACACCCGGCTCGTGCGATCGGCCTATCTGGTCGTGATCGGCCTCATCCTTCATGATGTTCCGGAAGGCTTCGCGATGGCCAATGCGTATATCGCCTCACCCTCGCTCGGTCTGCTGGTGGCCCTGGCGATCGCCCTTCATAACCTGCCGGAAGAATTGGCGATGGCCTTGCCGGCCATGACTCTTCGCAACAAGCGCTTCCTGATACGCGCGGCGGTGCTGTCGGCCCTCGCCGAGCCTGCGGGCGCCATCATCGGGCTGGTCGCGGTCGGCGCCAACCCGTCGTTCAATGCGTACTTCATGGCTTTCGCCGCGGGGGCCATGATCTTCGTCTCGTTTCACGAGCTGGTGCCGATGGCACGCCGGTACCACCGGATCGACTGGTTCGCCGTCGGCCTCGCGCTCAGCGTGGTCGTCCACGCGTTGCTGGCAGCCGCAACGACCCGGTAGGCTGACAGACCAATCGCCGTCACGGCTCGAAGGAGTGCATGTCATGGCAAAAGACCAACCGCCACCATCGGTCGACATGGACAAGGCCTTGCTCGACCCGGGCGCGGTGTTCGCGACGCCTGAGGACGTTCTCGGCCATGCCGGGCTGACGCCGGAGCAGAAGATCGAAATCCTCCGCCGCTGGGCGTACGACGCGGCCGAGGTTGCCGTCGCCGTGGAGGAAGGCATGCCCGGCGAAGACAATGGTCTCCTGAGACGCATCCTGCTCGCGCTCGAGCAACTCGGCGGTGGCATCGATGCCGGGCATACCGGACCGACGAAGCAGGACGGATTGCCCGGCTCGAGCGCAAAACCGAAGTGACCGCATCCAACGGCGCTAAGCCTTTGTCAGTACGATCCCCAACGCGACCAGAATTCCTGCCGCGAGGGCAACCAGGCTGTACTTGCGCGGCTCGCGCTCCGCCCGCGGCAGCAGATGGGTGGCGCCGACATAGATCAGCGCGCCGGCCGAAAGCGCGAGCAGCAGGCCGAGCAGCGATGGCTCGATCCGGCTGACGACGGGATAGGAGACCAGGGTGCCCAGGGGCGTCGTGACGGCGGCGGCGAGAAAGGCGAGCAGGAACGACCGTCGCTCGGAAAATCCGCTGCGCAGGAGCAGCGTGTAGGTGACGATGCCTTCGGGAAATTCGTGCAGGATCATGCCGACCGCGACCAGCACGCCGGTAAACATGCTGACGCTGAAGCTGATCGAGTACACGACCCCGTCGAGAAACGAATGGAAGCCGATGCCGAGCAGGGGAACGAGCCCGAGCGCGTACTCGGCGGTTTCCGGCTTGTCGCAGACA
>Ga0316620_10001397_pt1 | contig 10418 bp, 8 predicted proteins | sample OWC_Aug_M1_C1_D5_FD_207651 | JGI IMG/M metagenome (GOLD analysis project Ga0316620, IMG submission 207651) | Wetland soil microbial communities from Old Woman Creek delta, Ohio, United States - OWC_Aug_M1_C1_D5_B | ecosystem: Environmental > Terrestrial > Soil > Wetlands | place: USA: Ohio...
TCGAGTTCGAGAGATGAAGACGGCCATCGTCCATGAGTGGCTAGTGACTGCAGGGGGCTCGGAGAAGGTTGTCGAGCAGCTACTCACATTATTCCCTGATGCTGATATCTATACGCTGATAGATTTCTTACCTGACAGGGACCGCGAATTCTTGACTGGGAAGCATATCCATACCTCGATCATCCAGCATCTACCATTTTCCCGCAGGCATTATCGCCAATACTTGCCACTCATGCCATTGGCGGTAGAGCAATTTGATTTATCGAACTATGACCTGATTCTCTCCAGCAATCACGCCGTAGCGAAAGGAGTGTTAACCGGACCGCACCAGCTGCACATCTCTTACATCCACTCGCCGATGAGATATGCCTGGGAAATGCAGCACCAATATATAAATGAAGCCCGGTTGAATAAAGGGATTTTCTCCTGGCCAACGCGCTGGCTCTTGCACGAGTTACGGATGTGGGATTACCGGTCTGCTAATGGCGTTGATTATTTCATTGCCAATTCAGAATTTGTAGCTCGGCGTATTTGGAAAACATACCGGCGGGAAGCCAAGGTCATCTATCCACCGGTACAAATAGATAAATTAACTCTTCAAGAAAATAAAGACGAGTATTACCTGGCTGCATCCAGGATGGTAGCTTACAAAAGAATGGATTTAATCGTTGAGGCTTTCAACCAGATGCCGGATAAGCGGCTGGTGGTAATTGGGGATGGACCTGAATTGCGTAAAATAAGGAATATGTCCAGGCATAATATCGAAATATTAGGTTATCAGCCTGATGAAGTGCTGCATGAATATATGCAGCATGCCAGAGCCTTTGTATTTGCGGGTTTGGAAGATTTCGGCATTATTCTTGTGGAAGCGCAGGCCTGTGGCACGCCGGTCATAGCGTATAGGGGAGGTGGCGCGATGGAGACAATTCGTGGCCTCGAACAAGACGAGCCTACAGGCGTTTTCTTTTTAGGGCAAACGACGGAAGCGATCATCGGGGCAATCACCACGTTTGAAGCGCATCAGGGCGTTATCCATCCAATTAACTGTAGGGCAAATTCTGAACGTTTTTCATCCCAACGTTTCTGCTCAGAGATTTCCCAGTTTATAGGACAATCATGGAGTCGATTCACTAGATGAAGCGGATGATTTGGCTAATCATATCAACTCGTGGTATGATTAATCCAAGATTAAGACATAAAAATCTGCTTTAGATATTCAATTATTGTTATATTTCATTTAAGTGAATAACTACAGTGGGATAAATATTTAGAAGCTGTACATAAATGGATCGATGGCACAACAGGTCAGGCAATCAGTAAGACACTGGATCAGATCATTTAGCTATATCCTACCCCGGTCAGCTGTTAGGATCCGGATGGGGATATTGCTGTTTCTGTCCGATGTGATCAGCCTGCTGATTGCTGGAGCTTTGGCTTTGTTTATCTGGTCACACGTGCGTGCAGATTTAATCCCCAGATCCTATTTGAGTATTGTGTATTTCGTGTTCATCTTTGCGTTTGTGTATGGAGTGGCCCGATTGTATCCAGGGATTGGATTGAGCCCCGTAGAAGAGTTGCGGTTACTGAGTATATCCACGACGATCGTATTCCTCTGGATGGGGACACTATCTTTCTATTTACATAATTTTGAGCGTTATTCAAGGGCTTCTTTTGGCCTGGCATGGATATTTGCCCTGGTTTTGGTGCCGATGAGCAGGCATCTCGTTCGCTCGATTTTATCGTCTTTGGGGATGTGGGGCGAGCCTATCGCATTAATTGGTTATGGTGAGTGTGGATCTAGCCTGTTGAAATTCTTATTGAATAATCCAAGAGTGGGGTATCGCCCTGAAATCGTCATCAATGGCTATTCAGCCTCCAACGTTCCGGCGATCCCAATTCCCCATTATTTCGATAACGGGCAGTTACCTTTTTCCAAGATTCGGGATTTGGACGGGATCAAGACTGCCATATTGATCACATCAGAGATCCCGCAAGAATTGTTGACCAAGATCGTGGACGGTTATTGGCATAAATTCCACCATCTCATCATGATCACCACAGATCAAAAAAGCAGCAGCGTTTGGGTGCAACCACGGGATGTGGGTGGTATTCTTGGGTTAGAAGTCAGGCAGAACCTGTTTAGTGACCTCGAGCAGAGCATCAAGCGGGTGATGGATATCTGCCTGGTGTTGTTGGCACTACCAATATTACTGCTTGTATTTATGATCTTAGCAATATTGATCCGCATTGATACACCAGGTCCGATCATCTACTCCCAGAAGCGAGTCGGAAAGGGTGGTAAGGAATTCACCGTATTGAAATTCCGGACGATGGTCATGAATGCCGAACAGGTTTTGGATGAATTTCTCAAGAAACACCCATCGCTCCAGGCAGAATGGCTCATGAATCAAAAGATAAAGAATGACCCGAGAGTTACAACGGTGGGGAAGATATTACGCCGGTTGAGTTTAGATGAACTGCCTCAATTCTTGAATATCTTACATGGAGAGATGAGCCTGGTAGGTCCCCGGCCAATCGTGCAGGAGGAAATCAAGTATTACAGCAACAGATATCACCTATTATCCAAGGTAAAGCCGGGCCTGACAGGCCTTTGGCAGGTATCGGGGCGTAATGACCTTAGCTACGAAGAACGTGTTAACCTGGATGAATATTATGTGCGCAATTGGTCCGTGTGGATGGACATTTACATTTTGGCCTCGACAATCAAGGCTGTCCTGACGGGAAAAGGGGCATATTGAATTTTGTGTCTCGAGAATTATTTGAACAGATATCCACTGGCGGCACCATACAGTTCCATAAAAAGGTATCATTCCACATAGAATTCAATGCCGGATTTCTAATAACTTATCCAGGGATGAATCTGGTGTTTTCCAGGCTATAACGAAAGACAGCCATCGGCTCATCTTCAGCACAGTCACTCCCAAAACCAAGCCAAATGAAAATGGGGTCTCTTTGCTCGATCCCGAACGCGTCGAACCCCCCTTCTATCAATTCAGTTATGTGAATATCGTGGACTGCCAGAAATAGTACCAATTGAACCTGGCGACGTTTGCATGGACAGATGGGGAGGTATCTGGTTATACCACCCCTTGTAGTGATGCCAGCCTACACAGTATCGATGAAATTAAACAGGCAATGGTTCATCGGTTGGAAGCGGATGGTTTTGATCTATCTGCGCTTCCATGAATTATCAAGTCCCAGGTTGACTAGCGCGTCCTCACTGATTCTTGAAGAAAATAATTACGCTAAAGATGGAATACAAGTCCAAAGCCAGCAGAAATCCCGAAAATACGAATGCATTAATGCGTGCGGGAAATTTCAATAGCTTGGTCACCCATGCCAACAAGCCTTGCCAGCCTGTCACCAGGAAAAGTGAAATTATTACGATTGCCGGAAAGATGTAACGGGTAGTCGGGATGTATGGCCGGTAACGCAAGGCTCCACCCATTGTATATACCCCGTATAGCACAGCGACCACGATTGTCAGGATGGCTACGGCTGCTAAAAACATGTACTCATATTTATGCGGTTTAACCAGTCTGAAACCAGTCAGCAGGCTGCCTACGATCCCTAATATCGTAAATATAAAAAGAAATAGATACGGCCGAAACCATGAACCGTTATTAATCAGTGGGACCTGACCCCAACCGAATTTTGCCCAAAACGTATTGAAAATAAAATTAGCAGCGGCTTTTGTGTACCAGGCTGTGCCCGGGGGATCTAAAAATACCGACAGGATGCTGGAGATATGGAAAGGTTTTAGGTCCTGGATTTTACTGAAGATCAATCGCGAGATTTGGGGTCTCAAATAGGGCCAGGATTGCTGGAATTGGGCATTACGGGCAAGGTTAGTGAAACTTGCATTGCCCCACGTTCCGGTCGTGCCGTTCGAATTAGTAAATATTGGTATTGAACCAATTGGCCAAACCCCTTCTACCAAAACGAGCCCAGAATAATATACTGTTGCAAGTGGGCTATCTGGGCTGGTTGTGCGTACCCATATCTGCAACCGATCTTGTTCATCGGGAATTTGAACCACAGAAGCAATAAAGCGCGGATTTTTGGTGAGCGCTTCCTGCTTAAAACCAAGCCAGTTATCCTGAAACTGCAACAAGGAGTTCAACCCAGGACCGTATCCAATCATATCCTGATCAGACCATACCCAAGCTCCTATCGTCACGGTCTTCCCACGCAATTGATCGCTTAACTCCGAGGGCACCAGTTGGAAAAATCCCGAATTCCAAGAAGGGTATTTCAGACTCCAGGCTGTATCGGGGTCAGTTATACCAGCCAGCGCGTAGGCACTATTCGAGCTTCCTTGGAGATGCACTCTTGAGGAAATATCCTGGTAATTTGCCCTGATCCAATAGGCTGCATCCCCCCAACTAAATAAAATTAATAAAACTGTAATTGAGCTTACCCCCGCAGCTATCCAGGCGATGAACTTAACCTTTCGTGGCAAAATAGATAACAGAAGGACGAGAGGCAGGTAGAGCAGGAGCGGATAAAGGATTTTTTGTGTTAGTAAGCCAGCGATGGTTATTAACAGGAGAAGCACAATATATTTGATTGAAAATTCCTTGATCAGCTTTACCGAGACGTATAGCCACAATGAAAATATACCTATGGCTGCTACAAAATTATTCAAGGAGCTCATAAATTCGACGAACGACGGTAACATCGCAATAAAGAGGGGAACCATCCATTGCAGCGGGTGATCCGCCGGGGTTAATTCTTGAGTTAACTTGTATGCACTAAAAATAGTAACCAGTAAAAATAAGAGCGAGACAATCCGACCGACATACAATTGAACGTTTACCGAAGCCCCCTTCAAAATAAAGAATGGCACCGCTTCGATGACATAATAGAGAGGAGGATCACTAAGTTGGGGGATCCCAATCCAAATCGGCTTGGAAGGATCGGTGAGGTTGGGCAAAGTCCCGTCACCAAAGAAATTCGATTTAATCAGGGATTGGCCGACAGCCAGGCGCATATTTACATCATAATCGCCAACCTGAGGCAGTCTGAGTCGATTGGCCGTAAGCCAGGCATATTCAAAATGACCTGGCTCGTCATAATGCTGCCATGGCGGGATAATAAATACATAGATCAAGCCATGGATGATGGCCACGATCATCACGATGTAAATTTTCTTCATAAATTAAGGTTCGCGTTGACGATTGAGATTTGTAAATCTCCTGGACCGGTTTCTTAATAATCTTATCATTAAAATATGAGGAAATATTTCGCAGTAGAGATATTCAGATCAGACTAGCTAACAAATTATCCCGCCTTATGATAAACTAATTTGAAGCGCGACCTCTAGATCAAGGGTTATGCCCATGAAAATTAAGTTCATCGTATTGCTATTTATTCCCTTCATCAGTTGGGCTCTTATGGGATCTTCAAACCGTGATTGGAACTTGAAGGACCAATCGTTAATGGATGCACGAGCAGCGATAGATAATACTGCAACACCACTCCTCATCCCAACCACAACCCCGGTCTTCGTCGATGGAACGGTAACCCCAACTGAAAGAGTCTTGCCTCCTATAGGTGGGAATGCAGGCCTGGTCCTGGGTGCGAGCGTCCTTGTGCTGATCATCATTGGTGGCGTGGTGTTAACCTCGCGAAAGAAAGCCAAACATTGACAGGGGTTTGTGGATGAGGTATGCTTGCAGCGCTCCGGGTGGGTCCAGCGCGGCGGAACCCTTCGAACCCTGTCAGGTCTGAGAAGAAGCAGCAGTAAGGAGGATATTCCGGGTGCCGCTGGGGAGCTTGCCCGGAGTATGCGGAAAATAAAAACAAGCGGTGAAATACCGCTTGTTTTCGTTTAGATAACACACTGTTTACTTATTAAGCTCAACCGAGGGAGGCTTTAGAAATCCATCACAGCCGTTGTATACAATGTTCGTTTGGTTAGTGCCCCCCACTTCCACATTCCAGCCTATGAATTGGGTGGAAGAGAAAGCAGTAACATCATCGGTACCAGTTAATTTGATATCAGACCCCGGGGCATATAGAACGCCGGTGATGGTTACATTCGATGTGCCGTTTAATGTTACGGCAGCTTGATTCTCTTTTGGGATATAGAAGAGAATACCCGGAATCGCTGGATCTGCAGTAGTCGAACCACCTGGTGCTGCATTAAGATTCACCACCTCGTTCCCGTTGATGGTGAGATCTCCATCTCTAAGATAAATCGTCAGATTACTACCGGTATACGGTCCTTTCTTGAATGACAAATTCCCGGTCACACAATACAAGCCTGACAGGGTTTTGGGCAGAGTATTATCCGTATACCACTGACCAGGATCTGTGGGACAAACGGGTGGATCCACCTCGTAAGCATAAGGGGGTATTGGTTCTTCATAGTGTTCGGGGGGTGGAGAAATATCATCTTTTAATGGGTCATAATCAATATAACCGCCTTGAATCTTCTTACTCGGATCACCTGCGACCGAAGCGTCACCCACTGTACGTAGGCAACCATTGGAGAAAACCCCACCGCCGGAGATGCTTATGTCACCAGTACCATGGAAGGCTACACCCACATTCCCAGTGCAGGTAGAATCGTTGAGGGCGACGATGGCATTCCCATACATTAACGGCCCACCTGTCCACATACGGCTGACAGACTGCACTGAGTATTTCAAAGCATCGGGGTATACCAATTGGAGGAAATTGCTTGGAGAAGTGGCGGTGATATCTACGGTGACATCGATGTATGCATCACCCCATGTCTTGCCTCCACAGGAAAGCTCAACATAGTTATGATTCGGTGATTCGTCATGACGTTTAATGTCGAAGCCATTTGCAGCAGCGCGATCGATCGCTTGCTTGTACCCCTGTGGAAATGCATTTGGAACAATATTGCATGACCATTCCTGTTCGCAAACATAGCCCTGATAATTTTTATATTCCAAGCCAGCCGCAGCTGCACCTGCTAACGCAGAAGCATCGGCAGCATTCTGACCATGACGCCGGTTAGACATGGCCATGCCCCCATCGATCGCCAGGGCAACGAAACCGAGAAACACGACCAAGCCAAGCACAAGGTAGACGATGGCCTGGCCTTTTTCGGAATTACTGTGATTTAACTCCATGGTTTCCTCCTGAAATCCTGACTAATCACATAAGGGCAAGATGATCGCATCATTAATCGTCGCCCGGATGATAATGGTATCTCCAATAAGGGCACCCAAGAAAGGCATGGAGATGGGGAAATTCTGATACTCAACATTCACCGTGACGATTGATTGGGGGTCATCGAGACAGAGTGGACCGTCATAATCTATCCCGACTGATACAATTGCGCTCGGGTCTTTGATCACATCCGCGAAGGTAGCCCTTACCCTTGACTCTATTCCAGCCGAATCAGAGGGATGAAAAGAAGCGTAAGACGCCCCTTCCTGGGCGGCATCGCGCATGGCCAACCAGGCAAAGAAAGCCCGCCCGAGATCTATCGTGCCGGCTAAAAGGACCATTAATATAGAAAGGGTCAATGCCAGCTCGATCATACTTTGGCCACGTTCTCTTCGCTTGGATTGAATTAACCTATTCATTACTCACTCCTCACCCTGTCGCTTCGCCATCATCTTGCAGGGGATAGTATCGATGGATGATCTGCCAGCAAAAGAATCTCACTCAGTATTTGAACATGCTCCACAAGGCAGGCCTGTCTCCACATATTTTTACGGGGGATTAAATTTCAAATCTGTCAGCACAGTGCGGGCACTCTGTGCCTGTATGGTAAACCCGTTAAAACCCAAAAATTCTATGATCGGTGTATATTGCACACTCAAGTGCACCCCTACGCGATCACCCAGCTTGATCAAATCCTGGTTGTATACACTAGCTAGTGCTGGGCAACGATTACCCGCATCAGGGAATGGAGATGTCCCCGGACCATGATCGTACCAGACTGTGATGGCACCATCAGGTATCTGGGTTAAGATCGCTCCTCTGCGGACAGCGGTTCGGATGCCATCGCAATACATATAATATCTCGTCGTGTCGGTCGGGTCGATATAGCCGGCACCCGCACCATACCTGGCACCTTCGCGGGCTGCGCTGGTAACTGAGACATAGATGAAAATCATCCTGCCGAATTCGATCAGTCCGTAGGTTAGCAATAGCAGGATGGGGAAAACTATGGCAAACTCGACCATTGTTTGGGCGTGTTCTGATTTCGACCTATGTTTGGGTTTGATCATGTTTAATGCTCGCCATCCAATATTAAATTGGGCAATAAATATTCCTAATTATATACAATCATGCAAATAATTTTCAAATAAATATTTTACACTATATAACGGCACAAAGTAAGATTTGTTACCGTCCATCCCTCTAATCATACAGGCAAGTTGATTAAATTTGCTTATCAAATATGTCAGGTGTTGCATAAACCAGACCGACATGGATTGTTTTTCAATGTAGAGCCATCAGACCTGATTGTGCAGTTTGAATTGCAAGCTCGATGCCTGGATGAGCAGCAGGTGGAGAAGAGCTCTTAAGCAAATTGAGCACATAAATTTCGTTAGTTAGGGTCTCCCTGAGCTCCGATAACATCGGTCGTTCGGAGGCCTGGTATTGATCGGCGATATTATTTAGGGCGTGTAGGGAGGCGATCATCACGGTCTCCGTACGCCTCGCAGCAGATGGGATAAGCTCATAATTACCCTCGAGGGCTAATTCCACCAACTCCGTCGTCCGTTCCCTTGATAATTGGATATAAAGATCGGCCTTTTCAACCCGGTTGAAAGTCAAACTCAGCTGGACATCTTCGAGGGTGAGTTTTGTGGAATATAGAGGATCACCCGGAATCGATAATTGCGCAGATAATACAAGGCTATTCACGACCAATACTAACAAGACGATCAATATGGCAGGGGCGACGATGTTGAAAACCCAGCGCTGCGGGGTATAACGCCGGAGCACCCGTTGCCAGAAACTTTGAGGCGAGATTGATTCAATCTTATGCTCGATGTATGCCCGCGAAGAGCTGATAAATCCCTGCCTGGGGTCGAGGTTTTTACGGGAATCGACCAGCCAGGTGAGGCTTTCAAGCCTTAGGCGCAGCTCGGCAGCATCTTGGGGATGCTTTTCCAGGATTGAGGCAATCGTTTCCTGGCCAGTCATGAGGGCCGGTAAATATTGGTCGATTATTACATCAATACGATGGTCGGATCTCATATCATCCAGTTTCGTCGAGCTGCTGGCGTAATGCCAGTATAGCCCGGTGTTGCAATACTCGTATGGCACCCACCGAACGGTTCATCACTTGCGCCGTCTCTTCCGGTGAAAGCTCACCGAAGAAGCGCAGGGTGAGGACGGATTGGTAATCGGGGCGTAGCTGGCCTAATTTACGGATGATTTGCTGGTGTTCCATTCGGTTACTGATTAGCTCGGTTAATCCCGCGCTCTCGTCTGCGTGATATCCGTCCATATCATCCGGTGCCCTGGCTTCAAGACGGTTATTTTGACGATAATGATCCACTAGTGCATTACGTGCAATCCGAAATAAGAATGCCAGGAAAGGTACCCCACGCTCAATATAATTTGGTAAAGATTGCCAGGCTTTGAGAAAGACTTCACCGGTCAGGTCTTCGGCATCCATACGGCTTTCCAAATGGGCATACAGATAACGAAAAACAGCCGGCGCATGACATTCATAGAGATCACCGAAAGCTTGTGGATCACCGTGTTTGGCTTTTTTGATCAGCTCGTGATCATCATCCAGTTTGCCTGGCATGCCTTCACCATATTGAACGTTAATCGATACGAATTGTTACATAGGATGCAACTATGGAACCAGAACTAGCAGGATCAAAATGATCCAAACGCATCAAGGTTGTGGTGAGGCAACAGCGATGTTCTGATGGAGTAATGCCCAATGTTGAGGTGGAAGATAGATGAGCTCAGCCCGACCAATAATGTTTTCAAGGGGGACAAATCCCCACTTGCGAGAATCTGATGAGTTGTTTCGATTATCCCCCATGACAAACAACTGACCAGAAGGAACGTTCCAATCACCACCAATATTCGTATTCACCTTCAGATAGATTTCGAGCAATAATTGACCGTTCACATAGACTTTGCCATCGGCAATGTGTATCTGATCTCCGGGGAGGCCAATAATACGCTTGATGTATGGGGTTGTGTCCGGATCGGGTGGGTAACGAAATACGATCACATCACCGCGCTCTGGTGAACTATTAAAGCGGTAAGCCAGCTTATTAACAATCACATAATCGCCTGGGAATAATGTAGGCTGCATACTAATGGATTCGACCCGAATACGCTCGGAAACAGTATTGATCGCAAGGAAGAGGATTAGAGACAGTAAGATTGTCTCCAGTGTATCCAGGATCGTCCTTCGCCAGCTTGCTGCCTGA
>Ga0316620_10001398_pt1 | contig 10417 bp, 10 predicted proteins | sample OWC_Aug_M1_C1_D5_FD_207651 | JGI IMG/M metagenome (GOLD analysis project Ga0316620, IMG submission 207651) | Wetland soil microbial communities from Old Woman Creek delta, Ohio, United States - OWC_Aug_M1_C1_D5_B | ecosystem: Environmental > Terrestrial > Soil > Wetlands | place: USA: Ohio...
CTTCCGCCAGGCAGCCAACGCAGCTTCGCCGGTGTTCGACGCCTTCCTGCGCCTGGCCGAGATCGCCCAGCAGCAGGGGAGGACCGAGGCTGCGATCCAGTGGCTCGAGGAGGCCCACTTCAAGTTCCCGGAGCGCAGCGAAGGGAGCATGGAGCTCGGCCGCCTGCTGTGGCACCTCGGTCGATGCCCGGAGGCGCGGCCCTACCTCGAGCGGGTGATCAGCGCCGACCCGGGATCGCAGATGGCGACCGACGCGAGGTCCATGCTCGAGGGCTGCTGATGCCGTTCAACTACCTGCTGACCAACCTCCTGGTCGACGTGCCCGCTGCGGTGGGAGCCATCTTCCTCGACAACGAGGGTGAGGCCATCGAGTGGGTGACGCGCCACGGCGACCCCTACGACCTCAAAGTCGAGGGGGCGTACCACTCGATCTTCAAGCGCCACCTGGAGGTCCTTGCCGGTGATGCCGCGGTGGGGGAGGTCCGGAACTACATCGTCGAGAGCGAGCTGCTTACCGCGTTGACGCAAACTCTGCCGGGCGGCTACTATGTTGTTCTTGTGCAGGAAGCGAGCGGCTCCAAAGCTACAGCGCTGTACCACCTCCGCCAGGCCGCCCGCGTCCTGTCGCGGGAGCTGAGTTAGAAGTCCACGGCGAGCCACCGCCCACACGGGGGTCTGATGGCGCGTTCCTTCTTGGACAAGCTCAAGCGGGGTCTGTTCATGACCCACACCGAGTTCCTCGAACGGGTGGGCGAAACCCTGCAACGCACCGGCCCGGTGGACCCGGCCCTGCTCGACAGCCTCGAGGAGGCCCTGATCTCGGCCGACACTGGCGTGGACTTGGCCCTGCGCCTGGTCGAGGAGCTCCGCCAGCGCATCGCCAAGGACGGCGTCACCGACGCCAGCCAGCTCCGACCGCTTCTCCGCCAGCGGCTGCTGGCGCTGCTCGAGGCGGCGGACGCAGCCAACCCCCTGCGCCCGGCGCCGCAGCTGCCCCGGGTCACCATGCTGGTGGGCGTCAACGGCACCGGCAAGACGACCACGGTGGCCAAGCTCGCCAAACGCCGCCAGGAGATGGGGCACAAGGTGGTGCTGGCCGCCGCCGACACTTTCCGCGCGGCGGCACTGGACCAGCTCCAGACCTGGGCGGACCGGGTCGGTGCCCCGGTGGTGCACCAGCAGGAGGGCGCCGACCCGGCGGCCGTGGTCTTCGATGCCATCGCCTCGGCCCGCGCGCACGGCGCCGATGAGGTGCTGGTCGACACGGCCGGACGCCTGCACACCCGCGCCAACCTGATGAAGGAGCTCGAGAAGGTCATCCGCATCGCCGGCCGCGAGGTCGAGGGTGCGCCGCACGAGGTGCTCCTGGTCCTCGACGCCACCACCGGCGCCAACGGCATCGAGCAGGCGCAGCGTTTCGGCGCCACCGCCGGCGTCACCGGCGTCGTACTGACCAAGCTCGACGGGACCGCCAAGGGCGGCGTGGTCCTCGCCATAGCCGACGTTCTCAAGCTGCCCGTCCGCTGGGTGGGCGTGGGCGAGACCGTGGACGATCTCTTGCCCTTCTCGGCCGCGGACTTCGTCGACGCTCTGCTCGACACGGAGGAAGCCTGACCCGTGAACGGCGCGACCGAGACCGACGCGCGGTGGATGCAGCGGGCCCTGGAGCTGGCCGTGCGCGGCCGCTACGGGACCTCGCCCAATCCCATGGTCGGCGCGGTCGTCGTCGATGCCCAGAGCCGCCTCGCCGGCGAGGGATTCCACGCCACCTTCGGTGGCCCCCATGCCGAGACGGTTGCTCTTGGGGCGGCCGCGCAGCGGGCGCGTGACGGCACCCTCTACGTCACCCTCGAGCCCTGTGCCCACTTCGGCAAGACGCCTCCGTGCACCGATGCCATCGTCGCGGCCGGCGTCAGGCGGGTCGTGATCGCGCTGCGCGATCCCAGCCCCACCGCCGGTGGCGGAGTCGAGCGCCTGCGCGAGCACGGCATCGCCGTGGACATGGCCGGCGACCGCGAGGCGCGAGCGGCCCGGACGCTCAACCGACGCTGGTTGCGCTGGGCCGAGGATCGTCGCCCGTGGGTCACGCTCAAGGCGGCGGTCTCCCTCGACGGCCGCATCGCCACCGCCACCGGCCAATCGCAGTGGATCACCAGCTCGGAGGCCCGCCGTCGGGGCCTCGAGATGCGCGAGGAGCACGACGCCATGCTGGTCGGGGTGGGGACGGTGCTGGCTGACAACCCTCTGCTCACCCGCCGCCTCGGCCTGGCCCGAGCGAGGGCCTGGCGCCGGGTCATCCTCGACTCGACGCTGCGCACGCCGAGCCATGCCAACGTGGTCAGCAACGACCCCGAGCTGACCGTCATCGCCCACACCGAGGCCGCCCCGACCGAGGAGCGGTACCGCCTCGAGCGGGCAGGGGTCACCCTGGTTTCCATGCCCTCGCATGACGGCGACCTGGTGGACGTGGAGTCCCTCCTGCGCTGGCTCGCCGATCACGACGTGGCCGCCCTGCTGGTGGAGGGCGGGGCCAGGGTCCACGGCTCGTTCGCGGACGCCGGCCTGGTCGACGAGGCGGTGTTCTTCGTCGCCCCTATGATCCTCGGCGGCGCGGCCCCGTGCGCGGTGGCCGGGAGGGGGGTCGCCGAGCTCGCCCGCGCCACCCGCCTGCGCTTCGAGTCCTGCGAGCGGTTCGGCGACGACCTGGAGCTGCGCGCCGTGACTGTGGAGGATGCCAGTGTTCACCGGATTGGTTGAAACCATGGGCAGGGTGCGCGGTATCGTCCGCGGGGACGACGGGGCCAGGCTCTCCGCCGAGATGACCTGGCCGGACGGAGAGAGCCCTCGCCGGGGCCACAGCGTGGCCGTCAACGGCGCCTGTCTGACGGTTCTTGAGCCCGAGCCCTGCGGCTTCATCGCCGACCTCTCACCGGAGACGCTGGCCCGCACCGCCCTGGTCGAGCTGCGGGCCGGGCAGCGGGTCAACCTGGAGCGCGCCCTGCGTCTCGGCGACCGCCTCGGCGGCCACTTGCTGCAGGGGCACGTCGACGCGCTCGTGCGCCTCCTCGCCGTCCACCCCCAGGGCGGCTTCTCGCGCTGGCGCGTCAGCCTCCCGGGCGAGCTCAGGCGAGAGGTCGCGCGCAAGGGCAGCATCGCCCTGCACGGCGTCTCGCTGACCGTGGCCGAGGTCGGCGAGGACTGGTTCGAGGTCGCGCTCATCCCTGAAACCCTGCAAGCGACGGTCCTCGGCGAGTGCCGGCAGGGGGCCAAGCTGCACCTGGAGACCGACGTCCTCGCCAAGTACGTGGTCTCGGCCACGGCCGAGCCTCGTCGTTCGGCCATCGACGGGCTGTTCGGCAGTGGAGCGGCCGATGCGTAGGGTCGAACCCGCCTACCCGGACCTCTTTCCGCTGACCCACGTGGTCCGTCCCGGGTACCTGCCCGGCCCGCACGTCGCCCTCGACCCGATCCGTATGGGCATCGTGTGGGAGGACGCGCCGCGCCGCATCCTGCCCGCCGAGGCATCCACGCCCCGCCAGCCGGTGAGTGCGATCGTGTTCAGCCGGGTAGCCGAGCAACGCCAGGACACCATCTCGCGCCTGATCGAGAGAGGCAGCTCCCTGCTCGTGGTTCTCGACGACCCGGCCACCGGACCGGCGGACATCGGTCTCAAGGGCAAGGCCGACGGCGCCAACGTCACCGCCCTGCTCCCGGTCCTCCCCTCGCCGCTGAGCGACGACCTGGTCCTGCCCACGCGCTGGAAGTCCTGGCGGTGGGGTGCACTCCTCGGCCTCTTCCCGTTCCCCGGCGCGGGGTCCGAGCTGGAGCGGCGCATCCGCAAGCTGCGCAAGGCCGGCGCATCCTTCGCCGTGTCCGCCCCTCTGCTGCTCACGCCCAAGGACCGTCACCGGATCCTCCTCGGCTGTGAGGGCTCGGGCATCGAGGACCGGCTCGAAAACTGCCTCTTCCACGCCGACGTGAGCCGCCGGCTGCACGCCCTGGAGCGGCGCGCCGGCGTGACCCTCCACGCGCAGGGGATGGAGCCGGTGATCTCCTCCCTCGTCCCCCTCGGGCAGCACCCGAACGCGGTGCGCACCGCCGCCATCCTCCGTCTGTGGGCGCGACGCCTCGACCAGTCCCACGAGGAGAGCTCGTGGGGCTGGCGCCTGCGCCGTGCGGCCACCGCGCTGGAGCGCATCCCCAACGATCCCGAGGCTCTGGCCGACGAGGACAACCTGCGCATCGTTCCCGGCTTCGACGCCTGGGTCGAGGGCTTCACCCGCGCGCTGTGGCACGGCGGTGAGCCGGCCGAGTCGGCCTGGGAGCTGTGGTCACGGACCCAGGATGGCGACGAGGGCGACTGACGTTGCTGGAGGCCACTTCGGAGACGACACATCTTCCCGGGCCGCCCCCGGAGCGGACCGCCAATGCACCATGAGTGGCGGCTGCTCGTCGGCGGCAACCTCCCTGGGGCGCGCAACATGGCCCGTGACTGGACGCTGCTCGAGGGTGTCGCCGCCGGCAGCGGCCCGCCCACGATCCGCTTCTACGGGTGGTCGCCGCCCTGCCTCTCCCTCGGTCGACACCAGGGTCTCGAGGCGGTCGACCTCGGCTTTTGCGCGCATGAGGGCATCGACGTGGTGCGTCGACCCACCGGCGGTCGTGCGGTTCTCCATCACATCGAGCTCACCTACTCAGTGGCCGCGCCCCTCGGTCGTCCCCCGTTGCCGTCGGGCCTGCAGCCGGCGTACCGCATGCTCTGCCAAGTGCTGGTGGACGCCTGCCGCGAGCTCGGCGTCGCGGCCGCGTTGACCGAGGGCGAGGTCAACGTCGCCCTGCCCGGCCCGCGTACGACCGTGCCCTGCTTCAAGGCGCCTGCCGCAGGCGAGGTCGTGGTGGCGGGGCGCAAGCTAGTCGGCTCGGCCATGCGCGCCCACGGCGGGGCGATGCTGCAGCACGGCTCGATCCTGCTCGACTGGGACGGGCGGCTGCAGGCCGGGGCCATGGGCCTGGCCAATGACCGCGAGCTGCGACCCCACGTGACCACCCTGGCCGAGCAGCTGGGGCGCGCCCCGGATTTGCAGGTCTTGAGCGCAGCGCTGGTGAGGGCCGCTGAGGTCCGGCTGGCCCTCAGGCTGGCCCCCGGCAGCCTTTCGCCGCGAGAGACGGAGCGGGAGGACGAGCTGCTGCCAGAGTACGACCTCACGCAGACCTCCCTGGCGTAGCCGCAGTGCTCCGGGCCCGCGACCGAGTCGGGGGCGTGAAACCGCGAGTCCCGTTCCCGAGCCCGTTCGCTTCGCCGCTTCGCGGCTCGCGACCCGCCGTGGCCAGCGGGTGGCGGCACGCCGCCCTTGCCCCTCTCCGCTCGGCCGTCGCCCTCGCTGCGACCCCCTACTTGCCGCTGCCCTACGCCGGGTTCCCGCTGTCGGAGCCGGCCCTTCTGTGACGGGCTTGAAAAGCGACGGGACATGGCTGGCGTTGGAAGGGTAGACTGCCGGCCCGGAGGCTGCAGCGAGATGATGAGGAGGTCGTCATGACGCGGGCGATCCGCATTCACGAGACGGGTGGACCGGAGGTCTTGAGATGGGAGGAGGTGATGGTCGGCCGACCGGGCCCGGGCGAGGCCCTGGTGCGGCACACCGCCGTCGGGCTCAACTTCATCGATACCTACCACCGTAGCGGCCTCTACCCGCTCGAGCTGCCGGCCGTGCTCGGCATGGAAGCGGCCGGTGTGGTCGAGGAGGTCGGTCCCGAGGTCGATGAAGTGTCGCCGGGTCAGGGCGTGGCCTACGCCGGCGGCGCGCTGGGGGCCTATAGCGAGCGCCGCTTGATTGCGGCCCGCCACCTCGTTCCCCTGCCCGAGGACGTATCCCCGGAGCAGGCGGCGGCGATGATGACCAAGGGCCTGACCGCCCACTACCTGCTGCGCCGCACCCACCGCGTCGAGCCGGGCGAAACCGTTCTCATCCACGCCGCGGCCGGCGGCGTCGGCCTGATCGCCTGCCAGTGGGCCAACCACCTCGGCGCCACGGTCATCGGCACCGTCGGCAGCGACGCTAAGGCCGAGCTGGCGCGTGCCCACGGCTGCCACCACCCCATCGTGTACACCCGCGAGGACTTCGTGACCAGGGTCAGGGAGATCACCGGCGGCGCGGGCGTGCCCGTGGTCTACGACTCGGTCGGCCGCTCGACCTGGGAGGGCTCCCTGGACTGCCTGCAGCCGCTCGGCCTGATGGTTTCCTTCGGCAACGCCTCGGGCGCGGTGCCGCCGATCCAGCCCCTGGTCCTGTCCGAGAAGGGGTCGCTGTTCCTCACCCGCCCCACCCTCATGGCCTACACTGCGCGCCGCAAGGACCTGCTGGCGGCGGCGGACGAGCTGTTCGCGGTGGTCAGCTCCGGTGCGGTGCGGATCGAGGTGAGGCAGCGCTACCCCCTGGCCGCGGCCGCCCAGGCCCACCGCGATCTGGAAGCGCGCGCCACGTCGGGCTCGACGGTGTTGTTGCCGTAACCCGGACCTCTCGCCGAGCTGCTGCTGCGGGCGTCGGTCGCCTGTGGTACGGTTGCAGCGTCGTCATGAAGCTGGTCATTCAGATCCCGGCCTGGAACGAGGAGCAGCACCTGCCCGGTGCCCTGGCCGAGCTACCGCGCACGGTCGACGGCTTCGACGAAGTGGAGGTGCAGGTCATCGACGACGGCTCGGTCGACCGTACGGCCGCCATCGCCGCGGAGCTCGGCGCCCTCGTGGTCCACCTGCCCGTGCACCGGGGTCTGGCCGTGGCCTTTGCCGCCGGCCTGGCGGCCGCCCTCGAGCGCGGTGCCGACGTCATCGTCAACACCGACGCTGACCAGCAGTACGACCCGCATGACATTCCGGCCCTGGTCGCGCCGATCCTCAGCGGCGCGGCGCAGATGGTGGTCGGAGACCGCCAGGTCCACACCCTGCGTCACTTCTCCGTGACCAAGCGGATCCTGCAGAAGCTGGGCTCGGCCGTGGTGCGCTGGCTGTCGCACACGCCGGTGGTCGACGCGACCTCGGGCTTTCGCGCCATCTCCCGCCAGGCGGCGCTCCAGCTGCACGTGTTCACCCGCTTCACCTACACCCTGGAGACCATCCTCCAGGCCGGCGAGGCCGGTCTCAAGGTGGTCTCAGTGCCAATCCGGGTCGGCAGCGGCACGCAGCGCCCATCGCGGCTGTTCCGCTCCAACGCCGGCTACGTGCTGCGCTCCCTGGAGAGCATCGCCCGGATCGTCGTGCTCTACAACCCGCTGCGGATCTTCCTCCGCATCGGCGCCGTGCCGGTCGTCATCGGCCTCGCCCTGCTCCTGCGCTTCCTCTACTTTTACCTCAGCGACCACTCCCCGGCCGGACACATCCAGTCCCTCATCCTGGCCGTGATCCTGACCGTGATCGGGGTCCAGGTGTGGGTGGTAGGCATCGTCGCCGACCTGATCGCGGTCAACCGCCGCTTGCTCGAGGAGATCGTCCAGCGGCAGCGAGGCGGAGGCCACGTCAGCGCCCAGCCTCCGCCCCGGCCCGGTGACGGCGATTGACCGAGCCTCAGCAGCGCATCCGCCGGGCGATAGGGGCCGTGCTCGCGCTCGGCCTGATCGCCCTTGTGCTCTACCTAGCGCGGCCGGCGAGCGTGTGGGAGCTGCTGCGCAGGACCGACGGACCTCCGCTCGCTGCCGCCGCCGCGCTGGCCGTCGCTGCGGCCGGCCTGCGCGGTCTGCGCCTCAAGCTGCTCTTGCCCGCCGGTCGTCTGGGCGGCGCGCAGGCGGTGCTGATCGTCGGCGCGGCCCAGGCCGCAGCCATGTTCGTCCCGGCCCGCGCCGGTGAGGCGGCCCTGCCCTGGCTGCTGCGCCGCTCGGCCGGCTGGGAGCTGACCGCCGGGCTTTCCACCCTGCTCGCCGCCCGCGCCCTCGACCTCGCCTCTCTCGGCGCCTGGGCCGGCGCCGGCGCCCTCGCGGTGTGGGGGCTGACCCAGCCCGCCGCCCTGGTCGCGGCCGCCGTGCTCCTGGCGACGCCGCTCCTGCTCCCGACCCTCGTCCGCGCCGCAGAGCGGACGGTGGTGCGCACCCTGGCGGTGCGCGGGCTGCGCTGGCGCCGCTGGGCTCGCCGCCTGCGCCGGCTGCGCCAAGCCCTCGACGACATCTGCAGCCGACCCCTGCGCCTGGCCGGCGCCGCGCTCGCTTCCCTGGCCATGTGGGCAGCCACCTGGGCTTTCACCTGGCTCCTGCTCGTCGCCATGGGCTACCGCTGGCCCCTGGCCGAGGTGGTCGCAGGTTCGGCAGTGGCCTCCCTAGCCAATCTCCTGCCGGTCAACCTGGTGGCCAACCTCGGCACCCTCGAGGCGGGCTGGACCGCCGCCTTCACCACCCTCGGCAAGCCGATCGGGGATGCCGCCGCGAGCGGTTTCGGCGCTCATCTCTGGGCGCTGGTCTTCGCCGCCGCGATCGGGGCCGTGTGCTGGCTGATCGTGCTCAGCCGACGCGCGGTCGAGCGGTAGTCGGATTCTGCCCGGCCGCTGTCGCCGCCGCTGATCCGCCGCTCTGGCTGGACCTCGAGCCAGCTACTCCTGCGCGATGCAGAGCTCGTCCTCGAGGTAGGGAGCGACATCGAGGTCGGCGCCGGTGGCCTCACGCACGATCTCGGTCCAGCGGCGGGTGCTCCCCGGCCATACCAGGTGCTCGAGCAGGAACGGCCCGACCTCCGGGTTTCCGACCACGGCCGCGAAGCGCGCGCCCAGGGTCCGGTAGACCTGAGCCTGGATGAGCCGGGCATAGAGGTACTCGAGGTTGGCCAGGGGCTGGGTGGCGTAGTGGGGAATGGCCGTCCAGGAGCTCCCCCCACCCTGCCAGTCCTCGAAGGTCAGCTCGCCCAGGAGCGCGGCGTAGAGGGCGTCCAGGTCCTGTTCCGGGTCGGCGTAGGCGGCACGCTCGAACCGGTGGTTGGCGATGAAGAAGCGGACCCGTCGCAGCTCATCGGCCGCCGCGTAGCGCTGGACCAGGTCCACCACCGGCTGCGGCGCCCCCAAGTAGCGCTGCCACCACTCGCGCTGGTAGGGCAAGCGCTCGAAGAGCTTGGCGAAGGCCTCGGACAGCGTCCCGTTGGGCGGCAGCCGGTCCACGAATCGGGCCTGCGTGGCCCCCCGGTAGTAGAGGGCGTGCCCCGTCTCATGGAAGGCACCGCGGTAGGCGTAGAAGCCGGCGCCCTCGGTGACGATGACGCGCACGTCGAGCGGCGGGTCGACCGGAAACGCCAGGTAGGTGCGGGCGCCCGAGCCGGCGAACGGGGCCGCCACCTGCACTCCATCGAGGGCACTGCCCAAGCCGAGGTCCAGGCAGGTGGCCGCCACGCGCTGGTGGAGGTGATCGGCAGTGAGCAGCGGCTCCAGCTCGCCGAGGGCCCCACGGAGGGCGTACTCCCCGTCCCAGGGCTTCAGCCGGGTCACACCCAGGGCACTCGCGGCCCGCTCGGCCGCCCGCCGCGCCGGCTCCCGGGTCCGCCGCTCAAGCTCGTCGAGCAGGCGCTCGACGAGGGCCGGGTCGAGGTCCTCCTGGGCCAGGTAGAGCCGGTAGTAGTCCGCGAAGCCCTGCTCCCTGGCGATGGCATTGCGACGCGCCATGAGCTGCGCGATGCGGGCGCCGGCCGCGGCCTCACCATGGTAGAGCAGCTGCCATGCCTCCTGGCGCCGCTGGGGCCTCGGGTCGAAGCGAAGCATGTACGCCAGCACCGCGTCCGTGACCCGGATCCCCTCCAGACGCTGGACCCGCCCCAGCCGCGACTCGACCACCGCCGCGGTCAGGGCGGCGACCTCGGGATCGCTCTCCACCCTGGCCCGCAGGCAATGCCGGTAGAGGAGGTCGACTCTCCGCTCGAGCTCGCCACCACCTACCCGCCCGCGCCAGGTCGCAAGGCTTTCGACCTCGTGATACGCGAGCAGGGATCCCGGCAGCGCCCCGCCCTCGCGTGAGGTGCCGAACGCGTAAGGCTCCCAGAGCCGGGTCCAGCTCGCCCTGTGGGCCGCCTCCACACCCCTCTCCAGCAGCTCCACCCGCTGCTCCACCTCGCGCAGGTCCGTCCCCGGGTCGCCGCAGCCACCGCCCACGAGCACGGCACCAGCCAGGGTCAGCGAGCCCAGGCGCGGGCTCATCCCGCACCGCCCACAGCCCCGGCATCGACGACGCGGAACAGCCACCGCCTGCGGCCCTGGTCGAGCCCGGCCACGACCACGGTGATGGGGTCACCGATGCGGAAGGTACACCTGGCACCGCTGAGGGCGGTGCCGCGGGGCGTCACGGTCAGGCGCTCGCCGAGCTGCCGCTCGAGATCGTCGACGTAGAGCTTGAGGTCGAGGGTCGGGTGGTCGAGCTGCAGGTGGAGGCGGCTCGAGGTCAGGCCCATGATCGTGGCCCG
>Ga0316620_10001400_pt1 | contig 10413 bp, 10 predicted proteins | sample OWC_Aug_M1_C1_D5_FD_207651 | JGI IMG/M metagenome (GOLD analysis project Ga0316620, IMG submission 207651) | Wetland soil microbial communities from Old Woman Creek delta, Ohio, United States - OWC_Aug_M1_C1_D5_B | ecosystem: Environmental > Terrestrial > Soil > Wetlands | place: USA: Ohio...
CGCCATTGAGCCGCCTCCTGCTCATCAAGATTGCACTTGAATATCCGATTAAATATGCTATAGTTCTGACGAGATCAGGGGCCATGGTCCCTGCTTCCTTTGTTTGGTTTAATAAAAAATCATTGCAATCGCTTAGCAAGGGTTTATTTATCCAAATCAGTTAGGGAGGTCATCCATGGAGCAGTGGGCTCGAAGCATTGTCTGCCGTTCAAAAGGCGTAACGCTTATTGAGTTGCTGGTCGTTCTGGGTATCATTGCCGGCTTAACCGCAATAGCCCTGCCGATGTATTCGCACTGGCGTGACAATCTTGAGTTCCGGCAGGCGGCGCGGGACGTTGTGTCCACGCTGAGAGAGGCCAAGAACAGGGCCATAAGCTTGAATCGCGAACACCGGGTGGAATTCGATTCCGCCAATCGGCGATATATCATGAAGCAGGGCAACCGGGAGAATAACAGCTCGAAATGGGACGCCGTCTCGCCGGAATGGACGGTCCTGCCGGCAGGGGTCAACATGAGCGCCAACGTACCTGCGTTGCATTTCGACCCGAACGGAGCGTCAAGTCTAGGGACGGTATGCATCCTCGACAGTTCTCTCACCGTACGGTGTCGGGTGAAGGTGGCGCGGACCGGCAGAATATACATCCCGTAGGCGCCGGTTCGTTCTTGCGTGGATCTCCATGAGGATATAAGCCGCACATTCCAGCGGAATTACTCATTGAAGGATTCAAACGGGTCTTGTTGCTCATTCACTATCTTGATGCCGGCTTGACCGGCATCATCGTTTTGTCCTTGATTCTGTTCCTGCACCAACCCACTGCCTCGATCGACGAGGACCATACGAAAATCGTGGAGTACATCATCCTCGCTATGAAAAAAGTCTGAAGCAGGGGGCACGGCTCAGCGGATACGGTGGTCATGATGCGTGAAGGAAGGATCCTTTAGCTGATGGCTCAAGAATCAGTTCATACTCGTTGTCTGCTAAGAGCCAAGTGCTGTTTAAAAAAATACCATGAGCTGCGAGCTTATAAATCCTTTGAACAAGCCTATCATACTGGCGTCAAACTCTCCCCGGCGACGGGAGTTGCTCAAGCAAATCGGTCTGACATTTACGGCAGACCCGGCCGATGTGGACGAGCGGGTATTGCCGGGCGAGGGCGCTGAAGCGTATGCCGTCCGCGTAGCGCTCGATAAAGCCCGCGTCGCCGCGGGACGGGCCGGGAACGGGATCGTCATCGCTGCCGATACGATCGTGGTACTCGGCGACACCATCCTGGGCAAGCCAGCGGACGCCCGGGACGCCGAACGCATGCTCGGCATGCTCTCGGGCAGGATGCACCGGGTGATCTCGGGGCTGGCGGTCGTGGACACGGAAACGGGAAAAGCTCGCACTGGAACGGCCAGTACCACGGTCTGGTTCCGGGACCTCACGCCCGCCGAGATACGCTCCTATGTTTTGACCGGAGAACCGCTCGATAAAGCGGGCGCTTACGGCATCCAGGAAAAGGGGGCTCTTCTCGTAAAGAAGATCGAGGGGTGCTATTTCAACATTGTGGGCCTTCCCCTGTTCCTCCTCGGGGAAATGCTTCGGGAGTCCGGGGTAAATCTTTTATAAAGTGACTCATTCCCTCATTTCGCCGCTTTTGCCGGTGAGACTGCTATTTTCCGATGTGCCCTGATGGGCCGGATTTCGCCGAATTATTTACCCCCCCGCTTGACAAGCCCCAATTGTCATTCTAAAATATTAATATGTATAAATCATCAATGAGCAAAACCATAGTATTGGGGGTGACATATTGTGAGTGCTATACGCATAATGATTGCTGACAACGATACCGCACAGGTGGAGACCTTGAAAGCGGCACTCAATCACGGGGATTTTGAGATCTTGTCGGTTGTCTCGGCGCGGGAAACCGCGATCAAGCAGCTGTCTACCGAGCCCGACATCATTCTCCTGAACCCCGAGATACTGAAACAGCGCACGCTGTCGCGTTTTATACACTCGGTGCAGAGCAAGTCTCCTGCTTCCCGCGTCGTCTGCGTGCTGAAGGACGCTCCGTCCGAGGAAGATGCGATTGCCGACATCAAGGCGGGCATCAGGGGCTTCATAAAGACCACGGACCAGGCCATAATCATCGCCAAGGCCCTTCGGTCGGTGTTCACCGGTGAAATATGGGCAGAGCGCAGGATCCTGGAGAAGGCCATTGCCAATCCCATGCTTCTGCCGGAGACGCTGCAGGCCCACGTGCCGGGCCTGCCGCCTCTGACCAACAGGGAGATGGAAATGCTTACCCTGGTTCTGCAAGGCGCTACCAACAGGGAAATCGCCGACAAGAGCAAAATAAGCGAGAGAACGGTGAAAACTCATTTGTACCGGGTCTATCGGAAGCTGCGGGTCAAGAGCAGGACCAAGGCAATAGCTTTGCTGTCGCATGCATAAATTATTGCACATCCATAAAATACGACTTTGAGGCCATTGACACCGGGCGATTAACTGCTATGTTTAGAACAGCGACTGTGCTGTTGGAAGGCTTTGATCGGGCTTGAGGCTGGCGCAACGGCGGCTTGACTTTACCCCCCCTATGAGCAGAGTGAATGCCGCGCTTGAGTCCCCCAACCAGATGCCGAAAGGCCGAACGAGCCAGGTCACAAACATCATGCGCGTGCCAACAGAGTACAACAGTACAGCCATTAAGGCGTCCCGATCCGTCGGGGCGCCTTGTTTTTTTCTTCATCCGAGAGGCGGTCGAGGTTGGTTCTTGACGCGGTCAGGGAATGCCGGTATGATGTTTTTATGACCGTAGCACTCATTATTGTTTACCTGCTTATTGCCGGAGCGGGTTATTGGCTTAAATATCTTAATCTCACCTATTTAAAAGCGCACGGAAAGACGGTACCGTCTGAATTCGAAGGGACCGTCGACCCTTCGCTCCTGCAAAAAATAACCGCGTATACCTTCGAAAACAGCCGTGCCGGCATCGTAGAATCGATCATCGGCAATGTACTCCTTCTTTTTTTCCTCTTTGGCGGCCTGCTCGGCGCCTATGACAACTGGATCGCTTCCCTCTCCGGCTCTTTTGTCGCGGCCGGAGCGATTTTTGCCCTCGTTCTTCTTGCGGCTGAGACACTTATCGACATTCCCTTCAGCCTCTACCGGAATTTCAGGATCGAGAACCGGTACGGGTTCAATACCATGACCGCGAAGCTCTGGTCCATTGACCTGATAAAAACGGTCGCAATCTCCGCAGTGCTGGGAACGCTGGTAACGGCAGCGGCCTTGTCCATCGTTCAGGCGAGCCCCGCCTGGTGGTGGCTCTGGGTATGGGCCTTCCTGCTGGTTTTTGGTGTTTTTATGATGTATATATCGCCGTATGTGATCGAGCCGCTCTTTTTCAAGTTCGAGCCGGTCAAGGCAGAGGGGTTGGAAGAGAAGATCCGGCAGCTCATGGAACGCGCCGGGCTCAAGGTGAGCCGCGTGTTTCAGGTCGACGCCTCCCGGCGGAGCCGCCACTCCAATGCCTACTTCACCGGTATCGGCCGGGTAAAACGCATCGTGCTTTTCGATACGCTGATCGAGCAGATGACGCAGGACGAGCTTCTCGCGGTCCTTGCCCACGAAGTGGGCCATTGGAAGAAGCGGCACGTGCTCAAGCGCATGGTTCTTACCGAGGCGTCCGCCTTTCTCGGGTTGTTCATTACCTTCCACCTGCTCGGGTGGGACGGGTTGCCGCGAATGATCAGCCTGGAGAACGCTTCGTTCTATGCGCGGGTCGTCATCGTGGGGTTCCTCGGATCGCTCGCGCTGTTCCCGCTTACACCGCTCTTTAGTTATCTCTCGAGAAAAGACGAACGCGAGGCCGATCGCTTCGCGGCCGAGCTTACGGGCCGTCCCGGGGCCATGGCCTCGGCGCTTGTCAAGCTTTCACGGGAGAACCTCTCCAATCTTCATCCTCATCCGCTTTATGCGAAATTCTATTATTCCCACCCGCCTGTCGTTGAGAGAATCAGGGAACTGAGAGTCTGGAAAGATGATGCATGATGATGCTGAGACATGCACGGTGTGTCCGTTCTATCCTTTATCGTGTATCCTGCATCCTTTATCCAGCATCGCTTCTCTATTTTCCGATTGACCGGTGTCCGCCTGTTATGTTATTGTTTCTTTTATGAGAAAGGCTTCAGAAATCACGCGCCTTGAACATAAGGTAAAGCGCCTTTCCACCTCATCGACGTCAATGCCCTCATCAGCTCTTCGCTCATTCTCGACAAGATACTTGAAGCCGTTATTCAATCGCAATCTGAAATTGCATAAGGAGCATTCATGAGCATTCAAGCAATAAAAGGTGTGAAGGACATTCTTCCCGGAGACATGGCCGCATGGCATCACCTCGAGGCCCTGGCAAGAACGCTGTTCGAGGACTACGGTTTTGCAGAGGTCCGCGTTCCCATATTCGAATACACCGAACTGTTTGCCCGCAGCATCGGCGCGTCCACGGACATCGTGGAAAAGGAGATGTATACCTTCGAGGATCGTGACGGTAAAAAGATCACGCTCAGGCCCGAAGGGACCGCGGGTGTGGTGCGCGCGTTCGTCGAGCATAAGATGTACGTTGACAGCCAGCTCACAAAACTGTATTACCTGGGCCCCATGTTCCGGCACGAGCGGCCCCAGAAGGGGCGGTACCGCCAGTTCTATCAGATCGGCGTGGAAGCACTGGGTCTTGACCACCCCCATGTGGACATAGATATCCTGGTCATGCTGCATGGTCTTTTTGCGAAGCTCGGCATCAAAGGCCTCAGCCTTCAGATCAACTCTCTGGGCGACAGCGAGTGCCGGGGCGCGTATCGGGACGCGCTCAAGAACTATCTGCAGGCAAAGCTTCCGACGCTCTGCACCGACTGCCAGCGCCGGTACGAGACCAACCCGCTCCGCGTGCTGGACTGCAAGGTTGACGCGGACAAGTTCAACGACTCGCCGGTCATGCTGGATTATCTCTGCGAACCCTGCAAGGCCCATTTTAAAACTGTCGAAGCAGGATTGACCAGACTTGGTGTACCCTTTGAAGTAAATCCCCGTCTGGTGCGGGGACTTGATTACTATACCCGCACAACGTTTGAACTGGTGATGGGGCACATGGGCGCTCAGAACACGGTTGCCGCGGGCGGCAGGTACGACGGTCTCGTGAAGGAGATCGGGGGGCCGGCGACCCCGGGGATCGGCTTCGCGCTTGGCGTTGAGCGGGCAGTGTCGCTGATGGACACGGCGAACGTGCAGCCTCAGAGGCCGCATCTTTTCATTTCGGCCCTGGGCGAAGCGGCGGTAGCCTATGCGCTTCCCCTGATCCATAACCTCAGGTCCTCGGGCATACGGGTGGAGACTGATTATACAGGGGCCAGTCTCAAGAGCCAGATGAAGAAGGCGGACAAGTCGGGCGCGGGCCACACTCTGATCATCGGCGAACAGGAACTGAAGGATGAAAAAGCCGTTCTTCGCAATATGCAGACCAAAGAACAGGTTGATGTCTCTCTCGCAAACATCGTCGATGAGTTAAGGGCGAAACTGAGTTAACGTCTGCACGGGTTCTGTTGTCGCCAGACCGCCGAGCTGATTATCGCTCTGCGCCCGCCGCGGGAAATATAAGACAAGGAGTTTTTTCATTGAAAGTAGGCGTCATTTCCGATACCCACATCCCGGCTATAGCGCCGTCGCTTCCTCCGGCTGTGTTCGAAATATTCAAAGGTGTTGATCTTATTCTTCACGCCGGCGACATTGTCGAGCTCTCGGTGCTCGACGAACTCAGCGCCATTGCTCCGGTTGAGGCCGTTGCCGGCAATATGGACGGCTCCGAGGTCCATTTGAAGCTTCCGTCGAAGAAGATTATCCCCATCAACGGCTACTCTGTCGGACTTATTCACGGAAAATATAGGATCGATGTCCAGAAAGAAACGATACTGAAGGAATTCGAGCGCGTCGATCTGATCGTCTACGGGCATTCACATACCCCGTTCTGGGGAAAGGTGGGAGGCGTCTATTTTCTGAATCCCGGAAGCCCGACCGACAAGCGACATGCGCCGTACAATTCAGTCGCTCTGCTGCATATCGGGGATGAACTGAAGGCCGAAATCATAAGGATATAGACACTCGGTCCTTTTTTTCTGCACCGCCGCTCACAGGTCCGCGCAGACATGCCAGTATATCTTTTGTTTTTCCTGTCAATACGGCAGCCCATGAGCGCTTACGCTGCGCACGCGCAGGCATGATTTGTGGTCCACCGGGGCTCTCTACCGGGCATGTAAAGCGCGTCTCTGTTCGCGGGATGCAGGGGCCTCTGGAAAATCAAAAGACAAAAGCTTTCTCTTTTACCATGTCCGTAAAATTTTTTAAAACACGAAGATACTTTTCTCGTTCATTTTTGTTTTAAAGTTGCAAAGGTGGACTGTTTATGATATTTTTGAACTTATATGGCGAATGAAAAAATAAAATTCGGCACCTCGGGATGGCGCGGTGTGATCGCCGACGATTTTACCTTCGCCCGGGTGCGTGCCGTTACCCAGGCCATTGCTGACCACCTGACGGCAGAGGGGCTGAAGGACAAGGGCGTTGTCGTGGGATATGATACTCGCTTCCTGTCCGAGCGCTTCGCCGCAGAGGCGGTCAAGGTCCTTGCCGGGAACGGCATCCGCTCTTTTCTTTCGAACCGTGACGTACCCACGCCGGCGGTCGCTTTCGACATCATCCGCAGAAAGGCGGCGGGAGGGATCAACTTCACCGCCAGCCACAACCCGCCTGAATACAACGGCCTCAAGTTCTCGCCGGCCTGGGGCGGTCCAGCGCTGCCGGAAACCACGAAAGATATCGAATCACGAGCCAACGCGCTCATTGATAAAAATAACATCACCGTCATGCCGATGTCGGAAGCGAAACAGAAGGGCATGGTGGATGACGCCGATCTCCGGAAGTCCTATCTCGACGACCTGAGAAAAAAGATCGATTTCGATCCGATTAAGAAGGCAAAACTGAAGATAGCGGTCGACCTGCTGTACGGGACGGGGCGGGATTATCTTGACAGCGCGCTCAAGGATGCGGGCTGCACAATCACGGCGCTCCATTGCCAACGCGACGCCCTGTTCGGCGGCCACGCTCCCGAGCCGTCGGAAGAAAATCTCGCCGAGTTGTCCGCGATCATGAAAAAGGGCCGCTTCGACCTCGGCCTGGCGGTAGACGGCGATGCCGACCGCTTCGGAATCATGGACCAGGACGGGACGTATATCAATCCCAACCAGGTCCTTGCCCTGGTGCTGGATTACCTATGCCGCACCCGGGGCTGGAAGGGCGGCGCTGCACGCTCCATAGCCACGTCGCACCTCATAGACGCCGTGGCGAAGAAACACGGCATCGAAGTTTACGAAACGAGCGTGGGGTTCAAGTTCATCGGCGACCTGCTCGTGCAAGGCAAAATCATTTTCGGCGGCGAGGAAAGCGCCGGCATGACCATCAAAGACCATGTGCCGGAAAAGGACGGCATCCTCGCCTGCCTCCTGGTCGCTGAGATGGTATCGAGCGAGAAAAAATCCATTAAGGACCTGCTCAAGCGGCTGTATAAAGAGGTTGGGACCATCCTGGACGACCGCATCAACATCCGCCTCACGGATGCAAACCGCAATGCGGTAGGAGAGCGGCTCAACCAGCCGGTCAGCGAACTCGGGGGCCTGCGGGTCAAGGGCAAGAAGACCACGGCCGACGGCACCAAGTATATGCTCGAGGACGACAGTTGGGTGCTCATGCGCGCCTCGGGCACCGAGCCGGTGGTACGCATTTACGTCGAAGCCGGGTCAGAGGAAAAGATCAAGGAACTCATCGAAGCGGGCAGGAAGTTCATATTAGGACAGTAATTCAAAATGCAGTATACCGTATACTGTATACAGGATAAATCAGGGGGGTATCAATGAGCGAGATAATCGATGTCTATGCGCGCGAGGTGCTGGATTCACGGGGCAATCCCACGGTGGAGGCCGACGTCATCCTGGAAAGCGGGGCCATGGGCCGGGCCATCGTGCCCTCCGGCGCGTCCACGGGAGAGCGTGAGGCCTTGGAGCTTCGTGATGGCAACAAAGCCCGCTATCTGGGCAAGGGCGTGCAGAAAGCGGTCACGAACGTGATCGAGTTGATAGGGCCGGCGATCACGGGCATGGATTCGACCGAGCAGGCCGTGATCGACCGCACCATGATCGAGATGGACGGAACGGAGAGCAAGAAGAAGCTCGGCGCGAACGCGATGCTCGCCGTGTCCCTCGCTGTCGCGAAGGCAGCGGCCGAGGACACCGGGCTTCCGCTCTACCAATATCTCGGGGGTCCGAATGCAAAAGAACTGCCGGTCCCGATGATGAATGTGCTGAACGGCGGCGCGCATGCGGACAACAACGTGGATTTCCAGGAGTTCATGATCATCCCGGCCGGGGCCGAGACCTGCACTGATGCGATCCGGATCGGCGCGGAAGTGTTCCATAACCTCAAGGCTGTACTGAAGAAGAAAGGGTACAATACCTCCGTGGGGGACGAAGGCGGGTTCGCGCCGAACCTCCGGTCCAACGAGGAAGCCTGCCAGGTCATCCTCGAGGCGATCCAGAAGGCGGGATACAAGGCCGGCAAGGACGTGTTCCTGGGCCTCGACGTTGCATCCAGCGAGTTCTTCGAAAAGGGCTCCTATAATATGAAGGGCGAGGGCAAGAAACTGTCCTCGGAAAAGATGATCAAGTTCTACGAAAGCTGGATCCGGCAGTATCCGATCATCTCGATCGAAGACGGCATGTCCGAGAAGGACTGGAAAGGCTGGAAGCTTTTGACCGATCATCTCGGGAGCAAGGTCCAACTCGTAGGGGACGACATTTTCGTCACGAACACCAGGATCTTCAAACAGGGGATCGAGCAGGGCATCGGGAACTCGATCCTGATCAAGCTGAACCAGATCGGCACGCTCACGGAAACGCTCGATGCCATCGAGATGGCGAAGCGCGCGGGCTATACCGCCGTGGTCTCGCACCGCTCCGGTGAGAGCGAGGATGCGACCATCGCCGACCTCGCCGTGGCCACCAACGCGGGGCAGATCAAGACCGGCTCGCTGTCCCGCACCGACCGTATCGCCAAGTATAACCAGCTCATCCGTATCGAGGAGGAACTGGGAGACGCTGCCGTGTACCGGGGCAGGGACGTGTTCTACAGTATAAATAAGTGATGACCAAAAGCCGGAGATCAAAACGATCTCCGGCTTTTTTGCATTAGAAAGGGCACGATTTCATGATTTAAGAAAGCTTCTTCCTCCTACCTATGATAAGCTTAAGGAGGAGTATCTATTTCAACTGGATGGTGAGGGTAGGATGGCTGAAGAAAAAAAGCAAGTTTGCAGAGGAATGACCGAGATTGCCGGGCTTGATTGCAATCCGACGAATCTACTGCGTTGCCACCCGGCATCCAGAATCGATGATAGAGGGAGAAAATCATGAGAAACGTTTTTTGTGTGGGTCTTGTCAGCGTTTTTTTGATGTGCGGCACCATTTCAAGCGCGTCTGAAACGAGCGGCGGAGCAGGCCAGACCGGAACCAGCGTATTTCTCGGCTACGATCGCAGCTACCTGTCGTATAAGGAATTTATGGACGGAGACGTGCTCGACAAGGACACGGGTTGGAATAACGGCGTGTACGTAGAGGCCCGGAAGGATGAAGAATACATGTTCGCTCGTTTCCTGCTCGATTACGTTGTGACGAATTCGGCCACATATACGGGAAGCCTCCAGGACGGGACCCCGATCACGATGTCGACCAAAGAAAAATTCTTCACCCTCGAGGGAAACGCCGGGTTCAAAGCCCTGAATTTCGGCACCGCTACCCTTTCCCCGTATGCCGGACTCGGATATCGCGACTGGAAAAGAGGAAGCGATAATCTGCCCGATTACCTGGAAGACTATTCGTGGTGGTACGTCGCCGCAGGCGGCAACCTCGCCTACCGATTCGACAGACTGGTTGTCGCCCTCGACGCCGCGCTCGTTTACCCCTTCAGCTCCGAGATGACCACGAACGTCGCCGGATTAGTGGACGAGGCCACCTTCGATATCAAGCCGCGCCTTGGTTACCGGGTAGAAGTGCCGGTCAGTTATGAGATATCCCAGGATAAGAAAATGAAGATATTTATTTTTGGAACGCCATTCTATCAAAAGTGGAAGTTCGGCGCTTCCGATCAGGTTATTCTCACGCAGGGCGGCATGCCTGTCGCGATCGCAATTGAGCCGGAGAGCACCACGGTCATGTACGGTTTCAGGGTAGGCGTAGGACTGAATTTTTGATGTCGCCTCATAAGCGCGGTTCAAACAGTTCGGCATCCAGCGGCGATCCAAGCATGCGGAACATTCTTCCCCTTCGACCGCA
>Ga0316620_10001401_pt1 | contig 10412 bp, 12 predicted proteins | sample OWC_Aug_M1_C1_D5_FD_207651 | JGI IMG/M metagenome (GOLD analysis project Ga0316620, IMG submission 207651) | Wetland soil microbial communities from Old Woman Creek delta, Ohio, United States - OWC_Aug_M1_C1_D5_B | ecosystem: Environmental > Terrestrial > Soil > Wetlands | place: USA: Ohio...
TCGAGCGCCGTGGCCGTCACCACCGCAATCGGGTGCGCCGATTGCGCGAGTCGCGCCAGGGCGAGCGCATCCGCCGAGCCGGCAAGCTGGGTGATGCGCCGGCGCGATTGAGGATGCGGAAGCTCGTCTCGATGCATAAACGCGAACGCGCCCGTCGGCCCGCCGCTCGCGCGGCTTGTTCCCAAGTGCGCCCCATGCAATTATACCGGCTTGAATTTTCGAAAGTTTTGCCTTGAGCCTCTATGCGCTGATCCCGGCCGCCGGCACGGGAACGAGAATCGCGGGGGAAACCCCGAAGCAGTACCTGCCGCTCGCCGGTAAGCCGATGCTGTGGCACGCCGTGCGCGCGCTGTGCGCGGCGCCGGTGGAGACCGTGTTCGTGGTGCTGGCGCCGGACGATAAGCGGTTCGCGCAACTCGACTGGAGCGCATTCGAAGGGCGCATCGAGCCGCTTTACTGCGGCGGCGAGGCGCGGCGCGATTCGGTATACAACGGATTGGTGGCGGCGATGGACGTGGTCGATGCCGACGACTGGGTGCTGGTGCACGACGCCGCGCGCCCCTGCCTGCCGCGCGCCGACCTGGAGCGCCTCATCGCCGAATGCCATGGCGACGCGATTGGCGGCATCCTTGCGTTGCCGGTGACGGAGACGGTGAAGCGCGTGGCAAAGGACGAAGCGGGCACGCAGCGCATCGCGGGGTCCGAGGACCGCACGCAGCTCTGGCTCGCGCAGACGCCGCAGATGTTCCGTGCAGGCCTCCTGGCGCAGGCGCTGAAGGATGCCAGAGGCGTGGTGACCGACGAGGCGGGCGCGATCGAGAGCCTGGGGCTGCGTCCGCGGCTGGTGGTCGGCAGCCGCCGCAACCTCAAGGTCACCTATGCGGAAGATCTCGCCATCGCCGAGGCCATCCTCACGGGGCACGCATGAGGGTCGGCCACGGTTTCGACGCCCATGCGCTCGCTTCCGGCCGCAGGCTCGTGCTCGGCGGCGTGACCATCCCCCACGCGCGCGGACTCGCCGGCCATTCCGATGCCGACGTGCTGCTGCACGCGATCTGCGACGCGTTGCTCGGCGCCGCGGCGCTCGGAGACATCGGGCGGCACTTCCCTGACAGCGATCCCAGGTACCGGGGCATCGACAGCCGCGTTCTGTTGCGCGATGTCGCCGTCAAGCTCGCCACGCTGCGCTTGCAGGTGGTGAACGTCGATGCCACCGTCATCGCGCAGGCGCCTCGACTCGCGCCGCACATCCCGCAGATGGTCGCCAACATCACCGCCGACCTCGCGCTGCGCCCGGGGCAGGTCAACGTCAAGGCAACCACTACCGAAGCGCTCGGGTTTACCGGGCGCGAAGAGGGCATCGCCGCTGCCGCGGTGGCGCTCATCGAGGACATCCCCATCCCGCAGACCGGCTGACATGTACGCACCGCCCTACAACAAGCTCGAGGACCGCGCCGAGCTCGTGTCGTTCATGCGCGCGCACAATTTCTGCCTGCTGGTGACCGGTGCCGGCGGCGATCTCGCCGGCTCGCACCTGCCGTGCATCGTGGAAGATCGCGGGGGAGAGCTCGTCCTCGTGATGCACATGGCGCGGGCCAATCCCCAATGGCAGAGCTTCTTCGACGACGAGGTCATGGTCGTGTTCTCCGGCCCGCACGCCTACGTTTCGCCGCGCTGGTACGAGCGCAAGCCTGCCGTGCCCACGTGGAACTACGCGGCCGTGCACGCCTACGGCAAGGTGCGCGTAATCGAGGGCGAGGCCAAGCACGCTGCGGTGGCGAAGCTGGTGGCGGCGCACGATCCCGCATGGCAGCCGGACTTCGAGCGCCTGCCGGCGGACTACATGCGCGACATGCTGGGCGCGATCGTCGCGTTTGAACTCGCGGTGACGAGGCTCGAAACGCGCTGGAAGCTGTCGCAGAACCGCGGACGCCGCGAGCAGGAGCTGATCATCGCGCGCCTGGAAGATTCAGGCGACCCGGGCGAGCGCGCGCTCGCGGAGCTCACCCGCAAGCATCTCGCGTGACCCGCCTGCGGCTGTTCTTCGCCGCCTGGCCGCCCGGCCGGGTGGCGAACGCCCTGTACAAGTGGGCGAAGGCTGCCTCAGACGAGACGGGGGGACGGGTGACGACAGCCGAGACGATTCACCTGACGCTCGCGTTCCTCGGCGAGGTCGCGGCCGAGCGCGCCACGGCCGCGATCGAAGCCGCACGGCAGGTACGGGGCACGGCGCACCGGCTGCCGATCGAGCAGGCGCGCTACTGGCGCCACAACCGCATCGTCTGGGTAGGGCCGAACGAGACGCCGCCGGCGCTCGCTGCGCTCGCCGCAGAGCTGAAGAGCGCTCTCGCGCAGGCCGGCTTCGAGCTGGAGCGGCGCGCGTTCGAAGCGCACGTCACGCTGATCCGCAAGGGGCGCGAGCCGCGGATGCTGCCCGCGCTGCCCGAGATCGACTGGCCCGTCGGAGAGTTCGTGCTGGTGCGTTCTCGACTCTCGAACGAAGGCTCCAGCTATGAAGTGCTGGAGCGCTTCCCCCTCGCGCGCTAGCGGCGGCGCTGCGCCGCGAGGGCGGACAGGGCGAGCGCAGCGACGATGAGCGCCATGCCGCCCCATTCGAGCGCGCTGAGCCGCTCGCCGAGCAGCAGCACCCCGAACGCGGCACCGAGCACCGGCACGGAAAGGATGCCCAGGCTCGCCAGCCCCGCGTCGAGTTTCTGCAGCGCCCAGAACCACAGGAACCAGCACACCGCGCCGACCAGCACGCCGTTGTAGAGCACCGCGAACACGAGGTACGGCGACCAGTGCATCGGGCGTGACGGGAAGGCGAATGCCAGCGCGACGAGCCCGGCGCCGCCGAGCAGCGTCTGCCAGGCCGACAGCGACAAGGTGTCGACCCGCTCGCGCATCTGCAGCCGCTTGGTGAGCACTACGCCCAGGCCCCAGGCGACGCCCGAGGCGAGCGCCAGCAGGTCGGGGAGGCCGGGTCTCGCGCCCGGGTGCACCAGCAGCACCAGCCCGGCGAGCGCGAGCGCGATCGCGGCCCACTGCGCGCGTGAGGGTCGCTCGCCGATGATCGGCCAGGCGAACAGCACGACCCAGAACGGCATGGTGTAGTTGAGCACCGCGCTCTTGCCCGCGGCGCCCGACACCAGCGCGAGGCTCACGAGTGCGAAGCCCGCGGTGGTCTGGAGCAGGCCGACCGCGAGCATCTGCGGCGCGTGCGTCAGGCGCAAGGGTCGTCCGAGCGCCGCGAGCGCGCCGAACAGGCAGAGGCTGGCGAGCGCGAAGCGCCAGGCCAGGAACTCGAACGGCCCCGCCTCGCGCATCGCCAGCTTGAGCACCACCCAGTTGAAGCCCCACACCAGGGCGATGACGCCGAACACCAGCGCCGACAACCGGCGCGTGTTCAACATGGCGAAAAAACGGGGTCAGATCCCATTTATCCGGCGAGGGTCAGGCGCGCCAGCAGGCCGCCACCGTCGCGGGGCAGAAGATCGAGCCGACCGCCGTGTGCGCGTGCCACGCGCTCGACGATCGCCAGGCCGAGGCCCGACCCGCCGACGCCGCCGCGCGAAGAGTCGAGCCGCGTGAAGGGCTGCTTGAGACGCTCGGCCTCGGAAGCGGGGACACCGGGCCCGCGGTCCAGCACCTCGATCAGCGTCGCGCCGCGCTCGCGGCGCGTGCGCACCAGCACCGGTTCGCCCGCGTAGCGCAGCGCGTTGTCGATCAGGTTGGTGAGCGCGCGGCGCAGCGCCATCTGCGCGAATCGAAGCGGCGGGACGTTGCCGCGCTCCACGGTCACCTGCCTTCCGCGCCGGACGTAGCTTTCGACCACCTCGGCGGCCAGGGCATCGAGGTCGCGCACCGCCTGGCCCTCGTGCTCGCCGCGCGCGAAGTCGAGGAACTGGCCGATCACGGCGTCGATCTCGTCGATGTCGGCGGCCATGCCCTCTGCGGTGGCGCGCTCGCCGCCCAGGATCTCCAGGCCCAGACGCAGGCGCGCGAGCGGCGTGCGCAGGTCGTGGCTGATGCCGGCGAGCACCATGGCGCGCTCGCGCTCCATCGAGGCGAGGTCCCGCGTCATGCGGTTGAACGCGTCGGCGACGGTGCGCAGCTCGCGCGGCCCCACCGCGGCGAGCGGCTCGGGCGTTTCGCCCCGGCCCAGGCGCCCGGCCGCGCGCGTCAGCGCCGCGAGCGGCCGGGCGATGGCCGAGGCGATGAACCAGGCGCCGACCAACGCGAGCGCGAGCAGCGCCAGGCCCCAGCCCAGCCATCGCAGCCCCAGTCCGAGCTCGAAGCGCTCCCGCGGCAGCATCACCCAGTATTCGTCGACGTCGATGAAAAAGCTGACCCAGAATCCCTGGACGCCGTCGCGCGCGAAGGCGAAACGGGTGCGGGCGCCGAGCGCTTCGCGCACCCGCTCCGCGACCATCCTGAACAGCGGCTCGTCGGGGAGCGGCTCGAGCTTCTCTCCTTCGACTTCCGGGTAGATGCGGATGCCTTCGCGCTCGTTCAGCTCGTACAGCAGCTCGCGGCGCAGCGCCGGGTCGGCGTTGATCAGCGCGGCGCGGGTCAGGTTGACCACGCTCACCGTCTGCTGGGCCAGCTCGCGCGCCCGCGGCTCGCGTTCGTAGATGCGGTAGATCTGGAACGAAGCGAGTACCGAACCGATCAGCAGCAGCGCGATGAGCAGGAACGCCCGCGCGAAGAGCGTCATTTCACGTTGCCGTCGGGCACGAAAACGTAGCCGAACCCCCACACGGTCTGGATGTGACGCGGGTGCGCGACGTCCTCCTCGACGATCTTGCGCAGGCGCGAGATCTGCACGTCGATCGAGCGGTCGAACACCTCGTACTCGCGGCCACGCGCCAGCTCCATGAGCTTGTCGCGCGACAACGGGGTTCGCGGGTTCTGCACCAGCACCTTGAGCACGGAGAATTCGCCCGTCGTGAGCGGCACGGGCTTGCCGTCGCGGGTCAGCGAGCGCGTGGCGAGATTGAACTCGAAATCGCCGAAGCGGTGCAGGGCACCGTCGGATTCCGGGCCGCCCGGGGGCCCCGCGGGGGCCTTGCGCCGCAGCACCGCGTTGATGCGCGCCACCAGCTCGCGCGGATTGAACGGCTTGGGCAGGTAGTCGTCCGCTCCCATCTCGAGGCCGACGATACGGTCGACTTCGTCGCCCTTGGCCGTCAGCATGACAATCGCCGGGCCGCCGCCGGTCGCGCGCAGCCGCCGGCAGATCGCCAGGCCATCCTCGCCGGGCAGCATGAGGTCGAGCACGATGAGGTCGTAGCGCTCGCGCGCCAGCAGCTTGTCCATGCCGGCGGCGTTGGGGACCGCTTTTACCTCGAAGCCCTGTTCACCGAGGTAGCGCAGCAGCAGGTCCCGGAGGCGCTGGTCGTCGTCGACGATGAGGATGCGTGTCTTGAGCTCGGCCATGGGCGCAGGTTAGCGGTTATGAGGCGGCCAAGGCTACAAGCTGTTACCCCCGGGCGCGCCGGAAACAGATTGTTACAAATTTCGCCGCGACGGGCACGACATCGCGGCGGCGCCTGCGTAACATGGCACGCAATGAATCCCCGTCGCAGGTCGCTCGTCGCGCTGCTGTTCGGCTTCGCCCTTGCCGGCGTCGCGGGGAGCGCGCTGGCGCAGCGCCCGCGCAACATGGATCCGGCGGAGCGCGAGCGGCTGCGCGAGGACCTGAACGCGGCGCGGCGAGACGTCTATCGCGGCCACGGCCCGCAGCGCGGGCAGCCGCCAGACTCGCGTCAGGGCGGACGTTTGTCGCCGCAGGAACGCGAGCAGTTGCGGCGCGACATCATGGATGCCGACCGTAATATGCGCCGCAAGCGCTGAACCCCGCGCCGTGCGTGCCAGACCGCTCCTGCTGCTGTCACTGCTCTGGGTTGGCGCAGCCCAGGCCGCAGGCATGGGTGCGGCCGATGCGCGACACCTCCTGGAACGAACGGGGTTCGGCGCCTCTGACGGTGAAGTCCGGGCTACGGCGCGGCTTTCGCACGCCGAGGCGGTGGACCGGATGCTCGCCGCTGCGCGCGGCGAGGCGCGCACGCCGGTGCCCCCCGAAGCGCTGAAGTGGACCGACCCGCGCGAGTTGCGCGCGATGTCGCCGGACGAACGCAAGGCCTTCCAGCAGGACCTGCGGCTGCGCTCGATCGCCCTGAAGGGGTGGTGGGTCGACGAGATGGTGACGACCGATTCGCCCCTCACCGAGCGCATGACGCTGTTCTGGCACAACCATTTCACGTCGAGCCTGCAAAAAGTCCGTTCGCCGGCGCTCATGTACCGCCAGAACGTCCTGCTGCGGAAATACGCACTGGGCAATTTCGGCGAGCTGCTGCACGCCGTGTCCAAGGACCCCGCGATGCTGCTGTACCTGGACTCGGCGCGCAACCGCAGCGGCCATCCGAACGAGAACTTCGCGCGCGAGGTGATGGAGCTCTACACGCTCGGCGAAGGGCACTACACCGAGCGCGACGTCAAGGAGGCCGCGCGCGCGTACACCGGCTGGAGCATCGATCCGGCGGACGGCGCCTACCGGTGGCGGCCGTTCCTGCACGACCGCGGCGAGAAGACGGTGCTCGGGGAAAGCGGCGACTTCGACGGCGACCAGGTGCTCGACATCCTGCTGGCGCAGCCCGCGACGGCGGAGTTCGTCACCGCGAAGCTGTGGCGCGAGTTTGTCTCGCCGCAGCCCGACGCGCGCGAGGTGGGTCGCATCGCGGCCGAGTTCCGCAATAGTGGCTACCAGATCAAGGTGGCGCTGCGTGCGCTGCTGCTGTCGGACGCGTTCTGGTCGAAGGCAAACCGGGGAGTGCTGGTCAAATCGCCGGTCGACCTGGTCGTTGGCACCGTGCGCCGCTTCGGCATCGAATACGCGGACCCGCTGCCGCTGGTGTTCGTACTGCGCAATCTCGGGCAGGACCTGTTTTCGCCGCCGAACGTCGGGGGTTGGCCCGGCGGCGACGACTGGATCACCTCGCAGACCTTGCTCGCCCGCAAGCAGTTTCTCGAGCGCGTGTTTCGCGTCGACGAGGGTCGCATGACTCCGGCGGCGATGGACCGCGCCATGGAGCGGGTGCCGGAGGAGGGCAAGCCCTACGCGCGGCGCATGCTCAAGGCGGCGTTGCAGATCCACTATCGGCCGCACGACGGCAGGAGCGTGCAACAGGTGCGCGCACTGGTGCTCGATCCGGCCTACCAGCTCAAATGAAGCGGCGCGACTTCCTCGCGGCCTCGGTCGCCGCACTGTTCGTGCCGCGCGTGGCGCTCGCGCAGGCTCGGTACCGCCGCTTGCTCGTCGTGGTCGAAATGAAGGGCGGCAACGACGGCCTCAATACCGTGGTGCCGTACGCCGACGACGCGTACTACGAGCTGCGGCCGCGCCTTGCGCTCGCGCGCGACACCGTGCTGCAGCTCGATGCGCGCACTGGCCTGCACCCGGCGCTCGAACCGCTCATGCCGCTGTGGCAAGCGGGCGAGCTCGCGGTGGTGCAAGGCGTGGGCTATCCGGATCCCAACCTCTCTCATTTCCGCTCGATCGAGATCTGGGATACGGCGTCGAGGAGCGACCAGTACCTGGCGAGCGGCTGGCTTGCCCGCGCCTTCGACGCCGATCCGGCGCCGCCGGGATTCGCCGCCGATGGCGTGGCGGTGGGCAGCCTCGACATGGGGCCGCTCGCCGGCGCGACGCGCGCCATCGTGCTAAACGACCCCGACCAGTTCCTGCGCCAGGCCCGCCTGGTGCGTCCTCCGGAGGGCCGCAGCGCGAACCCGGCCCTGGAACATATCCTCAGGGTCGAGGCCGATATCGCGCAGGCGGCGCGCAGGCTCTCGGCCGATGTGCCGCTGCGCACGGCGTTCCCCGAAGGAGCGTTCGGCAAGGCCGTGCGCACCGCCGCGCAGCTGGCGGCGAACCGGGGCGGAGTGGCGGCGATCAAGCTGTCGCTCGATGGTTTCGACACGCACCAGGATCAGCCGGCGCGGCAGCAGCGGCTGCTCGCCGAGCTGGCCGCGGGCCTCGCGGCGCTGAAGAACGCGCTGGTCGAGATCGGCCGCTGGGACTCGACGCTGCTCATCACCTACACCGAGTTCGGCCGGCGCCCGCGCGAAAACGCATCGCAGGGCACGGACCACGGCACCGCGAACGCTCAATTCGTCGTCGGCGGACGCGTGCGGGGAGGACTGTACGGCGCGGCGCCGGATTTCGGCGCGCTCGTGGGCGGGAACCTGCCCTTTGCAGTCGACTTCCGGAGCCTGTACGGAACGGCGCTCGATCGCTGGTGGGGCGTCGACGCCGCGCGCGTGCTCGGACAGCGGTTTCCGACGCTCGAGCTGCTGCGCGCCTAGCGCTTCAGCGGGCGTCCAGACCCTTCGTCAGCAATTCCGCGACGGTGTCATCCAGGCTCGCGGCGCGCTCCTCGGCACGGGCGCGGACTCGCTTGGCCAGCTCGGCGTCGAGTTTGACCGCGAACGGCACCAGGCCGAGCGCCTGCTCGCGCTTGCGCCGCTCGCGCCGGCTCTCGAGCACGGATCCCTTGCCGTAGCGAGCGGGCGTTGCGGTCCGCTCCATCTCGCCCGCGATGCGCAGGCCCTTGAGCTTCTCGAGGTCGGTTTTCTTCACGCGGAGGGGGTTTCCAGCAGGTGAGCAATCGAATTCGCATAGTAGCCCAGGAGCCGGGACTCGGTCGTGCGCGGGCGATAGAGTCCCTCGCTCTCGTCGACGATATGACGCAGCGTCAGCATCCGCAGGCCGACGTGCAGCGCGTAGTCGAGATCCCGCCGCGGCACGTAGATGCGCGCCTGCCGGCGATCGAGCTGCTCGATCAGATCTTCCGCCGCGGCCTTGATCTGCAATTCGGTCAGGGCTTGCCCCGTATGGCGCGTGAAGACCGTGGCGATGAGCGCCACCGGAACGACCGGCACGACGCGGCCGACCTGTTGCATCAGATATGCGCCGAGCGCGGCCACCGCGGTTTTTCGCTCTTCGCCGGCGAGACCGGCAAGGTCGATGCCGCGGCTCGCGCAGTAGGCGCGCATCGATACCGGGGTGCCGAAGTTGACGCAGGCGTAGCCGAAGCGGTGCCATTCGCTGCGCAGCATCAGCGCGAGGTTGCGCCAGACGAAGCACCAGGTGGTCCAGAGCGCCCTCGCCATGCCGGGCCGCGGCGCCGAGGCGTCCGCCGACAGGAGCAGGCTACGATCCTCGAGCACGCGATCGTAATTCAGCCCGAGCGGCACGAATACGAGGTCACGCTCGCCCTCCGGGTGAAAGCCGCGCAACATGTAGTCGAGCACGCCCAGGCGCGGTTCGCGCATGCGCCCGTCGCGCGTGAGGCCGCCTTCGGGGAACACGGCCTGCGGCACCCCGGCCTCGGTCGCCATGGCGACATAGCGCTCGAGCACGCGGCGGTACAGCTCGTCCCTGGAATTCCGGCGCACGAAGTACGCCCCCATGGAACGGATCAGCGCGGACAAGGGCCAGCGCCGCGCCCACTCGCCGACCGCGTAAGAGAGCGCCGCCTGGTCCGCGGCCAGGTAGGCGGCCAGGACGTAGTCCATGTTGGAGCGGTGATTCATGACGAACACCACTGTGGCGTCGGGGTCGATGTGCGCGAGCCCGACCGCGTCGACGTAACCCAGGCGCACGCGATACAGCGTGCGCGACAGGCCTCGCCCGAGCCAGTATCCGATGCGGAAGTAGAGATAGGCGTTGAACGCCGGAACGATCTCGCGCGCGTAGCGCTCGACCATGCGCAGCGCGTCGGCCTCCGGGATCCTGTGCTCGGCGGCGAAGCGTTCGGCGGTCTGCTGCACCTTGGGATCGGTGAGCAGGCGGTGGATCAGCGCCTGGCGGCGCGTGCGCTGGAACGGCCGGATGCGGATCTTGAGCCGCGTGCCGATCTCGTCGATGACGCGGTTGGCGCGGCTGGACAGTAGCCCGCGCAGCGCGGGCATGAGCAGCTTGTCGTACGCCGCCCAGGCGGCGAGCAGCCCCGCGACCACCGCGAGCCAGAGCGGAACTTCCAGCGTCCCGGTCATCCACCCCTCCCGGGAGCTAGTCTAGCCTAGCGGCGCCCGCGCTCGCGCTGCAGCAGGTAAAGGCCGCTGGCGATGACGATCGCCGCGCCGACCGCGACCGGCCAGCGCGGCACGTCGCCGAACACCACGAAGCCGAAGATCGCCATGTACAGCACCTGCGGGTACATGAAGGGCGCGAGCGTCGAAGCCGAGGCGTAGCGATGGGCGAGCGCGAGGAGGTAGTGGCCGACGCCGCCGTACACCCCGAGCATGAGGAGCAGCGTCCACTGCAGCGGGCCCGCGGGCGTCTCCCACACGGCGATGGCGAACGGCGCCACCGCGATCGCCGGCACCAGCGCCGAGAGGAACTGCGT
>Ga0316620_10001402_pt1 | contig 10411 bp, 7 predicted proteins | sample OWC_Aug_M1_C1_D5_FD_207651 | JGI IMG/M metagenome (GOLD analysis project Ga0316620, IMG submission 207651) | Wetland soil microbial communities from Old Woman Creek delta, Ohio, United States - OWC_Aug_M1_C1_D5_B | ecosystem: Environmental > Terrestrial > Soil > Wetlands | place: USA: Ohio...
GGCGAATTTCGGATTGAAGGCGGGTGATGTGAAAGTGGTCAGTGTCCCAAGCGTGGAGGCGGGTGTAAGGGCCATCATCGAAGGACGGGCAGATGCGACGGGTTCTGTGGGGTTAGGCATGGCGACCAATGCTGAACTGGAAGCGGACAAAGGGGCACGATACCTCTCTTTCGATCCCTCGCCGGGGGCACTTCAGAGGATGCAGGAGCATTTTCCATGCTACTTGGTTCAGGTAAACCCAGGACCCGGGAGGATTGGAATTAAGGAGCCTACCTATATGATGGCTTATGATTTTTATCTCGTCGGTTCTGAGAAGATGAGTCCTGATGTCGCTTATAGCCTCATCAAAACGCTTTGGGAGTTTGACAAGGAGCTCGCCCCGATTCACATCCGGCTTAAGGATTGGACAAGGGACCGCTTTGTGACGAAGACGGCCACCATCCCATATCACCCTGGCGCCGTTAGGTTTTATAAGGAAATCGGTGCGTGGGGAGCAGAGATGGACAGTGTTCAAAAGAAACTGCTCGAAGAGAAATAAGACTTACTTGAGGGGCCCGAAATCCAGGGCCCTCAACTCTCCCTAAGAAAACCATTCCTCATGATCAGATCACGAATGCTATCCAACAAGGTCTCAGGGCGGTTGTCATGGATCATCACCCTTCTTGTTCCGGTGGTGGGTCTCGTGGCGATATTGGATCTCCCTTTTTATTTTACCAGGACGTCCACATTCATCCAACAATACCTGGCTCTTTTTTGGGGACTCATCAGCGCGCTAATCTTTTTAATCATTCCTGCCAAAAAGAGGACACCTCGCGAAGGAACCCCTTTCTATGATGTGATCCTGTCGGTCGCCAGCATCTGTGTCGGGTTATATGTGACCCTCTATTATCCAAAGATCTTGTTTACCTTAGGAATCATGAATACGGAGAGGATCGTTTTAGGGATTCTGGCGGTCTTGATCGTACTGGAGACAACCCGGCGTCTGGAGGGTTGGCCCCTGACGATTATCATTTTGTGTTTCATCGCTTATGCCCTCTTCAGCAACTATTTCCCAGGAATCCTCCAAACGAGGGGAGTCCCCTGGCGGAGGTTGGCAATTCAGCTTTATCTGGGCGCGGACTCACTATTCGGCACCCCTCTCAAAATGGGCGTTACCGTTGTATTCGCCTTTGTTCTGTTCGGTGCATTTCTAAGCAGTACCGGAGGAAGTGAGTTTTTCGTGGGAATTGCGAACTCCTTCTTCGGGCGTCGAAGAGGAGGAGCAGCAAAGGCTGCTGTGGTTGCCAGCATGCTCCTCGGTGGGTTCAGTGCGAGTGCCGTGGGAAATGTGGCAACCATAGGGGTCGTCACCATTCCTATGATGAAGAAGGCAGGGTATCCTGCTAAATTTGCTGCCGCCGTTGAAGCCGTCTCGGGAACAGGGGATCTCATCATCCCACCCATCATGGGCACGGCTGCTTTCATCATGCCTGAATTTCTTGGAGTTCCTTATGCCACCGTGGCCATAGCCGCTTTGGTCCCTGGGATCCTCTATTACTTGGGCGATTTTATGCAGATCGATTTTAGGGCCGCAAAAATCGGACTTAAACCATTGCCCCCTGAAGAGATCCCAGCCCTTAAGCAGGTCCTTCGAAAGGGATGGTATTTTCTGGTACCTATTGGTCTGCTCATTTACACCATCTTCATCCTTTTCATGAGACCCGATCTATCTGCACTGGTATCCATTGCGGGACTTTTAGTCATCGTGGCTTTCAGCAAGGAAAAACGTCAAATCTTCAAGATAAATAATCTATTGAGGATATTACAGGGCACTTCCAGGTTTATGCTTGAAATGACCGTCGTCTGCGCTGCCGCTGGATTGATCGTAGGTCTCGTGACCTATACTGGGTTAGGTCAATCCCTAGCTCTTTTTCTCACCCAATTGAGCGGAGGAAATCTCCTCATTCTGGCTATTCTAACTGCTATCGCCAGTACGATTCTTGGAATGGGCATGCCTGTGACACCTTGTTATATTCTCTTAGCGACTACGGCGGCACCGGCGATGGTCCAATTGGGCGTAAGCCCGCTTTTAGCACACCTTTTCGTTTACTACTTTGGTACATTCTCATTTCTGACACCACCTGTATGCCTGGCTGTTTACGCTGCCGCTGCCATTGCAGAAGCACCCGTGATCAGCACGGGCTACCAGGCAATGAAGCTCGCGGTGGCCGGTTATCTCGTGCCTTTCTTCTTCCTCTTCAAACCAGGCCTTGCCCTTTTGGGTTCACCCTTCCACGTCGCTTTCTCGGTCTTGGAAGGGATCTCGGCGACCATTCTGATAGCCATGGCTATCGAAGGATACTTCATCCGTCCAATGAATCTCCTTGAAAGAACCGCTATTCTTGTTGCTGGGCTCAGCCTCTTTGCCCCCGGCTGGCAAACGGATATCGTGGCAATCTTGATTGGTGCACCGGTGCTCTATATCCACTGGATGAGATTCCGTCGAACGAATCTCGAAACCTATGGACTGAACAAAAAAGGAACGAATCAGAGCTGAAATCTAATATAGGAGGTCCTCATGAAGATCGACATTTTTAACCACATCTTTCCAAAATCGTACTTCGATAAGATGGTCCAGGTGGCCCCAAATGGTAAGGATATGCATAAGCGGGTCCGTCACATTCCAAGCATTGTGGATCTCGGCGAACGGTTCCGAATGATGGATCAGTTTGAGGGGTATGTTCAGGTCATTTGCCTCGGGGCTCCACCCATCGAGGTATACGGTCCTCCGCCCGTTTCAACCGATATGGCGAAGTTGGCAAACGACGGGATGGCTGAGTTGGTCCAGAAATATCCAACCCGTTTTATCGGCTTCATCGCCTCCCTCCCCATGAACGATCCCAATGGTCTTTTGAAGGAGGCGCAACGAGCCGTCAAAGATTTGGGTGCCGTCGGCGTTCAAATCTTTACCAATGTCCTCGGCAGACCTCTCACCAGGCCAGAGACCATGCCGCTCTTTGATCTCATGGCAAAACTGAATCGGCCCATCTGGATGCATCCAGCTCGTGGCGCCGATTTCCCTGACTATAAGAGTGAGCCTAAAAGTCACTACGAGATCTGGTTTATTTTTGGCTGGCCGTATGAGACTAGTGTGGCCATGGCGCATCTGGTCTTCTCAGGGCTCTTCGACCGCCATCCCGATCTCAAGATCATCACCCACCATCTCGGGGGCATGATCCCATACTTTGAGGGTCGGGTCGGACCCGGCTGGGATCAGTTGGGCACACGCACTTCTGATGAGGATTATACCCTTCTGCTGAAAAAGTTAAAAAGAAGACCCTTGGATTACTTTCATTTGTTCTATGGGGATACGGCTCTTTTTGGAGCACGAGAGGGAACGGTTTGCGGACTAAAATTTTTCGGGCCTGAGAGGGTTCTCTTTGCATCCGATATGCCCTTTGATCCTGAAAAGGGCACAGCCTATATTCGGTCGACCACAGGGATCATAGATGGCTTGGATATTACACCGGAAGTGCGAACGGCAATCTACGAGGGAAATGCCAGAAGACTTCTGAAATTGAAATAATAATGAAGACCCTTTCAGCCGAATAAAGCTTTAAAATAGAGAATGAGCACAATCAATATCAGAGCTGGGATGAAATTGCCTACCCTGATCTTTTGCAGTCCCAGAATATTGATCCCAATGCCCATCACAATGACTCCGCCTACGGAGGTCAACTCCCTCACCATGGCAGGAGTGAAGAAAAATTGAATCTTTGAAGCCAGCAAAGTCAGGCTTCCCTGATACAGCAAAACGGGTACAGCAGAACCCAGAACCCCTACCCCCATGGTTGCTGCGAAGGGGATGGAAATGATTCCATCTAACAAAGCCTTGGTAACTAAGATAGAATGGTCCCCCTTCAGACCATCGGTAATGCTTCCCACAATCGCCAAGGACCCGACGCAAAAAAGCAGACTGGTATAGATGAATCCTTTCGCGGGACTCTTCTCTGTCAAATTCAGGCGTTTTTCTAGCCAACTTCCAAACCGATCGAGGCGACCTTCAATATCCAGCCATTCCCCCAGTGCCGCCCCCAAGGCCAGACTGATTACTACCATGATGACTTCCTGCCCCTGAAGAGCCATGCCTAATCCTATGACCAGGCTAAAGAGGCCCAGGACCTGCAGCGTGGTTTGCGCGATCTTTTCAGGAAAACCTTTGCGGAACAATAATCCTAGCGCCCCTCCAACGATGATGGCAATTGAATTGATGATCGATCCCATGAAGAACCTCTCCATAAGTGAATTCAGATAAACTATTAACACAATAGAGAAAAAATTAAAATCAGAAACCATGTCAATGTGATAAAATATAAGCCTATCAAATCATAGAAGGAGAAACCCATGAAAGTCATCTTTCATAAGAGATTCTATGAAGTTTATACCTCCGATCCGGCAGCGGCTGCGGGAAGGATGGAGGCTATTGTCAACGCTTTGAAAGGGAAATTTGAATTTTCCGAACCCGGACCCGCTTCAGAGAGGGATTTGGAGAGGGTCCATGGAAGGAATCATATTCAATCGGTCAAGGGAGACCCCGTCGTCTATGAGGTTGGGCTCCTTGCAGCGGGAGGAGCAATCCTGGCAGCGGAAACGGCGTTTGAAGGTCAGCCTGCTTTTGGTCTCATCCGGCCTCCAGGACACCATGCCAGTCCCCATTCCTGTTGGGGCTTCTGTTATTTCAATAATGTCGCGATTGCCATCAAAAAACTGGTCAGCGGAGGGAAGATCAAAAGAGCTCTCATTCTCGACTTTGACCTCCATTATGGAGATGGCACGGCCAACACCTTTGGCAATTCAAACGAGGCAGGTTATTTTCACCCCGAAGGGACAAATCGACAGGCCTTTCTGAAGGAAGTAGAACAGGCTCTCCAATCCAAGACCCCTTACGATATCATTGCAGTCTCTGCTGGATTTGACCGTCACGAAGCGGACTGGGGAGGTCTGCTCACTACTGAAGATTATCTCACCATTGGAAGATGGGTTAAAGAGCAATCCCTAGTCCGCTGCCAGGGAAGACGCTTTGGGGTTCTGGAGGGGGGTTACAACCAATCCGTCCTCGGAAAAAATGTGAAGAGTTTTCTTCAGGGATTGAGCGATTGATAGCCGTCTTGCGTGATCATGGCAAAAGAGAAGGAGGCTCCCACCTCTCCCTGACTTTTTAGCCTCTCCATCCCTTCCACCACTTTTTTCACCATTTCCTTGAGGGGGGCCTTCTCCTTACACATCTTATTTAACTGAAACTCCAGACCCATCCTTCTCGGAAGGGAAAACGCATGGGAAATTTCGTCTCCATCGAGTTGAGGGAGTTTCTTTTTCGTCCACAGAAAGTAGAGGCGGTAGGGCACGGCAGGGTCCTTTTCTGTCCTTCCAGCTAGGATAAAGGAAACCTGATGGATCGGGTCGATGGGCAATAATTCACACTTCTTTCTCATGAATCGTTCGTACTCTGTCGAGAGAAAGGCAATTGTCGCTCCATAAAGTTCCTGGACATCATTCAACTTTTCTCCTTGAATGAAGGACTTCAGAGCATTTCCCATATCAGCCCCTTCGGCTGCCCCAGCAGTCAGAAGGGCGGAGTGGGAAGTGAGCGGGAGAAGACGGTTGATTTTGAGCGAAATCTCCTTCCCTTCGCCGTTCAACTGGATGGCAGAATTCTCAGCAGCCAAAACGATCCCATGAATATTCTGTGCGACAATAATCTGTGGCATCTTCACCCCTCCTTTATTAGAAAGATAGGTATCATCAGAAGAAATTTCAATAGAAAAAATTTAGAAATGGCGTGATTCTGGCTAAATTAGCGATGCCCTACTTGCCATGGGAAATTCTGGAAAAAGAGGCCATCGATTCATCTCGTTATAACTTTTGGTTATTTAGACATAACAACAAATGAATTGACATGTGTATCATTTAAAAAGATAATCTAAAACGATTAGATCAGGGGAAAAAGGAGGACTTTATGGATCTTCGAGATTTTATAAAAAGGTGCGAGGAAGAAGGAGAGTTAAAGAGGATTAAGGCCGAGGTGGATTGGGACCTCGAGATGTCTCACATTGCAAAACTGAATGAAGAACGCGGGGGACCTGCTCTCCTTTTTGAAAAAGTTAAGGGCTACCCGAGTCCAGTGATCTCCAGTGTCTGCACGACGACATCCAGGTTGGCCCTTATCATGGGCATGCCCAAGAACACGAGTTTGGTTGAACTCATGAGGGAGTGGGTGAAGAGGACAGCCAGTAAGAAACCCCCGAAATTCCTGGCCAGCGGACACTGTAAAGAAAATGTCCTTAAAGGTGATCAGATCAATCTTCTCAAGTTCCCGGTTCCCAAGGTTTTTCCAAAGGATGGGGGACGTTTCTTCGGTACCACAGCCTACACCATCTCAAAGGACCCTGACTCCGGTTGGCTGAATGTGGGTGTCTATAGGCTTCAAGTCTTGGATGAAAAGACCCTTGGCACACAGTTCATCAAGGGAAAGCATTCCGATATCATGCTCCAGAAATATAGGGCACTCAAGAAACCTATGCCTGTGATCGTAGCCATAGGAGGTGATCCTCTGATGTTCTTGATGGGTGCTGCCAGGTTGCCTGCTTTTGAGTCAGAATTTGACTTCGGCGGTGCCATCCGGGGTGAACCGATGGAGGTTGTCAAGGGAGAGACAGTCGACCTCCCTGTTCCAGCGACCGCCGAAATCGTCGTGGAGGGAGAGGTGGACCCCGAAGCAACGAAGCCTGAGGGCCCATTCGGAGAATACACGGGCTATTATTCAGGAGTTGGGTCGACGCCAAGAAATTTTGTCAAGATTAATTGTATCACTCATCGAAATAATCCCATATTCTGGTTTACAACAGTAGGAAGAGCCGTGACAGATACACATATGACCATGGCTTTAACCTATGGTGCGACACTCTGGCAGGAACTTGAAGCAATGAGGATACCGGGGATCAAGGCAGTGTATTGCCCGCCAGAAGGTGCAGGAAGGTTCGTCGCAATCATCTCTGTAAAACAAATGTATCCTGGTCACGCCAATCAGGTGGGGACCGCAGCCATCTCCACTGAGATGGGTGCTTATGGTTTAAAGACCGTGATCGTTGTGGATGAGGATATTGACCCTTGGGATTTGCCTCGTGTCCTTTGGGCACTCAGCTTCAGGTTCCAACCGAGAAGAGCTCAAATCATCGACCGCGGAAGATCTACCCCATTAGATCCTTCTCTTCCTATTGATCAAAGGGATATCACCTCCAGAATCATTATGGATGCTACGATACCTTTTGAGTGGAAGGAAAAACCGATTCCGATCGAACTCGATCCAGAAATGGTCAAGAAGATTAGATCGAAATGGTCGGAACTCGGCCTGTAAGACAAAAACATAATGACCAGTCATCTTTAAAAGATGCAGCCAGAGCTAGGATCGATGCCGGCCAGGTTGAACGTGAGTTGATGTTAGGGAGAAAGGTTGGTTGAACGTACAATCATCATAGGGAGGCAGATATGAGACCGGTACGGTATGACGAGAACGAAATAGAGAAGTATGTTCGTGATAGATATTGGGACGACTCCATCCTGCCTGACTACTGGGAAGCGAACGCCAAAAAGTGGCCTGATAAAGAGGCCTTGGTAGATTCAACAGGGTGCCGGTTAACCTGGGCACAAGCTAAACAACGGATAGATAGAATTGCTTTGGCTCTGTTCAAAAAGTTGAGGATGAACCGCGATGACAGGTTAATGGTCCAGTTACCTAACTGTGTAGAGCAGGTTCTGGTGCGTCTTGCCTGTGAAAAGGCGGGCATTTTATCTATCCCTGAATTGACGACCTTCCGCCAAGCTGAGTTAAATGAGATTGCCAGCCTTACCCAAGCCGTGGGTATCGTCATCCCCAAAGAATACCGGAAGTTCGACCATTATCAGATGGTAAAAGAGCTTCAGACCGGTTTGCCCAAGCTAAAACATATGATTGTCATGGGCGAGGATGTCCCTAAGGATTGTATCTCTCTCAAAGAGATAATGGAGCACCCTTATGAGCAAGAATACGACCCAAGCGAGCTGAAGACTACAAAATTAGATGCTGTGAAGGAGGTTGGTTTTCTGGTGACGACGACCGGCACGACTGGCCTTCCCAAGCTCATTGAGCATCGAATTGCTGCCAGGGAGATCTGGACGGCCAAGGCTCACATCAGGAATTGGGAACTTGGTCCCGATGACTGCGTCCTGACGATTGCCCCTCTGGCTGGCGCAGCGGGTGGCACACCGACTTATGTTACCGCACCGGTAGCCGGAGCCAAGATTGCTTTAGAGTATCTCTATCGCGAAGAGGGCACCCTTGAGTTTATGGAGAAGGAGAAGGTCACTGTGATTGCCCTGGTGCCAACTCAGTTAGCGAGGCTCTTGCAGCTCCCCATAAAAAAATATGACCTGTCTTCTTTACGAATCATAAAAACTGCTGGCGGTTACCTGCCACCCCCTCTGGCAAAGGAGGCTGAGGAGAAATTCGGTTGCCCAATCCTGGGTACTTATGGCACTCAAGATACAGGGTCTATCTCGGGGGTACCTATCACGGCTTCCGAGGAGCAGAGATATACCACGGTCGGTAGATTGCACCCCGGAATTGAAATAAAGATACTGGATGACAACGGGAAAGAGGTGAAGCAAGGAGAAGTGGGCACGCTCTGGTTCAAGGGCCCAGGCAATGCAATTGGTTACTACAGGGACCTTGAGAAAACAATGAGCGAAGCTTTTGATAAGGATGGCTTTGCCACCCCCGGCGACCTCGTCATGTTGGGCAATGATGGATATTTAAAGATCATGGGCAGGAAAAAGGATATTATCATCCGTGGTGGACAGAATATTTACCCCAAGGAGATTGAGGACTATCTTTTAGCTCACCGAAAGGTAACCAATGCTGCGGTTGTGCCTATGCCTGATCCATTAATGGGTGAAAGGGCATGCGCCTTCGTCACGGTTAAGAAGGGAGAACAATTTACCTTCAACGAAATGACGGAATATCTTAAGGATAAGAAAATTGCCATGTTCAAATTCCCCGAAAGGTTGGAGGTAATAGATGCTCTCCCCTTGGTAGGTGAAAGCGGTAAGATCGATAAGAAAGCAATGACTAAGATGGTAGCGGACAAACTCAAGGCCGAGGGCAAGTAGGGGACTGCCAAAAATGGGCGGAATCATCGTTATTTTGGTAATGGCAGAAGAGAAATGGCAGGAGGCTGATTTCTTGCGTAAAGAGATAGAAGCCCGGGATTACAAGGCACTCATTCTGGACATGGGCTTGCTGGGGAAACCTCAAGGAACTTGTGATATTACGCGTGAAGAGATCCTATCGGTTAGTGGGCGAGCCCCGGAAGAAGTTGCCCGTGTGATCGATCGAGGAAAGCGGATGCCAATGATGGTAGACGGAGCGAAAGAAAAAGTGAGGCAGCTTTACTCCTCGGGTCAACTGGACGGGATGATAAGTATCGGTGGCACGACCGGGACTCAAATGGGTACAAGTATTATGAAGTCGTTGCCCTTTGGTATACCGAAGTTTGCTGTGTCGAGTACGGCATCCCTCCCTGGGTTCGCTTCAAGATGTATTGGCACTGCGGATATCGTACTGATGCATTCAGTGGTAGAAATTGCCGGTCTGAATAATTTAATGAGAAATGTTCTATCTCGGGCTGCGGGAGCTATCTGTGGGATGGTGGAGGGATCGGCCAGAGCTCCTATCTCTCTCGTGGGGAAAGATAAGAACCCTCTCATTGCAATGACACATTTTGGTCCTTGTGAAGAGTGTGCTGTAAACGTCAGAGAGCTGCTCGAGCGACGAGGCTACCAGATCATTGGTTTCTCGGCTGCCGGTGTCGGGGACAGGGCGATGGAGGAAATGATAGAACGGCAGAATATTTTTGGTGTGGTTATCGATCTTGCTCCAGGTGGTGTTGGCGAAGAGGTCCTTGGCTTTACCAGGGCAGCTGGCCCCACCAGGCTCGAAGGTGCTGGCAAGAGAGGAATACCACAGATTATTGCCCCATGCTGTGTAAATTGGGGGAGTCCGTCTAAGAGAGATTATAAGCCAGAGTATAAATTACGCAAGAAGTACGACTATGATGCTGCGCGCACCTTTATACGATTATCTAAAGATGAGATGATTTTGGTGGGAGATGTCATGGCGGAAAAGCTGAACAGGGCGCTGGGCCCAGTGAAAGTTATCATTCCTCTTGGTGGATGGTCATCATTAGACAGAAGAGGAACAGATTTCTACGATGCGGATCTGGATAGAGTATTTGTTGATGAGCTGAAGAAACGGCTGAAACGCGATATCGAGGTTAAGGAGGTGGACCGTGACCTTGATACGCCTGAGTTTGCGCAAGCGATCGTTGATGCTTTTGAT
>Ga0316620_10001403_pt1 | contig 10410 bp, 9 predicted proteins | sample OWC_Aug_M1_C1_D5_FD_207651 | JGI IMG/M metagenome (GOLD analysis project Ga0316620, IMG submission 207651) | Wetland soil microbial communities from Old Woman Creek delta, Ohio, United States - OWC_Aug_M1_C1_D5_B | ecosystem: Environmental > Terrestrial > Soil > Wetlands | place: USA: Ohio...
GCTCCCCGCCCTGGTGCGTCTGCTCCTGTTCAGGAAGCGGATTCATAGCGCCCGCGTCATGGTGCTGGGGGTGTTGCCGGAGTACCAGGCGACGGGGCTTGGCGGTGTTCTCTTTTACGAAACGGGACGGAGATCAGTAGAGGCAGGGTACACACACGGTGAGGCGGGCTGGGTCCTGGAGGACAATCATCTGATGACCCGGGGAGCCGCGATGATGAACGGGAAGATCTGGAAGCGATACAGGATCTACCAGAAGTCTCTCGTGGCGTAAGGGGGCATCTGCCGGGCGCGCATCACTGCATTCACGGATGGAAGGACGCGTATGCCTGTACAGAAGGTCGACAAAATCTGGATGAACGGCACGCTGGTGAACTGGGACGATGCGAAGATTCACGTTCTTTCCCACGTCGTTCACTACGGGACGAGCTGGTTTGAGGGGATACGCTGTTACGAGACGCCGAAGGGGCCGGCGGTCTTCCGGCTCGACCGGCACATCCGCCGGCTGTTCGATTCGGTGAAGATCTACCGGACGGAGATACCCTACACCGAGAAGCAGATCACCGAGGCATGTCTGGAGACGGTGCGGGCGAACCGCATGCGCGCCTGTTACATCCGGCCGATAGTCTACCGCGGTTACGGGGATGTGGGGGTGAATCCTCTCCCCTGCCCGGTCGACGTCGCCATCGCGGTGTGGGAATGGGGGACGTACCTTGGCCCCGAGGCGCTCACAGAGGGGATCGACGTGTGCGTTTCCACGTGGAATCGTCCCGCGCCGAACACGCTTCCGACCATGGCGAAGGCGGGAGGGAACTACATCCTTTCCCAGCTGATGAAGGTCGAAGCGCTGCAGGCGGGCTTCAAGGAAGCCATTGCGCTTGATGTGAACGGGCAGGTCAGCGAGGGGAGCGGTGAAAACCTTTTTGCGGTGAAGGATGGTGTGATTCTCACCCCCTGGCTGGCCTCGTCGCTTCTTCCCGGGATCACACGGGTCTCTGTGCTGCAGATTGCACGGGAGCTCGGGTACGAGGTCCGGGAGGTCACGATGCCGAGGGAGCTGCTCTACGTTGCCGATGAGCTGTTCTTCACGGGGACGGCGGCGGAGGTCACGCCGATCCGGAGCGTCGACAGGCAGAAGGTGGGGGACGGCAAGCCGGGCCCGCTCACCATGAAGCTTCAGGCGGCGTTCTTCGATATCGTGAAGAACGGCAAAGATCCTCATGGCTGGTTGAAGTACGTGTGAACACTGGAACCTCCGGTGGACAACCGGGGAAGGAGGTGAACCATGAAGAAAGCACGGAAACGTTCCGTTCGGGGAGTGGGCCGGCGCGGGCGGCCGCGCCGCGCAGGAGCCGCGGCAGGGAAGGGAGTCCCCGCCATCCGCTCGATCCTGGTGCCGATCGATTTCTCGGTTCATTCCAAGAAGGCACTGAAATACGCCGTCCCGCTTGCGGAGAAGTTCGGCGCTTCGCTGCATCTGGTCTACGTTGTGGAGCCGACGATCTACCCTGCGGACCTCGGTTTTGGGCAGGTGGTGTTGCCGGGCGTTGAGGAGGAACTCCGGGAGAAGGGTGAGGGAGAACTCCAGGCGCTGATGGGGCGCGAGATCGGGAAGCGGCTGAAAGCCACCTCGGCGGTGCGGACAGGGAATCCCCACCAGGAGATCCTGCGCGAGGCGGACGAGAAGGGGGTGGATCTCATCGTGGTTGCCACGCACGGGCACAGCGGGGTGGAGCACATGCTTTTCGGGAGCACCGCAGACAGGGTCGTCAGGCGATCGAAGGTACCCGTGCTGATCATACGGCCCGTGACGGGTGAAGGAAGCGAGAATTGACGATCGGGGATTGACGATCGAGGATGGTGGACTGATGGAGAAGTGAGGATTCCGGCTTCTCTGATGGAGGCCCGCTGGGGAGCGGGCCTCTCTTTTTTTATTTGTCCCGCTCGATCACGAAGGAGGCGAAGGCGATCAGGGAGGTCTTTGCCGGGGATTCCGGCAGGGGGGCCAGGAGGTCGACGGCGCGGGCGGAGAAATCCCTGGCTTTCTCCGACGCATAGTCGATGCCGTGGAAGGTGTGGACGAAATCCAGGACTCGTTTCACATCCACTTTCGTCCCCCCGTTTCTGATCGTAGCGAGGATTTCGCGTGCGGAGGCACTGGGGGCTTCTCTGAGGGCATGGATGAGGGGGAGGGTAAGCTTCTTTTCGCTCAGGTCGAGCCCCGTCGGTTTTCCGGTGACGCTTCGTCGGCCGGTGAAATCGAGGATGTCATCCCGGATCTGGAACGCCATCCCGACGAGCTCGCCGTATTCGCGAAGGCGCCGTCGCCGTTCCTGATCGGTCGTCGCGCTCGTTGCGCCGATTTCACAGCAGGTCGAGAGGAAGGAGGCGGTCTTATCGCCGATGATGGCGAGATAGGTCTCCTCATCCATATTCAGCCGGCGCGACTTCTGGATCTGCTTCAGTTCTCCCTCGCTCATGCGCCGCACGGCCGTGGAGGTGATCTTCAGGAAGGCGAAATCATCATGCTCCAGCGAGAGGAGGAGGCCGCGGGCGAGGAGGTAGTCTCCCATCAGCACGGCGATTTTGTTTTTCCAGACGGCGTTGATGGAGGCGAAGCCACGCCGGGAATCGGCCTCGTCCACCACGTCGTCGTGGATCAGCGTGGCGGTGTGGAGGATTTCGACGAGGGTTGCTCCGCGGTAGGTGGAGTCGGTCACCTCGCCGCATGCCGCCGCGCTCAGCATGACCAGGATCGGGCGCACCCGTTTTCCCTTGGTTCGGATGATGTATCTGGCGATGAGCTCCACCAGCCCGGTCCTCGAGCGGATGGACTGGCGGAAGACCTTGTCGAAGGTGTCCAGGTGGGGCTGGACGGGCTGCGCGATGGTTTTCAGGTCCACGGGGAATCCTGTCATTTTCCGTTCCGGTCTTCGGAGGCGGACGCTTCTTCTCTTCGCCGCCGGGCGCGCCACGCCGACGCTGAGACCCAGATCGAGATTTCGTAGAGGCCCATCAGGGGGACGGCGAGCAGCACCTGGCTGACGGGGTCGGTTCCGGGTGTGAGGAAGGCGGCAAGGATAAAGATGGCGACGATGGAATGCCGCCGGTATTTCCGCATCAGGGCGGGCTTCAGGATCCCCAGGCGGGAGAGGAACCACGAGACCATCGGGAGCTCGAAGACGACGCCGGCTGCCAGCAGGAGGCTGACGACGAAGCTCATGTACTCGTTGATGGCGATATTGTTCTCGATGGTTTTGGATCCGAACCCGGCGAAGAATGTCAGCGCCGCCGGCAGCATCAGAAAATAGGCGAACGCGATGCCGGCGAGGAAGCAGACGGAGGAGAAGGCCACGATCGACCGGATGTACTTCCGTTCCTTCGGCAGAAGGCCCGGTGCGATAAAGGCCCAGAGCTGGTAGAGGATATTCGGGACGCTGAGGATGATTCCGCCGATGATGGCGACCTGCATGTAGAGGAAAACCTGTCCGAACGGCTTCAGGTTCTGCATGTGGAACGGCTGCTGTCCGGGCGAGAGCGAGTTGTTCAGGGCGGTGATGGGGCGAAGGAAAATATCGTCCATGATCCAGTCGATGAAGATCAAGCAGAGGATCATGCCGAGAACGATTCCGATGCCGGCCTTGATGATGCGCCACCGGAGTTCTTCGAGGTGGTCGAAGAAGGACATCTCGCCGGCGTTCTCTCCTGACTCTTCGCTCATGTCGGTGTTCAGCGCTGCAGCTCGGGGTAGAGGGGGAACCGGAGGCAGAGGCTTTCCACCTCACGCCGGACCGCGCCGGACGTAGCGGCGTCGCCCATGGCCCCGAGGACGCGGTCAATCAGGCCGGCGATCTGCTCCATGTCCGGCTCCTTCATGCCCCGCGTGGTGAGGGCGGCACTCCCGATCCGGATGCCGCTGGTGACGAGCGGGCTTTTATCGTCGAAGGGGACGGCGTTCTTGTTCACGGTGATGCCGGCGGCGTCGAGCGCCTCCTGTGCGTCCTTGCCGGTAATGTTGCGCGACCGGAGGTCGGCGAGCATCAGGTGGTTGTCGGTGCCGCCGGAGATGATGGTGTATCCGCGCTTCACCAGGGCGGCGGCGAGGGTCTGGGCGTTGCGGATGACCTGCCGTCCGTACCCGGTGAAATCGCTCTGAAGCGCCTCGCCGAAGGCCACCGCCTTGGCCGCGATGACGTGCATCAGCGGGCCGCCCTGGATGCCGGGGATGACCATGGAATCGATCAGTTCCGACATCATCTTCTTCCGTCCCGACTTCGGGGCGACCTGGCCGAACGGGTTTTCGAAATCCTGGCCCATCAGAATCAGCCCGCCGCGGGGGCCGCGGAGGGTTTTATGGGTGGTCGAGGTGACGACGTGACAGTGGGGGAGAGGATCGTCAAGCAGCCGCTTTGCGATGAGGCCCGCCGGGTGGGCGATGTCGGCGAAGAGGAAGGCCCCGACCATGTCGGCGATTGCCCGGAAACTCTTGTAGTCGATGTTGCGGGAGTAGGCGCTTGCCCCGACGGTGATCATCTTGGGGCGGTGTTTCCGGGCAAGGTCTTCGACCTCGTTGAAATCGATCGTCCCGGTGTCGCTTCTCACGCCGTAGGGAACGAACTTGTAGAACTGTCCGGAGAAATTCACCGGAGATCCGTGGGTCAGGTGTCCGCCGTGCGAGAGGTTCATCCCCATGAGCGTGTCGCCCGGCCTGACGAAGGTGAAGTAGACCGCCATGTTGGCCTGGGAGCCGGAATGGGGCTGCACGTTTGCGTAGGTGGCGCCGAACAGGGCTTTCGCCCGGTCGCGGGCCAGGTTCTCGGCGACGTCGACAAACTCGCAGCCGCCGTAATATCGTTTCCCCGGATAGCCCTCGGCGTATTTGTTCGTCAGCGGGGATCCCGCCGCTTCCAGAACCGCCAGGCTGACGAAGTTTTCCGAGGCGATCAGCTCGAGCTTGGTGTTCTGGCGGTGGATTTCACTCTGCACTGCGGCGAAAACTTCGGGGTCGGCGTTGCGGAGGTGTTCCATGGCTTAATCCTCGGGGTACTGGATGAACCAGAGTGCGCTGATGTTTACCGAGACGGTCAGGCGGAAGATCGAGTCTTTGATCATTCCCGGGCCGTCCCCTTTCCGGCGGGCGTATTCGAGGGCGAAGTTGAGGCGCGATTCCCCGCTCAGAGGGACGCCGGCGCCGGCGGTCACGCCCCACTCGTCGATGGGGTATCCCTCCGGCTGGTAGTATGTGGCGTGGTAGTAGGCGCCCAGGCGGAGGCTGAGCTGCTCGCGGAATCCCGAGTGGATATCGTTGTTCGGCAGGCGCTCGGCGCCAATGCCGATCCGGTAGCTGTCGCGCAGGGTTGCCGCCGGGGCATCGTTGATCGTGGCGCCGGACCAGAGCTGCCGCTGGTAATCTGCTGCGAGGAGGGTGCGGTCGCCCAGCCGGTAGCCCAGGCCGATGCCGAAAGCGACGGGGACCGTGCTCTGTCTGGCGACCTCCTCGGAGGTATCCCGCTCGGTGGTTACCTCGCTGGTCGTGAACGCATAGTGGGTGAGATTCCGGGCACTGAGCACGCCGCGGCTCGTCACGACGGCCCCGATCGAGAGGGCGCGGAGCGATGGGATAAGATCTCCGAGGCCGGTGTACAGAGCCCCGAGAGAGAATGTTGCGCCGTTGGCGGTCACCCGGTCGGTGACCACGCCTCCCGCATAGGAGCTGTTCCGCGGATTCTGGATGGTTTCCCGGTCGATTGATCCGAACAGGACGTTGGTGGAGAACCCGAAGGCGAGCGTTTGCGACGGGGCGTAGGTGAGCCCGACGACGCCGCGGGTGATGCCGCCTGTTCCGACGTGGTGGATGGAGTAGGCCATCGTGTCCTGCGTGCCGACGTATTCTCCCAGGGTATAGGCATCGTAGTTCACGGTGCTGAAGGGGACGATGCCGGCGACCATGACGATCCCGTTCGCCTGGGAGATCGGGATGGCGAGGAGGGCCCCGTTGAAATCCGCGCGGGAGAGGTAGCGGTCGTGGACGCCGTCGGTCGAGTTGAATCCTTCATAGAGGAGAGACGCCTCGAGGCGGGCGCGGTTCAGGCGTGCCCAGCTCGCCGGTGCGAGGGCGTTGATGTAGCCGATGTCTGCGAGGCCGATTCCCGTATAGCCCATGCCGGCACTCCGGGCCCCGCTCGCCGCGCGCAGGTCTCCGACGCCGTAAATCGAGTAGGATGAACCGCCGCTTCCCGCCAGGAGTGTGGCGGGGAGGAGCATCAGGAAAAGAGTTTTCGTGCAACGCACGGGTGAGCCTCTCAGTTAGCCTTGACGGAATAGAGAATCCGGAGGCGCGGACGGAGCGAGTCCGGCGCCGCGGTGACGCTGTGGAACACGTAGCAATCGGGCGTGCTGTACTCGGAGGCTGTTGGCACCCGGATCAGCAGGCCGTAGTTCGGGCCGCGCAGCCAGGATTGCGCCGCCTCGCGGATATTGAAGGCAAACGTGGACGAGCCTGCGACGGGCCGTCCGAACATGGTTGCATCCTGGCTGGAGAAGTTTGTGTAGGTGGTGGTGTCGCCGAGCGTATGGGCGGCAAGGGCCGTGTCGGCGACGAATTTCGAGATCGACGAAGCGCTCCGGTCCAGAGTGAGAGAGAGGACGGCGCTGTTGAGAATCGCCCCGCGCGGGATGGACGACATGTCGAACAGGAGGGCGCTTCGGAAATGGACGCCTCCCTGCACGTAGATCTTTGTGGAGGGAGACGTGCCATGGTCGTCGCTGCCGACAAACGTATCCTGGCCCAGATTGAACACCGTCGTGTCGCGCGACGTGCCGCTGACGCTTCCGGCAATGACCGTCAGGGTGGGGAAATAGCTCGTGGAATCCGCGACGTCGAAGGGGGCCAGCCCCCTGACGGCATTCTGTGTCGCTGCACCGGGGACAAGCACGATGCCGAACTTTGTCGTGGTGCTTGTTGTGGCGGTCGCGAACCACTCGCGTACCATCGCCGTGTCGAGCGAGACGGTGATGCCGGCCGTGTCGCCGGTGAGGCTCCCCGTGTAGGAGCCGCGGGAGAGTGACTCATAGAAGCCGGCCTGGACGGTATCCCACGTCAGCGTGTACGATGACCAGGAGCGGTTGATCCGGTGGACCGTGAAGTCGAACGGTGCGCCCGCTGTTCCGTACCAGGTGATCCCCTGGAGTCGGACGGTGGCCGAATACACGGCGATCGTGTCGCGTGCGGGGAATGCGCCGGCGGAGAATTGAAGGACGGTCAGAGCGGTATACGAGCCGTTCCGGCCGATCAGGTTGACAGCGCCTTCCATCGTGGAGTACTGGCGGAGGAACTTCCCCTGGATCGCGGGGAGTGTCGTATCCCGCGTGGTGAAACCGGCAAGGGGGAGGTTGGCGACGGGGGAGTTGGCTTCCGTGGGTTCCTCGCTGCATCCTCCAAGGAGGAGGATGCCTGCGATGGCGCCTCCGGTGAGCACACGTTGCCACCGTCGGCCGTGGCTATGTTGCTGCGTCATAGGCACCGTCGATTTTTCGTAGGATGAAATCGGCAGCCTCAACGATGGAGGGTGCCGTGAATTCCGGCCGCACGCCTGCGGCGCTGCATTCGTCCGCGGCAATGCGTCCATAGCCCGTCAGGACCAGGATGGTCGTCGCGCCGACCGCATTGCCCGCCTGGACATCGACGATCCTGTCGCCGACGACGAACGAGCGCGAGAGGTCGATCCCGAACTCTTCCGCTCCCCTGCGCAGCATGCCGATGGCGGGTTTTCGGCAGTCGCAGACGACGTTGTACGGCGCCTTTCCATCTGCCGGGTGATGGGGGCAGTAGTAGATTGCGTCGAGGCGTGCGCGGGAGAGGCGGAGCTCGCTCCTCAGCTTCTCGTGGATGGGGAGGAGGTCCTGTTCCGTCAGAAGCCCCCGGGCCACGCCCGCCTGGTTGGAAATGATGCAGGTGAGGATGCCGCGGTCGTTGAGGGACCGTATCGCCTCTCCGGCGCCCGTGATCAGCCGGAGCTGGTCGGGGAGGCGAAGAATCTCCACCTCCTCGTTGACCGTACCATCCCTGTCCAGGAAGGCTGCAATGCGCTCGCCCCTCACTTCTTCACCATGCTCCTGTAGAGCTGCACGTACTTTCTTGCCGACGCTTCCCAGGAGAAATCCTTCCCCATCCCGTTCCGCATCAATTTCCGCCAGGCGGTCTGATCCGCGAACGCGTGAACGGCGCGCTGGATGGCTTTCAGCATGTCGCTGCTGGTGTAGTTTTTGAACTTGAAGCCGGTCCCGCTCCCCGCGGCAAGATTGACATCCTCGATAGTATCATCCAGCCCGCCGGTGGCGCGCACGATCGGGATCGTGCCGTACCGGAGGCTGTAGATCTGATTGAGGCCGCAGGGCTCATAGCGCGACGGCATCAGGAACATGTCTGCCCCGGCCTCGATGAGATGGGCAAGCTCGTTGTTGAATGTCAGAGCGCAGGCGATCCTGTCGGGCTTTTTCTGCGAGGCCTTCTCGAACATGTCGTGGTATTTCTTCTCCCCCGTTCCCAGCACGACGATCTGGAGGTTCATGGCAAGAAGTTCATCGAACGCCTCGCCGATCAGGTCGAAACCCTTCTGGTCGGCGAGCCGGGAGATGATGCCGAGCAGCGGGGTCTTCTCCTGGAAGGGGAGCCCCATTTTAGCGCAGAGCGCCCGCTTGTTGTCCACCTTGAGGTCGAACGTTCGGATGTCGTACCGGTGCGGGATCAGCTCATCGACGGCGGGATCCCACTGCGTGTAGTCGACGCCGTTCAGGATGCCTGTCAGATCGGCCTTCCGTTCCTGGACGATATCCTGGAGGCCGCATCCGAACTCTTCGGAACTGCGGATTTCGGTGGCGTATTTCTCGCTGACGGTCGTCAGGGCGTCGGCATGGAACAGCCCGGCCTTCAGGAAGTTCAGGTTCCCGTGAGCCTTCACGCTCTTCTCCGTGGCGGCGTCAGCCGGGAGGAGTGTTTTCGGGAAGGAGGAGGCGGGGAAGACTCCCTGGTACGCCATGTTGTGGATGGTGAAGACAGATCGGGTCTCTGCGTAGAAAGGGTCATCCCGGTAGATCGTCTTCAGGTACGCCGGAATCAGGCCTGTCGGCCAGTCGTTGCAGTGGATGATGTCCGGCGCCCAGCCGAGCCGTTTGAGAACTTCCAGGATCCCCCGGCAGAAGAATATGAAGCGCTCGTCGTTGTCCTGGTAGTCTTTCTTTGTGTCCGGGTGGACATAAAGGCCGTGCCGGCCGAAGTAATGCGGGTTATCGAGGAAATAGACCTGGACCTTGGCGTGGGTGCTGGTCAGGAACGAAGATTTCACGCCGGCGGAGTGCTTCTTCCCCCCCACGGGGATATCGATCTCCTTCAGCCGGAGCATTTCGTGGAGATGGGCTTTTCGCTCGTTGATGACGCCGTAGCGGGGGAGCATGACACGGACTTCGTGGTCAAGCGCCCGGATCGCCTGGGGGAGGGCGTTGGAGACGTCGGCGAGGCCGCCGGTCTTGGCGAAGGGGTCCACTTCACTCGACACAAAGAGCACGTTCAGGGGTCTCGCCATACCGGGCGGGTCTTTCGATCGATGTGTGTAAGATTCAGAAATGTACCCTTTTCAGCGCAGAGAATCAAACCTTCCCCCTGCCTTGACATTCAGGCGAGGTGTCCATATATTTATCGAGTATCGACGTTCACGACTCGGAGTGCTGCCTATAGGGGTCTTGGGTTAAGGGTTGGACGTGCGGTGGAAGCGGCCACCATGCCGCTGAACATGTGCGTTGAGGCGGGACCTTTATCACAAGACGGGAAACGGGGCAGAGCTTCGGGGAGAGCATCCGCCGAGTGGGTCCCCCCGTTCGGCGGTTTTCGTTTTGGCAGCGACGAAAAGCGGAGAGATGAAGAGAATCCGGGCGATAGAAAGCGTGGTGTTCTGGTGTGCCCTTCTGGCGGCGGGTTTGCCTCCTGCCCAGGCGCGCCCACCGGGGGCGGAGTCCGACGTGCGGGTGCAGCGTTCCGACGCCGGCTCGTTCGTCGCCGAATTCCGTCCACGCTATCGCGAGGAGAAAGTCACGGGCACCGATGGCCGCGTGTACGTGCTGCTTGATTTTGACGGGGCCGTTCGGGACAGGCAGGAAGGGGACGCGGATATCCGTTGCACACTCTTCCCGCTGGCGCTCCCTTCGGCGGCGGGAAACAGTGTGCAGGTCCTGGCGGTGGAGTATGAGGACGTACCAGGTGTGGAGTACGCGCCCGTCCCCCGCTTCAAGGACAAAGACGGCATGCCCGTGCCGTTTGTGTGGGAGACTTCGGCAGCGTACCGGCAGTCGGCCCTGGACCCTGCGGGCGTTGCGGTGCTCCTTCCGCCCGTGCGGTCGCGCTCGGTCGTCATCGGCAGG
>Ga0316620_10001404_pt1 | contig 10410 bp, 9 predicted proteins | sample OWC_Aug_M1_C1_D5_FD_207651 | JGI IMG/M metagenome (GOLD analysis project Ga0316620, IMG submission 207651) | Wetland soil microbial communities from Old Woman Creek delta, Ohio, United States - OWC_Aug_M1_C1_D5_B | ecosystem: Environmental > Terrestrial > Soil > Wetlands | place: USA: Ohio...
CTGCGATCACCGTCGACGGTCCTTCGACGATCGATGTCGCTTTGAGAAGGACCGCAGGCGGCCGGCTCTCGGTCCATCTTCTCAATACGGCCGGGATGCCTCTCCCCGACCGCTACGGCTTCACCGACGCCATCCCGCCGCTCGAGGGCATCACGCTGACGGTCAGGACCGCGGCCGAACCGGCATCCGTACGCTGGGTGCCCGACGGCGGGACGCTCGACTGGTCCTGGGAAGACGGCCGTCTCTCCGTGATCGTCCCGAAGCTCAGGATCCACGGCGTCGTGGTCATCGATTGAGCTGGGAATGCCGTTGACGCCGGAAAGGCGGCCTAAAGAAGCATGGACCCCAGGGACCCTTTTATCACGAGCAACGAGGCCCGCTTGGATTCAAGATGGACTTGATAGTCCATGGCCTCGGTCGTCTCGGCAAGGGTCAAACCCCAGGCCACGGATCCAAATCCGGTCAGCTCGATACATTTCAGCCAGATCTCCGAGCTCTCCTCCGGCTTGAGCTCTGGGACCGCGCCCCAGGCTCCGCAGAAGATCCGTCCCTGCCTCAGGAATTCCGCGCTCAGGGAGACGGCCTTGGACGCCGTTCCGGAGAAGTTGGCGACCCGGACGAGGAGAGCGGGGACATAGATATCCCTCTCTCCGCTCTTTCTCTTCTGGAATCCGGACCGGAGCACGACGACATCGAAGTCGCGCGCCAGCTCGTTCTCCTCCGCCCGGATCTTCGCCAGGGCGGCCTTCTCCTTGCCGGTCGGGGTATTGACCAGAATGAGGATCACGGCGATCCCGAGACCGAGGAGAATGAATGCCGAGATCAGAGCCAGGATCCGCCTGAGCATCCTTCACCTTGTGGGGACGAATGAATCCATCCCCCAGTCCGGATTATTCTTCCACACTAAAGCGGGCCGTTGGCCGTGTCAATATGATTCTGCCCTTCAGGAGCCCAGAAGAGGGCTGCCTTCACTGCGCGAGATCCGTGCGGACCCGATCGGCTTGCTTTCCCGTCGCGTCCATATAAAATAGGCCTGAAAACGGAGCAGGACATGGCCATCAAGGCGAAGCTGACCACCTTCGACGCGACGATGATCGTCGTCAGTCTCATCATCGGCATCGGCATCTTCCGGACGCCGGCCATGGTCGCGGCGGCGGCCAAAACCCCGACGCTCTTCTATGCCGCCTGGGCCCTGGGCGGTCTCATCAGCTTCATCGGCGCCTTGACCTTCGCCGAGATCGGGGGCCGTTTCGCCAAGCCTGGCAGCTACTACAAGGTCGTCGCCGAGAACTACAGCTCCGGCCTGGCGTTCATGCTCAATTGGACCAACGTCGTCGTCCTTAACGGGGCCGGGGCGGCCGGCGTCGCGCTGATCGGGGCCGAATATCTGACACCCATCATCTTTCCCGGCGGCGGCGCGTCCGGGAGCATGACCGTCCAGATCACGGCCGTCATCATCATCCTCGGCCTCATCGTCATCAACTATCTCGGCATCAAGACCGGCGCCTGGGCCCAAAACGTCCTGAGCGTTCTCAAGGTCGTCATGATCGGCGTCCTCGCGGCGGCGGCGTTCCTGTCCAAGCACGTCCCCCAGGGCCCGTCCGCGCTGCCCCTCGACACGCATTGGCTGCTCGCCCTCGGAGCCGCGTTCATCTATGTCTTTTACGCCTACGGCGGATACCAGAACACGATCAACTTCGGCGCCGACGTCCATGACGCCCGCCGCAACGTCCCCCGGGCCGTCTTTTTCGGCATCCTCATCGTTCTCGCCTGCTACCTGACCATCAACGCCGCGTACGTCAAGGTGCTCGGCGTCCCCGGCATCGCCGGGGCCAACCTCGTCGCCGCCGAGACCGCTCGCGTCACCCTGGGCGAGGCCGGCAAGCTCGTTGTCTCCCTGGCCATTTCCCTCTCGGCCATGGGCTTCCTCAACGTCACGCTGATGCAGATCCCCCGGGTCTACTACTCCATGGCCGAGGACCGGACTTTGCCCGCGGTCTTCAGGAAGGTCAATCCGAAGACCCAAACCCAGGAGTTCGGGCTGCTCTTCCTCGGCGCGATCATCCTTGTGTCGATCTTCCTCCTGCGAAAGTTCGAGAACGTCGTCAACTACGTCATGTTCCTCGATACGATCACCCTGGCCATCGTGTCGTCCTCGATCTTCTTCCTGCGGCGCAAGGCCCGCCTGTCCGGCGAGGCCTACACCGGCTACCGCGTACCTCTTTATCCCGTCCTCCCGCTCATTTTCATCATCGCCATGCTGGCCGTCGCCGCGAACGTCCTCAGGACCCAGACGCGCGAAGCGCTTTACGGGGCGATCTTTTTTGCCGTCGGCTTCCCGGTCTTCCTGCTGATGCGCCGGGTCAGCCGCGGTCCGGCTGCGACCGACGAGGATTCGGCCGGCCCCGAAACCTGATCCCGGCGCGCCGCGGCGGCGGCTCACGACGCGAGAGGCATCCAAGTCAATATTCCTTCGGCCGGTCATGGTAAGATAAGGCGAAGGGAGGGCACTATGGACAAGCCCCGCAGGATCAAGAAGGTCCTCGTCAGCCAGCCCACGCTCGAGGGGGCCGGCGTCCACCTCCGCCGCGGCTTCGGCTTCCGTGAGGTCCCGGCGTTCGACCCCTTCCTTATGTTCGACGATTTCCGCCAGGACGACCCGGCCAAGTTCCTGCCGGGTTTTCCCTGGCATCCCCACCGCGGTATCGAGACGATCACCTACATGATCCGCGGCACGGCCGAGCACGGCGACAGCATGGGCAACAAGGGCGTCATCGGCCCGGGCGACGTCCAGTGGATGACGGCCGGCAGCGGCGTCATCCATCAGGAGATGCCCAAAGGCGGCAAGGACGGCCGCATGGGAGGATTCCAGCTCTGGGCCAACCTGCCGGCCTCGGAGAAGATGATGGACCCGCGCTACCGCGACGTGAAGGCCGCGGACATCCCCGAGGTCGCCCTGCCCGGCGGCGTCACGGCCGGGGTCATCTGCGGCACGGTGGGGAAAACACGGGGCCCGGTCCGGGACATCGTCATCGACCCCGAGTACATCGACGTCTCGATGCCGCACGGGGCCGAGTTCGTCCACCCGACCAAACCCGGCCACACGGTCATCGCTTACGTCTTCGATGGCGAGGGCTGTTTCTCGGGGGAAACCGCGCCCTCTTCGTACGACGTCGAACCGGCCAGCTACTTCGAGCTCGAACGCAAGCCCGTCCAGGGCGACCACGCGATCATCCTCTTCGGCGACGGCGGCCGGGTCGAGGTGACGACCGCGGACTCCCCCGTCCGTTTCCTCCTGATGTCCGGCCGCCCGCTCGGCGAGCCCGTGGCCTGGCAGGGACCGATCGTCATGAACACGCAGGAGGAGCTCCGGACGGCCTTCCGCGAGTACCGGGCGGGGACGTTCATCAAGCACCCGCGGCCCGTCTGACCGTCTTTCGGCTTCCGGTTTGCAAACCCGCGGCGAAATCGGGTATCTTGAGGGACCGAGGAGGCCCCCATGTCGATGACCAGCCGCGAGCGCCTGGACGCCGCCCTCAACCACCGCCAACCCGACCGCATCCCCGTCGATTTCAACGGCACCGCGGTCACCGGCATGCACGTCAAGTGCGTCATCGGGCTCCGCGAGCACTACGGCCTCGAAAAGCGCCTCGTCAAGGTCCACGAGCCCTACCAGATGCTGGGCTGGATCGACGACGACCTCCAGACGGTCCTCGGCATCGACGTCGAAGGCGTTTACGGCCCGGACACGATGTTCGGCTACCGCAACGAGAACTGGACCCCCTGGCGCATGGACGACGGGACCGAGGTCCTCATGTCCGGGAATTTCAAGACGACAAAGGACGCGAACGGCGACACCCTCGTCTTCCCCGGCGGCGACCGCTCGGCCCCGCCCTCCGGACGCCTGCCCAAGAACGGCTTCTTCTTCGACACGATCATCCGCCAGGAGCCCATCGACGAGGCCAAGCTCGATCCCGAGGACAACGTCCAGGAATTCGGCCCGATCACCGAGGCGACCCTCGACCATTTCGAGGCCGAGAGCCGCCGGGCCGGGGCGACCGGAAGGGGGATCATCGCCAGCTTCGGCGGGACCGCCCTCGGGGACATCGCCCTCGTCCCCGCCCCCGGCCTCAAGCATCCGAAGGGGATCCGGGACGTCGAGGAGTGGTACGTCTCGACCCTCACCCGCCGCCCCTACGTCCACAAGGTCTTCGAGCGCCAGACCGGGAACGCCCTCGGGAATCTCGAGAAGATCCGTTCCCGCGTCGGCAACCAGGTCCAGGCCGCCTTCCTCTGCGGCACGGATTTCGGGACGCAGCAGTCGACCTTCTGCTCCGTCGCCGCCTTCCGCGAGCTCTACATGCCCTATTACCGGCGGATCAACGATTGGGTCCACGCCCACACGAACTGGAAATCGTTCAAGCATTCCTGCGGCGCCGTCGCAGCCCTCATCCCGGCCTTCATCGAGAGCGGTTTCGACATCCTCAACCCCGTCCAGGTCTCGGCCGCGGGCATGGACGCCCGGAAGCTCAAGCGGGAATTCGGCCGCGACATCGTCTTCTGGGGCGGAGGCGTCGACACCCAGAAGACCCTGGCCTTCGGCACCCCGGAGGCGGTCCGGGCCGAGGTCCTGGAGCGCTGCGGCATCTTCGGTCCCGGCGGCGGCTTTGTCTTCAACGCTATCCACAACATCCAGGCCAACGTGCCCATCCTGAATATCGTGGCCATGTTCGAGGCCGTCAGGGAATTCAACGCGTGAAAAAAGCCGCCTGGTACGTTCTCTCCATCACCCTCGTCGCCGCCATCGGCGGTCTCATCTTCGGCTTCGACACGGCCATCGTCGCCGGCGCAACGCGCTACATGAAGGAACAGTTCTCGCTCAACTCGCTCCAGGAGGGCTGGGCCGTGAGCGTCGTCCTCATCGGCTGCATGTTCGGGGCCGGACTGGCCGGACCGATCAGCGACCGGATCGGGAGGCGGCGGTTCATGCTCGTCTCGGCCGTCCTCTTCCTCGTCTCGGCGGTGGGCTGCGCCCTCCCCAGGACGATCACCGAGTTCGTCATCTTCCGGTTCATCGGCGGCCTGGGCATCGGATCGGCGGCCGTCCTCTCGCCCCTCTATATCGCCGAGGTCGCGCCGGCCCGCGTCCGGGGAGCCCTCGTCTCGGTCAACCAGCTGGCCATCGTCACCGGCATCCTCCTGGCCTATTCCGTCAACGGGATCTTCGCGGGCTCCGGGCCCTCGAACTGGCGCTGGATGTTCGGCATGGGGGCCATCCCGTCGGTCGTCTTCTTCCTTCTGCTCCTTCGCGTCCCCGAGAGCCCTCGCTGGCTGGTCAAGAACGGCCGCGAGGACGAGGCCCGGACCGTGTTGACGCGGGCCGACAGCGCCCAAGCCGCGGCGGCGGGCATCCTCGAGATCAAGGATACCCTGGCCCTCGAGGAGGGCTCGTTCCGCGAGCTTTTCCGTCCCGCCTTCCGCCGGCCCCTCCTCATCGCCGTCGTGCTGGCCGTCTTCCAGCAGGTCACCGGGATCAACGCCATCCTCTACTACGCTCCGCGGATCTTCGAGGGCGCGGGATTCGCCCGGATGTCGGCCATCGGCCAGTCGGCCGTCGTCGGCCTGGTCAACATGCTCTTCACGGTCGTGGCCATCGTCCTCGCCGACAAGGTCGGCCGGCGGCCGATGCTCCTCGTCGCCACGGGCGGCATGGGCGTCTCGCTCCTTCTTCTCGGCGCCGCGTTCAAGTTCACCCTCTTGCCGGCGTCGGCCCTGCTTTTTATCATCCTCCTCTACATCGCCTTCTTCGCTTCGGCCATGGGACCGCTCGTCTGGGTGGTCATGGCCGAGATCTTCCCCATCAAGGTCCGGGGGAGCGCCATGGGCCTGGCGACCCTCATCCTCTGGTTCGCGGATTTCGTCGTTAGCCTGACCTTCCCCATCATCTCGGACAGGTTCCACCCCGCGACGGCCTTCTGGCTCTACGCCGCGATGTGCGCCTTCGATCTGGTGTTCATGTGGTTCTACCTGCCGGAGACCAAGGGTCGGACCCTCGAGGAGATCGAGCGCGGCTGGCTGAAAAAGACCTGACGCCGCGGCGGCGGGCTATTTCGCGGCCTGGACCTGGGCCAGCTTGCGGACGGCGATGTCGAGCTCCTCGACAAAGATGCGCGACAGGACGGCCGGCAGGAAACTGACCTTGCGGGCGCCGAGCGCCAGCCGCCGGTCGAAGGAGTGCCGGGCGAGGCTCGTTCCGGTCTTGAATTCCAGGAATTCCAGGTCCATGGCCAGGCGGCCGAACCAGACTTTGGGGTTGTCGATCTCCTCCACGAGTCGGACGTTCGTGCGCAGGGCGATGGTCGGATCGCCCTGGAGAACGTCGAGCGTGACCCGGGAGAAGCCCTCCTTGCGGATGAGGTAATCGCTCATCGCCTCCCGGAAGAGGTCATCGGGTTTCTTGGCCCAGAATACGGAGGAGTAGTATTTCAGCTCGTAGGGCGAGGTCCGGAAGATGACCCGGAAATCGTCGTAGAGGGGATCCACGCGGACCGGCTCGATGTAAAGGACCTTGTCGATCTTGGGGTGGAGCTGGGCGTCCGTGTCCATGGCCACGATCTGAAAGTATCTCTTGCTCGAGGTGGAGAAGCAGCCGGCGAGGAGGAGGACGGCCGCGAGCGGGAAGGCGAGTTTCCTCATCATTTTTTGTCCTTTCGTGTCCGTAGGATGGACGACGGCTCCTCGGCGATCTCGCGGGAGAACCGGGCCAGGTTCTCGATGGCGACGCCGAGACTGTCGAACGTCCGCGTCAGCTCCGACTGCTGTTCGAGGAGGACGCTCTCGACTTTTTTCAAGCTGACCGAGGCCGTGTCGAGGAACGACCGGACGTCCTTGAGGACCTGGCCGAGCTCCTCGGCCGAGAAGCGCTGCGAAATATTGTCCAAAGTCTGCTGGGAATTCGTCTCGACCGTCCGGATGAGACGGTTGAGGTCGTCGGTCACGGGGACGAACTTCTCCGTCGCCTGGGCGAAAGCCGTCGTGGCTTTCTCGATGTTGGCCAGGGTATTCTCGAGCGAGGTCCGCCGGGATTCGAGCACTTCGGAGACCGAGGACGAGGCCTTCTCCGTGTTCTCGAGGAACGCACTGAACCGGGCCACGTTCTCGGGAGAGAGGAGTTCGGTGATCCGCTTGGCCGTCGTCTCGATGTTATTGATGATATCATCCGCTTTGTCCCCGAGGCCCCGGGCCGCGGAGATCTCCCCGTGGGCCGCCAGATTCGGGGACTCGAGGGTGCCGCCGCTGAGCTCGATGTACTTCTGCCCCGTCAGCCCGACATAGACGAGGGTGGCCCGCATGTCGGTCTTGATCGGCAACCCCGGCCGGATCTTGACCTCGACCTGGACGCAGTCAAGGTCCGTCGGGCTCACCGCCAAGCTCGTGACCCGGCCGATCTCGACGCCCCGGTACTTCACCTGCGAGCCGACGATGAGGCCGTGGACGGAGGTGTCACGGAACTTGATGACATAGACGTCGCCGGGGTCGCGGAGCTTAGGAATGATGAAGAACCCCGCGACGGCCACGAAGACGACCGTGGCGACGGACAGGAAGATCCCCAGCCGGTTCTTTTGTTCATGCGTCATCATGATGGTGGTCCTTCCTGAGGAAGAATGTCCGGATGAACTCGTCGTCGGAAGCGGCCAGGTCGGCGTAGTCCCCCGCGAAGCGGAGGCCGCCGTCGTTGAGAAGGAGGACCCGGTCGGCCACCCGCTCGATCGAACGGAGCTCGTGGGTGACGACGACGAGCGTCATCTTGAAGGTCTCCTTCAGCCGGAGGAGGAGGTCGTCGAGCCGCTGGGACGTGATCGGGTCGAGGCCCGAGGAGGGCTCGTCGCAGAACACGACCTCCGGATCGAGGACGAGGGCCCGGGCCAGGGCCCCCCTCTTGCGCATCCCTCCGGAGAGCTCCGAGGGGAATTTTTCGGCGGAGTCGGCCATCTCGACCTGGGCCAGGCCGGCGTGGACCATGTCGCGGACGACGTCCTCGGGCAGCTCCGGGTAGTGCATGCGGACGGGCAGGGCCACATTCTCGTAGAGGCTCAGCCCGTTGAGAAGCGCCCCGTCCTGGTAGAGGACGCCGATCTTTTCGTAGAGATGGCGGAGCGAGGCCTCGGAACGGTAGTCGACGGGACGGCCGGCGAAGTCGAAGCCCCCGCCGAGCGGGGGCAACAGGCCGGCGAGCGTCTTGAGAAGGGTCGATTTCCCCGAGCCGCTGACGCCGACGACGGCGGTGATCCGGCGCTCGGGCACGGTGAAGGCGACATGGCAGAGGACCTCGGCTTGGCCGTAGCCGACGGTCAGGTCGCGCGCGGTGATGATATCCATGGTCAGTAGATCACGAAAGCGAAAATGCAGTCGATGATGATGATCATCGTGACCGACAGGACGACCGATTCCGTGGTGGCCCGGCCGACCTCCTCGGCGCTCCGGCCGACGGTCAGCCCCTTGAAGCCGGCGCCGACGACGACGGCCCACCCGAAGACGACCGTCTTGACAAGCCCCCAGGCAAAGTCGACCCAATCGACGGTGGTGACCATCTCGGTGAGGAAGGCCGAGAAGGTCATGCCGAAGTCGATCCGGGCGACGATCATGCCGCCGAAGATGCCGGCCACATCGGCCATGGCCACAAGGAGAGGGACGACCAGGGTGATGGCGATGAGCCGGGGCACCATGAGGAACTTCTCCGGAACGACCCCCATGGTCCGGAGGGCGTCGACCTCCTCGAGGACGGTCATGCTGGCCAGCTCGGCGGTGACCGCGGCGCCCACCTTGCCGGCCAGAATGACGCCCGTCATGAGCGGGACGAGCTCACGGAGCATGGCGTAGCCGACGAGGTCGGCGAGGTAGATGTCGGCGCCGAAAAGCTGAAGCTGCTCGACCGAGGTGATCGAGATCGTCACGCCGACGAGGAAGAGGAGGAGGCAGACGATGGGGAAGGACCGGTAGCCCATGAAGAACATCTGGTTCCAGGTCTCACCCGGATAGACGCCCTTGCGCTTCTTCAGGTAGTGGCCGATGTGATAGACCTCGTCGACGAACAGGGCCAGGAACTTTTCCAGCGCCCGTGTGTGGGCGAGGAAACGATCGGCCAGGCCCTGCAACAACCGCGCCGACCGGCTGCCCGTGGGGGCGACCGCCGGCTTTTCGGGCCAGCAGGTGTCCGGCCGCCTGGCAAATCCCGCCTCGGCCCGGGCCAGCGCGTCGGGGACGTTGGCGGCGACGACGCCGGGGAAGCAGTTCGTGAGGTGGCGCAGGAAAGCCAGGGTCGAGGTGTCGAATTCCTCGACCTCCCGGAAATCGAGGGTCAACACGCCGTCCCCGGCCCGCCGGCGGATCTCCGCGAGGACGGTGACGATCTCGGCCGTGCGGAGCCTCTTCGGCAGGACCAGGGGCCCGGTCGGACGAAGGGTCGACGGAGATTCGCTCATTTCGCCACCGGAAGGACGACGACCGTCTGGTTCAGCTCAGGGGCCGTGGCCGGGAAGCGGGCCATTTCGCCGCCGGCCTCGACCTCGACGTAATACTCGATCCCCCCGGCGGACGGCGGAAGGGTCACTGTGTAGACGCCGCGAACCTTGTGCTCCAGCGGGACGCTTTGGAATCCGCCGCGGCCTAACTCGCGCCAGCGCAGGGAAGCCGCGACCGGTCCCCCTCCCTTCGCCAGGACGAGGACCTTGAGGGCAAGGGCCTCGCCGGCTTCGAGCGAGGCCCTCACGGCCGGGACGATAATCCGGATCGGGCCGTCATAAGCGCGGGGCAGGACGCATTCCGCCGGCACATCGGATCCGAGCATCTTGATGAGCTCGGCCTCGGGCCGCTCCCACGCCCCCGGGAGAATGTGCTGCTCCCAGTTGGCGATCGTGCCCAGCTCGCCGGTCGTGCTGACGGTGGCGAGGAGCGCGTCGAAGATCCGCCTCAAGGCGGCGGCCATCTCCGCCCGGACCGGCAGGGCCTCCGCCGTGAGGACGCTCCGCGTCGCGGCTTCGGAACCGGCCGCCTTCGCTTTCGCCACGGCTTTATTATAGGTGTCCCAGAGTCCGTTGAATCGGGCCACGTCGCGCATGTATCGGAAACTCGTCAGCCAGTAGCCGAACCGCTCCTTGTTCCCGGCGCCGGAGATGCGGGGCTCGAGGGCGGCCAGCTCGTCCGCGAACGCGTAAGACGCCATAACCTCGTTCCAAGGCCTGGGGTCGGGCTGGATGTTGCCGGGCCCGCCGATCCAGGTCACCGGGACAGGGTGACGGCCGTCGATCCGGGCGAAGATCGCCGCGATCTCCGCGGCCGCGGCGGGGCCGAACTGGGCCTCGGCCCAATCACGGTAGAGATCGAGGGCGCCGAGGTGACGTTCCGTTTCCG
>Ga0316620_10001405_pt1 | contig 10408 bp, 5 predicted proteins | sample OWC_Aug_M1_C1_D5_FD_207651 | JGI IMG/M metagenome (GOLD analysis project Ga0316620, IMG submission 207651) | Wetland soil microbial communities from Old Woman Creek delta, Ohio, United States - OWC_Aug_M1_C1_D5_B | ecosystem: Environmental > Terrestrial > Soil > Wetlands | place: USA: Ohio...
AGCCGACTACCGCGAGAACGTCGAGAACGCCTGCCTCTTCCTCGAAGGCCGCATGCCCGAGCTGGCCCGCACCCTGAAGGCGAGAATGGAACGGGCGGCAACGGATGAGAAATTCGAGGAAGCGGCCCGCTGGCGTGACCTCCTGCGCACGATCGAGGACTACCGGGACCGGCCCGGGACGATCTCCACGGCCCTCGAAGACCAGGATGTCGTCGGCCTGGCCCGCGGCGACGGCCGCGCGGCCGTCTACGTCTTCTTCATGCGCAAGGGCAAGATCAGGAACTCGGCCGCGCGCATCCTGGACGCACCGGCGGATCTTCCGGACGCCGGGGTCCTGGGCGGCTTCCTGGCCGGGTTCTACGGCGACCGCGAGTTGCCGCCGCGCCTTCTGCTGCCCGCGCCGCCGGCGCAGGCGACCGGCCTCCAGGCGCTCCTCGGCTGGGCCAAGGTCCGCATCATCGTCCCCCGCGGCGGGAAGAACCGCAAGCTCGTGGAAATGGCCGGGCGCAATGCCGAGGCCTTCCTCCGCAAGCAGGCCGGCGACACCGAGCCCCTCGAAGAGCTGAAGACGGCCCTCGACCTCCCGGCCCTGCCCCGCACGATCGAAGGCTTCGACATCTCCAATACGGGCGGAGAGGAATCGGTCGGCTCCCTCGTCGTTTTCCGCGACGGCCGGCCGGACAAGGACGCCTACCGCAAGTTCCTCATCCGGACCGTCGAAGGTTCGAACGACGTGGCGAGTCTGGGCGAGGTCATCACCCGGAGATACCGCAAGGTCCTCGACGAAGGCTCGCCCCTCCCCGACCTGATCATGGTCGACGGCGGCAAGCCTCAGCTCGGCGCGGCGGAAAAGGCCCTGGCGGGACTGGGCTTATCGCACCTTCCCCTCGTGGCCATCGCCAAAAAAGAAGAGATCCTCTTCACGCCGGCCGCGCGCGAAGGCATCCGCCTCGATCGGACCTCAAACTCACTGAAGCTCATCCAGGCCGTCCGCGACGAGACCCATCGCTTCGCCATCACCTTCCACCGCGGCCGCCGCGAGAAGAAGAGCTTCGAGTCGCTCCTCGACGGCATCCCGGGCGTCGGGCCGAAAAAGAAATCGTCTCTCCTCGCCCGCTACGGCAGCCTCGAGGCCATCCGGAACGCCCCGCGCGCCGAGCTCGACGAGCTCGTCGGCGCCGCCGCGGCGACCAAGGTCCTGGCCCGCCTCGCCGCCGAATTCGGGGAGTGATGGGGACTGACGGGGGATGGCGTCAGGGGACGAGCTGGACGATCCCTCGAAACTCGTGACTGCCCCTCGAAGCTCGGGACTGCCCTCGAGGCCGGGCAGTCCGCAACGCTAGAGGACGAGACGGACCGCCCAGCTCAGCACGAGGGCGACCCCGATGCTCAGGCCCACCGAGACGAAGGCCCACTTCTTCCCGATCTCCCTCCAGAGGATGACGAACGTCGACAGGCAGGGGATGAAGAAGCTGATGAAGACCGTAAAGACGACGATCTGCTCGCGGCTGATGACCGTCATGAGGCTGTGGTAGTCGACGCCGAGCGCCTGGAGCATCATGATGAGCGACAGCTCCTTGCGCAGGAAGCCGAAGACGAGGGTCACGCCGAGCTCGTGGGGCAGGCCGAGGCCCTTGACGACGAGCGGGGCCAGCACGTCGTTGATCCAGCGGTCGGCGCGAAAGTAGCTCAGCAGGCTCAGCACGAGACTGCCGCCGATGAGGAGCGGCCAGGCGAACTTGATGAACGCGTGGACCTGGAACCAGGTCTTGCGGGCGATGGAGCTCAGCCGGGGCGCCTTGAGCGAAGGGATCTCCAGGATCAGGCCCGGCGAGGGCTCCTTCATGAACCGGCTGATGACCCAGCCGATAAGACCGATGATGAGGATATTGGCGGCGTAGAAGCCCATGGCCCAAAGCGGCCCCAGATAGAAGGCCACGAGGGCCAGGACGATCGTCGTCCGGGCCGAGCACGGGATGAAGGGGATGAGAAGCGAGGTCAGGACCCGGTCGCGCCGGGACTCAAGGATCCGGGTCGAGACGATGGCCGGGACGTTGCAGCCGAAGCCGAGGATGAAGGGTGAGACCGACTTGCCGTGCAGCCCGATGCGGTGCATGAACGCGTCGAGGAGGAAGCCGGCCCGGGCGAGGTAGCCGAAGTCCTCGAGCGCCGACATGAGGAAGAGCAGCGGCAAGAAGTACGGCAGGACGATGGCCACCCCGCCGCCGATCCCCTGGATGAGCCCTTCGGCGAGGTGAAAGAGGAGCCCGTCCCCGAGGCGCAACGCCAGCGCGGCCCTGAGCTTATCGAACGGCCCGAGCAGGAGCGACTCGAGCGGATTGCCGACCTCGAAGATGATGACGAAGAAGGCCAGGAAGACCGCCGCCAGGATGACGTAGCCGAACACGGGGTGCATGAGGACGGCGTCGACCTTCTTGTCCCATGTCATCCGCCTACCGTGCAGGACGCGGCTCGATCCCTCGGCGAGCTTCATGGCCTGGTGATGGCGCTCCGCGGAGATGACCTCGTAGGCGGGCGCCCCGCGGTCCTTTTCGATGGCCTCGCGGGCGCGGTCGACGGTCTCCTTCAAACCGGGCTCCACCTCTCCGAGGAAATCGCCGCAGGCGTGGCCGGCCGTTTCGATGAGCTTGACGGCCGTGAATCGGGGGTTGGAGACAATGGGGAATCCGGGCGGCAGGAGGCGTTCGACCTCGTCGACCTGGGCCTCGACGTCGTCCGCAAAGCGGATCGGCTTAAGGGACTGGCCCTTGTCGAGGACGTCGAAAGCCCGGTCCAGGAGCTCCCGGACGCCGCGGCCGTGGGCGGCGATGGTCGGGACGACGGGGACGCCGAGGAGCTTCTCGGCCGTGTCCGCGTCGAGCTCGATACCCTTGCGCTCGGCTACATCGACCATGTTGAGGGCGATGACCATCGGGTACCCGAGCTCGATGAGCTCGAGTGTGAGCTCGAGGCCGCGGCTCAAGGTCGAAGCGTCGACGACGTTGACGATGAGGTCGGGCCTTTCCGAGAACAGGTGGGTCAGGACGATCTGCTCGGCCGGATCGGCCGTGCACAGTGAGTACGTCCCGGGCAGGTCGACGACATCGAGGAGCCGTCCTTCGATATTCACCCGGCTGTGGGTGTGCTTGATCGAGGTGCCGGGGAAATTCGAGGTTTCAGCCTTGGGCCCGGCGATCGAGTTGAACAGCGTGCTCTTGCCGCTGTTCGGCTGTCCGATGAAGACGACGGTCGGGACCTCAGGACGGCTCATGGACGGCTTCGACGAGGACCTTCTGGGCGACGCCGCGGCCCATGGCGACGGTCGTGTCCGATCTGCAGCTGCGGACGAGGAGAGGCCCTCTGAGGATGGCCTGGCCGTCGAGCTCTACGACATCGCCCTTGTGGAATCCCATGGCCATGAGGCGGCGGCGAACGCTTTCGCCGCCAGCGAGATCGATGATCCGCAGGGGCGTTCCGTGAGGGGCATCAAGCAGGTTCATGGGTTAATTACTACCAGAATTATAGGGATTCAGGCCGGCGAAGTAAAGGCCCGGCCGTGGAAATTCCGCCCCGGATGGGCCATAATATCTCCCGAACGTCCAAAAAGGAGAACATCCCCATGACCCACCCGAGATCCCGCCGTTACATCCTGGCCGCCCTGCTGGCCCTGGCGCTCGTCCTGCCCGTCGCGGCCGACGAGGGCATGTGGCTCTTCAACGCGCCGCCGAAGGACATCCTCCAGAAGAAATACGGCTTCACCGTGACCCCGGAGTTCATGGACCACCTCCGGCTGGCCTCGATCTCGTTCGGCGGGGCCTCGGGCTCGTTCGTCTCTCCCGACGGTCTGGTCCTGACCAACCATCATGTCGGCCGGGGCGCTGTCCAAAACCTGTCCACCAAGGACCGCGACCTCATGAAGACCGGCTTCTACGCCAAGACACGGGCCGAGGAGCTCAAGGTGCCCGGAATGGAGCTCAGGGTCCTCACGGCCATCGAAGACGTCACCGGCAAGGTCCTCGGCGCCGAGAAGCCCGGCATGAGCCCCGCCGAGGCCGCCGGCGCACGCCAGAAGGTCATCGCCGCGCTCGAAAAGGAGGCGGGCGGGACCGCCGGGACGCGCGGCATCGTCGTCACGCTCTATTCCGGCGGCATGTATCACCTCTACACGTACAAGCTTTACGATGACGTCCGGCTCGTCTTCGCGCCGGAGTACCTGGCCGCGTTCTTCGGCGGGGACCAGGACAATTTCACCTATCCCCGCTACGACCTCGACATCACGCTCTTCCGCATCTACGAGAACGACAAGCCGTACAGGAGCGGGAACTACATCAGATGGTCGACGACGGGCGTCCGCGAGGGCGACCTCGTCCTCTGCTCCGGACATCCCGGTTCGACCGGACGTCTCCTGACGATGAGCCAGCTCGAGTTCCTGCGCGACACGAGCTACCCCTTCGCCATCGCCAACCTCAAGCGGCGCCAGGCCTTCATGCGCGCCTACGCCGCCAAAGGCGAGGAAGAGAGCCGCATCGCGATGCGCAACCTCTTCGGCATCGAGAACAGCCTCAAGGCGACGATCGGCTACCAGTCGGGCCTTCTCGACGAGAAGCTCATGGCCAAGAAGCTCCGCGAAGAACAGGCCCTTCGCGCCCGGGTCGCCGCGTCGCCCGATCTCGAGAAGGCGTACGGCCCGGCTTGGGACGAGGTCGCCGCCGCCGAGAAGGCGTACGCCGCGATGTTCAAGCCGCTCACGTTCTTTGAGCGGGCCAACGGCTTCTACACGACCTACTTCACCCTGGCCCGCAACATCGTCCGCCTGGCCCTGGAGAGGTCCAAGCCGAACGCGGACCGGCTCCGTGAGTTCCGGGACGCCTCCCTGCCGTCGGTCGAACGCGGCATCCTCTCCCCGGCCCCGATCTACGACGAGTTCGAGACGATCAGACTCGCCGATTCGCTGGCCCAGCTCCAGGAAGAGCTGCCGGATATGGTCGAGGTCAAGTGGTTCCTCGGCGGCCGTTCGCCCCGGGACGTCGCCCGCGAGCTCATCGCCGGTACGAAGCTCAAGGACATCGAGCACCGCAAGAAGCTCCTGGCGGGCGGGCTCGAGGCCGTCTACCAATGCCAGGACCCGATGATCAAGCTGGCCCTCCTCGTCGACCCGGTCTCGCGCGGCCTGCGGGCCCGGTACGAGAAACAGGTCGACGCGATCGAGACGCGTAACGGCGCGCTGATCGCCAACGCCATGTTCAAGCTCGAGGGGACGTCCATCCCGCCCGACGCCACCGGCACGCTGCGTCTCAGCTTCGGGGCGGTCAAGGGTTATGTCGAGAACGGCAAGAAGATCCCCTTCCGGACGACCTTCGCGGGCCTCTATGAGAAGTCGGCCAAAGCCGGCAATAAGGATCCCTACGAGCTCCCCGAGAGTTTCCTGGAGAAAAAGCCGGCGGTTAACCTGGCGACGCCCGTCAATTTCGTCTCGACGGCCGACTCGATCGGCGGGAACTCAGGGTCGCCCCTCGTCAACCGGAAGGGCGAGTTCGTGGGCGTCCTCTTCGACGGCAACATCCAGTCGCTGCCGACCCGGTTCGTCTACGACGACACGATCGCGCGCTCGGTGATGGTCCACGCCCAGGGCATCGTCGAAGCCCTGCTCAAGATCTACGGGGCGAAGCCGCTCGTCGACGAGATCCTGGGCCGGAAGTAAGCGGCGTCCGGTTCAGTAAAGGACCCTCTCCTCGCCCAGCTTGGCGATGCGGTTATCGATCCAGGCCGTGATCAGGTCGCGCCGGGCCATGGTCGCCGCGAGCTCGTCGTCGGTCAGATACTCCCCGACGATGGACCTCAGCGACTCGGGCGTCAGAGCCTTGAGGGCTTCGTAGAAGGGCCGGGGCAGAGTTTCCATGATGAACTTGGGGTTCTCTTTGTTCTTCTCGTCGTAGATCAGATCCGTCCGCGCCCTCTTGGTCGACCCGAACGACCGGGAATGGTCGATGAGGATCATCCGCCAATCCTGGGTGACGAGGTAATTCCTCTGGTGGCGGTCGACGTTGTAGATGAGATTGTCGAAGGCCCTCTGAAGGCAGAGGTTGCGGGCGTTGTACATGGCCTTGATGCCCGGCGCGCGGAGATCCTTCTTGACGATCGTCTCCATGGTGTTCCAGGAATCCTCCCAGAGCTGGCACGATCCCCGGCTGCCCCGGAACTCCCTTTCGACCGTCACCGGGACCATGTTCAATCCCAGGGCCCGGCTCAGCCGGTAGGCGGCGATCTCGCCCTTCCAGGTTTCCTTGAATCCGCGTACCCTCTCCCCGTAAATATCCTTCCAGACGGCCTTGTGCTGGACCCCGTCCTTCTCGAGCGTCAGCTCCCAAGGACTGGTCACGGCCTGGGGCCCCGTGAGCTGTTCCTCATGCACGACCTTGGCCGTCTTGAGGAATTCCTCCCATTTGTCGTAATCGGCCACTTCGGCCGCGGTCAGCTGGGCCCAAAGCCCGCTCCCGGTCCCCAGGGCAACGACGGCTAAAAGAACGAATACGGCTTTTTTCATTTCGGTCCCCTCCCCGGCATCGGCATGCCTTCCGCCCCCGAGTGTAAGCCCGGAAAAGGGCCGTGTCAACAGGGTCGGAAACGGGGGGGGGTTCAATTGACTTTGGGGACCGATTTTGATAATAAATGGTAAATGTACAAGTGGATTTCCCGCAAGCTGTTCGGGACCGAGAACGACCGAACCCTCAAGAGGATCACCCCGCTCGTCCCCGTTATCAACGGTCTTGAATCCCGCATCGAGGCCCTGACCGACGACCAGCTCCGGGCGAAAACGGCCGAGTTCAAGGAAAAGCTCTCTCAGGGCGCCTCCCTCGACGACATCCTCCCCGAAGCCTTCGCCGTCGTCCGCGAGGCCTCCCGGCGGACGACGAAGATGCGTCACTTCGACGTCCAGCTCATCGGAGGCGTGGTCCTCCACCAGGGGCGGATCGCCGAGATGAAGACGGGCGAGGGAAAAACGCTCGTCGCCACCCTGCCGGCCTATCTCAACGCCCTCTCCGGCCTGGGCGTCCACATCGTCACCGTCAACGACTACCTGGCCAAGCGCGATACGGAGTGGATGGGCGCCATCTACCGCTTCCTCGGCCTCTCCGTCGGGACGATCCAGCACGACCTCGGCGACGCCGACCGCTACACGGCCTACCGGGCCGACATCACCTACGGCACGAACAACGAGTTCGGCTTCGACTACCTCCGCGACAACATGAAATTCCGCCTGGCCGACCTGGCCCAGCGTGAGTTCCACTACGCCATCGTCGACGAGGTCGACAGCATCCTCATCGACGAGGCCCGGACGCCGCTCATCATCTCCGGCCCGACCAACGAGTCGACCCAGCTCTACACGCGGGTCGACACGCTCGTCCGCCGCTTCCAGAAGGACAAGCACTTCACCCTCGACGAGAAGACCCGGACCGTCTCCATCCAGGAGACCGGCGTGGCCGAGGCCGAGCGCGCCCTCGGGGTCACGAACCTCTACGACCTGGCCAACATGGATTTCGTCCACGCCATCAACACGGCCCTCAAGGCCCACCACCTCTTCAAGCGCGACGTCGACTACATGGTCCAAGACGGCAAGGTCGTCATCGTCGACGAGTTCACCGGCCGGCTCATGCCGGGCCGCCGCTACAGCGACGGGCTCCACCAGGCCCTCGAGGCCAAGGAGCGGGTCAAGGTCGAGGAGGAGAACCAGACCCTGGCCTCGGTCACCTTCCAGAACTACTTCCGCATGTACAAGAAGCTGGCCGGGATGACGGGCACCGCGGCGACCGAAGCGGAGGAGTTCCGTCACATCTACGGCCTCGACGTCGTCGAGATCCCGACCAACATGCCCCTCATCCGCCTGGAGAACCCGGACGTCATCTACCGGACGGGCGAGGAGAAGTGGAACGCCGTCGCCGAGGAGATCATCGAGCTCAACACGAAGGGGCGCCCCGTCCTCGTCGGCACGATCTCGATCGAGAAGTCCGAGCACCTCAGCACGCTCCTCCGCCGCAAGAACATCCGGCACGTCGTCCTCAACGCCAAGTACCACGAGCAGGAAGCTTCGATCATCGCCCAGGCGGGCCGCGTCGGGGCCGTGACCATCGCCACGAACATGGCCGGCCGCGGCGTCGACATCCTCCTCGGCGGCAATCCCGAGTACCTGGCCAAGGAACAGGTCAAGAAGAGCGGCCTCGACCCGGCCAAGGTCACACTCGAACAATACCAGGCCCAATACGAGAAGGCCCTAACGGAGGTCATTGCGGTGACGCAGAAGGAGCACGAGGCCGTTGTCGCCCTCGAAGGCCTCCACGTCCTCGGCACCGAGCGGCACGAGGCCCGGCGCATCGACAACCAGCTCCGCGGCCGCGCCGGCCGCCAGGGCGACCCGGGCTCGTCGCGGTTCTACCTGTCCCTCGAGGACGACCTCATGCGCATCTTCGGCAGCGAGCGCATCTCCGGGCTCATGGCCCGCATCGGCATGGGCGACGGCGTGCCCATCGAGCACAACATGATCACCCGGGCCATCGAGCGGGCCCAGAAGCAGGTCGAAGGCCAGAACTTCACCGTCCGCAAGCACCTCCTCGAGTACGACGACGTCATGAACAAGCAGAGGGAGACGATCTACGGACAGCGGCGCAAGATCCTCAAGGGGGAGGACCAGCGCGAATACTTCCTCGGCCTCATCGACAACCTCGTCGAGTGGATGCTCGACACGCACGCCAACAAGGACGCCTCGCCCGAGGACTGGGACCGCGAGGCCCTGCGCCAAGCCGTCCTGGCCCAGTTCGGACTGGACATCGAAACCCTCGGGATCGACTGGAACACGGTCGTTCACGACGAGTTGAGGGACACCCTGACCAAGGGCCTGATCGCCGCCCTCGAGGCCAAGGAGAAGCAGCTCGGACCGTTCATGCGCGAGTTCGAGCGGATGATCCTCCTCCAGGTCATCGACTCGCAGTGGAAGGACCACCTCCTCGAGATGGACCACCTCAAGGAGGGCATCGGCCTGCGGGGCTACGGCCAGAAGGACCCCCTCATCGAGTACAAGAAAGAGGGCTTCGAGATGTTCCAGTCCATGCTCGACCGGATCGAGGAGGACGCCGTGCGCTACCTCTTCCTCATCCAGCCGGTCATCGACCAGCCGGCGCCGGTCCGCCGCCAGACCCCCGTCTACTACCAGCAGCCCACGGGGCCGTCGGGCCAGCGCGCCAAACAGGCCCGGGCCATGATCCCGGGCAAGCGTCACAAGCACTGATCCCGGGAACCAAGGAGGAGTCATGCTCGACGACAAGATCAGGGAAGCCCTCACCTTCGATGACGTCCTCATCCTGCCCGCCAAGTCGGACGTCGCGCCCGCCCAGGCCTCGGTCGTGACCCGCCTGAGCCGCAACATCTCGCTCAACATCCCCGTCGTCAGCGCGGCCATGGACACCGTGACGATGTCGCGGATGGCCATCGCCCTGGCCCAGCAGGGCGGCATCGGGATCATCCACCGCAACATGTCGATCGAGGGCCAGGCCGAGGAGGTCGACAAGGTCAAGCGCCACGAGAGCGGCATGGTCGTCGAGCCCATCACCCTGCGGCCGCAGGACAAGATCGCGCGGGCCTTCGAGGTCATGAAGGAACACCACATCTCGGGCCTGCCCATCACGGACGAAGCGAACAAGCTCGTCGGCATCCTGACCAACCGCGACATCCGCTTCGAGAGCCGCTTGAACCTGCCGATCGAAAAGATCATGACCCGCAAGCTCGTCACCGTCCCCGTCGGGACGTCGCTCGAGGACGCCGAGAAGGTCTTCCACGAGCACAAGATCGAGAAGCTCCTCGTCGTCGACGAGGGCTACCACCTCAAGGGACTGATCACCTACAAGGACATCCTCAAACGGATCCAGTATCCCGACGCGGCCAAGGACAGCCTGGGCCGCCTGCGCGTCGGCGCGGCGGTCGGCGTCGGCTCCGACTTCCTCGACCGCGCCCGGGCCCTCGTCGCGGCCAAGTGCGACGTCATCGTCGTCGACAACGCGCACGGCCACTCCCAGCGGGTCCTCGACACGGTCCGGACGCTCAAGAAGGAGTTCCCCGGCCAGGAGCTCGTCGCCGGCAACATCGGCACGGCCCGGGCGGCCGAGGAGCTCATCGACCTCGGCGTCGACGCCGTCAAGGTCGGGGTCGGGCCCGGGTCCATCTGCACGACCCGGGTCATCACCGGCGCCGGCATCCCCCAGATCACGGCCATCGCCGACGTCTTCGAGATCACGCGGAAGAAGGGCGTCCCGCTCATCGCCGACGGCGGCATCAAGTATTCCGGCGACGTGACCAAGGCCGTCGCGGCCGGGGCCGACACCATCATGCTGGGGAACCTCCTGGCCGGCACGGAGGAGGC
>Ga0316620_10001406_pt1 | contig 10402 bp, 8 predicted proteins | sample OWC_Aug_M1_C1_D5_FD_207651 | JGI IMG/M metagenome (GOLD analysis project Ga0316620, IMG submission 207651) | Wetland soil microbial communities from Old Woman Creek delta, Ohio, United States - OWC_Aug_M1_C1_D5_B | ecosystem: Environmental > Terrestrial > Soil > Wetlands | place: USA: Ohio...
CGCCGACACGACGCCCGCGCTCTGCGCGGTCGCGGCGCGCTGCGTGATCGCGGGGCCGCGCGGCGAGCGCGTGATTCCCGTCGAGCAGTTCACGACCGGCCCCGGCGCGACCGTGCTCGGACCCGGCGAGCTGCTCGTGGGCTTCCGCATCGCGCGGCCCCCCGCGCGCGCGAGCGACGCGTATCTGCGCTTCATTCCGCGCACCGAGATGGACATCGCCGTCGTCGGCGCGGGTGTCTCGGTCGCGCTCGACGCGAGCGGGCGCTGCGCGAGCGCGCGCGTCGCGCTCGGCGCGGTCGCGCCGACGGTGCTCGTCGTCGCCGAGGCGGCAGCCGCGCTCGTGGGCTCGCGCGGCGAGGAGGCGGCACTCACTCGCGCCGGAGAGGCGGCGAGTCGCGCCGCCCGGCCGATCTCGGACAAACGCGGCACCGCCGACTACCGGCGCCGCATCGCGGGGGTGCTGGTGCGCCGCGCGGCGACCGCCGCGTTCGAGCGCGCGCGCGCCGGAGGCACGGCATGAAGCTGCACGTGAACACGACGGTGAACGGCGAGCCCCGCGAGTTCCTCTGCTCGGCCGAGCAGAGCCTGCTCGAGGTGCTGCGCGACGAGTTACAGCTCACCGGGACGAAGGAAGGCTGCGCGACCGGTGACTGCGGCGCGTGCTCGGTGATGCTCGACGGGCGACTCGTGTGCTCGTGTCTCGTGCTCGCGGCCGAGACCTCGGGCCGGCGCGTCGAGACGATCGAGGGCGTGGCGCGCGGGTCGGAGCTCCATCCGCTGCAGAAGAAGTTCCTCGAGCACGCCGCGCTGCAGTGCGGCATCTGCACGCCGGGCTTCATCGTCGCCGCCAAGGCGCTGCTCGAGCGCAACCCTGACCCGAGCGAGGAAGAGACTCGCTACTGGCTCGCGGGAAACCTGTGCCGCTGCACGGGCTACGACAAGATCATCCGCGCGGTGCTCGACACCGCCGCGGAGCTGCGAGGAGAGACTCGATGAGCGAGCGGAAGTTCCGGCAAGTCGGCACGCGCCCGATCCGCCACGACGGCCTCGACAAAGTGACTGGCCGCGCGCAGTTCGGCGCGGACTTCTCGGCGCCGGGCATGCTCTGGGGCAAGGTGCTGCGCAGCCCGCACGCGCACGCGCGCATCCGCTCGATCGACGCGTCCGCGGCGCTCGCGCTCGAGGGCGTGCGGGCCGTGATCACCGGCCGCGACTTCCCCGACGTCGCGTCCGAGTCCGCCGAGGGCGGCGAGGGCGCGAACGACTTCCGCGATCTCGCGCAGAACGTGATGGCGCGCGCGAAGGCCCTGTACCACGGGCACGCCGTCGCGGCGGTCGCGGCCACGAGCGCGCGCATCGCCGAGGAGGCGTGCGCGCGGATCGTGGTCGAGTACGAGGTCCTCGAGCCCGTGCTGTCGCTCGACCGAGCGCTCGCCGCGGACGCGCCGATCCTGCACGAGAGCATGCGCGCGACCGGCGACGAGCCGCTGCCGAAGGGGCCGACGAACGTCGCGTCGCGGCGCGAGATGGGCCGCGGCGACGTGACTGCGGGCTTCGCCGCGGCCGACGTCGTCGTCGAGCGCGAGTTCCGCACGCCGATGGTCCACCAGGGCTACATCGAGCCGCACGCGGTGCTCGCGCGCACGGGCGAGGACGGCCGCTCGATCGTCTGGTGCTGCACCCAGGGTCCCTTCATGGTGCGCGCCTTCTCGGCGAAGATCCTCGGTCTCTCCACCGACATGATCAAAGTGATCCCGACCGAGATCGGCGGCGGCTTCGGCGGCAAGACCACCGTGTATCTCGAGCCGCTCGCGATCCTGCTCTCGCGCAAGGCCGGGCGCCCGGTGAAGATGGTCATGACCCGCGAAGAGGTCTTCCGCGCGAGCGGGCCGACGTCGGGTACACACATCCGTGTCAAGATGGGCGCGAAGCGCGACGGCACGCTGACCGCGGCCGAGGCGACGCTCGTGTACGAGGCCGGCGCGTTCAAGGGCTCGCCGGTGAACGCCGCGATGATGACGGTCTTCGCGCCGTACAAGCTCGCGAACCTCCGGATCGAGGGCTGGGACGTCGTGGTGAACAAGCCGAAGGTCGCGGCTTATCGCGCGCCCGGCGCGCCGATGGCGGCGCTCGCCACCGAGACGGTGATCGACGAGCTCGCCGCCAAGCTCGGCCTCGACCCGATCGACTTCCGACTCACCAATGCCGCTCACGAGGGCGTGCAGGCGACCTACGGGCCGAAGTACCGCGCGATCGGCTTCATCGAGACACTCAAGGCCGCGAAGAGTCACGCGCACTACCGCGCGCCGCTCGGCGCGAATCAGGGTCGCGGCGTCGCATGCGGCTTCTGGTTCAACGCCGGCATGTCGTCGTCGGCGAACGTCTCGATCAACGAGGACGGCTCGGCCGTGGTCGTGAGCGGCTGCCCGGACATCGGCGGCTCGCGCGCGTCGCTCGCGCTGATGGCCGCGGAGGAGCTCGGCATTCCCGTCGAGCAGGTGCGGCCGGTCGTCGCCGACACCGAGTCGGTCGGATACAACGACCTGACCGGCGGCAGCCGAGTCACTTTCGCGACGGGCATGGCGGTGATCGAGGCCGCGCGCGACGTGGTGAAGCAGCTGCGCGCGCGCGCGGCGCAGACCTGGGGCGTGGAGCTGGACTCGGTCGCGTGGGAGGACGGCTGCGCGGTCGCGACGAACGGGGCCGAGGGCAAGCACGAGCCGCTCCCGCTGCGCAAGCTGGCGGCGCGCGCGGCCGCGACCGGCGGGCCGATCACCGGGCGCGCGTCACTCACCGCGCGCGGCGCCGGGCCGGGCTTCGCGACACACATCTGTGACGTCGAGGTCGACCGCGAGACCGGCGCGGTCAAGGTGCTGCGCTACACCGCCGTGCAGGACGCGGGCAAGGCCGTGCACCCGAGCTACGTCGAGGGCCAGATGCAGGGCGGCGTCGCGCAGGGCATCGGCTGGGCGCTGAACGAGGAGTACGTCTTCGACGCCAAGGGCGTGATGGAGAACGCGGGCTTCCTCGACTACCGCGTCCCCGTCGCCAGCGATCTGCCGATGATCGACACGGTGATCGTCGAGGTGCCCAACCCGATGCACCCGTACGGCGTGCGCGGCGTCGGCGAGACACCGATCGTCCCGCCGCTCGCCGCCGTCGCCAACGCGGTCCAGCGCGCGGCCGGAGTCGAGATCTGCGAGCTGCCGATCTCGCCGCCGCGCCTGCTCGAGCTGATCGAGCACGCGCGCTAGGCGTGGCGCGCGTCGTCTTCGCGGCCGGGCTGCGAAGGTTCGCGGGCGGCGCGGAGTCGGTCGAGATCGACGCGCGCGACGTGCGGGAGCTCTTGCGCGCGCTCTACCAGCGCTGGCCCGCGCTCGAGGCGCGTCTCTCCGAGGGCACCGCCATCGCGATCGACGGCGAGGTGATTCCGAACGGCGAAGCGCTCTACGAGTCACTCCGCCCCGACTCGGAGATCCACTTTCTGCCGCAGATCGGCGGCGGGTGACCCCCCGCTACAGCGAGCCGAGGAAGACCTTCACTCGCTGCTGATCGTCGGGGGAGAGGTTGAAGTAGGCTCGAGTCACCCCGCGCGCCTCGCCGCGGTGGCGCGCGATGGCGTCTTCCAAGGTCACCGACTCGAGGTCGTGCATCAGGCGCCCGCGCACGTGCAGGCCCCAGAGCGGGGGCGTGCGCAGCGTGTTCGCCGTTGCCTCGCCGCCGTTCTGCACGATCCCGTCGCCGGTGCCGACGTCGTGCAGGAGGAAGTCACTGAATGGGTGGATGATCTTGTTGCCGACCGCCGCCGAGACGGTGAGTGTGCCGCCGTTCAGCACCGAGCCCGCCGGCGCGGTGACGAACGTGCGCACGTGACAGGTCGCGCAGCCGATCTGGTCGAAGAGCGCCGAGCCGGCGACGGCGTCGGCGCTCGCGGCGACCGATGCGTAGCGCGCGGGCGCCTTGGTCGCGCGCATGAAGCGCGCGAATCGGTCGACGTCGCCGAGGCCGTCGGCGCCGATCTCGTCTTCGGGATCCTGGATCGCGTCGCACAGCTTGGTGACGTCGGTCGGCAGGAGCACGCTCGTGATGCCCATCTCGTTGAGATATGCGTCGGCGGAGAACGAGAGGAGGCTCGCGTGCTGGTTCTTCCAGCCGAAGCGAGCGACTCGCTTCGTGCCGCCGGCCTCGAGCACGGGCACGGTGATGACTCGCCCGCAGATCTCGCCACGCGTGCTCCGGCACTGTCGGTCCGCGATCGCGCGCAAGCTGCTCGACGGGATCGCCTCGACGAAGCCGTCGCCGAGCGTGTTGAGCGACGCGCGCAGCGCACGGATCGTCTCGGTCGCGGGCACGCGCTGCTGTCCGGTCAGGTCCGGGAACTCCGCACTCGGGCAGATCGAGCGATCGTTCACGAGCGAGCGCGCGTGCACGACCTCGGTGCCGTCGCCCATCGGGAGATCAGGATCGACGAAGTGGCCGCTCGAGTCACGATGGCCGACGCGCAGCTCGGTAACTTGGCTCGCTGCGCCCGAGATCGGCGCTTGGTGGCACTCGCGGCAGGCCTGCGCGTTGTACAGAGGCCCGAGGCCTTCGTCGATGCCCTCGACTCCCTCGAACTTCGCGCGGTCCGCGCTGAACGTCGCGTCGTCGGTGAGTCCGTTCGAGACTCCATCGAAGCCCGTCGGCGCCTCGGTCGGCGCCTCGGTCGTCGGCGCGATCACGTCCGCGACGTCTTGTGCGCCTCCGCCTCCTCTCGGTCGGCCCCTCGCATCCGCGGCAAACGCAGCACTGCTCGACCACGACAGCAGCAACACCGAACCCAGCGACGCAACCACCAGCTTCCGCATGTCTGCAGCATCGGTGAATCCGGCGCCGCACTCCGTGACCCTGCCCACGCGTTCCGGGTGAGGCGGGTCACTGACTCATTTGCGCGCTGCTAGGGAGATGCCGGCGCGCGCGCCCCGACGTCGATCGCGACGCCGGGGACGGGCAGACTGCCGGCCGGAGCCGGCGCGCCGACGACGACGCGCGAAGCGTCGATGCCGTGACCGGCGACGAGTCGGTCCGCGAGCACCTCCGCGCGCTTCGCGGCGAGTGAGTCGAGCGCGCCGCTCTCGATCGCCTGCGTGGCGACCTTCGTTTCGAGCCACACCGACTGATCCGGGTCGAGCGGGCTCGGTGTCTCGCCCTTCGCGCGCGCGTCGAGATACTTCCGAACCGCGCGGCGCGTGCCGATCTCGCCCAGGCTGGCGAGCGCGCGCAGACCCGAGGTGCGCTCGAGCTCGGCCAGGAGCGCGCGCTCGCGGAGCGCGCGCTCGTCGTTCGCCGACGTCCCGCCGTGCAGGCCGAGCGCGATCCCCGGCGAAGCGGAGAGCAGCGCCCCGAGCTGCTCGATGCGCGCGTTGCCGGCCTCGCTCGGCTCCACGCCGCCGGCGACGAACTCGACCGGCTCGGGCCGCAGGCTCGCCACCTTCCCGTCTTGCATGCCGACACCGAGAAGTTTCAGCGGCGAAGCGAGCGCTCCGACGAGCGCCTTGCGCAGCGCCTGACCCGCGAGGCTCGCGAGCCCGACGCGCGTGCCCGCGCGGTCGCCGGCGACCGGCACCGAGAGCGTGATCGCGCCGCTCTGATCCTTGAGCAGCCCGAGCGCCATCGACAGCGGGATGCCGAAGTTCTGCTGGAAGAGCGCTTCCCCTTCCGCGCCGCCGACCTCGAGTGAGTCGATCTTGACGTCGGCGGTGGTGTCGTAGGCGTCGCCCTCGAAGTGGGCCTTGGCCGCGAGCGAGAGCGATCCGTTCGCGAACGAGTATCCGCTCGCGGTCACGTACGGGTTGAACGGGGCGAGCGGCAGCGCGCTGAGCTCGGCGCCGACGCGCGAGCGCTTGCCCGGCACGAAGCCGCCGTGCACGCGCAACGCCGCCCCTTGTAGCCCCTTCAGGTCGAGCACGAAGCTCTCGATGCTCGGCGGCGGCCAGCGCAGCCTGCCCGCCAGCAGGTCGAGCCGCTCGACGCGGCCGTTGTAGAACGGCTTCACGCTGCGGTCCGAGAAGGCCACGCGGCCGCGCTCGATCTTGAGCTTCTCGAGCTTCGCCTCGACGACGGGCGCCGGCGTCGGCGCCGGCGCGGGCTCCGCCGCGGCCTTCGGCTTCGCCTCCGCGGGCGCGCCGCCGCCGATCGGCGGCAGCGCGATGCCCTGCGCGGTGCGCGCGAGCGCGACGTTGGGCTCGACCAGCTGTACACGATCGAGTGTCACCGCGACGGCGCGCGGCTTCGCCGGATCGCCGCCGAGGGCGGGCTCGACCGTGGCCTCGCGCAGCTGCAGCGCCAGATCCTTCCACGCGACGGAGAAGTCCTTGTCTCCCGCCTTTCCGACCTCCAGCCCCGCGAGCCCGAGCGTGCCGGCGACGCGCAGGTCCGCCGCGCCGGGCGAGCTGCTGCCCCTGCCGGCCAGTATGACCTCGAGCTCGGCGCGCGCGCGGCCGTCGCGCAGGAGCTCGGCGCCCGCGACCGGAGCGCGCGCCGCGAGCGGAGCCAACGGGAGCTCGTGGATCGTGAGCTTCCCGTTCCAGCCGAGCGGCTGGAGCGTGAGGTTCCCGTCGAGGCCGAGCGTCCCGTCGCCTTCGCGAATCGAGAGCGAGACCGGCGACGCCCCCGTCGTCGGACTCGCGAGCTGCTTGACGTCGGCGTCGACGCCGAGCACGAGTGACTCGGCGGCGCCGAGCAGATCGACTTCCGCGTGAGAGAGACGCGCCCGCTTCAGGCTCCAGGTCCAGGGGCGCGCGGGCGGCGCCGCCGCGGTCGCGGGCTTCGGCTCCTCGGCGGGCGCCGCGGCCGCGGCCGTCGCCGGTGGCTCGAGCATCGGGACCGGGTTCTTGCTCTTGGGATCGATCACCAGGCGCGCGCCCGTCAGCGTGACGTCCGACACCGCCGCGTGTTGGTTCACGAGGTCGATCTGGTCCAGCGCGACCGCGAGCTTCTGGAACGCGAGCGCGGGGCGGTCGAGCTTCGGCACGCGCACGACGACGTTCGAGAGCGAAACGTTGCCGGCGATCTGGTGCGCGCCGCCGGTCTCGAAGCGGTGGTCGATCTCGGCGTCCAGCGTCCCGGACAGCTCGTTCCAGCCGAAGATCCTCTGATACACGCGCCCGCCGCCGATCGGGAGATTCGTGAGCGTGATCTTCGAGTGAGTCGCGGGTCCCGCGGGCTTCTGCTCGAGGTCGCCCTCGAAGCCGATCTTGCCGCCGCCGACCTCGGCCTCGATCGCGACGTGACCGGGCTCGCGCCCGCCCGGATCGAAGCGCAGCGCGAGGTTGCGCGCCGCGAGGTTCGGGAGCGCGAGATCGAAGCGCTGCGCCGTCTCGCCGACGGTGAAGTCGCGGAAGACGATCGCGCCCTTCATGAGTGAGATGCTGTCGGCGGCATAGCTCCAGGTCGACGGCTTGGCCGGCTCGGGCTCGGCGGGCGCGGGCTCCGCGCTCGGCGTGGGCTTGGGCAGCACGAGCCCGTCCTTGAGCCGATCGAGCCGCACGGTGAAGTCGTCGAGATCGAATTCCTCGACTTCGATCGTCTTCCACAAGAGCGCGAGCCAGCTGATCTGCGTCCAGAGCCGCTCGGCGGCGAACAGCGGCGGCTTCGGCTCGGTCGGCGGCGCGCCCGGCGGCGGGAGCTCGTCGGAATAGACCTCGAAGCCGCGCAGGGTGACACCGCCGCGGATCAGCGAGAGATCGAGGTCGCGCAGCGCGATGCGGCCGACGAGCGCCTTGTCGGCCTCCGCGACGATGATCGGCCGCAGCACGTACGGCAGCGCGATCCGCACGACGACGCCGAGCGCGAGCACCGCGAGCAGGATCTGATTGCGGCGGACGCGGAGAGCGCGGAGGAGCGCCGCTCGATCGGGGAGCTGCATGGGGCGGGGACCTCTTCGCGTAGCATACCCGCTGCGCGCGCCCGGGTCGGCTCGGTCAGTCGTCCTTCGAGTCTTCGTCCGCGAAGTGGAAGTGGTGCAGGATGCGGTGGAACACCGGCGCGAGCAGGATCGCGCTCAAGACCAGGAACAAGAGGCCGGCGTAGAGCGCGTAGATTCCCGCGAACAGCTTGCCGGCGTCGGTCTTCGGAAAGTCGACGGGGCCCATTCCGCCGAGCAGCATCGCCGAGTTGAGAAACGCGTCGCGCCAGGCGAGCTGCTCGAAATACTCGTAGCCCGCCATGCCGATCCCGAGTGACACGAGGGCGAGCCCGACCGAGACCGCGAAGTGTCCCCCCAGGCGGCGCAGGAAGGCGCCGAGGGCGACGGGCCGCGTTCCGCGCTTCTCCCACATGGCCTACGAGTGACTCCTAGAAGCGGTAGCCGATCGCGAGGAACGGCCCGCGCATCTGCATGCGCTGGTCGACGCCGCGGGCGCTGCGGTGAAAGTCGAGGAACTTGTAGCCGACGTGCGCGGTCCAGCTGTCACTGAACGCCCACGACAGCGAAGTCAGTTGCGACCACGTGAAGTCCGAGCAGTAGTCGCCGATGTTGAACCCGCCGACGTCGCCGGCGATCACCATGACCACCGTCTTCGAGAGATCGATGCCGAAGCGCAGGCCGACCAAGGGATCGACCCACTCCGTGCGATCGCCGATGCGGAGCTCCAGCGAGTTGATCTGCACCTGGATCTTCGGATCGACCGACCAGTAGCGCACGCCGCCGTACAGCTCGCCAGTCACGTGCCTCGTGTCGGTCGGACGCCGCGAGAACGGGCTTCCGAGCTGGAACAGCCGATGGCCGCCGGTTGCCTGGATGATCCACTGGTCGAGCCGCGTCTTGGCCTCCGCGCCGATCACGATCCCGCCCCGCGGGCCGAGCCGCACGGTCTCGCTCTGGTTGTCGCCGCGAAGCTTCGACCAGAACCCGTCGAGGTCGGCCGACCACGGCCCCCACTCGCCGCGCGCGTGCGCTTGGAGGGCGCCGCTCAGGTTGCTGAGAATGTCCGAGAAGGACACGTGCTCCGAGATCGCGCCCTCCGGCGTGTCGGCCTTCAGGGCCAGGCTCGTACCCCACACGTACGCGATGATCTCGTAGCGCGCCTGGTCTGCGTCGGTGCTCGCATCGCCGGCGCGCGCGCCCGCTGCGAGCGAGGCCAAGGCGAGACAGACGATCGCGGCGGACAGCTGGGGCGAACGCATGGACCAAAACCCTCCGGCGCGCGCACCCTAGCACGTGCGCTTCCCCGGAGGGGACGTCTCATGAGATCGGGCGCACCTCGTTCGAGCCCGGGATGAAGCGGCCGCGCTTCGCCCACTCGAGCGCCTCCGCGAGTGACTCGGCCTCGATCACGTAGATGCCGCCGAGCACTTCCTTGGTCTCCGCGAACGGTCCGTCGGTCGCGGCGAACCCGCCGTCGTCGCCGCGCCGCACCGTTCGCGCTTCGCTCGCGTCCGCGAGCCGAAACGAGGTCACGAACTTCCCCTCGCGCTCGAGCGCGCTCCGGAACTCGCCGTGCTTGCGGAAGACGTCGGCCTGCTCGGCGGCGGTGAGTCGGTCCCACGCGCCGGCGCCGTCGGTCATCAGGATCGCGAACCTCATCTCGCACCTCCTCGCGAATACGACGCGCGAGAGGGCGCCGAAGCGACGCCTCACTCGACGCGGAAGAAGAGACTCTTCAGATACGCGCTCTCCGGGAAGCGCGCCGGGTGATCGCTGGCATGGGCGTGCCGCTCGAGCTCGCTCAGCCGCCGGCCGGCGCGCGCGGCGCCGGCATGGAGGGCTGCGGCGAGAGCGTCGGCGTCGACGCGCGCCGAGCACGAGGCGGCGACCAGCTCGGCGCCGCGGCCGAGCAGGCTCGAGCCGAGCTCGCCGAGGCGGGCGTAGGCGCGCAGCGCGCCGGCGACGTCTTCCTTGCGGTGAGCGAGCGCGGGCGGGTCGAGCACGACCAGATCGAAGCGGCGCCTCGCGTCGCGCAGGCGCGCGAGCTCGTCGAACGCGTCGCCATGCGCGACCTCGTGCGCGCAGCGTGCGATCGCGGGGACGTCGCGGTTGCGCGCGAAGTTCGCGCGCGCTTCGTCCAGCGCGATGAGGCTCGCGTCGAGTGACAGCACGCGCGCGGCGCCGCCGCGCGCCGCGTGCAGGGAGAAGCCGCCCGTGTACGCGAACGCGTCGAGCACCGACTTGCCGGCCGCGCGAGCGCCGACCCGCGCGCGGTTCTCGCGCTGGTCGAGAAAGAAGCCGGTCTTCTGGCCGCGCGCCGGGTCGCAGCGCAGCGCGAGGCCGAGCTCGCGAAACACGATCGGCCCGTCGAGCGGCGCGCCCGCGAGCACGTCGCCGTCGCGCAGGCCGGCGCGCTCCTCGCACGCGCCGGCGATCGAGCGCGCGAGGCGCAGCACGACTCTCTCGGGTCCGAGCTCCCGAGTCACTGCGGCGAGC
>Ga0316620_10001407_pt1 | contig 10399 bp, 12 predicted proteins | sample OWC_Aug_M1_C1_D5_FD_207651 | JGI IMG/M metagenome (GOLD analysis project Ga0316620, IMG submission 207651) | Wetland soil microbial communities from Old Woman Creek delta, Ohio, United States - OWC_Aug_M1_C1_D5_B | ecosystem: Environmental > Terrestrial > Soil > Wetlands | place: USA: Ohio...
ATGCATGGGCCGGGAGGGAGCGCCGATCGTCCTCGTACGGTTCAACAGCGCCGGCGGTCTTCGGACAACGGCTATGCGCGTTCTGTAAGCCGAGGCGAAACGCCGATACCTTGTCGCGGTCGGCTGTGGCGCCCTGTTAGGCGGCTCGGGTAGTGGCTAGCTCTTCTTGTATCCAAGAACGAGAAGCCCGCCGCCAAGCACTATCGCCCCCACACCAGCCCAAACCGGGATGTTGACCGTCTCCTTGTCCTTTACCGTCATCTCGATCGGCCCCAGCTTGGCCTCATGGGTTTCCTTCGTGTAACTGAAACCGCCGTACACCAACCCCAGAATACCGGCCACGATCAGCACGATTCCAGCAATCTTGACTGCACTCATTTCGTCTCCTTCTTGAGGAAGCTCTTGATCCCCCTGCGGACAGCGCCGCAGGGGGAGTGACTGTCAACGATGGGTCCCCGCGAGCAGCCGCACGGCTCTGCCCTGTGCCCCCGCTACATCGAACCGTTCGAGGGTCGTTACGAGCGTCGACCTTGAATGAAGCCAATCACAATCACTACGATCGCGATGACCAAAAGAGCATGAATGGCTCCGCCCATGGTGTACGAGCTGACTAAACCGAGAGCCCAGAGGACAATCAAGACAACTGCAATGGTCCAGAGCATGCGGCTTCTCCTTGTTCTGCCCTATCTTCGGGGACCCTGCCTGCGACGCTGCTCGTTCCGTGAGAGGGGCGCAATTCGGAGTAATGCGTAACGCAACCGTATCGGCCCGTAGGAAACACATGCGCTGCTCGCCACGGCACGATGCTTCCCGAGGTCGAGCTCGTGCTTGTTGCGGAGGGCGTTTACAAGCTTTCGCCGTGATACCTGCTTAGTCGCCGGCTGCATTCGTACAGTGAGCACGGCGCGGTGATAGATGGACTAAAGCGCCACACGGCAGGATTTATGGAGTCCCTCCCTCACCACCACAGTCGCACGTCGCTCATCGGCGACGAGCAAGCTGCTGATTTGGCTCGCCGCGAGCTGCGGCTGTCGCCAAACGTAATCAGGTGCCGCGATGAATGTCGCGCGCGAGTGACAGTCGACCCGGTCTTTCGTGGGTATTCCGCGCGCAGAAATTGGCGTCCGTGACGCGGCCCGCGACCTAACTCGTTGTTCGATGGCGAAACGGGATTCAGTGGCACGCGTCTTGCTCTCTCCCTGAGAGGGGAGACCCATCAACGGAGCCGAAGACTCCGTTTCAACGAAGGAGCAAGCCATGAATCACAAGCCATACCTCGCGCTCACCCTGGGTGCACTCTTGTCTGCCGGACTCGCGTGTGCCGCCGATCAACCGGCGCCGCAAGCGGATGCCGCGCCGGTAACCTTCTCGCAGCTCGACAAAGACAAGGACGGAAGGATTTCACCGGAGGAGGCCGTCGCGAACAAGAAGGTCGCGGATCAGTTCGTCGCCGCAGACACGGACAAGGACGGCTATCTCGAGCCGGGCGAGTTCCAGGCGATCGCGCAGTCCTGACGCCGCGATCAGGGACGATCAGCGACGACCAGGAACCACGCGACGTCACGCGCCGCGCGAGCGCAATGCTCGCGCGGCGCAACCGTCGCGCGGCGAGCGACGCCCGGAGGCCGACGGTCCGCAGCGAAGGCCTCGAATCGCCCGGTTCCGCGGCCGCAAACTCAGCGCCGCACCTGCGTCTTGTCCCACTCTTTCTTGCCTTCGTCCTGGCCGGCGACCGAATAGAGCACCTGTGCGTTGCGCGTCTTCTGGAAGTCCTCGAGCGACTGGCCGCGCATCGCCGCGTAGATGTGCAGGTTCGTGGTGCCGATGACGGCGCCGAACTTCTCCAGCATGAAGAAGATCACGCCGTAGCGGATGAGCGCGCGCCAATCGCGACGGCGCACCATGTCGCGCTCTTCCTCGGTGAGCCCGGCCTCCTCGAACATCGGTTCCGGATCGGCGAGGAAGCGCCGCCGGTGCTCGGGCTCGATCAGCCGGTGCAGGAATGCGTTCAGCCGGTAGGCCTTGACGCTGCGGTCGAGCGTGAACGGGTAGCTGCCCTCGAGCTTCTCGATTCCGGCCCACTCGCGGCCGATGCGCTCGCGGTACTGCACGGGCGACTCATCGCTCGGCTCGCTCGACGCGCTCTCGTAGATCACCGTCGAGATCGGCGTCATCGACGGCAGGTAATACGTCTGGTGGAGCTTTCTCACCTTCGCCGACAGTGCGCCGCGCATGATGAGCCACATGATGACTTCGGCGCCCTCGACGCCGCCGCGCTCGGCGTATTCCGCGATCGTCATCTGCGTGAGCTTCTCGGGGTCCTTCTCGAGGAGCTCGAGAAACTCCATGTCCCAGGGCGTGTTGTTGAAGCCCGCGCGCTCGCCGTGCACCTGGTGCGAGAGTCCGCCCGTGCCGACGATCGCGACCTTGAGGTCCTCGGGATAGCTCTCGATCGCCTTGCGCAGCGAGCGGCCGAGCCTGAAGCAGCGCCGGGCCGATGGAATCGGAAACTCGAGGACTCCGACCTGGAGCGGCACGATGGCGCCTGGCCATCGAGGCTCGTGCGGCCAGAGGAGCGAGAGCGGCGAGAAGCAGCCGTGATCGAGCCCCTTGCCCTGGAAATAGGACAGGTCGAACTCGTCGGCGACCAGGCCGGTCGCGATGTGGCGCGCGAGGGCCGGGTGTCCCTTGATCGGCGGCAGTGCGCGCTGCCCGCCGCCTTCGTCGGCGACCCAGTAGCGATCGCCGACGCCGAGCGCGAAGTGCGAATAGTGATCGAAGAAGAACGACGTGCCGTGGTCGTTGTAGATGAAGAACAGCACGTCGGGGCGCTTCTCGGCGAGCCAGCGCTGCACCGGCTTGTAGCCCTCGAAGATGGGCGCCCAGACGGGATCCTTCTCCTTGTGCGTGTCGAACGCGAAGCCGATCGTCGGCGTATGGGAGGACGCGATGCCGCCCACTATCGTGGCCATGCAGAAACTCCTCGAGACTTCCTGATTGCTATGCGAAACCGTCGCCGGGCCAGAGTATCACGGCGCCGCGCCGGGACCGGAAGCTCAGAGGACCCGGACGGCCACCGCCTGCGGACCGAGGTCGCCGGGCTCGTCCTCGAACCGCACGCGCGTTCCGAGCGCCAGCGACTCGAACTTGCTGTCGTGGACGCTGTTGCGATGGAAATAGATCAGGCGGCCATCCTCGGACTCGATGCGGCCGAACTCCCCGCCGGCGTCCAGTTCCGTCACGACCCCGACGCGGACCGACGGCTCGTGGCGCTTGACGTCGCCCCGCTGCCGGCGCGCGTGGTCCTCGAGTTTGCGTCGCATGGCATCGAACGCGTCGCGCAGCGCCACGTACACGTCGGTGTGCGCCTCTTTCAGGTCGCGCTCGCTGTCGACGTAGATCTCCCCGCCCGGGACGACCACGTCGATGCGCACCGAGTAGGGTGCGCCCTTGTGCTTGTGCGCCGGCGGGCCCGCGATCACGACGTGGCAGCCGGTGATGCGCGGGTAGAAGTGATCGAGACGCTCGGCGAGCTCGCGTGCGCGCGTTTCGACCGCGGGCGAGGGATCGGCGTGCCGGAAAGTGACTTGAACGGGAATCTGCATGGATGGCTCCCACGACCCTGCGGCGATGAGATCGCTGCGCAAGCCATTGTCGCGGACGGGTGTGCGAGCCGAATCCGTACTTACCGAGAACGAATTTCGCGCTGGTGCGCGGCTAATGGACGGCGAGCGTCGGCTGGCCGGCGTGCAGGAACCAGCGGTTGAGAACGACGTGGCGGGCAAACCAGCGCGTGCGCAGCAGGGCGCGGGCGATCTTCTCGCGCAGCCGCGGCGGGCACAGCGTGACCGGCCGCGCGTTCGACGGACCAAACCGGTCTGCGAGCCCGGTCTCGTAGCCTGCGAGCCGCTCGCGGGTGAAATCGCCGGCCGCGGCGAGCGCCACCTGCGCCGCCATCAGGCCGGATTCGACGGCGGGACGAATGCCTTCGCCGCTCTGCGGGTACGCGAGGCCGGCGGCGTCACCGATGAGCAGCACGCCGCTATCGACGACCGAGCGCGGCGAGCGCGTGCGCAGGAGGTACGCGTGGCCCTTGAAGCGCGGGTGCGATTGGGGTGGGATCTTCCCCTCCGCCTCGAGCCATGCCCAGAAGGTCGCGAGCTGCTTCGCGAGCGCGTGGTTTTCCTCGCGGCCGAGGCCGATGTTGAGAAAGTTGCCCTTGCGAAAGCACCAGCCATAGCCCTTGAGGTCGTCGCAAAAATAGAGCTCGGGTTGCTCTCCCGGGACCTGGCAGCCGGCGAGCTGCGCGGGCGTCATCTCGAATTCGATCTCCTGCGCCGTGATGGCCGGCTCGTCGCGGCCGACCGCGGCGCCGAGGAAGCGCGCCACGGGGCAGAAATGACCGCCGGCGCCGATGACGAGCGGCGTGCGGATCCGGCCGTTCACCAGCCAGCCATTTCCCTGGCGCTCGATCGTTGCGAGCGGCTCGCCGAGCGCGAGCCGCGCGCCCGAGCGGCGCAGCAGGTAATCGTCGAACTCGTAGCGGCGGATGCCGTAGCTGATCGCGTGATCGTAGGTCACCGTGACGGCGCGGTGCGTGCCGAGCCCGGTCACGAACGCGGTGATCGGCTGGAATACGCGGCCGCGCCGGTAGTCATCCGTGTCGAGCTCGAGCGACTCGATCACCTGCGGCGTGATCCAGCCGGCGCACACCTTGTCGCGCGGAAACTCGCTCTTGTCGAGCACCAGGACGTCGAGGCCCGCCTGCTTCAGCCGCCGCGCGCAGGTGGATCCGCCCGGCCCGCCGCCGACTACCAGTGCGTCACAGGAATCCACTTGGCCCCGCATCAGCCGAATCGCCCGAAGAGCGATAGATGTCGTCGCGGGTCCAGGGGATATGGTTGCTCGCGCCCGGCGCGAACAGCACCTGGAAGAGCTGCAGGTCGCCGGTCGTGAACGCGGCTTCGGAGCCCGCGAGGTACAGCCGCCACATGCGCACGAACCGCTCGTCGAACATCTTCGCGATGCGGTCCGTCGCCTGCTCGAAATTGGCGCGCCAGCCGCGCAGCGTCTGCGCGTAGTGCAGGCGGATGTTCTCGACGTCGAGCACCGAGAGGTCCGTGCCCTCGAAGATGTCCATCATTTCCTTGAGCGACGGCGGATAGGCGCCGGGGAAGATGCGCTTCGCGATCCAGGGATTGAGCGGCGCCGGCCGGTTGCGGCCAATGGAATGAACGAGCCCGCGGCCCGTGGGCTTCAGGCACCGATCGATGACGCGCCCGAGCTCGCGATAGTTGGCGACGCCGACGTGCTCGAGCATGCCGACCGAGACGAACACGTCGTAGTTGCGCGCTGCGCCGCTCGCGCAATTGCGGTAGTCGTCCTCGATGTACTCCACCTGGCCGTCGAGCCCCGCCTGGCCCGCGCGCTCGCGCGCATAGGCGACCTGTTCGCGCGAGATGTTGAAGGCCCTGACCTTGACTCCGTAATGACGCGCCATGTGCAGGGCGAACGAGCCCCAGCCGCAGCCCGCTTCGACCACGGTCTCGCCGGGACGGAGGCGCAGCTTGCGGCTCACGTGATGCATCTTCGCGACCTGCGCCTCGTCGAGCGTGGCGGCGGGCGTCGGGTAGTAGGCGCAGGTGTAAGCCATCGTCTCGCCGAGCCACAGCGAGTAAAAATCGTTGCCGATGTCGTAATGGTGGTGGACGTTGTCGCGCGAGCGCGCGAGCGTGTTGACCGGCGTGCGCCGCAGCCATTGCGCGATCGACCGGGTCGCCGGGTTGCGCCGAGCGGCCGCGTGTCCCGCCCGATTCACTTCCTCCATCAGCGCGGTCAGGTCGCCTTCGACGCCGAGGCGCCCGTCGCTGTAGGCTTCGCCGAACTCGAGCTCGGGGTTGGCCGCGAGCCTGCGCAGCGTCGTGCGGTCCGCGAAGCGCACGCGCGCGACCGGGGGATGCGAGGAGGTGCAGATCCGTTCGCCGTTCCACAACACGATCTCGATCGCCGGATCGCCGAGGTTGCGCAGCGCCGCTCCCATCAAGCGAGCCGCAAGGGTTGCGTGCGGACGCTCGACACCGGCGCCGTTGTCATTTTCTGCTGCGTGCGGTTGTGTGGCTGTGCTCTGGTTGGCCATCGCAGGGTCCTCTCCGTGGCTGACCACGATTCATTCTTATTGGGACGGCGCCTACGCTAGAAAAAAAACGGGCGGCCCGCAACTGCAGCACTACCTACCTCGCCGGCCGGGGGGGGGTCAGGAGATCCTGGGTACCGTCGCGGCCGGCGCCACGGGACCTATTCGACCACTTCGTCGATCTGGATCGTCGGCATCGTGTTGGTGAAGTTCGGCACGTCCGCGATCAGCTTCGGCGCGTGCTCGGCCTGCGCCTTGTCGAAGGTTTCCTGCGAGCCGATCCAGATGCTGATTACCGCGGTGTGCGCGGGGGGCGAACCGTCCGGCGCGGTGAGACCCTTGCGCAGCTCGAGCTTCGCGATGCCCTTGCCGTACAGGCGCTTGATCAGGGTGGCGTGGTGCTTCAGGTAATAGTCGAAGTCGAACTTGATGCCGGGCTTGTTCGCGTACAGGACGGTTATGCAGCGCACGGTTCGATGCTCCAGTGATAGATTTGCGGCACGCGGCCTATTGTGGCCGTGCACATGCATCGGGTCCACTTGCAGACATGAATGCGCGCAGGACGGTGGTGCTCGTGCCGGGGCTGCTATGCGACGCTGCCGTGTGGCAGCCGCAGGCCGAGGCGCTCGCTGACCTCGCGAAGGTCGAGGTCGCCGATCACGGGGCGCTCGACTCGCTCGCGGGAATGGCGGAGGCCATCCTGGCGCGCGCGCCCGCGCGCTTCGCGCTCGCGGGCCATTCGATGGGCGGTCGCGTTGCGTTCGAGGTCATGCGGCGTGCGTCGGAGCGCGTCGAGGCGCTCGCGATCCTCGACAGCGCCGTCCATCCTTTCCTGCCCGGGGCCGCGGGCGAGAAGGAGGCGGCGGGGCGCTGGCGGCTCGCGGCGCTCGCGCGTGCCAGGGGGATGCGCGCGATGGGCGAGGAGTGGCTCAAGGTCATGATTGCGCCGGCGCGCTACGGCGAACCGGCGCTCATGGAACCCATCCTCGCCATGATCGGGCGCAAGACGCCGGAGATTTTCGAGGCGCAGATCCGGGCGCTCCTCGGCCGCGCCGACGCGCGCATGGTCCTGCCGACGATTTCCTGCCCGACGCTCGTGCTGTGCGGCGCCGAGGATGCCTGGTGCCCGGTCGCCCAGCACGAGGACATGGCGGCGCTCATTCCGCGCAGCCGGCTCATCGTCATTCCCGACTGCGGACACATGGCGATGCTCGAGCGTCCGGAGGCGGTGAACGCCGCGATGCGGGAGTGGCTCGAGCGCCGCTAGCGAGAACCGCGGCTTGCGCCGCCGTGTCGAAGCTTTTATGTTGAACCCGAGCCGCCCCGCGCTCGAACGGACCCTCCCGATCCATGAACCGCAAAGTCCTGCTGTGGGGAAGCATCAGCGTCGTGCTCTGGGGAGGCATCATCGTCGCGCTCGGGGGCCTTGCCGCGACGTATTTCTACCAGTGGAACAAGAAGGCGGCACCGCCGCCGCCCGCGCCCCCGCCGATCGTGCCCGCGCGCGCCGAGCCCGCCGTCCGTCATCCGATTCCCGCAGCCGGAAATAACACCGGGGCAGAAGCGCATCCGCTGCCCTCACTTGCCGACAGCGACGCTGGTATTGCCGGGGCGCTCACGGAGTTTTTTGGCAAGAGCGCCGTAGCGAAGTTTCTCGTCCCCGAGAACGTGATCCGCAACATCGTCGTCACGGTCGACAACCTGCCGCGCCAGAAGGTGGCGGCCGAGCGGCGGCCGGTGAAACCGGCGTCTGGCGAGACCGTGGTCAACGGCGATGTCGACGCGGGCGAAGTGGCGACGCTCAACGTCAAGAATTACGCGCGCTACGCTCCCGTCATGCGCGTGGTGCAGGCGACGGACGTGAAAGCGCTCACGGCGCTCTACTTCCACTGGTACCCGCTTTTCCAGGAGGCGTACGAAGGCCTCGGCTACCCGGGCCGTTACTTCAACGACCGCCTGGTCGAGACCATCGACAACCTGCTCGCGACGCCCGACGTGCAGGGGCCGATCCGGCTCGTGCGGCCGAAGGTGTTCTACGAGTTCGCGGATCCGGCGCTCGAGGCGCGCCCCGCGGGCCAGAAGCTGCTCATTCGCATGGGGCCCGACAACGCGGCCTTGATCAAGGCGAAGCTGCGCGAGTTGCGCGCCGAAGTGACCCGTCAACCACACCCAGGGTGATTGCATGAGCCGTGAACCGAAGGCAGCGTCCGCCGGGGACGCCGACAGCCATTCCTCGCGTCGCGAGTTCCTGGGCCGCGCCGCAGCCGCGATCGCTGCCGGGGCCGTCGGCGCGGAAATAGCCAGCGCGCCGGCCGACGCGGCGAATACCACAACGCCCGCGCCTCGCCGCCCGCACAAGACGCCGCTCGCCGAGGTCGCGGGCAAGGTCGCGTTCGTCACCGGCGGCTCGAGCGGCATCGGGCTCGGCCTGGTACGCGCATTCAATGCGGCCGGCATGAAGGTCGCGTTCACCTACCTGCATGCGGACCATCGCGACGAGGCCTTCAGCTTCTTCAAGGAAGACCGTCCGGACGTGCACGCAATCCGTCTCGATGTCACGGACCGCGACGCGATGGCGCGCGCGGCGGACGAGGTCGAGCGCGTCTTCGGCAAGGTGCACCTCCTGTGCAACAACGCGGGCATCGGGCTGCGCACGCCGGCCTCCTCCGCGACCTACAAGGACTGGGACTGGGGACTCGGCGTGAACCTCGGCGGGGTGGTGAATGGGGTCGCGACTTTCGTGCCGCGGCTCCGCGCCCATGGCGAAGGCGCGCACATCCTCACGACCGCCTCGTCGGCGTCCCTGAACGCGGGCGGCAAGGTCGGCGTCTATGTCACCTCGAAGTTCGCCGTCATGGGCCTGATGGAGTCGCTGCGCGAGGAGCTCGAGGACGAGAACATCGGCGTCTCGGTCTTCTGCCCGGGACTCGTGCGCTCGCATATCGCCGAGTCCGAGCGCAACCGGCCCGCCGAGCTCGAGAACGAGCCGCCGAAGACGCCCCAGCCGCCGCCATCGCCCGCCGATCTGGGCGCGATGCAGCGCTACATGGCGGTCGCCATGGATCCGCTCGAGGCGGGCGAGCTGGTGCTGCACGGCATCCGGCGCAACGACCTCTACATCCTGACGCACCAGGAGTTCGAGACCGTGGTGCGCGAGCGGGCGGAGGCGCTGCTCGCGTCGTTTCCGGTCAAGCCGGCGCCGCGCGAACGCGTCGAGATCGTGCGCACCTACACGCCGGACATCTACCGGCGCGAACGCGATCGCCTGAACGCCGAGCGCCCGCGCGGCAAGCGCGTGCGGATCTGCTGACCGGTCAGTTGACGATTTCGTCGTACTGGATCACCGGCTGCTCGTCGGTGAAATTCTTGACGTCGTCCCTGAGCTCCTGCGCATGCTTGGCGGCCGCCTCGTCGAACGCCTTCTGCGAGCCGATCCAGATGTTGATGGTGGCGATGTAGGTGACCGGCGACTTGTCGGGCGTCTCGACCCCGCGGCGCAGCTCGAACTTCGCGATGCCCTTGCCATAGAGCCGCTTGATGAGCGGAATGTGGTGGTTCTTGTAATAGTCGAAATCGAACCTGACACCCGGCTTGTTCGGATAGAGCACGGTGATGCAGCGCTTCGGGGGCGCGCTGCCGGCGCTCGCTGCGAGAGACGCGCCGCCGATGGCGAGCGCACACAGCGCGACGAGCGCGAACCCGAGGCTGAGGTGGCGTGAGCGGATCATTCTGGGACTCCTCTTGTTGTTTCGAAGCGTGGTGGATCATCGACCGTCGATGGAAAATGCCAGCAGCGCATTGCCGGGCCGCCCGACGAGCCTGCCGTAGCCGGAATTGACGAACAGCATGCCGTTCGCGAACACGGCGCCGCCCATATCGAGCGAACCGCCCTCCGTGGGCACGCCGTTGACGGCAGTAAAGCCCTGCGCCGTGTCGAAGTCCCACACGAGGTGACCGCTCGCCGTGTCGAATGCGCGCAGGTGGCCGTCGAACGAGCCGGAGAACACGGCACCCGGGATGACGCTCGTCGCCTGGATGAAACCGTTCAGGCAGCCCACCGCGCCCCAGCTGCAATGGGGCGCAGGCGCCGGCACCTGCCACAACGTGCGTCCGGTCGCGAGGTCGAGCGCCGTCAGTCCGGGACTCGCCTGCTGGGGAGGCAGCAGGGCATCGGATATCGGCGCGTAGACCGCATGCTCGTCCGCGGCCGAGCCCCACTCGATGCCGCCGAGGGGACTCCCGCCGCCCACCCGCGATTTCCACAGC
>Ga0316620_10001409_pt1 | contig 10395 bp, 9 predicted proteins | sample OWC_Aug_M1_C1_D5_FD_207651 | JGI IMG/M metagenome (GOLD analysis project Ga0316620, IMG submission 207651) | Wetland soil microbial communities from Old Woman Creek delta, Ohio, United States - OWC_Aug_M1_C1_D5_B | ecosystem: Environmental > Terrestrial > Soil > Wetlands | place: USA: Ohio...
GTCGGGGTCTTTGGTTTGCCCTCGAGGCCGTCCTACCGGCCGCGCTGGTGGTTGCACTGGCTCCTGTTCGCCACCACCCTCCTCTGCACGACCTTTGTCGGCGCCGGCTTCATCGGCTGGCTGCCCGAGGACCTGGTCGAGTCCGACGACCTCTGGCGCATCGTCCTCGACCCCCGCTTCTGGCTCGAGGGTCTCAAGTTCTCGCTGCCCCTGCTCTGCATCCTGCTCTGTCACGAAATTGGACACTACGCGGCCTGTCGCCGGCACGGCCTGCTCGCCACACCGCCCTTCTTCATCCCCTTCCCTCTCGGCATCGGCACCTTGGGCGCGGTGATCCGGATCAAAGAGCCGATCCGGCGCAAAGCACAGCTTCTGGATATCGGCGCGGCCGGCCCGATCGCCGGGTTCGTCGCCCTCCTCCCTTTCCTCGTCGCCGGCCTGGCCTGGTCCGAGGCGAGCGACGTCGCCCCGGAGCACATGTACTACTCGATCGGCGAGCCCCTCGTCTACCGGTTCGTCCAGGCCCTGGTCGCGCCCGAGCTGGCCGACGCCATGAGCCTGCGCTTCCACCCGACCGCATTCGCGGCCTGGGTCGGCCTGCTCGTCACCCTGCTCAACATGCTGCCCCTGGCCCAGCTCGACGGCGGTCATGTCGCCTACGCCCTGTTCGGGCGCTTCCACCGCCGGGCGGCGTGGCCCCTGCTCGGCCTGCTCCTCGGCCTCGGCTTCCTCTGGTACGGGTGGTGGGTGTGGGCGGTGATCGTCGTCATCCTGCGCGTCGAGCACCCGCCGATCTGGGACGAGGACCGTCCGCTCGACCGACGGCGCAAGCTCGTCGGCTGGATCGCGCTCGCGATCTTCGCGCTGTGCTTCATGTTGAAGCCGATCGAGTACGTGCCGTAGGCGCGCGGCTTTCGCCGCCCCCAGCCCGAGCCCGCCCCGGTTGTCGTTGCCGATCGGATTCCCACCCCCCGCGAGAGCGATGACGACAACGGCAACGGGCTCGGGGAAGGAAATGGCTCGCGTGGCACCCGTACGGTGCCACGTGTCACAAAGTTCACAAAGCGATCTCAGGGCTGAGAGCAGGTGACGCTCCGTAGCTCGAGGCACTTTGTGAACTTTGTGACACGTGGCACCGAGTGCTACCCTCCCCGCGATGGACGCTGTGACCCGCGTGCTCGCCACCACCAACGAGATCAGCCTCAAGGGCGGCAACCGGCGTTGGTTCGAGCGCCAGCTCACGGCCAACGTGCGCCACGCCCTCAAGGACCTGCCCGTGATTGCCGTCCAGCGGCCGGCCTGGCGGGTCCTGGTCAGCTTCGCCGAGCCGGTGCCCTTCGTCGAGGTCGCGCGCCGCCTGGGCACCGTGTTCGGCCTGCAGTCGATCATGCCGGTCGGCCACGGGGGCGCGACCCTGGACGAGCTGACCGCGGCTCTGCCCGCCGCCCTCGCGGGGATCTCGACCGCTTCCTTTGCCGTCCGTTGCACCCGCTCCGACAAGCGCTTCGCCCTGACCTCGGTGGAGATCGAACGCGCCGTGGGTACGGTGGTTCAGCAGCTCAAGGGCTGGAGGGTCGACCTCGGCGCGCCCGAGCTCGTGATCCGCGTTCTCTATGACGAGAACGGCTTCTGGTTCTGGCCGCGCCAGGCGCGCGGGCCGGGCGGGCTTCCCATCGGCGTCGGCGGCAGGGCCCTGTGCCTGCTCTCGGGCGGGATCGACTCGCCGGTCGCCGCCTACCTGATGATGAAGCGCGGCGTGCGCCTCGACTTCGTCCACTTCCACTCCCTGCCCCGCACCAGCCCGGTGAGCGTGGAGAAGGCCGAGGAGCTGGTCAAGGTGCTCAACATGTACCAGCGCGAGGCCCGCCTGGTCACGGTGCCCCTGCTCCCGATCCAGGAGGAGGTGGTCGCCCGCTGCCCGGCCAAGCTCAGGGTCCTGCTCTACCGGCGGTTCATGCTCCGTCTGGCTGAGCGCTGCGCGCGCCGGCTCGGCTCGAGCGCGCTTGTCACCGGCGAGTCCCTGGGCCAGGTCTCGTCGCAAACCATCGAGAACCTGGCCGCGGTCGAGGCCGTCAGCTCCCTGCCGGTGCTGCGGCCGCTGATCGGACTCGACAAGCAGGAGATCATCGCCCTCGCCCGCCGCGCCGGCACCTACGAGATCTCGATCGAGCCGCACCAGGACTGCTGCTCGCTGCTCGTGCCCAGCCACCCCGCCACCAAGTCCACCGACCAGGAGCTGAGCCGGGCCGAGCAGGCGCTGGACGTGGCGGCCCTGGTCGACGCCGCCGGCGAACGCGCGCAGACCGCCGTGGTCACCGAGGCGACCGACTGGGAGGACATCCCGGTTCCCGTGATCGAGACCGGCGCCGGCCTCCACCGGCACCGGCTATGAGCGTCCGCCGCTCGCGCCGCGAGCTCTTCACCTCCTGGATCGGAGCCCTGCACGAGGCCGCCGACCGCGCCCGCCCCGTGCACCGCGGACCCGATCCCGCGACCGCGCTCCGGCCTCCGGGGGCCCTCGCGCCCGACGCCCTGTTCCTGGAGAAGTGCACCGGCTGCGGCGACTGCCTGCCGGCCTGCCCACCGGGCAGCATCCTCCGCCTGGAGACCGCGGACGGCGGTATGATCCCCGCCATCCACCCGGCAGTGAGGCCCTGCTACCTCTGCCCCGCCCTACCCTGCGTCGCCTCCTGCACGGCCGCAGCCCTAGTCGATCCCGGCGCCCCCGAGCAAGCCCGCCTCGGCCTGGCTCGGGTCGATCCCAGGCGCTGCGTCACCTTCCGCGGGGAGACCTGCGACCGCTGCATCGCCATCTGTCCGGTGCCCGAAGCGATCCGGGCGATCGCCGGCCGACCGCTCGTCGCCAGCTCAGCCTGTACCGGCTGCGGCCTGTGCGAGCAGTGCTGCCCCGAGCGCCCGCGGGCGATCGCCGTGATCGCCGAGCGGCACCTGGTCCCCGGTCTCAGGGTCCCGGCCGACGAGTATCGCCGAGGATAGTCAGCCGCTCGACAGCTCGACCGGCTGCAGGCTCCGGTAGTCCGTCCGGCCGAGGCCCAGCTCCTCGCCCAGGCGGAGGAACTCCGGCAGCTCCCCGCGTCCGGCTCCCAGCAGCTCGCACGCCCAGGCGTCGGCCGCGATCGGGTCCAGGCTCGCGGCGACCGTGTTGACGACCCGCACGTCGGCCAGGTTGCCGCCCTGGGGACCGTGCTCCATCAGCACCCGCGTGGCGTCGACCACGGTCAGGGTCGGGCGCATCAGGGCGGCAAGCTCGGCCAGCGTGCGCGGCAGGTCGAGGTGGAAACGGAGCCTGGACTTGCCGGTGATGCCGATCCAGTTCTTCATGCCCCCGGTGAGCTGGGTCAGGTCGTGCTGCTTGACCGCCGGCACGTTGAGGATCTTGGTGGCGACGATGAAGGGCTCGAGCACCTCCCAGGTGCCGAGCCGCTCGGACAGGCGCACGGTGTGGTAGCGGCTGTTGTCGGGCAGCACCACCTCGGCCCCGTTGTCGAGCGCGGCCTGCAGGATACCGCTGCGCTCGAAGCAGGCTCGCGCGTCGCCGACCGGGCAGTCGCTGACCAGCACGCGGCCTGCGCCTGCATCGCGACAGGCGCGCACCAGCTCCGCGACCACCGCGGGCTGGGTGTTGGCCGCCTGCTCCGGAAGGCGTTCCCAGCCCACGTTGGGCTTGACCAGAACCACGTCACTGGCGGACACGAAGCGGGCCATGCCGCCCATGCGCTCGACTGCCGCCCGCACGTTGAGCGCGGGATCGGTCCCCCGGGCGATGACCATCCGCGGCGTCGAGGCCGGCAGCGCCACGCGATGATCCGCGATCGTCCGCGCACCCTTGCGGACGAACCGTTGCCACCAGTCAAACAGGAACACACCACTGACGCCGAGCGCGCCGGCGCCCACCACGGCCCCGCCGGCGCCGAGGAGCCAGCGCCGGGTGCGGCCTCGCGCCGGGGGCTGCACCTGGGCGATGCCCGAGTCCCCGGTGGAGGTGACGCTGGCGGAGTCGTGTGGCGGAGAACCCATGATCATGACCTCCAGGATACCGGAAGCGCGCCGCAAGACAGTGCCACATGGCACCGGAGTATCACAGCGTGACCAGGTACACCACCCAGTTGACAAGCAGCAGGCCGACCAGGGTGAGCAGGACCCACAGGTGGGCGCGGGCGTCAAACGGATCGGTCCGTTGCCGGAAGGCCGGCCAGGCGATGCGCAGGGTGCGCAGCGGGAGCTGGAGGAGAACCACCAGGTAGAGGACAGGGCCCAGGCGGTGGTAGTGCCAGGCGGCGGTCAGGTCGAAGTGGCCGAGGCAAACGAACGAGCGGGTCAGGCCGCAGCTCGGGCAGTCGATGCCGGTCGAGGCGCGGAACATGCACACGCGCGGCATCGGCAGCCTGCCGCCGGCGTCCACCGCCACCCGGCCGGCCGGAGTGATGCTGATCAGCATCGAGACCAAGACCACGGCCAGAGCGATGGCCAGCACCACGCGGTCGCCGCTGAACCAGCTCATGACTGTCCGGCTACCAGGACGGCCCCGCACCTCGGGCACTTGCCGCGCTTTCCCAGGTCCGCGGGCTGGACCTTCAACCTGGCCCCGCAGGCGGCGCACCCGATGATGACCGGCGCCGGCGGCTGGGGCGTCCGCGGCTCCACGGCGCACCCGGTGCAGGCGCCGCGGGCGCTGTCGAAGTGACTCGCGCAGAATTTCCGGCCGCAAATCGGGCAGGGCCGGGCATGGTCCGGGCAGAGGGGGGACTTGCAGCTGCTGCACTGCCCCACGTGGCGCAGGCAGACCGTCCGACAGCACGCCGAGCACTCGATGGCGCAGTCGTGGCAGCCGGAGGCGCCGCACATCGCGCAGCTCTTGAGGTGGGCGCTGCACACCGTGCGACCGCACGCGGGGCAGGCGCTCCGGCAGCCGGCGCAGACCAGGCGGGCACACTCCGAGCAGGTCTCGAGCTTGCACAGGACGCAGAAGCGACCGCCGCAGCGCGAGCAGATCACGGTGCAGCCCGGGCACACCAGGTGCCCATTGGCGCAGCGCGCCAGCTCGGCACCGGCCGCGGCGCAGTTCTGGCAGCGGCCCTCCGCGTGCAACCGCGCCCCCGCGGCCGAGGCCCAGATCGCGGGCGTGAGGTCCCTCGAGTCGGTGGGCAGCCGGTCCTGGTTCTCCTCCACCCAGCGTGCGGCCGCGCCGTTGAGCGGGCTCTTCACGTTGTAGCTCTGGAAGGCGAGCATCTCGCCGACCCGGACGATGAGCTGGAGCAACGACTCGCCAGCGGCCCAGTGGTCGCCGATGCACACGGCGTGCGGCGCGATATTGGGGTGGAAGACCGGAGTCAGCATGCGGCACTGAGGCGCCAGCCGGGGGTAGGACAGGGTGAGGAAGAACTCGGCCACGTGCTCGTGCCGCTCCTTGACCGTGCCGTCGGCGGCCTCGCTCAAGCTGCGCACCTTGAACTCGATCTGGTAACGCTCGGGCGGGTTGCCCTCGACGCCGCGGATGGCGATGGCCGGGTGGTCGCGCAGGCCCTCCCGGATCTGCTCGTAGTCGGCCTTGAGACGCCGGAGGCGAACGCTCATTCCGGGTCCGGCGCCTCCACCAGCTCCGGCCGGCCCTTGGCGAGGACTAGCGACGCCTCCTCCTCGAGCAACGGGATCAGGTCGAAGATGGCGATGGCGAAGCCGATGCCCTCGGAGGTGCTCTTAGCCGTGGTCAAGGTGTTGATGCCGATGAGCACGCCGGCCTCGTCGTACAGGCCGCCCCCGCTGTTGCCCGGGTTGAGGGGCAGCTGGGCCTGGATCATGCGCAGCAGGCGGTGCTCCGAACCGTAGCGCCGGACGGCCGAGATCGCGCCCCGGCTGTACGACCAACCCAGGCCGAGGGGGTTGCCGATGGCGAACACCGACTCGCCGACGGTCAGGGCCGGCGAAGCGCGTACGACCGCAGTTTCGAAGGCCCCCTGCACGGCATCGCAGGAGAGGACCACGATGTCCACGCCCTCGGGCGCCTGCCACTCGAGGCGGGCCGGGGTCTGGCTGCTGTCGGCAAAGGTGACCTGGATGTCGCCGGCGTCAGCCTGGTCGAGCACGCCGGCCGAGCCGCCGACCACGTGCCGGTTGGTGAGCACGAAGACCCGATCGGCGCTGGCCTGGATGACCACCCCCGACCCTTCGGAGCTCTGCAGGCCCGAGTTGGACTCCACCTTGACGTTGGCACGCACCGCCTGGCGGATATGCTGGGGCGCGTCGGCCAAGTCGTCGAGGTCGAACTGCTGGGTCAGGGACTCGGTCACCGCGGAGTGGGGGTTGAGCTCCTGATAGTGGAGCAGGAACAGGGTGCCGGCCGCGGCCCACCCGACCAAGTCCAGCGCGCCGATGATGATAGCGGCCATGGCAAAGCCGCTGCCCTTGAGGTCGCGGCGGGCGTTGATCCCGCCCACCGCCACCGCGCCCAGGCAGATTGCCACCAGGCCCGGCACGCCGAGCAGGACGATGCCGGCCAGAGCCGTGACAAAGGCCGTGATCGCCAGCCCGCTGTAGTGCTGTGGGATCTGCGGCGCGACCGACGGCAGCCGCACCGCCGCCCCTGCCACCACCACCCGCGGCGCGGGTCGCGCTGCGGCGATGTCCGCGTCGGTGACGACCATGTCGGGCCGGCGCCCTGCCTGCTCCGACCTCGCCGTGGCCGGCTCGCAGAGGTAGGAGCAGCAGACACCACGCTCGGACCAGCAGGCCTCGTGCTGGAGGTGCTGGCAGCGCGGACAGCGGCCGACGCGGTCGCCCAGGGACACCGCGCTCTGGCAGCAGGGACAGACCTGTCCCGCCTCGAGGGACCCGGCGGTGAAGATCTCTGGCTTGCTCACCATTCCATTATCCGACCACCATCAAGAGCATGATCAGGGTGTAGACCACGCTCAGGCCGATGGTGAAGTAGACCAGCACCCGGTGCACCCCGCCTACCTTGGCCAGCGCCACCCGGTTGACGACCGCCCAGCCCAGTCCGGCGATCAACACCAAAGGGGCAAAGATCCCGAGCAGGCCCACCACGAAGAAGAAGATCGCAGTCTGGCGGGTCGGCGCGAGCTCCTTCTGCGACCTGCTCCAGTCCATGTACTCGCGGGTCGTCATGGGCACTGCCGACGGGAAGGTGGCCTTGCAGAACCGGCACTTGACCGCCAACGAGCGGATCTCCTTGTGGCAGCGTGGGCACTCCTTCACGTCGCCCCAGGCCGCGCTGCGGCCGGCCTCGTCCGCTTCCTGCTTGGGCGCCTGCGGCATGTGCTCGCAGCCGTACGACGCGCAGCCGCCGATCTCGTCCCAGCACTCGCGGTGGTAAGGCGCGCGACAGGCCGAGCAGATGCACGCGGCCTCGCCCGGAACGAGGGCGCTCTGGCAGACGGCGCACAGGCGGCCGACCAGGGAGTCCGGCTCGGCGTCGCGGGCGGCCCGCCCGGGCTGGGCCTGCTCCTGGCTGGTAGCCGGCACCGCGGCAACGGTCCCGCACTTGGGGCACTTGGCGCGCTTGCCGACCATGGTCGGCGGGGCCGCAATCGCCTGGCCGCACTGGCACCGGTAGGTGATCGTGTCCGCGCGCACGAGGTCCAGGATAGCGCAGCCTGCGGATCTCCTCGTCCTCGAGGTTCAGCGTAGGAAGCCCTTCCCGAGCCCGTTGCCGTTGCCGTTACCGAATCCGCAGAGCGGTGCGAGAAACCGGCAACGCCAACTGGGACGACAGCAGGCTCGGGCTCGGCTCCAAAGACCGCGGCAGTGCCGCACCGTCGCCTACTCTGCGGCCAGACCGATGATCATCAGGATCACGCTGACCACCGTGCCGATGGCGCCGGTGACCACGCCGGCGTTGGCCAGCTCCCGGCCGGCCAGGGGCCGGACCGATCGCTGGATCTCGTTGCGCGCGCCAATGCCGAGCCCGATCGCCACCGGTCCGATCACGAAGCCGAAGAAGCAGACCACGATCGAGGTGATGCCGCAGGCCAGGGATGCCATCGCCAGCCCGCTGCGGTGGACCGGCGCCGGCCCGCTGGTGGGGGCGGCCACGGGCCGTTCGAGAAGGGAGCCGCAGAACCGGCACTTGCGGGCCGCGGCCTGGACCAGCTCGCCGCAGAAGGGGCAGGGCTTCTTGCCCGGCTGCGTCGCTGCCCGCGGAGGCGCTACGGAGGCCAGGGGCCGCCCTGCCGGTGGCGGCGGAGGTGGCGCCGGAGCAGCGCCCGCGCCGGCCGTTGCCGCCAGGGGCGGCCCCGCCGCAGCGGGCCGTTTGATCGCCGGTGGCGGGGCGTTGCGGCAACCGGCCGTGGCGCAACCCCCGCGCGCCGCCCAGCACGGCTCGTGGTGGGGGGTGAAGCACAGCTCGCAGTTGCGGATCGGCTGGCCGAGGCCGATCTCTTGGGCGCAGGCCGGGCAGGTCTTGCCCGCCACCGTGCGGTTGGCCAGCATTTGCCGGGGCAGCTGCGGCGCGGGCGGCGCGGCGGCGCCGGTGTCGATCTCGGCGCCGCAATCGCGGCACTTGCCCTTGCGGCCCGCGGCCTCGGCCGCGATCCTGTACTGCTTGCCGCAACCGGGACACTCGACGACCAGGCTCATCAGCCTACGACCCGCCGATCTGAGACATGTTCACCAGTATGCCGAGGATGCCGATGACGATGTCGACGATGCCGATGATCTTGGCCGCGGTCGCCATGCCCTCGCCGTCGAGGTACTGCGGGTAGGCGGCGAGGTCTTTCTGGGCCTGGCCGGCCCGGTAGATGGCATAGGGACCACAGACGACCTGGCAGCAGAAGATGCCGACGATGGCCGTGATCAGGGCGTCCTTGGCCACGGCCGAGGACTTCCGCGAAGTCTCTCCGGTGAGCCAGTGGTTGATCGCCACGTGGCCGATGTCCTCGATGTTGAACTTGCGCCGCACGCCGCCGCTGGTGATGATCAAGCGGTTGGCCGTGAGCTCCAGCTCGGACACGGCGTCGCTGCGCAGGACTTTGATCTCCTCACCGGTCTTGACCGACTCCCCGACCAGGACGTCGGGGGTCAGCGTGAAGACGTACTTCTTGCCGCTCAGCGTCCTGAAGCTCGAGGGCAGGTCTGCGGCCAGTCCGCGATGGGCGCCCCCGGCCCCCGGCCCTGCCATGGCCCCGACCCGCTCGCCGCAGTAGGGGCAGACGTTGGAGTCGGCCGGGATCTGCTCGGCGCAGGCCGGGCAGTCCATGTTGGCGACCGTCGCCGCCGCCACCTGCGCCTCAGCTGCAGCCGCCGTCGCGCCTCCGGGCGGCGGCGAGCAGACGGCGGACGAGCAACCGTTGCGCTCGCGCCAGCAATGGACGTGGTTGACGGTGCCGCAGGCGGCACACCTGACGACCTCGTCGCCGAGGAAGATCCGCTTGCGACAGGCCGGGCAGGGCTGGCCGACGAGCTCCTGGGTTGCCAGCATGACCTCCTCGACTGGCTGGGCCGCAACGACCGCCTGTCCCGTCGGAGGTGCGACGCGTGGCGGCGGCGCGGGCGGTGGTGGCGGTGGGGGAGCGACCCGCGGAGGTGGTGGCGGCGCGGGCCGTCCGTCCGCCGCTGCAAGGGCCGGGATCTCGACCACAGCCTGGCACTTGCGGCACTTCACACGCTTGCCGGCGAGGCTGGCCGGCGCCATCCCCTCGGTCTTGCAGGCAGGACACGTCACTCTGATCTTGTCGTCCACCGCGACTCCCTCCTACACCCCCTGCGCCAACCGTTCCACGTACTCGAGCACGGTCGCGCCGATCACGATCTGGTCCCCACTCTGCAGGGCCTGGCGGCTGACCCGCTGGCCGTTGACCACGGTCCCGACCTTGCCCCCCTGATCCTGGATCTCGTGTCGGCTGCCGACCTTGACGATGGTCGCGTGCCGCGGTTCCACGTCGGGGTCCTTGAACAGGTAGATCTCGCACTTGGGCGAGCTCCCGATCACGGTCGGGCTCTTGTGGAGGATGAACTCCTTGCCGGTCAGCGGACCGGCGCGCATCATCAGCCACGCGTCCTTGGCCAGGTGCTCGACGAGCCCGATCATGAGCCCGGCGCTGAGCCCGATCACGGTGAACCCAAACCCGCGGCTGATCACCGCCTGGCCGCTGAGGTCGGTGTTGGCGAGCAGCCGGGCGATGGGGTCGAACAGGGTGCCGCCGATCAGCCCGCCGAGCAGGCCCCCGAGCAGGCCGTTGACGAACAGGGACTTGGAACGCAGGGCCACGCCCTGGCCGAGGCCGACCGTCAGCCCCAGGATGCCCCAGGTCAGCGACCGACCCACCACGAGGATGAGCATCGGCAGGCCGCTCAGGGTGTCCGAGGTCCACAGGCCCTCGGCCGTGGCCGTCACCAGGGTCGTGGTCAGGGCGAAGACGA